>Ga0335078_10007730_pt1 | contig 15954 bp, 8 predicted proteins | sample Lox_Sample_32_FD_206711 | JGI IMG/M metagenome (GOLD analysis project Ga0335078, IMG submission 206711) | Soil microbial communities from Loxahatchee National Wildlife Refuge, Florida, United States - Lox_Sample_3.2 | ecosystem: Environmental > Terrestrial > Soil > Wetlands | place: USA: Florida...
TTGGACATGAGCATGGCGATGGTGAGCGGACCCACTCCGCCGGGAACAGGCGTGTAGGCTCCAGCGCGCTCGCGCATGTCCTCCGGCTGGACGTCGCCGATCAGCACCGAGCCCTTGGATTCCAGCTTGCGCAGCGGCTCGGAGGGATCGTGGAACGCGCGCCGAACTTCATCGGCAGTAGAGAGGCGGTTCATTCCCACATCGATCACGGTGGCGCCCGGCCGGATGAAATCGGCGGTCACGAAGGCCGGACGGCCCATGGCCGCCACCAGAATGTCGGCCTCGCGCGCCACCGCCGGAAGATCGCGCGTCCGCGAGTGGCAGATGGTGACGGTGGCGTGCTGGTGCAGGAGCAGCAGGGCCATGGGCTTGCCCACAATGTCGCTGCGTCCTACGACCACGGCGCGCGCGCCGTTGATGGGAATCTGATAGCGGCGCAGCATCTCCATGATCCCCGCGGGCGTGCAGGGCACAAGATTCGGACGTCCGGCCACCAGGCGTCCGACGTTGGTGGGATGGAAGCCGTCCACGTCCTTGGCGGGATCGACGGCTTCCAGGATACGCCGCGTATCGATCTGGGGCGGCAAAGGAAGCTGCACGAGGACGCCGTCGATCTTGTCGCTCCGGTTCAGGCTCTCGACCAGTTCCAACAGCTCGCCCGTGGTCATTGTCGCCGGCCGCTCGATTTTTTCGCTGTAGAGTCCGAGCGACTCGCAAGACTTCACCTTGCTGCGCACGTAGATTTGCGAAGCCGGATTCTCGCCCACCAGCACCGCGGCGAGCCCCGGCGTGACTCCGCGCGCCTTCAGGGCGGCAATTTCTCCGGCCAGTTCCGCTTGGATTTCATCGCGAATCTTGAGGCCATCAAGTATGGTTGCGCTCATTTTTTTTAATCCTTCAATATAGGATACTCGAAGCTGTACAGTAAATTGTGTCCTGAGACACACGATCGAGCCGACCATGAACAATCAGTCCATCACGGATTCTCCCGTTCTGGCACGCTTCCGGGTGCTCGAGCGCACCGCGCCGACCCGCCCGGCGCTCACCGATGTTGACGCCACAGTGGCCGCCGAGTTGGACGAACTCGGTATCGACGGCAGCCGGATCGACGGACGCAGCATCGCGGTGGCGGCGGGCAGCCGCGGCATCGCCAGTCTGCGCGAAGTGGTGCGTGCTGCCTGCCGATGGCTGGCGAGCCACGGCGCTCGTCCGTTCGTGTTTCCCGCCATGGGCAGCCACGGAGGAGCCACCGACGAGGGCCAGCGCCGGGTGCTGACCGATTACGGAGTGACGCCGGAGTACGTCGGCGCCGAGGTGCGATCGTCCATGGCGGCGGTCGAAATCGGCACGACGCCGGAAGGCTTCGCGGTGTTCATGGACCGAAACGCGTGGGAATCGGACGGCGTGCTGGTGGTCAATCGCGTGAAGGCGCACACGGGGTTCTCCGGACGCGTGGAGAGCGGCCTTGCCAAGATGATGACGGTGGGCATGGGCAAGGAGCGGGGTGCAACCAACTTTCATCGCCTGGCGGCGCGGCACGGGTATGAGCCGGTGATCCGCGCCGTGGCCGGGACGGTCCTGGGCACCGGGAAGATTCTGGCGGGGCTGGCGCTCGCGGAGAATTCACGGCACGAACTGGCGGCGATCCGCGGCACGAGGCCGGATAATCTGCTGGCCGTCGAAGAGCAGACGCTGGCGCTCGTGAAGACGATGCTGCCGGGAATTCCCTTCGCCAAGCTTGACCTGCTGGTGGTGGACGAGATCGGAAAGAATGTCAGCGGCAGCGGTATGGACACGAAAGTCATCGGACGCGGAATCCCGTTCGCGCCGGGCGAAGCGCCGGAGATCAAGGTGATCTATGCCCGCGACCTCACCGAAGAGAGTGCCGGCAACGGGCTGGGCGCGGGCCTCGCGGACATCATCCACGAGCGCCTCTACCGCAAAATTGACTTCGCCAAGATGCACGTCAACGGACGTGCGTCACTGCATCCGATCGTTTCGGTCGTGCCCATGTGGTTTGGCGCCGACCGGGACGCGCTGGAGTTCGCGCTGCGCGTTCTGGGGAGTCCCGAGGCGGGCCAGCAGCGGGTCGTCTGGATTCGCAACACATTGTGCCTTGACAGCATCCTAGTGTCGGAGTCCTTAGCTGCCGAAGCGGCTGCGCTGGACGGGTGGCGGGCCGGCCACGTGGAGCCGGAACTCGAATTCGACGGCAGGGGAAACCTGGCCGTCCCAGCTTTTGGGTAAAGCAGTCGCGCAGTTCACAAGAGGCAGCTCTGGTTGACTCCAATGAACGCTGAAGTCCAGAATAGGGGTTACATTGCAGGCGCTATAGCCAGAATCGCGGCCGGCGCACGTCAGGAATACCCATGAAGACAATGCTGCTTATCCTGCTGGCGCTCTTCGCATCCTGCGCCGGTCTCACCGCGCAGGAACAGAATCGAGGCGACTCTAAACCGGCAAAAGCCAGCGACCAGCAGGATCAAACGTCCGCCGCGAAGTCCAGCCCGCGGCCTGAACTGCAGGACACCATCACGACTGCGCCCGCCAAGCCGTCGCTGCTCCAAAGCGCGCGTCCGGGGAGTATCGAGGATGCTGCGCGTCGAGCGGCTCACGAACTGGCCGCCTCGGGCCCATCTCAAGCGAAGAAGGGCGATAGGGCGAAGGACGTCAGGGCGGGCGAGAAAGACGATCCCGCCGCGACCACGTCCGAGATCGGCGAGTTCCACGAGGCGCCGGCCGGAATCAGCGGAAGTTCGGCCAATCCCATCGTCCAGAAGGATGGCTCGCCCGGTAAGCGGATTCATGGCGAGGTGTACGGCGCAGACGGCCGGGCGGGACGAGCCGGCAGCGAGGCCGTCGGCGCGACATCTAAGGGCGGCAAGACTTCAGTGTACGTGCAGTCGGATCAGGTCTCGACAAAGCAACCGCAGTGACGACGAATGCGCAGCCGGGGGAGAAATCAGAGGACTCGAATGCTTGACACTCCTTTGGGTCTGAAAAGCCAGGCTCGTCGCCATCTCGCGATCATCGCAGCACTGCTCGTCTCCGGCTGGGCGATGTTGGCCGGCCCGGCGACGGTCCGGGCGGCCGCCACGGCCGGAACCACGACGCTCGATTGCGGTCAGATTCAGAGTGCGATACTCGGGTACTCCGTGGCCTACTGCGTCGACCTGCCTGCGGATTACGCCGCCGGTGCAAAACGCTACCCCGTGCTCTACATCCTGCACGGATTGTTTGAGAACGAGCGGAGTTGGGCTGAGCGCGGCGGCAAAGACGTCCTGGACGGCATGCTGGCCAAAGGCGAGTTGGAGCCTTTCATCGTGGTCTGTCCGGACGCGGGCAAAACGTTCTACGTGAATTCCTACGACGGGAAGGCACGCTACGAGGACTTTTTCGTTCAGGAATTTGTCCCCTACATCGACCAGCATTACCGCACGGTTGCGAACCCGGCGGAACGTGGCTTGTTCGGAATTTCGATGGGGGGCTTCGGGTCGTTGCACATCGGATTCCGTCACGCCAACCTGTTCGGCGCCGCCAGCGCCCAAAGCGCCGCGCTGCTGCCCAAGCTTCCCAATCCTTTCCCGGCTACGCGCCGCTGGCAGTTCTATGCCCAGTTGCTGCAGGAACCGTTCGGATCGCCTCTCAATGAGGCTTATTTCGAAGCCAGCAATCCCATCGATCTGGCCGAGCATCCAGACACGTTCAAGAACCTGAAGCTGTATTTTGATTGCGGTGACAAAGACCGTTACGGCTTCCAGGAAGGCAACCAGCTTCTGGACCAGGAACTGACCTCCGAGCATTTCCCGCACGAGTTCGCGTTGCGCGACGGCGATCACGGCTGGAGCTACGAAGAAGAGTACATGCATTTCGCTTTGCAATTCCACAGCCAGCAGTTCCAGCAGGCAATCGCGTCCACTTCTCCTGCGAAGAAGGCGGCCGGCGGGAGGTCAAAGTGAGTAGCTCGACGGGAGCCGGAAGCAGATGCGCACGGTGGGGCTTCATCGCCGCCGGACTGTCCCTCATATCGCTCACGGCCGTCGCCGCCCAGAGCCCTCCCGCAGCACGGTCGTCACCAGAGCAGGCCGCAACGGCGAACATTCCACCTGAAGCGCGGGCGCAGGCCGAGGTCAAAGTCGTAGACTACATCCGCGATCATCTCCGGCCCGGCGAACCTCTGCTGGTCACTGAACTTGAAAGGAACGTCTTTACCCAGCCGGCCGAGCGCCTGGCTCTCGGCAAGCTGTACAGCGCCTTCTTCCGCATCCCGCTATTCGTCGCCACTTATCAGGAGAAATACGGGCATCCGCCGACGCTCGCCACCGTCTCCGACCAGTTTGATCTACACGTGCCCGGCGAGGCCGACGTGGTGCTGCGGGTCATGGAGTCTGATCCGCGCGTGCCGCACTTTCTCAGCCGCGATCCCCACACGGGCGAGATCACCAAGGTCGATGTGGCGATGATCCGCTCCGATGCACGGTTCGGCCAGGCCCTCAATCATCAGATCGCGGGCTGGGAGGGGCGCCGTCCGGAGACGATCACGCTACAGGGCCTCGACGGGAAGCCGGTCGCGCTCAGCAATTCCGCGGGGAAAGGCCTGCTGCTCGAAGTCTGGTTCACCGGTTGCCCTCCGTGCATGCAGGAAACGCCCGTCCTGGTGGACCTCGATCGCGAGTTCGCAAGCAAGGGGCTCTTGATCGTCGGCGCCAATGCGGACAGAGTCCTCGGGCTGAGCTATAACGATGATGTCCGGCAGCGCTACATCCGCGGGCACCACATCAATTTCGCCGTGGCGGAGTGGAGCAAGGCTGCGAATGCCCAGTACGGCGGTATTTCCATTTTTCCCACCCTGTTTCTGATGGACTCCACCGGTGTGGTGCGCCAGCATTGGGTGGGATTCGTGAGCGCCAAGGAGCTGCAGGAGGCAGTTACGAAGGTCGTGGCAGGAACCTCGTAAGCCTGGGTGACTGGTGTCCGCGCTGTAGCGGCGGTGCCCCCACCGCCGCACTCGCATCGTTAGCCGTCCCGGGGGTAAGGACACCGCCGCTACAGCGCGGATTCTGGCGACTAGGTCAAAAGCATCGGAGGGGATTCACATGCGAAGAAGCATTTTGATTGTGGCCGCTATCAGCGTCACGCTCATGCTGGCCCTTGGGACCGCCCTGGGCCACGGCAACGAGGCGGGCAAGGCCGAGGCCATGATCGGCAACGCCAAGGTGACGATCGTCTACGGACGTCCGACCCTAAAGGGGCGCGATCTCAGCAAAATGATTCACCCGGGCCAGGTGTGGAGGATCGGCGCGGACATGGCGACGACGATTGAGGCCGACCAGGATCTCGACTTTGGTGGAACGCGGGTGCCCAAAGGCAAGCATGTGCTGCTGGCGCAATTGACGGCACCGGGCCAATGGTCGCTGATCGTGTCAAGCCAGCCCGTGAGCCATTACCAGCCCGCAGCGAAGCTTGCCGAGGTGCCGATGAGTGTGGAAACGGCGCCGAATTCCGTCGAGGAACTCAGCATCAGCCTGGCGAGCGACGGCGGCAGCGGCACGATTGAGATCGCCTGGGGAACGTCGAAGTTGTCGGCGTCGTTCAAGTCCGCTTCCTAAGATGGCGCAGCCCGCCGCCTCGCCTCCGCTGCTCGCAATCAGGCCCGCTTGCACGGGCGAATCGTTCGCGCCGCGGCGGGATCCCGGAGGCATTGAAAGAGAAAACGTGACAGGCCATCCGCGGCCGGAGGTTCGCGCGTGCCCACGCTGCTCCGGCCGTTCTCTCGCGATTCTTCGGAATGCATTGCTGTTGCTGGCGGTCCTCTTGGCGGCCGGAGTGCGGCTGGAGGCGGACATCTCGAGCTTATGGGGACGGACCGTCGTAGACGTGCGCCTGCAGGCGGACGCCGACCTGACGACGTCACAATTCGCCGAGCAGATCGCTCAGCAAAAGGACCAGCCCCTCGAACCGTCCAAGGTCAGCGCCAGCCTCAAGAACCTGTACGCGACAGGGAGGTTCGTGGAACTGGCTGCCAATGCCGAATCCGAAGGCGCCGGGGTGGTTCTGATCTTCCAGGCTCGGGCACGGTACTTCGTCGGCATCGTGCGCGTGGAAGGTGCGCCCTCCAATGCTGACCCCGCGGCCTTGGCGTCCGAAGCGGGCCTGCGGTTTGGCGACCCCTACTCAGACCAATCGCTCATCGAGGCCAAGTCCCGGATCCTGGCGGCGCTTGCTTCGAATGCCTATCACCAGGCCAAGGTCGCTGTCAGGGAAGAGCGTCATCGTGAATCGGAAGAGACCGACATCTTTTTCACGGTAAGCGCGGGACGTCCGGCGCGGCTCGCCGGCATCGACTTCACCGGCAGCCCGGGCGTGGCGGCAGCGGTCCTGGTCCGCGAAGCACGCTGGAAGACCGGCACCGAACTCACGCAAGCGCGCCTGCAGCACGGGCTTTCGCGCCTGCATGCGTTCTACGTGAAGCACGACCACCTGGAGGCTTCGGCGGTCAGCGAAAAACGCACCTACGATCCGCGTACGAACACGGAGCGGCTGACGGTGAGGATGGATGCCGGGCCTGAAATCCGCATCCGGATCTCCGGCGCCCACCTCTCGGCATCCGACTTGCGTGGCATCCTGCCGGCATATCTGGAATCCAGCGCCGACCGGCTGACGCTGCTCGACGGCGAGTCCGTGCTGGCCAACTATTTCAGAGACAAGGGATACTTCGGCGCCGCCGTGAAGCTTTCGGAGCAGCCGTCCTCTGCGGGTCGGCAGGTGCAAACGGTGACCTACAACGTAGACCTCGGTGCGCGCGGAAGGTTCGTGGGCTACCGGTTCCGCGGCAATCGCTCGATCCCCGGCAGTGATCTCGCCGGAACCGTCCTGCTGCAGCCGCCTTCTTTCGGACTGCGGCGCGGCCGATTTGACCAGGACCTGCTCGACCGTTCGGTACAGGCCATCACGGCGCTCTATCAGACGAGGGGCTTCGCAGACGCTAAAGTTGAACCATCGCTTAACGACAAGTACCAGGGCGAGCGAGACCGACTTTTCGTGACTTTCAATATTCAGGAGGGAGCACAGGCGCACGTTCGTAAAATGACCATCAGCGGAATCGATGAGTCGGTCCGCAAAGGCCTGGGCAGGTCCTTTCTCACAGCACCCGGGCAACCTTACTCGCCCGCACGCGCGCGAGGCGACCGTGATTCGATTCTCAGCTATCTCGTCAATCATGGATACGAGCACGCCGACGTGCAATGGCACGCCTCCGCGCCGGACGCGCGGCAGGAGGTCGATGTGGATTATGCGGTTGAGCCCGGGGTGAAGGAGACCGTGGCGCGCGTCGTGGTTTTGGGCAACGAGTTTACACGCGACAGCGTGATCGATCGCCAGTTGACGGTTGCCGCCGGGGAAGCATTGAGCGGAAGCTCTCTGCTTCAGACTCAGCAGCGCCTGTACGACCTCGGTCTCTTCAACCAGGTGCAGGTCACCACCCAGAATCCCAGCGGAGCGTCCGCGGAGAAGACCGTGCTGGTCGGGGTAGAGGAAGCCAGGCGCTGGACGTTCGGCTATGGCGGGGGCCTCGATGTACAGCGGCTGCCAGGCAACGGGAAATCGCCGACGGGACAGTACGGAGTGAGCCCGCGCGTTTCCCTCGAAGTGGATCGAACCGATCTCGGGGGACGTCCGCAGACTTACACCCTCGCCGGGCACTTCTCGAATCTGGAGAAGATCGGGACGACCAGCTATACCATACCAAGCTTCCTGGGACACTCCGGGCTGGAGCTCCGGATAACCGGGCTGGAGGACCAGAGCCGCAACGTCTTGACATTCGACTCGCAGCGCCAGGAGCTTGCCATCGCGCTACAGAAGCGCTACAGCCCGCACTCATCGCTCCTGGCGCGGTACAACTTCCGTCATGTGACAGTATCGAATCTGCAGATTAACCCAGCCGAAGTGCCTTTGCTCAGCCAGGGCGTGCTGGTTGCCACCGTCGGCGGCAGTTACGTGAACGATCACAGAGACAATCCCGTGGACGCGACTCGCGGCTCGTACTCGACGCTCGATGCGGACATCGCCTGGACCGGCTTTGGCTCCTCGGCGGATTTCGGACGCATCATCGGCCAGAACTCCACGTACTACCGGCTGGGTCCTCACCTGGTCTTCGCGCGCAATACCCGCGTCGGAATAGAACCGATATACGGCCATACCAACGTCGATCAAGGCGTGCCGCTCCCCGAGCGATTCTTCATGGGCGGGCCCGACTCGGACCGCGCCTTCTCCCTGAACGAGGCAGGGCCGCGCGATCTCATCACCGGGTTTCCGCTCGGGGGCAAAGCGCTATTCCTGAACCAGGTCGAATTGCGCGTACCGCTCGAACAAAACCGCCTGGGGTTGGTCCTGTTTGAGGACGCAGGAAATGTCTTCTCATCGCCTCGTTTCTTCCGGCTCCTGAAATTCGCGCAAAGCGGACCGACGGACTTCAATTACAACGTGCAGGCCGGCGGCCTCGGCCTCCGTTACAATACTCCAGTCGGCCCCATTCGCTTCGACGTGGCTTACAGTCCGAACATTCCCAGGTTTCAGACCTGCACCAACCAGGCAGTCGCGGTCTGCCCGGCAAGCGATATCGAGGTGCTTCGATTACCGAGGTTCGAGTTCATCCTGAGCGTTGGGCAGAGCTTCTAATGCTCTCCGCTATGTTGGCGCTGTCCGCCACAACCGCCCGGACACAATCATCCGCCGGAACTTCGCCGGCGACCCCGACCCAGACGCTCGACCGCGTGGTCGGCGCTGTGGGGAACATTGCGATCACCGCCAGCGAAGTCGACGCTGAGTACCGGCTGGAGTTGTTTCTCGGCGGCAAAGCGTCTGCGGATAAGCCCGACGCCGGCGCGCTCAACCAGGTGCGGCAACGCATGATCGATCGCATCCTACTCGAAGAAGAGGTGCGTGCGGATGGCATCAAGGTGCCACCAGACGATCCGGCGGTTGCCGCTCGCTTGAGCGAAGCACGAAAGAAGTACCGGAGCGACGAGGCCTTCGCAGCCGCACTGAAGAACCTTGGCATGAACGCGGAGGCTCTCAAGTCCGTTCTTGCCGAAGAGGAAGCCATCCTGCGCCTGATCGATCAAAGACTCCGCCCGCAGGCCGTCGTCGAGCCCGCGGAGATCGAAGCCTATTATCGCGACACGCTTGTCCCCAGCCTGCGGAAAGGAAATCAGCCCACGCCTCCGCTCACCGAAGTGGAGAACCGCATTCGCGAGATCCTGGTGCAGCAGAAGGTCGACAGTCTGCTGGACGAATGGCTGAAGAGGCTCCGCGATCGCGGCGACGTGCGTGTCTTCGGCAGCACTGAAGCGAGTGGAAGCCCATGAGCAGGCCGGCGACCCCTACCGGATCGAAGCACTGGAAGGTCTCGAAGCCCGTTCGCCTGGTCGCCTGCGCTTTCGGCGCTTTGCTCCTGGCGTATTTCGTCCTGGTCGCCGTGTTCAGCACGTCCTGGTTCAAACGTACGGTGCTCGAGCGCACCCGCGTCCGGTTGGAAGCGATCACCGGAGCCCGCGTGGAGATCGGGGCGATGCAGATCAATCCGTGGGTACTGCAGTTGACCTTCCGAGACATGGTGATGCACGGCAGTGAGACCGGCAGGGAACTGCCTCTGTTCTTTGCGCAGACGCTCGTCCTGCGAGCCAGTCCGAGGGCCTTGGTGCACCGCCGGGTCTTGCGGCTGACCCGGCTGGATCTGGAAGGCGCCGCCATCCATCTCTACACGCGACCCGACGGTTCCACCAATCTGCCGGGACCGGCCATGCAAGCCGGAGGCGAAGGGAACTTTCTCGATGATCTGGTCGACCTCGACGTGACACATTTATTGATCAGCCAGAGCAGCCTCTATTGGGACGATCGCCAGTGGCCCCTGGAGCTAAGCGCAGAGGGCCTCGCCGTGGCGATCGGTGCGCGGCAGCACACTTATGACGGCTCGATCTCAGCCGAGCTGGTCACGCTTTCCAATCCGGACCTCAGCCTGCCCGCGATGACCTTGTCGACAAGGCTGACCCTGGCGCGAAACTCGCTTCAACTGCACGATCTGGTCTGGCGCTCGCCGGGTTTGAGCGGCGGCGGCAATGCGTCGTTTCACTGGATTCCGTCCCTCGAGTCAGCGTTCTCCTTCCATGCCGCCGGCGAGGTCAGGCCCGTTGCCCGCGTTATTCTGCGAACCGAAACCCGCCAGGGGACATTTAGCGCCGACAGCCAAGGCACGTATCGCGATGGTGCGCTCGACGCGCGCGGCCACATGGAGGTTCATCGCCTTCTGCCGGCGCGAGACTACCTCGACGCCAGTCCGCTCGAGATTGGCAGCGACTATCGAGTACAAGGCTGGGACCTCCAACTGACACGCTTGACCGCTTCGCTGCTCGGCGGCACGGCGCGCGGCAACGCCGAGATCTCTTACTTTCAACGGACGCCGTCCTATAGGACCGTCCTAGACCTGCAGGATTTCGACGTCGCGCGGAGCGTCGCGCTGTTACCGCAAGGTCGCGAAGTGCTGAGCGATTTTCCCATCGCCGGCCGGGCCTCCGGCCGGATGGAAATATCGGGGCGCGCCGCGAGGTCAGAGGCACGGTTCGATCTCCGGCTCGACTCTTCCGGCGCAGTCTCCGGAGGTGAGCCGGTGACGGGCTTCGTCCGCGGCTCGGCGAATCTCAACCCGCTTCCGTCTCTCGCAGTGGACGCCGCAGAGCTTCATACTCCTCACTCGGTCCTGAAATTCTCGGGCTCCGTTGGCCCATCGAGCTCACAGCTCACAATCCAGATGCGAACCACCGACTTTGGCGAGTGGAAAAAGCCGGCCGAATTCATTGCCGAAAGGCCGCTGCCGGTGAAGTTAAACTCGACCGCCAGCTTCTCGGGAACGCTGACCGGACCGGCGGCGCGGCCCATCGTCGCCGGACACTTCGAAGCCGGAGACTTCGAGTATCAAAGCTGGAAATGGACGGGGCTGCAGACGGACGTGGCGGTGGGACCCGGCGAACTTCGCGTCACCTCGGGGCGACTCCTCGGCCCTAACAGTGCCCTGACCTTTGAATCGACGGCGACCCTGCAGAACTGGCAGTACGCCGCTGGCGATCCCTTCGAGGTTTCGGCGCGTGCCGCCAAGACTTCGATTCAGGGCCTGCGGGAGGTGCTGGGAATCGCAGTTCCGGTTTCGGGTGAGGTCAGCGGCGAGGTGCAGGTGAGGGAGAACCACAAACAGCTTGGCGGCAATGCGGCCTTTCTCATCACCGGCGGAAGCTATGACGGCGAAAGCTTCGATTCCCTCAACGCTGCCGGAACGGTCGAAGGCGCGACTTGGCGGCTGACGCGCTTCGCCCTCAAGAAAGGCCGCGGCGAGATGACCGTCAGCGGCAGTTTTGATCGTGGCTCGCGGCAACTCTCGGCGCGTGCTCGCGGAAACGGGTTTTCGCTCGCCGATTTTCGTCATCTTCAAGATATCGCGCCAACAAAGAAAGAGGGAGGCCTCAAGGGCACGCTTGAATTCGACCTCGACGTCGAGGGCGGACCGGAGAGGACGTCGGCCCAGGGGAAGGTGCAGCTTCTGAACCTGGAGGCCGGTGACATAGCCCTCGGCGATCTGACGGGACAGTTGCAGACGAGCGGCGATGAGGCCACATTGCAAGGTCAGCTTCACGGACCGGGCGGTGCGATCGATTTCCGCGGCAGGAGCCGCATGGGAACCTTGCAGGGTCTGGACTGGCCGGTGACAGTGAGCGCGCATTACACGGGCCTGCGCCTCGACCCCTGGATGCGCGCCCTCGGGATCAGCGCCGTCATCGGAACCGTGGACGCAACCGGCAGCTTCGATTATTCGGGCACGCTGCGCGGCGGCGCGCCGGCGCAGATCAAGAGCGAAGTCCAGAGCGTGAATGTGAAGTTCGCCGGGCTGCAGTGGAAGAACGATCGCCCGTTTGACATTTCGCTTCAAAAGCAACACGCGGAAATTACGCCTTTCGAGTTGCAGGGGCCGTCCACGAGATTCCGCCTTCAGGGAAGCGCCGATCTCGCGCCGGCGCCGGCCCTGAATCTGCGCGCCGAGGGGCAGATCGATGCGCAATTCCTGCACGTCTTCGATCCCTCGCTGCTCACGACGGGACGTTTCACCGTGCAGGTGAACGTCCAGGGCAGCGTCCGGCAGCCGCTGCTCTATGGGTCGCTGAAGGTCGACCAGGTGAGTATCGGCTATCCGGGGATTCCGCTGCGGCTGGCGGGACTGAACGGCGACGTGGACCTGCAGGGCGACCGGCTCACGGTCCGCTCTCTCCGTGCCGAGAATGGGCCCGCTTCCGTCACCATCGGCGGGTCGGCCACGCTCTCCGGGACGCCGCGCTACAATCTGCGGGCGGACTTCAGCCACCTGCGAGTAGCCTACCCCGTGCAGTTCGTCTCCGTTGTCAGCGGGACTGTGCGGCTCAGCGGCACGCCCGGCACCGGCGTCCTGAGCGGCGATTTGACGGTGGAACAGATGTTCGTCGGCCAGAACTTCAACGTCCTGAACTGGGCCTCGGATCTGGCGAATCAGCCCGCCGCGACACTCGAAGGTTCCTTGCCGCTCTCGTCCGCCGTGCGCATGGACGTGCACGTGGCGTCGTCGCCGACGGTCAGCGTGGAATCGCGCGACCTGTCGGCCGTGGCGGCCATCGACCTCGCGCTGCGTGGGACACTGGGTGATCCCGTCGTCTTCGGCAACGTCCACATCCAGAGCGGGCAGGCCGTGCTGCGGCAGACGAACTACAAGTTGAGCCACGGAGACGTGATCATGGCCAACCCGCTGCACACCGAACCGGTACTCGATCTCGAGGCCACGACGCGCATCCAGCAGTACGAACTTGTGCTCCGCATCACGGGACCGGCTGACCGTCCCAACATCAGCTATCGCTCCGACCCGCCGCTTTCCACGCCGAGCATCCTGGCATTGCTCGCCTTTGGCTATTCCACTCAAGACCAGTTGATGGCCAACACCGGACGCTCGTCGTTCAGCACCCAGGGCGCAAGCGCTCTGCTATCGCAGGCGCTCTCGAGCCAGGTGTCGAGCCGCGTCACGCGGCTCTTCGGCCTGAGCCGCATCAGCATCGACCCGAATCCGATCAGCACCGGCGGCACGCAGCTCACCGTGGAAGAGCGGCTGGCGCGGGATTTCACGATCACCTACGTGACGACGACGGGCGGCATTGTGGAGCGCATCATCCGGGTCGAGTGGGATCTCAGCGATACCATGTCGCTGCTCGGCATCCGGGATCAGAACGGCGTTTACGGCTTCGAGTTGGACTTCCGCAAGCGGTTCAAGTAACCAGGACACTCCTCAAGGGCCATTCCGTCTGACCCGGTGTAGTGCGCAGAGGCGGCAAGGCTCGCGACTTAAATAGCGTCGTAATCTAGCCTATTTATGCCGTTCTGAAACCGGCTCAACGCGAGAGTATCCGTTTTGGCGGAATGGGTTCGTTTAAGCCGATTTGAGGGGATTTAACGGCTTTTGAGAGGCTCATTTGGCTTCGTTTTTGGCCTTTTTCGAGGCTCGTTTATTGAGTCTAAAGGACTTTTTGGCTTCGTTTTGCAGATTTTTAGGGGGGGAGGGGGTCGGACCGCGTGATGACTGTCCGCAACGCCGCTCCCTCCGCTTGCCCCCGGGTTAGTGCGCGAAACCATCGAAAAACCCCAGCCCTGTGTACGACTCTGTTATATACCCCTTTGTAGCCGAGAATCAATGGGACCAAAGTCCCAGGATGAGTGCGCATGAGCAACGCATCCCACGGCGTCTAAGATCGCAGAGGAGGTCCCTTTCATCCGCCTGTTTTGCGGTTATCTTGCTGTAGTGAGAGTGAGACTCGGCCACTGACCTTGTGCGAGAGCGCCGAAAGGGCCTGAAAACAAAGAGATAGTCGAGAAGAAATTACCTCCATGCAGCGCGTGATTCACGCGTGCGTGCGGGCTAATCCCGCACAAAACCAATGATTTGAGGTGGATCGGCCTTTGGCCCCTCTCTTGCTCATCAGTTTGCCTAATCAGGGGGAAGTGAGATTCGAAGGGGTGTTCGATGAGAGCCTATCTGGTCATGTTTTTGGTAATCTTGGTACCGACAGCCGCCGCCGCATTCTATTCCGTTGGCCTCTCGGATTTGCTGGCATCTGCTGCCAGTGTTTTCTTTCGCGTTGCTCCCGTGGCGCTGGCCGTGGGCGCGTTGATCGGACTGCTTTCGCACCGTCGGGCCTGAATGTCAGTGGCGGCGTGCAGTCCGATAGAAGACTCCTCCCCATTCTCTTTTCCAACGCCTTCCCTTTTTGCAAGGCATTTGTCTCTGTCAGTTAGGAGGGTCTGTCGGAGTCCGTGGGTATGAGTACGACTTCACAAGCTGAAGGCGAATGGGGTACCTGGCGTCATCGCCTGACTTCGCTCCGCAATGTTCCACCGGTCCTGCACATGGTGTGGGAATCAGGTCCGGCGGTGGTCGCTGTGGGCCTGGCGCTGCGTGTGATCATAGCCCTGATTCCGCTCGGACTGCTGGCAGTTACGCGGGTTATCATCAACGCCGTGGTGGCGCTGGAGCGCCATCAGCCCTTGATTCACGGGTTCTGGTGGTACGTCGCCCTGGAATTCGGTCTGGCCGCAGTGGCCGGCCTGCTGGGGCGCGGCACGGATTACGGCGACACGCTGCTCGCCGACCGATTCACGCTGCACATCAGCACGCGGATCATGGAGCATGCTTCCCGCCTGGACCTCGCCTCCTACGAAGATCCGGTCTTCTACGACAAGCTGGAACGAGCCCGCGTCCAGGCGACGGATCGCCTCAGTATGATCCAGGCCATGGGCCGCGTGGTGCAGCAGGCCATTACCACCGTCAGTCTGGCGGCCGGAGTCTTCTTTTACTCTCCCCTGCTGCTAGGCGTGTTGATCTTGTGCGTGGTACCAGCCTTCCTGGGCGAGAGCCACTTCGCGTTCCTGGGATACTCGCTCGCCCACGAGCAGACGCCGAGGAAGCGTCAACTCGATTATCTGCGGGTGCTGGGAGCGAGCAAGGAGAGCGCCAAGGAGCTGAAGCTCTTCGGTCTGGCTCCATTCCTCAGCGCGGAATTTACCCGGCTGTCGGAAGGGATTTATCATGAGAACGTGGGTTTGGCACGCCGGCGTCTGCGGGCGGGGGCGCTGCTGTCGCTGCTGAGTACGCTCGGGTACTACGGAACCTACGCCTGGGTGGTCTATCAAACCGTTCAAGGACGCCTCAGCGTCGGCGACCTGACGTTCCTTGCCGGAGCGATTGCCGGCGCCAGCACGAACATCCAGATGCTGTTTTCGAGCTTCACCAGCATCGCGGACCAAGCGCTCTTCCTCACCGATCTGGTGGATTTTTTCGCCGTCCAACCTACGCTCAAGTCCAAGCCGAACGCCCGGCCGGCTCCCCGCCCCATACGATTGGGTTTCGAGTTTCGCAACGTCTCGTTCGTCTATCCGGGCACCAAGCGCCTGGTGCTCGACAACTTGAACTTCCGCCTGAGCCCCGGCGAACGGATCGCCCTGATCGGCGAAAACGGCCAGGGCAAGACCACCATCGTGAAACTCCTGACGCGGCTGTATGATCCAACCAAAGGGCAGATCCTGCTCGATGGTGTGGACTTGCGGGACTACGACCTGGAGGATCTGTGCCGTCAGATCGCAGTGATTTTCCAGGATTTCATGCGCTACGACCTGACGGCGGCGGAAAACATCGCGGTCGGTGAGATCGGCAACAAGGAGGATCGACCGCGCATTGAGCAGGCGGCCCGCAAAAGCCTGGCTCATCATGTGGTGGCGCGTCTTCCGGGCGGCTACGACCAGGTGCTGGGACGCCGCTTCGAGGGCGGGGTGGATCTTTCGGGCGGCGAGTGGCAGAAGATGGCTTTGGCCCGCGCCTACTTGCGCGACGCCCAGGTGCTG
>Ga0335078_10007731_pt1 | contig 15953 bp, 10 predicted proteins | sample Lox_Sample_32_FD_206711 | JGI IMG/M metagenome (GOLD analysis project Ga0335078, IMG submission 206711) | Soil microbial communities from Loxahatchee National Wildlife Refuge, Florida, United States - Lox_Sample_3.2 | ecosystem: Environmental > Terrestrial > Soil > Wetlands | place: USA...
CGTCGTGATCGGTTTCCTTGGGCACCTCCAGCGTCGGGGCGATGATTAGCACGGCGCGCGTGAAAGGCTTCGGGATCTGCATCAGGTCCCAGCTTTTCCGCAGCGTCCAAGCGCGCTCGAGCCCCACGTGAAACAAAATGATGGGCCGGCCCGAGCGCCGGGCCAGCATCACCGGACCGGGCTTGGCCACATAGCGCGGGCCGCGCGGGCCGTCAATGGTGAAGCCGGCGTCGAATCCTTCCGCGAGCCGCTGCGCCATCACCGCCAGCCCGCGCAGTCCCCCGCGCGTCGAACTTCCCTGCGCCGTGCCGTATCCCAATCGCTCGATCACGCGCCGCGTCCACTGCCCGTCGAAATTCGTGGTGTTCATCAGCACGCCGTGGCGGTTCCGGAAATACCACGCCCCCGAAATAATGCAGCGGTGCCAGAAGGCGAAAATGTGCGGCGGCAGGTCAGGGCGATAATCCCGCCCCGCGTTTTGCCCGCCGAGGACCTCGAATCGAATCGTTGGCCCAAGCACACGGATTACGGCCCATACCGTCCAGCCGATGATCGGAATCAGCGCGCGTTGAAACAAGGTGAGTTTGGGGGGCCGTGTATCATAGTGAACCGGGACGCGAGATTCTTGCCTTTCGGCTGGTGTTTTTGCTTGTTCTGACATGCGGTTATAGTATAAGTCCAAGACGGTGATCGCATAGTGTCACCGAGCCCTTCAGGAAGTTGCAGGTGAAATTGGTTTCCCTAATGGTTGCAAGGAAGCATTTGGCCAATTGGAAGAAAATTTTAGCCGCCGCACTGCTGACCGCACTCCTGTCCCTCCTCGCGACGCTCTCCATCCGGGAATCTCATATCTCGGCCCAGGATTTTCCTGCCGCGGTCGGGCGCATTGAGGGCGATGACATCGAAGTCGCCACCAGCACGCCCACGGGAATTCAAACCAACACTTCGCCGACCGTCGTGGCCAGCGGCAGCGACGTGACCGTGCGTTCCGGCCATGCCCTTCTGATGCTGAACGCCGGCGGCGAATTCAGCATTTGCGGCCCCGCGCATTTCAAGCTGATCAAATCCTCGGGGGCATTGACGCTGGCCCTCGATTATGGACGCGTGCACGCCTCGATGGAATCCTCGGACGAGCTGAAGATCTACACGCCCACGATTGTCGCCACACCGATCGCCATCGCGGGAGCGCCGCGCGACACGACCGTGGGCCTCGGGCAAAACGGCGAAATGTGCGTGCTCACGGCGCGCGGCGCCATGCGCGTCGAGCCGCAATTTTCCGACCAGAGCATGATCGTCCCGCAAGGCGGCGCGGTGAGCCTGGCCGGCGGCCAAATCGAATCGCTGCAGACCGATCCTGCCTCCTGCTCGTGCGATTACCCTGGCGCCCATATGGAGCCTTCCGCGCCGATTCCAGCGCCGCAGTCTCAACCTGCCCAACTTGTCCAGCCTGGGGTTGACGTGGGCGCACTCCCTGCTTTGTCCCCGCCCGTGCCGCCGCAGCAACGGGGACCGGACAACTCGCCGCCTCCATCCGCTCCCGCGGCTGATCCCGTCTATACCGTCCTCATGCCGCCGCTTAGTTTTGACGCCCATTCTCCCGTCCCTCCCCCCCAGCCCGCGCCAGAAGCCATCTTGCTGGCGCGCGAGGTGCGCCTGCGCCCGTCCGTCGAATTTCGCGGGCGTGTGAACGCAGCGCCCGCGGCAGCGGTCTTGCATCCCGCTCCCCGAGTGGCGCCCGTGCCCACTGAGGACGAGCCCCGGCCGGAACCCGGCTTACTCGACCGCGTGCGGACCTTCTGGCGCAAGCTTACCAGCGCCAACGCGGGCCCCTGCGCCGGCTTCGGCTGCAGCGGCTAGAGTGAAATCTTACAACTCAGCAAATCGTCTAAGTGCGATTCATCCGATTCGCCAAGGAACGTAGGTGCTCGCTCGCGCCGGCATCCCGCGGGCGATTTTCGCCGTGTGCGGAGGCTCGAAACAGCTGGCTGACCTTCGACGTCCCCGCAGCACGTCGAGATCACGAGAGAAAGACAACTCAAACGAAAAGCTGCTGAGATGCCCCGCGAACCTCTTGTATGTTGTCATTATTAATGACAAACTGCATTGACCCCCTCCCTTACTTGTGGTACTTTCCGCTTAACTCTCCAGGAATTCACACCATAAGGCGGAGCTATGCCCAGCTCATTAGACTTGCATTTTGGCAAGTGTCCGCGCCGCGATCCTTTTTCGGTGTACCGCGGCCGGCAATCGCGGGTGATCCCTTGCACGCTCCTTCTCGTTTCTCTTTCGTTTTGTCTGGTTTGTGCTTCGTGCGGCGCCGCCAGCTCATCCGACCCGCCGCAGTTGCCTGGGCCCACGATTCGTGTCCAGGCCAGTTCGCAGCAAGCGGTTCTGGGTGGCACGGTGCAATTTAACGCGACCGTTCAGAATGCTTCGAGTACGGCAGTCAACTGGTCGATCGCGCAGACGTCCGGGACGAATCAGAACGAGGGGACGATCGATTCATCGGGTCTCTATACCGCGCCGAATTCGTTGCCGGCCCCCGCGACGGTAACGGTGATGGCTGTATTGCAAGCGTCTCCTTCAGTGAGCGGCACAGCGAGCATCGCGATCGAAGCATCCCTGACGCTTTCACCTGCGATTGCGAGCATCGTCACGCCGCAGACGCTTTCCTTGGAAGTCGCCAACTCCGGTGTCACAGCCAGTGAGGTGTCTTGGTCGGCGACGGAAGGCACAATTTCTTCAACTGGTTTGTATTCCCCGCCTGCCGAAGCAGGCGCATATACAATAACCGCCGCGCTTAATGCGAATCCCAATGTGACTGGCCAAGCGACCGTGTTTGTCACGGATTTTCCGGGCACGCTTACCTGGCGGAACGACAATTCACGTTCAGGGGTGAACAGCCAGGAGTTGGCGCTCGCCCCCGCGACCGTCAGTCCCTCCACGTTCGGCAGATTATTTTCCTGCCCCATCGATGGTTACGCCTATGCGCAGCCGCTCTACATGCCGAACCTGCCTATTCCCGGCATGGGAACGCACAACGTGGTCTTTGTTGCCACCGAAAACAATTCCGTCTATGCGTTTGACGCCGACACGAGCCCCTGCCTTCAGCTTTGGCAAACAAGCCTCGGTTCGTCCGCTATTCTCGGGGGCACCCTCCCAATCGAGGGAATAACCGGCACACCCGTAATCGACCGAAAAACACTCACCCTCTATGTTGTCGCCGCATCAGGTGGCACTTCGCCAGATCCAAACAATTCCGCCCAGCAGCTCTTTGCACTGGACTTGACAATGGTACCGCCCGCAAAACAGCCTCCGGGCGCCGGTGCGGTTATCCCGCCCGCGTCTGGATTTTACCCTTCGCTGGTACTTCAGCGGGCCGCCCTCCTGTTGAATAACGGAAATATATATATCGCCTTCGGTTCAAATGGGGTGCCAGGCGATTATAGCGGCTGGCTGTTCGCCTACGACGCAACCACACTTCAACAAATCGGATCTTTCGACGTCACCCCGCTACCGAACACGATGGGCGGAATTTGGCAGAGCGGCGGGGGCCCGTCCGCGGATTCGAACGGCAATGTTTTTGTTGTGACGGGAAAAGGGCCGTTCAATGGGGTTCGAACCCCGGAGAGCCCCAGTTACAGCGATAGTTTCCTGCGCTTCGGAGTAGCCCAAGGTTTGTCCTCGGTCGCAGATTATTTCACTCCGTGCGATCAAGTCGTGCTCCAAAACGAGGGGATGGACATTGGGCTTGGAGCTGGCGCGCCCGTTCTTTTGCCGCCTTCCGCAGGTTCCGCGTCGGGGCCGGACTTGCTGGTGGGCGGATCGAAAAGTGGCTCCATTTTTGTCGTAAATCGTGACGATATGGGAGGTTATGTCCCAGGTTTGCCCGGGTGTGTAGATTCACCGCGCGTCCAAACGATTGCCATGCCTGCTTCGGCGGGACCGATTATGAGTACACCGCTGTTTTGGAACAACGCCCTCTACCTGGCGCCGGGGAATGGAACTACGATGAACGGCTACTTGATGTCGTTTCCCCTGTCGGCTCCGGGAATATTTGCGCCGACACCGTCCACTACACAATCTCCGGAAACATTGGGGCCCTATGGGGCAACTCCCGTCATTTCCTGGAATCAAGCCAATAATGATACAAGTACCGCGATTCTTTGGCTGATCGATTCGAGCGGGGCGTTGGCCACGCCCAATACGGCGGCCATCCTGCGGGCTTACGACGCGAATAACCTTTCGAATGAAATCTACAACAGCTCGATGGCCGCCAATTCGCGCGATACCGCGGGGCTGGCGGTGAAATTCACGGTTCCTACGGTGGCGAATGGCAAGGTGTATGTGGGAACGCAGAAAGAACTCGACGTGTATGGGCTTTTGCACTGAGTGGAACAGGCTTTCAGCCTGTTTTCTTTTGAATTTTTTGGAAATCTAAAAACAAAACCGACAGGCTGAAGCCCGTCCTACTTACATCCCTTCGTAATTCGGGCCGCCTCCGCCCTCGGGAGGCACCCAGGTGATGATTTCGTAGGGGTCGGCGATGTCGCAGGTTTTGCAATGCACGCAGTTGGAGGCGTTTATCTTCAGGCGCGGCTGGCCTTTTTCCTGCACCATTTCGTAAACGGCGGCGGGACAAAAATACTGGCAGGGATTTCCGTACTCGGTCACGCACTTCGTGGCGCACACGTTCAGATCGGCGACAAGCAGGTGGCAGGGCTGATCCTCTTCGTGGCGCGTGCCGGAATGATAGACGTCGGTCAAACGGTCGAACGTCAGCGCTCCATCGCCTTTGAATCGCGCGGGCGCGGGGGCCGACCCGTTCAACTTGCGATACTCCTCGTGCCCGGGGCGCGTCCGCATCGGATCGATCAGCCCACGGCCACCGGTGACAAATTGAATTCCGGCGTGGAACAATCCGGCGTAAAGCCCGCGATGAAAACCTTGGTGGAAATTTCGGACGGCCCACAATTCTTTTTTGATCCAGCTCTGCTCGATTTTTTGCGGATAGGTGGAGAGAGTTTTTTCCGAGGTATCGCCCGTTTTCAGCGCTTCCAAAATCGTTTCGGCGGCCAGCATTCCGCTCTTGATCGCGATGTGGATGCCCTTGAGCCGCTGCGAATTCAGCAGGCTGGCCGAATCGCCGACGATCAATCCGCCGTCCACATACGTGCGTGGCATGGAATACCAGCCGCCGTACGGCACGGTTTTCGCGCCGTAGCGCACCAGTTTTCCGCCTTCGAGAACGCGTTTGAGAAACGGATGCGTCTTGTATTTCTGAAACGCTTCGTGCGGATCGAAACGCGGGTCATGATAATCGAGGCCGATGACCATGCCGGTCGAAACGCGATTTTCGGGCAAGCCGTAGAGCCATCCCCCGCCATACATGCCGGAATCGAGGGGCCAGCCGAGCGTGTGCGCCACAAATCCCGGCTTGATGCGCCCCGGCGGAACTTCCCAAAGCTCCTTGATCCCGATGCCGTAGACCTGCGGATTCAGGCCATCGAGCTTCAGCCGGTTCACCAATTCCTTTGTGAGCGAACCGCGCGGTCCTTCGGCGAGCACCGTTACCTTAGCGCGGAGTTCGTAGCCGGGGGTGTAGTTGTCCTTCGGCCGGCCCTCTTTATCGACGCCTTTGTCCTCGGTGATCACGCCGGCGATTCCGCCGCCCTCGTAAATCAAATTTCTCCCCGCGAATTGCGTGAATAAATTCACGCCCGATTTTTCCACGAGCCCGCCAAGCCATTTCGTCAATTTGTTGATTGAAACGATGTAGTTGCCGTGGTTCTGAAGCGGAGGCGGCGTGATCGGCAGCTTCCACGCGTTCGCTGAGGTCAGCACGTAAGCGGCATCGTCGGTCACCGGCGATTCGAGCGGCGCCGTCTTCTCCCAATCGGGCACGAGCTCGGCCAGGCCGCGCGGATCCATCACCGCGCCGGACAGCTGATGCGCCCCGATTTCGCGCGCTTTCTCGAGGACGTAAATATTTTCGGCGGAAAGTTCGGGGTTCGCGCCCGCCGCATTGTGCTTGGAAATCAATTGCGAGAGATGCAGCGCGCAGGCAAGGCCCGCGGGGCCCGCGCCCACAATCAAAACATCCGCGTCCAGCCGCTCACGCTCGACAGGCATAGACTCATCCTAGCAGATTGGTTTCCTGCACCGTGCTATTCGGAGAAATCATGGCATCGAGAAGGCTATTGCTTGGCCAGGCCTCGCAGGGCGGCGTCCTGAGGCACAGGTTTCTCCGGATTGGACCAATCGTAGAAACCTTTGCCGTTTTTCTTGCCGTACCAGCCGGCCATCACCATGCGCTTCAGCAGGGAGGGAGACGCGAAGCGCTTTTCCTTGAATTCGTCGAACATGACTTGGGTGATGTAGTAGGTGGTATCGTGGCCCACGAAATCGAGCAACGTGAAGGGGCCCATGGGGTATCCGCAGCCGAGTTTCATCGACGCGTCGATATCGGCGATGGATCCCACGCCCTCTTCGAACGCGCGAATGGCGTCGAGCAAGTAGGGCACCAGCAAGCGATTCACGATGAAGCCGGTCTTGTCGCTCGTGCGCACCGGTACTTTTCCGAGTCTCTTGCCGAATTCGAAGGCCGTTTCGAACGTTTCGTCGGTGGTGACGATGGTGCGCGCGACTTCCACCAGCTTCATGAGCGGCACGGGATTGAAGAAGTGCAAGCCCACGAACTGCCCGGGACGCTGCGTCGAGGTCATGATCTCCGTGATCGAAATCGAGGATGTGTTGCTGGCAAAAATGGCCGACGGTTTGACGACGGAATCGAGCGCGGCAAATGTCTTTCGTTTCTCGGCGACGTTTTCGATGACGGCTTCGACGACGAAGTCGCAATCGGCGAGGTCTTCTTTCCGCGTCGTGCCCTTCAGCCGCGAGACGATGGCGTCCGGCGTATCGGCGAGCGCGCCTTTGGCGGCGAGCTTGTCGAGGGATTTCCGAATGCCTTGAAAACCTTTCTCGACATATTTTTGGTCGACTTCCAGGACGGTTACGTTGAACCCGGCGGCGGCGGACACTTGCGCGATTCCGGAACCCATCAGGCCGCAACCAACCACGCCCACTTTTTTAATCTCCATCACACGAGCCTCTTTTCAAGCGAATTTCCCGCAAGACGAGCGGCCCCATCATAGCGCAAATCCCGCCTCGGTTTTCAGGCCGCGAATGCGCGGCTGGAGGGGACGCAAAGCGCTTCAATTGTTGTGGATATAGGCGATTCCGATTGGACCCCGCCATGCGCGAGACCATTTCGGCACAACCCGCACCCCGAATCCTGTTACAAATTTTTTGCAAATCCCGGACATGCCGGTGACACTTTTCGCGGGCCGCCAAAGTAACCTGCAGGAATTCCGGGCGTGCTAAAGAGTTCCGGGGACCGGCGCTCCCTTTCTCTGCACAGGAAGATGCGCCTCAATCTCCGTGCTCTTCCCGGCGGGGGCTGCGGGCGCGCCCGGGAATTTTTCCTCAAAAATTCCCATACAAATTAGGGGATTTATAAGTTTGGAGCGCCTTTGGCGTTTGTAGCGACCCTCTTTAGGCGTGCACTCAAATCGCGACTTTCTCAGCAATTTCATTCGCCGAAGGCTGAAGTCTGGGTAATTTGACGAGGAAAGTCGTCCCATGCTCGGAAGTCCTCTCGACGCAGACCGTTCCTCCGTGGTCGGCAATAATTTTGCTCACAATGGCAAGGCCCAGCCCCGTGCCATTGGGCTTCCCCGCGCTGACAAAGGGATCGAACAGATTGTTTCGTATGGCCGCCGGGATTCCAGGCCCGCTGTCGGAGACGCGGATCTCGAACATCTCCGGCGTGGAGACGATATCGAAAGCGATTTTTCCCTGGCGGTTCGGGACCGCCTCGCAGGCATTCACCGCGAGATTGAGAAACGCGCGTTCCATTTTCTTGGGATCGAAGACGCCAGCCATATCTCCTGACGCGCGGATGGAAATATTTCGGTCACGTAGTTCAGGACGCGCCCGAGCGGCTTCGATGGCATGGCGCACGCATTGATCGATGGAAGCGTTTACCGGGAAAAGGGTGCGCTGCTCGCGGGCCAAATCGCGCAGGGAATCGAGCAATTCGGTCATCTGTTCCGACGCGGTCTGAATTTCCCTGTAGACCTCGGTGCGATCGAGCTTGAGTTTTTCCGCTTCGTACAGAAATTCCGCGTTGGCCACCAGGGCGGCCAGGTGGTGGCGAAGGTCGTGCGAGATGGAATTCGCGGCCCGGCCCACGGCGGCGACGCGCTCTGTCTCAATTTGCCTTTTCTGAAAGGCTAGCAGCTCGCCGCGCATTTTCGAGAAGGATTCGGCCAGTTCCATGACTTCGCTGCTTCCGCGCGGGGTGATCGTGTAAGTGTAATTTCCGGCGGCCAGGGCGCGCACGCCGGCCACGAGATTGTCGAGCGGATGCGTGATGGTTCTCGAGACCAAGCGCAGGGAAAGAGAAGCAAGAAGGATGGCCGTCAGGCCCACGAACAGAATCGTGCGGTTCAGCTGGCGCAGAAAGGCCATTGGGCGCGTCAGGGAAATGAACACGTAGCACTCGACGGGCGATGGAAGATTGCCTTGCAGCGTCACCCGAGCCACTTGGTACGTGTCATTGCCCAGGCGCACCTCGGTCGAGCTCGCGTTGGGGAGGACTTCCCGGGCGAGGATTCGGCCCTGAATCACCGCCTCTTCTTCAGGCGAAAAAGTAGACGCGATGATGCGATGGTCCGCCAAGAGCACGATTCTGCTTTCCGCGACGAAGCCAAGCTGCTCGGCAATCCTGGAATTGGTTTCGTATCCGATGGCCACGAGACCCAGGACCTTGGCATCGTCTCCCGTCCCCGCGAGGATGGGGCGAAGAAAGATCCAATAGAGCCGGCCGCCCGAGTACCACCAGGCGGAGTCCTGCCGCTCGTGCAAGGAAGTTCTAAGGGAGCTTTCCGCCGCGTCTCGATCGAAACCCTTGCGCGTGACGTCCAATGCCACCACCCGCCCTTCCGGATCGGCGAGCAGGAACAAGTCGCTTCCCGCCAGCCTCCAGAAGGGCGTAGATCCATCCTGGATGGTCGGCGCATCGTGCGTGGTCATCAGCGCTTTCAAGGTGGGAATTTCGGCCAAGAGCGAGGCGGTCCGGGACAACTGGAGTTGCAATTGGCGCTGCACCGTCTCGAACTCGTGGAAGGAAGCGTCCGTGCTGTACCTGACTTGGTCCGCAATTTGAGTGCGAACGGTATGGGCGATGATGAGGAGAATGGCGCCCATCAGGGCGCAGATAATCAGCAGCGTGGACAGCAGAAGTTGCGATTGCAGCCGCCAGCGACCCATCGAAATTCTCCGCGAAGCGATCTAACTTTTCCTGTTCCCGGCCGCGCTGCCGGGAACGAATTTATAGCCCGCGCTGTGCACCGTCACAAAATAGCGCGGGCGCGCGGGATCGGGCTCGAGCTTTTGACGAAGCCGGAGGATATGGTTGTCCACGGTGCGCGTGGATGGATAGTTCTGATATCCCCAGACTTCGTTGAGCAATTCCTCGCGCGAAATCACGCGGTCGGTGGAGCGCGAAAGAAATTTCAACAATTTGAATTCCTGCGCCGTCATGCTGACCGGCTTGCCGGAGCGCTTCGCTTCCATGCCGGTAAAGTCAATTTCCACATCGGCGAAAAGCAACAGATCGTGAGAGGACGCCGATTCCGCGCCGGCCGCGGACTGCGTCTTGCGCGCGTTCCGGCGCATGGCGCGGCGCACGCGCGCGAGCAGCTCCTTGGGGCTGAACGGCTTCGTGACGTAGTCGTCCGCTCCCAACTCAAGCAGCACCACTTTGTCATCAACGTCGGCATTCGCGCTCAGCACCACGATGGGCACCGAGGGAATCTCCGCCTTGAAGGACCGGCAAAGCTCTTTGCCGGACAGGCTGGGCAGCTTCAAATCAAGGACGACCACGTTGGGCGTTTCCTGCCGGAAACTTTCGAGACCCTCCACTCCATCCGAGGCGACTCGAACTTCCAGCGAGTCAGCCTCGAACATGCGTTGCAGCGTCCGTTGCATCGGACGGCTGTCTTCGATGATTAGCACCGTTTCCATACGCTAGACCTGCCCTGAGAGTATACTTCTGGATGGATAGAAAGAACTAACCCGATCTGAAAGGATTCATTTTGACCGCCGGTCTGTCTCTTGCGGCGCGATTTTCTAGCAAAGATCATTCGCAGGCAGAGAGATCCTTGTTCGCTGTGGAAGTGCGGGACTGGATTCGGTCTCTTGGGATAGACCTTGTTGGGGGAGATGGGAAGCGCCAAGTGAAAAATTCCCGGACGCAGCGGAGGAAAGACAAGACGCCCAGATGTGCATTATAATCAGTGGGCACACTTCCATTGCGCGGAGAAACGGGCAAGCGTATAGTGTCGGCGGGCCGATCCAACCGTTGTGACCCTTCGATTTTCATGCGCGTGGCAAAATGGGTGAATGAAGAGCCGCGCGAAATCCGATCTGCTTCGATCGCGGGACGGCTTCGCGCGTTCGCCGCGCGTCGGGAGAAGGAGGCAAATGGAATGAAGTTTGAATCCAGGCGAGCGATCCTTTGCGCCATGGGAATCGTCATTTTGTGCCTCCTGGGGACCCCTTGGGTGCGCAGCCAGTCTCGCAACGCCGGCGCGGATCAGAAATTGCAAATGTCGGAAGAAGCCTTCAAGAATGTCCAAGTGTTGCGCGGAATTCCCGTGAACCAATTCATGGAGACGATGGGTTTCTTCGCCGCTTCCTTGGGCATGAACTGCACGGATTGCCACGTCGAGGAAAGCGCCGGCAATTGGGATCGATACGCCGACGACACCCCGCTGAAACAAACGGCGCGCAGGATGGTCTTGATGGAAAATCTCATCAACCGGTCCGACTTCGGCGCCATGCGCCTGGTGACTTGCTACACCTGCCATCGCGGCGTTGAGCGTCCCGAGGTCACGCCCAGCCTTCTCGAACAATACGCGGCGCCTCCTCCGGCCGATCCGGATCAAATTCAAGTCCTCCCGAATGCTCCCGAGAATCCTGCCGCCGCCGAGCAAATCCTGGATAAATATATCGAGGCCGTCGGCGGGGCGCAGCAACTGGCCAAGTTGAACAGCTTTTCCGAGAAGGGAACTTACACCGGATTCGACACCAGTTTTCAAAAAGTTCCCACGGAAATTTTTGCCAAGGCTCCGAACCAACGCACAGTAACGAATCAATTGGCCGGAGGAGAAGGCACGACGACCTATGACGGGCGCGAGGCTTGGATCGCCGCGGCGGATAAGCCGGTGCCGATGATCCCGCTGGTGGCGGGAGACCTGGACGGCGCCAGGCTGGATGCGGTTCTCAGCTTCCCCGCCGGAATCAAGCAGGCGCTAACCAAATGGCACGTCGGGTTCCCGTCTGTCACGATCGGTGACCGCCCTATGCAAGTCGTCGCGGGAACCGCCCCTGGAGGAACTGAGGTGAAGCTGTTTTTTGACAAACAGTCGGGGCTGCTGGTGCGGCAGACTCGTTTTATCGACACGGTCGTGGGACTTGTTCCTCAGCACGTCGATTATTCCGACTATCGCGCGGTCAACGGAGTGAAGATGCCTTTTAAGTGGACGGCGACGTGGGTGGACGGGCAATCCACAACGGAACTATCCGAAGTGAAAGCGAATGTGGCTGTCCCGGCGGCTAAATTCATGAAGCCTGCCGCGACATCGGCGCAAGGGCCCGCGCCGAAGTAACGATTTGGACGATTCCGCGGCTTGAAGTTTGGCCGCGTTCGTGATTGAATTTGTTTTCACAGTAAGGACCAGAGCAGAAACTTGGAGGAAATCATGGCGCGTTGTTTTCGGCCGCATTTTCTAGCTTCGTTTGCAGTTGTGGCTTTCGTTTCAACGGCGGCATTGGCGGCGCCTCAGCAGGGCCCGCCAGCGGCCCAGCATCCATTGCCGTGGGCGTATGCCGTGGCGGATGCGCCGCCGCCCGCGCCACCCCCGCCGCCGGCCACGGATGGCGACAAGGTTGAGCACCTCGAGGGCAGCTCGCTGAGCTTCACCCGGAAGCAGATACGCGACATCGCCAATCCCGTCGATTGGTTTCCGGGCGATCATCCTGCCATGCCCACCATTGTGGCGCACCGCCGCTCTCCTGGCGTAAACCCGTGGATCGGCGGCTGCGGGCTGTGCCATTACCCGAACGGGAATGGCCGCCCTGAAAACGCCGGCATCGCCGGTCTGCCTGCCGGCTACATCCTCGAGCAACTGGCCGACTTCAAGAATGGCGCGCGAAGGCCCGCCGATCCAGGAAAGAGGAATGTGGCCACGATGGCCGGGAACGCGGCGGGCTTGACCGACGAAGAAGCAAAAGAAGCCGCCGATTACTTTGCCTCGATTAAGATGCCAGCGGGTTGGGTCAAGGTGATCGAGACGGATACCGTGCCGAAATACCACAATGTGGAAGGCTTTTTTTACGCGCCCGTGGAAGGGAATGAGACGGAACCCCTGGGGAATCGCATCCTGGAGATGCCGGTGAGCCTCGAGGCGACCGAGTTCTATCGCGACCCGAGGTCCGGTTGGATTGCCTATGTGCCGAAAGGGAGCATCAAGAGAGGCGAGGACCTGGTCGTACGAGGCGGCTCGGGAAAAACCGTCGCGTGCGCCGCATGCCATGGCGAAGGGTTGAAAGGCAACGGCAATTTTCCACCGTTGGCGGGCCGCTCGCCGAGCTATCTTGCGCGCCAGCTCTATGATATCCAGCAATACACGCGCAATGGCCCGGGAACGCAGCTGATGCGGCCTGTCGTGCAGAATCTGACCCAAGATGACATCATGGCGATCACGGCCTACTTGGCGTCGCTCGAGCCGTAGCGGGCAGGTTTCATCTTCACAACAGGGACCGTTGGAGGCAGGCGGGCTGACGCGCGGTGCGGTTTCGGCGGCCCGCAAGATCCAGTCAGGCTGCGGGAGAAGCCGCCCGTATTACGCTTGGGCCAGCTTGTTTTCAGGGTATTCAGTTTAGATTGCTTTTATGCCCTGTTGTTTTCCGCCCCTTTTGTCATTCCTCGCTCCGCTCGGAATGACAAAAGGGGCGGGGGCACTTCTTCGATAGAATGTCTTTGCAAGTCTTCTGCCGCTGATTACTGAAAAGTTATTTATTTTTTTCCGTCCACCGGCTCGGCAACCGACTTCATGTATTCTTCCATCTCTTGCGGCGCGCAGAGCATCTCGCCCATGTCGAAATCCGCCGGCAGCAGGTGGAAGGTCAGCTTGTCCGCGGCCACCCAGGGCTTGGTGTAATACTTCGGGTCGGTGATCGTGACCGTAAGCTCTAAAATCTCGCGGCTCGGCCTGTGAAACCGTTCCTCGACGCGCAAATCGCCCGTGTGCGGCCGGCCGGCGTTATCCAGCCAAGTTCGATCCGTCATCCCGACTGTTTCGACCACCAGCGTGTAATCATCTTCCCAGTGGCCCACCGAATATCCGTAATACCTGGGCGCGGGATCCTTGGGAAGTTCCCGCCCATCGGTCCAGATGGTCCGGTAAACGTCGTAAAACTGATTCAGCCAGATCACCTTGTTGGCCGTCTGAACGATGGCCATCGCTTTTAAAGAAAAGATGTCCATGCGCGGGAACCCAAGGGGGTTGCAGGAGTGCACCGGATCGTTCACTTCGGCCACGGGGAGCTGTTCTTCTCCCTCTCCCGGCTTATTGGCCATGCGTGCTGCCTTCCCCGCAGGGGTATAAGGAACGTCCGGATGCTTGCCGTCATCCGGGAATGCCTTCGCGCCCTTTGGCTGGGTGCCTCCATCCGTGAATCCATCCCAAGTGCCGGAGAGGTCGCGCTTGGGCGCGGGTTCCGACTTCATGCCGACGTATACGGATTTATCCGGCAGGGGCGTGTCCCACTTGTCATGGTGCAGCCACCAGTCTTTCTTCTGCGCGTCCGTGAGCGGAGTCGTGGGACCGTATTGAGCCCGCGAAATGCGCGGAAACACCAGGATCGTTAATGCCGCGGCCAATGGAAGGGTCCAGGCCGCCGCTCGTTTTGACATTTTGGAAATCCTCCCCAATTTGTGATGGGAGGCAGCCACGGACACACACTCGCAGCCGCCGCAACCCTTGAAGCAAAGCTGCCGTGCAGCTCGCTCCTCTCCCTCCGGGCCTTTGGCCTAGAGGGAGTTTCTGCCGCCCGCTTTCAAAATCGTGCCGTCGCTCAGCGTGACCTGCCGGATGCGTCCGACGGGCGTGCCGTTCTTGCTGGGCATCACGTCAATCGTGATTTCATCCCCGGGCTTCAAGGACGTGCTGCTCCATCCGGCGTGCAGCATGTCCACCGGGTTGCTGGATTCGGTGACCCAATGCTGGACTTCGCCCTTGTCGTCCTTGACGTCGAATTTCAGCAGGCAGTGGGGATTCGCCCACAGCCACTGCGTCACAGTCCCTTTGAGAGTGACCGTTTTTTCGAAGTCATACGAAGCGTTCCCGTGGTGCGCAAACACCGGCACGGAAACCATTGCCAAGCCAACCAGCAAAAACAGAATTGAAAAACGCATATTTCTCACAGTATCCCTCCAAATCTTCCACCGATGATTGCCACCCATCTCGCGCCGCCTTCTGTTCCAAGACATAATTTAGCACGATGTCCGCCGAAAGCTTCAGCCGCGGAAATCTGTCTTGGCGCGCGCGCGAAATTTTATTTCCGCCGTCTGTCTTTGTCGCCGAAACCTGGCGCACCCAACTGGGGTTCGCAGTCTGCACGCCGGTCTTTGCGACGGGTATTGTGTGCATTCTAGCAAATTTGTCACGCGTGTCCTAAATATTTTGGGACGGGGCGCGGACGGCGAAGCGAACGAACCCGGCATTGCGCGAGAAAACCGGGCGGCGTATAGTGTAGTCGAAACGAACTCAGCGGATTGATTTTTCAAATCGAACGGCGCGGCTGGGTATGTGCGAAGGATCGCGCATGCTCCGGCCTGCTTCGATCGGGAAACTTCCGCGCAATTTTCGGGGGCTGGCAATGGGAGGAGTGACGATGAAGTTCGGATGCAAGCGAGCGATGCGTTCTGCCGCAGTGATTGTCGTTTTGTCCCTCTTGGGGATCACTGGCGCGCGCGGCCAAGCCGCCAAGACAGGCGCGGGTGACAAACCGCAATTGTCGGAAGAAGCCTTCAAAAATGTTCAGGTGCTGCGGGGCATTCCCGTGAATGAATTCATGGGGACCATGGGTTTCTTTGCCGCTTCCTTGGGTTTGAATTGCACGGATTGCCACACCCAGGAAAGCGCCGGCAACTGGGCGAAATATGCCGACGATACCCCGCTGAAACAGACGGCCCGCAGGATGGTGATCATGATGAACGCCATCAACCGGGCTGACTTTGGCGCGACACGCATGGTGACTTGTTACACGTGCCATCGCGGCGTGCAGCGTCCCGACATGATTCCGAGTCTGCAAGAGCAGTACGCGGCTCCGCCTCCGGCCGATCCAGATCAGATTCAAGTCCTTCCGAATACTCCGCCGGAGAAGCCCGGCGCAGCCGAGCAAATCCTGGATAAATATATCCAGGCCATCGGCGGGGAGCAGAAGCTGTCCAAGATCACCAGCTTTGTGGCGAAGGGAACTTACACCGGGTTCGACACGGATTTTCAGAAAGTGCCCATCGATATTTACGCCAAAGCTCCGGCCCAGCGCACTCAGACGGTCCATGTGCCCGGCGGAGAGAACACCACGACCTACGACGGGCGTGAAGGCTGGGTCGCGGCATCGGATCGCCCCGTGCCATTCATCTTGATGACCGGGGGAGAACTGGATGGCGCCCGGCTGGACGCGAATTTGGCTTTTCCGGCGATGCTCAAGCAAGACATGACCAAATGGCACGTCGGGTTCCCGCCGCTCACCATCGACGATCGCGCCGTTGTAGTCGTCGAGGGGACCACCCCAGACGGCTCCAACATAAAGTTATA
>Ga0335078_10007732_pt1 | contig 15951 bp, 15 predicted proteins | sample Lox_Sample_32_FD_206711 | JGI IMG/M metagenome (GOLD analysis project Ga0335078, IMG submission 206711) | Soil microbial communities from Loxahatchee National Wildlife Refuge, Florida, United States - Lox_Sample_3.2 | ecosystem: Environmental > Terrestrial > Soil > Wetlands | place: USA...
ACGGGGTCGAGGTAATGCTGGCCCATGTCGCCGAGCCCGCCCCCGTCATAATCCCAATAGCCGCGAAAAGTAGCATGGACGCGGTGGGGGTGGTAAGGCTTGAAGGGGGCCGGGCCCAGCCACATATTGTAATCAAGTTCGGGTGGGACCGGTTGCGGAACGAGGCCGGTCCGGCCGCACCATTGATCTTGTTTCCAGTCAAAGCCGGTTGTCCCCCCGATGGTGACTTTGAGCGGCCAGCCCAGCAAGCCGCTGTTGACCGCCTTCTTGATTTGCGACACCCGCACCCCCATGCCGTAGAAACTGCCCTCAAAGCGGAACCACGTGTTCAGCCGGAAAATCCGCTGGTACTTGGCCACCGCCGCCTTCACCGCTGTCCCTTCGGCGATGGTGCGGCTCATCGGCTTCTCGCACCAAATATCCTTGCCCGCCTTCGCGGCGGCGATCGAAATCAACGCATGCCAGTGCGGCGGCGTGGGAATATGCACAATGTCAATATCCCTGCGTTCCAGCACCTCGCGGAAGTCCCGGTAACCCTTCACGCCCGGCCCGGCCAACTCAAGACCGTGCTGAAGATGTTTCTCGTCCACATCACAGATAGCAAGCAGCTTGGACGTCGGATTAATGGACTTAAGATGGTTCTGGCCCATCCCACCAACGCCGATGACCGCTTTGGTGAGAGTTTCGTTGGGTGAGGTATAGCCCTGACCCCCAAGCACGTGGCGCGGCACAAGGCTAATCGTTCCGAAAACGGCAATGGAAGTCTTAAGAAAGTCCCGGCGAGTAAATGACTGGCGCTTTTTCATAGGCGAGGACGATCCTTTACGAACCCCACGGCGGACGCAAGGCAAATGCTGCGTGGACCGCCCCTCACTACCTCGGCAAACCAACTGGCCGCTCACGCGACCTTGCGGCCATCAGCCGTCTCCCCCTCCAGCCAGAACTTCTTGAACCGCCCAACCAGGGCCGTCAACTCATCCATCGAGTGGGGCTTTACAATGTACCAGTTCGCCCCCAAACCGTAAGCGCGATTGATGTCCTTGGCCTCGTCTGAGGAACTGAAAATGACGACCTGCACGCGGACGAACCTCGGTTGCCGCCGCACCCACTCCAGCACATCGAACCCGTCCAGTCGCGGCATCTTCAAATCAAGCAACAGCAATTGCGGCAGCGGATGGAGGGTGCGGTCGGCAAACTGGCCCTCACCCTGCAAATAATCAATGACCTCCTGCCCGTCCCGGACGAAATGCAATACGACTGGGAGGCCGGCCCGCTTGAAGGCTCGTTGGAAGAAATAGGCATCCGTGGGATCGTCCTCCGCCACCAAAATGTGTCCAGATCCAGTCATACCGTCGCTGCGCTTCTCGTATTTGTACCTAAGCCACCTTGGCACGGATTTCAAGTAGACCGCCGCGCCGCATTAGCGGTCCCGGCCAAGGAGAAACTCCGCCAGCGCCCCTAGCGCCACCGCGCGGCCCTTAAAGCTCTTTAGTGAATCAAAGGCGCGTTGCGTCAGTTGCCGGGCGATCTTGCGTGAGCGCTCCAGCCCAAGGATGGAGGGATACGTCGCCTTTTGCGCCTTGGAGTCCTTACCGGCCGTCTTGCCGAGTTGCGCGCTGGTTTGGGTCACATCGAGGATGTCGTCAATCACCTGGAATGCGAGGCCCACGCTGTAGCCGAAGTTGGTCAGCGCCTTAAGCTGGGTGGGCGTGCAATTGGCGCTCATCCCGCCCAGCCGCACGGAGCAGCAGAGGAGGGCCGAGGTCTTGCGCTCGTGGATGTAGCGGAGTTGTCGCGCGGAGATGCGTTTCCCTTCGCCCTCCAGGTCGGCGACCTGCCCGGCAATCAACTGCAGCGAGCCGGCAGCACGGGCTAATTCCAGAATGAGGGCCTGGTGAGAATAGCGGGGCCAGCCTTGGCACCGAGCAGCAATTTCAAATGCCTGGGTCAGCAGGGCGTCGCCAGCGAGCACCGCGATGCCCTCGCCAAAAACCTTGTGATTCGTCAGCTTGCCGCGCCGATAATCGTCGTCGTCCATGGCTGGAAGGTCGTCGTGCACCAGTGAGTAGGTATGAACGCATTCGACGGCGCAGGCGAGCGGGAGGGCATCCGTTTCGTCTCCGCCGCAGGCGGACGCGGCGGCCAGGCACAGTGCGGGGCGGATGCGTTTGCCGCCGGCAAAGAGCGAGTAGCGCATGGCGCGGTGGACCGTGGCCGGTTTGGCCGTCGCTGCCGGCAGGAACCGGTCCAGGGCCCGATTGATGGCAGCGGTGCGGGAGGCTAGGAAATTCGGAAGGGAAAACGGCTTTGGCGGCCGTGAGTCCAGGTTCTTGATGGCGGCGGACATGCGGTGGTGTTGTAGGAAAAGCGGATTTCAAGCGCAAGCGCATTCAGAGTATTCAGAACCGCCGACAATTCAGAATATTTATATTGCGTTCGGGGCAGGAGCAGTTAATGTACCCCGCTCGATTCTAAACACCTAAGCTTTGAACGCCGAATTTGCAAAGAAAGCGCTGGAGAAGGTTGGCAATCCCAACGTTCTCGTCAACTTGATTTCACGCCGCGTCCGCCAGCTCACTTCGGGCGGCGGCAAAGCAAGCCGTCCCCTCGTGGAGGATGCGGGAAACTTGGGTGCGGCGGACATCGCCCTGCTCGAAATCATCGAGGACAAGATGGGTTACGAAATGCCGGAACTGATGGAATTGACGCGTCCGGTCGCAAAGAAGCGCAAGAAGCATTAGCTCGCCGCAGCCGGGGCACAATGGCGAGGAGCGCGGGGGAGGAATAAAGGCTGGCAAATGAGCCGGCTCGGCGGCGCTGTGCTTTGCTTCATTGCGTCCGCTCGACTGGATTTATGGCGGATATTCTGACCAATCCCAAAGCGCGGCGCGATTACCACATCCTCGAGACTCTCGAGGCAGGCATCGTGCTGCACGGGACCGAGGTGAAAGCCCTGCGCGCGGGCAAGGGCCAGATCAGCGACGCCTTTGCCCGGGTGGAGAGCAACGAGGTCTATCTGCACAACGCCCACATTGACGAGTACTCGCATGGGAACCTGCAGAACCACCAGCCCAAGGCCCCGCGGAAGCTGCTGCTGCACAAATCGGAAATCCGGAAGCTATTCGGCCTGGCTGCCGTCAAGGGCAATGCCCTGCTGCCGCTGTCGTTTTACTGGAAGAACGGGAAGGTCAAAGTGGCGCTGGCCGTGGGCAAAGGCAAGGCGCAGTATGACAAGCGCGAGGACCTGAGGCAACGGGAAGCGGACCGTGAACTCAAGCGCGCGACGATGAGGCGCTCGAAGGCGCGATAGGCGGAAAAAGTGTTTGCAATTTGCCACCGCACCTGAATTAAATGGCGGGATAAATCGTCCTTTAGGTCCCATGCTTTCACGATTCAGGCTGCGCATCGCGTCGAAAGCAGCGGCGGCAGTTACGCTGCTGCTGTTTTCACTAACCGCTTGCCAACATTCCAAACCTCAAGCTCCCAGCCCGCCCCCGGTCAAGTACAGCAAGAATTACGACCCGGAGATCAAGGAGATCATGGACCTGGCCAACCAGGGGAAGTGGGAAGAGGCGCGGACCAAAGCCACTGCGCTGCACGAAATGGCCCCCAAGAGTACCTTGGTGCAGCGGGTGTACGATTGGGTGGTTCAGACCGGGCAGCAGCGCCGCGAGCAGGCGCTGGAGAACCAAATCAGAGAAATCGAAGCGAAGAACTCGGCCTTTGATCCCACAATCAAGAGCCTGCTGACCGAAAGCAAGGATCGGGGTTTGTCGGCGCACAAAGATATCCGGGACGCGGTGGATCGCATCGAGAAGTCCCCCTGGATACCGGATACCTACGGCAAACTGATTCACGAGCAAGGTCCGCTGTTTGACTTCGAGAGCGAACAAGGGCGCATGGTGAAAGTGCTGGAGAAGGAAGTGACCATCCACCTGGATAATGTCCCGCTGGAGACGCTGCTGATCAACCTCAGCCAGTCGGCGGGAGTGAACATCGTGGCCGACAAAGCCCTGCCGGCGTTGAAGCAGGTGCTGAGTGTGAACTTGGACAAAGTGAAGCTCGGCGAGTTCCTGCGGTACGTCGGCCGCAATTATGAACTGCAATTCCAGGTTGGTGACGAACTGGTCTGGGTTGTGGATGCCAAAGACCCTAAGAAACTGATGGAGGAAACCCGCTTTTACCGGTTGCGCAAGGGCTTCGTTCTGCCGGCTGAATTCGGCATGCCGGAGGCGACCAAGACAACCACCACCGCCGGCCCGAACGTTACCGTCAACGAAGTTCAAAAGTTCAATAAATTCGTCAACGACGAGGCCCCGAACTTGCCGGCCCTTGAGCGAGCGATCACGAACCTCTTTATGGGCTCCAAGTATTTCATTGATTACGAGCGCAACGTGGTAGTCGCCCGGGGGACGCCGGAGCAGCTCGATGTGATGGAAAAGATCATCAAGGAGTTCGACCGCCCGATCCAGCAGGTGCTGATCGAGGCTCGGTTCGTCACCCTCTCCAAACCGGCCTTCATGCAGTTGGGGGTGCTGTGGCAGAGCGGCACCACTACCCCCTCCGGCATTCCCCAGGACTACACGGGGGGAGGATCGGGGGCGGGCCTGCTGAACAGCGGGAACTTCCCTCAAGCAATAGCGCCTTCGGGGAGCTTCGTCCCAGCCGTCGGCCTGGGTATCCAGAACGTATTCACCAACATCATTCACGGCTCGGATTTGAGTGCCACCATCAGTGCTTTGGAGCAAAGCGGTGAAAGCCAGACCCTGAGCGCCCCGCGACTGACCGTTCTCAATAATCGGCCCGCCACCATCAGCGACGGCCAGGTTCAGTACTACTACGAGGAATACGCCGTCGCGACCACGGTGGGGCAATACTACACCGCCTCGTCCTGGGTCCCCAGCGGCAAGCCCACCAAGATCACTGCCGGAGCCCAGTTGAACGTGATGGCCAGCATCAGCGGGGACGGCAAGAGCATCCTGCTGGCATTGAACCCGAGCGTGAATACCAGCGTCCAACTGGTGCCCTACGCCACGCTGACGCAACCCTCCGTCACAGCCGGTGTCTCGAACTCCAGCTTCACCATCACCCTGCCGCAATACCGCACTCAGGAACTTTCCACCCGCGTTGTCGTCAAGTCCGGCGACACCGTCGTGATGGGCGGGGTGCTGGAGCGGGAGAAAAGCACCTATGTCGAGTCGGTGCCGGTGCTGGGTGATATTCCCATTCTGGGCGCGCTATTCCGGCGGCGCACCGAAGTGGACACGCCGCGCTACCTGCTGATTTTCGTGACGGCTACGATCGTAAAGGACACAGGCGAATTCCTGGTTTACGATGACGAAAATTCCGCCACCAATTCACCTGCGATTACAAGGTGAGTTGGGAATCACTCCTCCGGACGCCGTCCTTTCACCATGTTGAAGCTTGACCGAATGCGGCCGCCGGTGCGGCGGGTGCTGGCGCTTGATGCCGGCAGCCGCTGCATCAAAATACTGCTGGCGGAAAGTGACTTTGGGCGCCTGCGCATTCTCAAAGAGGAACTGATTGACTTGCAGGCTGAGGGCCTCGTTTCGGCCGACGAAATCAAGGCACACCTGCAAGTAAGCCTGGACCAATGGGGCCGACCCCCGCTGGCCCTGATCCTGCCGCAACACTTGTCCATTTCCCAGGTCATTGACCTGCCGCTCGCGCCGGAGAGCGAAGTGGAGAAGTTGATCCAGGACGAGACCCTCAAGCTGGGTGGCGTCAGCGAAAGCCGGATTGTTTATGACTTCGTCCGCACGGAAACGGCGGCCAAGAATCGCCAGCAGTTCTGGGTGACGCTTTCGCAGGAAGGCGACATCCGGGAACGCATTTTGCGGCTGGGAGTCGAGCAGGAAGACTTGTGCGAGGTCACCACGACGGCCAACGCGTTGATTGCCGCGTACCGCGCCACTAGTCCGCTGTCGTCGCGCGCCATTCTGGCGCACCTGGGCGCCCAGACGACCGTCGTGGTTGTCCTGTTGGCAGGCCAGGGCGCCTTTGCCACCAGCTTCCAGATGGGGGGCGATTTCTTCACTCGCTCCCTGGCGCGGCTCCAGGGCTGCTCCGAGGAATCGGCGGAGACCTTGAAACGCGCCCGCAACCTTTTGACCGGGCCGGAAGCATCCCCGGACTTTGCCGCGGTGGTGGACGGCTGGGTGGCGGAACTGAAGCGGCAGTTGAACGAGTGGTTCGAGCATAATCCCGGCCTGGCGCCCGACGCTACCTCCTTTGAACTGGTCGCCAGCGGGGGTGGGTTTGATCAGCCGGGTTTGCTCGAGTACCTTAAGGCGCAGGTGGGATTGAATTTGAAACCGTGGCCCAAGGCCACCCAACCCGACGTGGTGTCGCCTGCGAAACGCTTCGAAGTCGCTTTCGGCGCGGCGCTCCAGGCGCTCGGCTACAGCGCCCAGCCGGTTTCATTGCTGCCCGACGACTACCGTGTCGCCTGGCGAAGGCGGCTGAACCTCCAACGGCTGGAAATGGGCAGCCTCGTCCTGGCGGCGCTTGGCCTGGTGATTTTTGCGTTTGCCACCTGGCACACCGTGTCGGTGATCAACCACAAGCAGGCCTTGCTTGCCAAAGTCCAGGCCGGCCAGGAGGCCGTGGAGACAAACGACGCGCTGACCGCCGAACTGGCTGTCGAATACGAGAGTTTCCGCCCCCTGTTCGCCAGCCAACAGAATACGCTCGATACGTTGAAAACGCTCGCGCTTCTTCAAGAGTCCCGCAGCAATCGCAGTTTCTGGTACGTGCTCCTGGCCGACCAGCAAAGCTACTTCAACCAGTTGCCGGGGATGGCTTCGACGAACAAGTTGTCCTGGACCAATGTGTTTGCCGCCGTTGCCCCCCGTTCCCGCAGTCCGTCGTCGGAATTGGCGGCCTCCGCGACCTCAACCAACCTTTCGCCGGCCCGGCCCGGCTTCATCGCGGAGCTGTGCATTCCGGGAGACGCGGACGGCGCTCGCCAGGTGAGTCGTCAACTGGCGGACGAACTCAAGCAGCAACGGTTGTTCTCGAAGGTGGATTTGCTCTCGGGCGATTTGCGCCGGAACCTGGCCGACCCGAAGGTCATTGTTCCCGACCGGGACTTCGTGCTGGTGCTGGATTTTGCCGAAACGGAATACCAGCAGCCTCTGCTGCTGAAGAGGCTATTGCCCGGTGGTTCGTTCCGGGCGGCTTCCAGACGCCCCGCGCGCCCGTCGTGGACGCCGCCGGAAGGCGGGGAGAACCCCGCGCCAATAGCGCCATGAGATTTCCCTTCAGCGAATCCCAACGTCGCGGCCTCATTCCGCTCGCCGGGCTGGCGCTGGCGGCCTATTACTTGTTTGTAATGCTGCCGCTGGCGCGCAAGGCTGAGAGCCTGGACGGACCGCTCCAAAAGGCGTGGAAAAACCTCTTGGCCTCGCTGGACCAGACCAACGCCAGCGGCGTTGATTTCCTCACCATCACCAACCAGCTTAGCGAAACCCGCCAGGCGCTGCTCATTCTTGACAACGCAAAACAGCAAGGCACCACCCGGCTCCAACTCGACCCGGCGGTGCGCGCCCGGATGCAGGAAGAGTTTCAGCTCCTCGATTTCGAGAATGAGCGCAGCCGGGAGACGAATGATCTGAGCAACCTTGCCAAACAACAGCAGGCTGCTGTCGAACCGGCGGTCTTAGCCAGCTATCCCGACCATACCGCCGATGTGAAACAACCCGCCTTGCTCTGGGCGGCGCTCTCCCTCACCGATAGCCTGCTCCGAACCGCCCTCCAGTGCAAAGTTTCCGCCATCTACTCGCTGGAAGTTCCGCCAGTGCTCACCAATGCCCCACCCACCAACGACACCGAGCGCCTGGCCGAAATCCCCTTGCAGCTTGAATTCACCGGCTCGGCGGCCAGCGTGGCTAAGTTCCTCCTGTGTCTGCCGCTGCGCGCCGAAGAAATCCGGGCGGCGGGTTTGCCTGAAGCGCCGGCCGACAAACCCCCACTTTTCGTGGACCGGCTTATCATTCAAAAGCAATCGCCAGACAAAGCGGACGAGGTGCATGGGTGGCTGCGCGCGGTCGGGTTTGTCTTGCGCGAGTGAGGGAGCATGCCGCCGACGCTACAGAGAGCCTTAAGAAACCGTTGGTTCACGGCCGGCATTCATGCCGGCATGTGGTTCCTGCTGTACCTGGCGGTGGTCAATCTCGGCGGCAAGGCCCCCAGTCTTCGGGATGCGGAGGGGGTCGCCAGCCCGCCGCGCAGTCCCGTGGCGGTCGCCGGGCTCGAACGCCTCTTCTCGCCGGGAATCTGGCCCAAATCGCTTACCGATACGAACCGGCTTAATCCGTTTCTTACCACCTACTTCATTCCGCAGGCCCCGCCGCCGCCCACCACCCGGAAGATCGAAGTGACCTACCAAGGCTACTATCAGACCGCCGCGGGTCCCAAGAACACGATCTATAAGCTAGGCGACGCGTTCCTCGTGGCCCCCATCGGGGCCAGGATTGCCACCAACCTCTTTATCGCCGAAGCGACCATGCAGGCGATGACATTGACGAACCTGGCGGCACAGACCAATATTCTGCCCCTGAACGCGAAAACAGAACTCGTCGTTCCGATGCGATGAACGAAAGCCAGGACGCAGCCCGGAAAGAGGCCGGCGACCTTTTGCTGGAGCAAGGCAAGCTCACCGAGCCGCAGCTCGAGCAGGTTCGGCGACGCCAACGGCGGTTGAACCTCCCGCAGCATCGCGCGGTTGTGGACCTGAACTTCGCGTCCGAAGAAGACACCTGGCGCGCTTTGGCCGCCGCCAATCACCTGCAATTCGTAGATCCATTGGTGCTGGACCTCAAACGCGAGACTTTGGAGCTGGTGCCCATCAAGCTCATTTTCCACTACCATTTGCTGCCTCTGGGCCTCGAAGAAGACTGCCTGACGCTCGCTTTCAGCGAGCCGCCAAGCCAGATGGAGCAGGGCAACCTGCGCCTCTTGTTGAGCAAACGCTTCAAGATCGTCCTCGCCACGCCCAGCTCGATCCATGCTGTCATCAAAAAGAACTACGGGTTGGGCGCGGAGACGATCCAGAAGCTCCGCGAGGACCGCGGCGGAGCGGACCTCAGCACAGAGATCGTCTTCGACGTGCAGGGCAAGGAAACCGACTCGGCGATCGAAGCCACCGTGTCGGCTTTTGTGGACCAGATTCTGCAGGAAGCCCTCCGCCTCCACGCTACCGACATCCATCTCGAGCCTTACACCAATTCCATCCGCCTGCGCTACCGCGTGGACGGGATTCTGGAATCGGTGCCGGTGCCCGCGGACATGCGTCACTTGCACCCGGCGGTTGTTTCACGGCTCAAAATCATGGCGGGCCTGAACATTGCCGAAAAACGGTTGCCCCATGACGGCCGCATCGCCATGAAGACCGGCGACGAAGAATACGACCTGCGGGTCTCGGTCGTGCCCACCAAATACGGGGAGGCGGTCTGCCTGCGCATTCTGGGCCGGCAGAGCCTCTACCTCGACCTCGGCCAGCTCGGCATGGAGCCGAACCAGGAAGCCGTCCTGTCGCAATTGACCGGTTTGCCGCAAGGGCTGGTCTTGCTGACCGGCCCGACCGGTAGCGGTAAGACCACTACGCTTTATACCGCGCTGGCCCAAGCCAACGATGAAGGCCGCAAAGTCATCACCTTTGAGGACCCCATTGAATACCAGCTCGAAGGCACGGTGCAAATCCAGGTTCGCGAGCAGATCGGTCTGACCTTCGCCACCGGCCTCCGCTCGGTGCTGCGCCACGACCCGGATGTTGTGCTGGTCGGCGAGATTCGGGACTATGAAACGGCCGAGATTGCCGTCCGTGCCGCCCAAACCGGCCACCTCGTCTTCTCGACCCTGCACACCAACGACAGCGTCAGCGCCGTCACGCGCTTGCTGGAGATGCGGATCGAATCTTACCTTATCGCTTCCTCGCTCGTTTGCAGCATCTCGCAACGGCTGGCCCGCCGCATTTGCCGCCACTGCGCCGAGGAAGACCTGGCCATTCCAGCCTCGACCCGCGAAGAAATGGCGGCCGCGCTTTCGCTTCCCGCCGAGCAGGTCAAAGCCTGGAAAGGCCGCGGCTGCGTCGAATGCAATCAGAGAGGGCACCGTGGCCGTGTTGCCATATATGAGTTCTTCCTTCCCAACGAAGCCATCGCGGACATGATCGTGCCCGGTTTGCGGACCGGTGAGCTTCGCGAGGCTGCGCGCAAGCTGGGCTGGCGTTCCTTGCGCGAGATGGCCTGGCTCAAAGTGCAGCGGGGCTTGATCCCGATCTCTGAGCAGGAGCGCTGGACCCGGATGATCGACCCCGCCGCGTTGCTGGCCAAGAGCTAAGCGTCAATCGGCGAAACAAAAAGAGGATGGCACTCCGTCGAGTGCCACCCTCTTTCGCGAAATCTCTCGTCCAGGTGGGTCAGGGCTTGATCGCCACCGCGTCCTTCTTCCAGGTGCGTTTGGGCGCTTTGATGACAAGTCCTTGCTTAATCGCATTCGCCGTAACGCGTATGTAGCGCACTTCGCCGTTAACAACCGCCTTCACGCGCTGGAGGTTCGGCATGAACCGGCGTTTGGTGATGGCCGTAATGTGCGTGCCGATGCCGCCGGTCTTCTTCGCTTTGCCGCTGCGCCAGATAATGCTGCCCTTCATCGGGCCTTTGCCTGTTAATTCACAGATTCTCGCCATACAAATCCTGTTCAAAGATTAAGGAATCTAGAAACTAGCACGCGCCCGCTCGTTTGCAAGCCGTATCAGCGCCTCATTGTGCGGGCGGCGAAATCCGTCTTGAGTCGGACGCCTGGGGCGGTAATCTGTCATTCATGCGACGGTGGTTCATTTGGTGTCTGCTGGCTGCGGGTCTGGCAGTGGCCTGGCCCGTTCAGGCGGCCACTGGGCGGGTCATCAAGGTCCTGCCGCAATTCCTCGACTTGAAGGGACGCACGTCGCTTTCCCCCAGCCTTTACGAGCGCGACACCTATCAGGCGAATCTGCGCGATCACACGAACCTATGTTCAGGGATGCGGTTCTACGTGCAATGGAAGGCCAAGGGCCAGGCTGTGGCGCCGCTTGAACTGCGGGTTGAATTGCGCGGCGTCGCACGCGGTGACTTCCCGAAACAAGTGGTGCTGGAGAAGTTGGTGGAGCCCGGCGGCTGGTTCAGTCATTGGGCCGAAATCAACCTGGTGGGTGAGCAGTATAAGAGCTTCGGCAAGGTTACCGCCTGGCGCGTGACTTTGTCGGAGGGGAGCCGGCAGCTCGGCGAACAGAAGTCGTTCCTTTGGTAGGCGCCGCACTGGCCCAGCCGTGGCGGTCGCGGCGGCGCCCGCTTCAGCCGGGCCGGGTTTCCTGCGTGCGCAGCGCCTGCTCGTAGCATTCCAAGGCTTCGTTGAAGCGCTCCATGCGATTGCACAGCCCGCCCTTGTGCAGATAAGCCACCGTCAGGGAACCGTCCGCGGCGATGGCGCGATCATAGCACGCGATGGCTTCATCCGGTTTCCGCAGGCGTTCCAGCGCGGCGCCCTTCTTGACCAGGGCTTCCGGGTGGTCGGCGTCGAGGGCCAGGACCTGGTCAAAGCACGCCAGCGCCTCCTCGGTCTGGTCCAGGTTCAGGAGAGATTGGCCTTTGCCCAGCAGCACCGCGATGCGCCCCCCTTCCGGCACCTCGGCCGCATCGGCGGAATCCGCCGGCGTCGCCCCTCGGCGGGAGGAAGGTGGCAGTTCCTGGGCTTCCTGATTGAGAAAAGCGCCTTGAGGCAACGGCGGAGGCGCCGAGTGCTCCAATTCGCACAGGTGCTTCTCAAGGTTCTCGAGCGCGCCCAGCAACCGCTGGCTGGACTGCTCCGGGGAGCCGAGGCTGGCCCAGCGCGCGTCGCCCGCTCCCAGGGCGGCAATGGGCGGCCCGGCGCCCAGCGCACGCGCCATGGGCAAAGCCGCAGTGATTTCCGCGAGGCGATTGATGGTGCGCGATTGAAAATAGGCCAGGAACAGCATGGCCAGAAAGCCGAGCACCGCAAATACGCCCGCGACAAAGAGCATTACTTTGTCGGTGCTCTGCATCGTCTCCAATTCCTGCGCGCGTCGCGCGGCGAGAGTTTGTTCGATGCCGGATAACCGGGTGTCCAGCGCTTCGGCATTCTGCGCCATGACGGCCGCGGCTTGCGTGCGGTTGCGCTCGATGGCGAGCTGCGTGGCGTGAAGCTGTTCCTGAAGCTGCAAGTTGCCGCGCAGCATGTCCTGGGAATTCTTATCGTCGGGCCTTCCCGGGACTGCCGCCGGCGAGACGGATTCGGCCCCCCAACACGGCGTGGACAAAGCGGCCAGCATCAAAACCAGGCAGGCGCCACGCGTCCAGGCCGCAATGCGGGAGTTGCAGAAGCTAAGGGTGATCATTTGCTTGGTCGGGCTGCGGCCGGCTCCAGTGAGAGAGAATTGAACCGGTCTTTCAGTTGCGGCCCTTGAGCCGACGCGCCCACGCTCTCTAACGGAAGTCTGCTCACGGCGGGTCCGAGGGTGGGGAGAAATCCAGGCGATGTCAAGCGAAGTGATCACTACGTCGTGCGCTGCGTTGACACCACCCGGCGGCCCGTTTAGCTTCGCGCGCATGTCTCGGTTGCCGTTTGAACTGCTGCTGGCGCTGCGGTACCTGCGGCCCAAAAGGACCTTTGTCTCGGTCATCACTTTGATTTCCGTGGTAGGCGTCACGCTGGGCGTCGCTGTGCTCATCATCGTCATCAGCGTTATGAGCGGCTTCGACCAGCAACTCCGCGACAAGATCCTCGGCTTCAACACCCACATCAAGATCCTGCCGCGCGATGAGACGATGAAGGATTACACCGCGGTCGAGCGTATCGTGTCCGCCAATCGGAATGTCAAGGCCGTGGCGCCCTTTGTCATGGGCCCCGTGCTGGTCGAGACCGAGCCCCCGGACGGCCGGTCGAAGGTCGGCGCGCCCTATATCCGCGGCATCATCCCACAAATCGAGACCAACATGAGCGTGCTGCCCTGCAGCATCAAGGAAGGGAAATTTGATGTCGGCGACCGCGGGCTGCTGGTCGGGACCGAGTTTGCCAATAATATGAGCCTGGAAGTCGGCGACCGCGTCATGATCGGCGGTCCCAGCATCCTTCAGAAATGGAAGGAAAGTAACGAGAAGAAAAACGTGCCCCGGCCCGTGCTGCCGGAATTCGAGGTGCGCGGCATCTTCGACGTGGGATACTACGAATATAACCTGTCGGTCATTGTGGTGTCGCTGCAGGACGCGCAGGAGCTGTACGATTTGAAAGGTAACGAGGTGCACGGGCTCATGGTCATGTTGCACGACCCCTACCAGGCGCGGGAAGTCGCGAAGGAGTTGGCCCTGTCGCTGGGACCCAATTATCTGATCCGGACCTGGATGCAGGAGAACTCGAATCTGTTGAACGCCTTGCTGGTGGAGAAGAACGTGATGTTCTACCTGCTGTTCTTCATCATGATCGTGGCAGCGTTGTGCATCCTGAGCGCGCTGATCACCTTCGTCGTGCAGAAGACGCGCGAGATCGGGATGCTCAAGGCGCTGGGAGCCACTGACTGGCAAGTCAGCCTGGTGTTTCTCAGCCAGGCCGCGCTGGTCGGCGCCCTCGGGGACCTGGCCGGTTACGGGCTGGGCATGCTCGCCCTGGCCTACCGGAATGAGTTCCTGCACTTCATGAACCGCATGACCGGGTTCGAGCTGTTCCCCGCCTCGATCTATGGTTTTACCGAGCTGCCGGCGTTGATCGTCCGGCGGGACATCTTGCTGATCTGCGGCAGTGCCTGGCTGATCTGTCTGCTGGGCGGAGTCATTCCCGCCTGGCGGGCGGGCCGCCTCAAACCCGTGGAGGCGTTGCGTTATGAGTGAAGTTCTGCTCTCAGCCGCCGGTCTCCACAAGACCTACATCCTGGGCCGGCGCTCACTCGAGGTGTTGCGCGGTGTGGACGTGGAATTGCGGCGAGGCGAGTTTCTTGCCTTGCGAGGCGCGTCTGGCGCCGGCAAAAGCACGCTGCTCCATCTGCTGGGTGGTCTGGACGTGCCCAACCAGGGGGAAATCCGGTTGGCCGGCAGAAATCTGGCCGCGCTCGGGCGCCGGGACCTGGCGCGATTGCGCAACGAAGAGGTCGGCTTCATTTTCCAGGCCTACTACCTGTTGCCGGAACTGGATGCGCTGGAAAATGTCTGTCTCCCGGCCCGCATGGCGCGAACGCCGGCCTCCAAAGCCGAGGCGCGCGGGCGCGAGCTGCTGACTCGCGTCGGCCTCAAAGACCGCCTCGAGCACAAACCCTACGAGCTTTCCGGCGGCGAACAGCAGCGCGTCGCCATTGCGCGGGCGCTCATCAACGAGCCGGACCTCGTCCTGGCGGATGAACCCACCGGCAACCTGGACTCACATACCGGCGAAGAGATTATCGAACTCCTCTGCGCCCTGCGCGACGAGAGGCAAACTACTCTGATCATGGCCACGCACGACGCGCGCCTCGCCGCTCGCGCCCCCAAGGTGGTGGAGTTGGTGGATGGGGTGATCGAACGCGGGAAGACGGAGTGACGGAGTAATGGAGTGTTGGAATGATGGAATGATGGAGGGTCGGGCAAGCTTTTTGAGAACATGACCGAGAAACCGTATGGCGCCAGCGTCCCGACTACTGCTTCCCCAGACTCCAGTACACCACCACTCCATCTCTCCAGCGCGGCTTACTGGGAATCGCGTTACCAGGCGGGTGACATACCTTGGGAAAAGGGCGCCCCATCCCCGGGCCTCGTTGACTTCCTGTCAACTCACCCGGAGCTACCACGCGGGAAGGTCTGCGTGCCGGGCTGCGGGACGGGCCACGACGTGCGGGAATGGGCGCGCGCGGGATTCCGCGCGTTTGGATTCGACATTGCCCCCACCGCCGTCCGCCTCGCCACCCAACGGACACAGGACGCCAAGCTGTCGGCGCGGTTTCAAGTGGCCGATTTCCTGCAAACCGCTCCGCCGCGCCGATTCGACTGGATTTTCGAGCACACGCTCTTCTGCGCCATCCTGCCTGAGGAACGTGACGAATACGCCCGGGCGCTGTTGCGCTGGCTCAAGCCGGGCGGCCACTACCTGGCGGTGAACTATTTGATCCCCGACCGTGACGGTCCGCCCTTCGGCACGACCCGCGACGAACTGTGGCGACGCTTTTCACCCCATTTCGAGCTGCTGCAAGAATGGGTGCCCCGCTCCTACCCGAACCGGACGGGGCTCGAGCGGATGCTCTGGTGGCGACGAAGGCAGGAGGGACAAAGCCCGAAGACCACGGCCCGAAAGCCGTAGCCTCCCCTCAACAGTCTCATCGAGTAAGATACCGGATCGGTTGCCTACCTCTACCAGACCAGTACCACACCAAGCGGCCAGCCGTGCGCCTGACCCAAACCAGCCGCCGGATAGTGGGGATCGCGCCCTTTTTAGGTAGCGATTGGTACGGGAAAGGCAGAAAGAAGACGACTCCACGAAGAAAACACGGGTCTCCAGAGGGACAAAGGCAAACCTCACCCGCTCCTTGCGCAGGCCAAGGCGAACTCCAACCCGGGAATTAAGCTCTCGCCGGTCAGCCGCTTGGGACTGGCGCACTCACCGCCAACCACCGCCAGGCGCTGTCCCACCCGCCAATGAGCTGATTCGCCCGCAGAAACAGCGTCGGGCCGAACGGCCATTGCTCAAACCGGCCGCTGTAGTTGAGGCTTAGAACTCTCCGCTCGGCCGCCTCCGAATGCTCCGGCGGCACGTCCACCTGGGCCACACCCCGGTTGGCCAGCGCCACGTTGATCTTCACAAAGTAAAGAAATCCGCTCAGCGGACCGCATTGACGCAGCCGCACCCTGGACTTCTTACGCCGCGCTACGGCGCACCAGATCACTCGCTGCGACTCGGACAGCGTTCGCCACCGTG
>Ga0335078_10007733_pt1 | contig 15949 bp, 19 predicted proteins | sample Lox_Sample_32_FD_206711 | JGI IMG/M metagenome (GOLD analysis project Ga0335078, IMG submission 206711) | Soil microbial communities from Loxahatchee National Wildlife Refuge, Florida, United States - Lox_Sample_3.2 | ecosystem: Environmental > Terrestrial > Soil > Wetlands | place: USA...
TGTAACAGTGCAGTGGGACTACCCGGCATATCCGCTTTGAAGCCTTTGAGATCGGTCTCCCTAACGTGATGAGCACCAACTGAGTAGTAGTGTTCCCGCGCCCGGCCGCCTCGAGCCCGGTACGAATCGACACCGGTATGAGCGACCCCGCCATTGGGTAGACAGGGAGTGTGGACGAGCTCTATCAGGCCGAGTGTGCCCGCACTCCCGTCGCGTGCGCCAGCGCTTCACCGAGCTGGGCGTCTCGTTCATCGCCCATCCCGTGCCCGCGGACCGCGCGGATCGCGAGGAGCTGCGGCGCAAGACCGGAACCGATGAGATCCCAGCGTTGCTCCTCGAGGACGGGAGCGCGATCAACGGAGACGCCGACGAGATCATTGCCTATCTCGACCGACGCTACAGCGAACGGACTGACGCCCAAACGCACCGCAATCGAGCTGAGGAGCACGACGGGACGTGACGCGTAGTCCTCGCGTTCGCGGCACTCGTCCCCTCGGCTGACGAGTGCGTCAGGGATCGTCCCGTCAGCCTGCGACAGGCCCAGACGCCGGGCAGCTACGACCGCCACCGCTACGCATTCACCAGGTCGCGTTCGAGGCGCCGTCACCGCGCGGGCCGCTTCTACGGGTCACCCGAATCGAGACGCCTCGCGCGAGCATGAACCGACATCGTGGCGACCCGACGCCGCCCTCCACCTGATCGAGGACCGGGAATACAGTCGCCGTGTCAGCGTGTGCTCCCGGCGTCATCCGAATCGGGTGATGATCGTCGGTGGCCACAATCAAGATGATCGGCCCTGTGAACGGGATGTGAACCAACATGAGCGGGCACAGAGTTTGGGCAGCGGCGGCGCTCCTGGTAACGGCCCGCGACGCGCGTGTTCGCGATCGACATCGCCCTGTCGCGAATTCCGAAGGGCTTGAGTGTGGTCGCGTGCGCGGTCCTGGTTGTCGCCGCGGCCGTGTACGGCCTGATGCGACGTGGCGGGGCGCGGCTCATCGCGCTGGCGGGCGCCGGCTTGTTGATGGTCACCTCGATCGCGCTCGTGTCTGTCGGGCACGATCCTCGCGATGCCGTGGTCATCGCCGACAGGCCAAGATACGCACACCGTTGGACACGATTCCGCACGCGCTAGGCCCGGGCGCAGCACCACCGAGCCTGTTCTGGAACGGCCGCGCCGGGAAGGAGTCGGCCGCGGCGGTTCCCGTCTCGAACAATCCCTACCGCCTCGGGCGGACCATTGGTTCGGGTGCGCGAGCACCACCTGGACCCGCCGCTCCGCTTCCGCATCCGCCCCGGTGGCCTGCGGGTGCGGATCGCCGCCGCACACCCTGGCGCCTACCCGTCGGCGCTCGTGCCTGACAAGCCGTGGGCGGTGCTCCACGGACTCGCGCGTGTCGGCGTCCGAGGCGCTCCGCCGGGCCAATGGAGCGCCACGATGGCCGGGGCGGATCGCCTGTGGCAGCGATAACCAGCACGGGCGAGCCGGGGAAACGGGGCAGCACGCGGCGGCTGGGGATTCTGCTGGCGATGGCGATGTTCGTGCTGGTCGTCGACACGTCGCTGATGAACGTCTCGATCTCGGCGGTAGTCCACGATCTCCACACAACGGCGAGCGGGGTCCAGTCGGCGATCGCGCTCGAGGCGCTGGTGTCGGCCGCGTTCATCCTGATCGGCAGCAAGGTCGGCGACCTGATCGGCCGCAAGCGGGCGTACGTCCTCGGACTCCTCGGCTATGCGATCGGAGCACTGGCGATGGCGCTCGCCCAGAGCCTGACCGCGATCATCGTCTTCTGGGCGCTCATCGGCGGGCTCGGCGCCTCGCTGCTGCTACCCGCGATTCAGTCACTGATCCACGGCAACTTCGAAGGCGACGATCAGCAGAAGGCGTACGCCCTGGTCGGCGCGGCGGCCGCGATCGCTGCGGCCGTCGGACCGCTGCTCGGAGGATTCGTGACCACCTACCCATCGTGGCGCCTCGGGTTCCTGCTCGAGGACGTCGTGATCGTAATCGTGTCTCGGGCATCAAGCTGATCCGCGACGTGCCGTATACGGGCTCCCGGCGGGTCGACGTGGTCGGTGCGGTGCTCGCGGTCGGCGTCGTCGGGCTCGGAGGCCTGGGCTGGTGGGTCATACGACGCAAGCGCGAACACAAGGCGGCCCTGATCGATCCCGATCTGTTCAAGTCCCCGCTCTATCGGCATGGGATCTCCGGCCAGACGCTCCAGCAGATCTCGCTGGGCGGGATGATGATCGCCCTGCCCCTCTACCTGCAGATGGTGCTCGAATACAACGCGCTGCAGGCAGGCGTGTCGCTCGCGCCGCTATCGCTGAGCATGTTCGCTGTAGCGCTGCTGGCGGGAAAGAGCGCGGGCAAGCGACGACCCGCCGCCATCATCAGGACGGGCTTCGGGCTCGTCGCGTTCGGGGTTGCGATCGTGATCCCGCTCGTCCCCAGAGTCGACTCCGGCTGGTACCTCGCGGTGCCGCTGCTCATCGCCGGATCCGGTTTGGGAATGCTCGTTTCCCAGCTCAACAACTACACGCTGTCGCCGATCTCCGAAGAGCGCGTCGGCGAAGCGGCCGGCGTCAACTCCGCCGGCGGCTCGTTCGGCCTGTCGTTCGGCCTCGCGTTCGCCGGGGCGATCATGCTCGCGACCCTGTCCGTCTCGTTCACCAACATGGCGGACGCGAGCAAGGTGCTGTCGGCGGCCGAGCAGCAGCAGGTGGCCAAGACGCTGGAGCACGACGCCCAGATCATGAGCAACACCGCTCTCAAGGAGCAGTTGAAGGGGCAGCCGCCGGCCACCCAGGACGAGATCATCCGCATCAACACCCACGCCAGGCACCGGGCCCTTCAGGTGGCACTGCTGATCCCGCTCCTGGCCGCGCTGCTCGGCCTGTTCAGCTCGTTCCGGATGATGCGCCTCCCGGACCCGAGACCGTCGAGCGCCGTCGAAGGCATGGCGCTCGGCTGACCTCACCGAGATCGCGCGCGTCGCAGGCGCTGAGTGGTCGCTGTGCGACTCGGACAGTGCCGGGCCGGCGCAGCCTGGGAGCATTCGGCAACCGATCCATCCATGGGGCAATTGCCCTATGGCCCTCGAGCGCGCCCCCGCACATACTCGCGCCAGCCTCGGCGTCGTTCGGAGACGCCGGAAACGTAAGGAGGACCGGGATGCTCCTGGCAACCACCACGGTCGAGGACTTCGACCGCTTCACGGATGTCTTCTCGACCAAGGGTGCCGAGAAGCGCAAGCAGCACGGCTCGAAGGCCGCTCGTGTTCCGCGACCCCAACCAAGACGATCGCGTGTGGGTGATCTTCGACTGGGATCTCGACGGCTGGCAGAGCTTCGCCTCCGATCCCGAGGTCCCGCCGATCCTGCAGGAGGCCGGGCACAAGGGCCGGCCGCAGGTGCCGGTGCTGAGCGGCAGCTACAAGGCGTAGGAGCGACGTCATGCAAGCGGCAATCAAGGTCGGCGTGATCGCTGATCAGACGGGCGCGCTCTCCCCCATGGGCGGCGCTCAGGCCAACACCGCGACGCTGGTCGTGGACGAGATCAACGCGTCCGGCGGGCTGCTAGGCCGCCGCGTCGAACTGCTGATCGAGGACAGCGCGACCGACGACGGGCTGGCGGCAGCCGCCGCCACCAAGCTCGTCCACGATGACCACGTCGACGTGGTCTTGGGCGGCATCTTTAGCTCGACCAGGCAGGCCATCAAGGGGGCGGCGGTGGTGGACGGCGAGACGCTCTACATCTACCCCGAGCAGTACGAGGGGCAGGAGCACCACCCGCTGCTGTTCTGCACGGGCGCCGTTCCCGCCCAGCAGGTCGAGCCGCTGATTCCGTGGGTGATGCAGCAGACCGGGGCACGGACGTTCTACCTGCCCTCGGCGGACTACATCTGGCCGCACGTGATGAACCGAAAGGTTCACGAGGTCGCGTCGGCCAACGGCGGCAGGATCGTCGGGGAGGAGTACTTCCCGGTCGATCACGCCGACTGGGACGAGACCGTCAGGAGGATCAACGACAGTGGCGCGGACGTCGTGTTCAACACGACCGTTCCTCCCGGCTGCTTCCCGTTGCTCGCGGCGCTCTGCGACTCGGGCTTCACCAAGCGTGGCGGGCGTGTCGTCACCACCTATTTCGACGAGAACCTCGTCGCCGCGCTGCCTTCAGAGCACGTCGAGGGGCTGTACGGGTGCATCGACTACTACCAGTCGGTGAGCGATCCGTTCAGCCAGGAGCTGCTCGGCCGGTACAACCGGCGCTTCCCTGGCGGGCCCCAGTTCAGCGCCGGGAGCGGGTGCACGGGCATGTACCGCGGCCTCAAGCTCTGGGATCGAGCAGCGCGCCGGCGGCGCCTACGACCCGCGTCTGGCCGCCCTGACGGTCGATCACTTCGCTGAGCTGCTCGACGGACTCGACGACGCGCTGATCTGGGAGCAGGCGATCGCCGCCGAGCCGCCGCCCCAGCGCTGGATCACCGGTGACGAGATCGATGCCGCATTCCGCATGGTCGGGACGTTCACCGACCTCAAGTCCTACTGGCTGCGCGGACACGCCGAGGGGACCTCCCAGCTCGCCGAGGCGGCCGCCTGGCGTCTCGGTCTCCCGGAGGCCGAGGTTGCGATGGTGCGACGCGCCGCGCTCGCGCTCGACGTCGGCCGAGTCGCCGTGTCGAAGGCCAATCTGGGAGAAGCCCGGACCCTTCGGCCTCACCGACTGGGAGCGCGTGCAGCTGCACCCGTATTTCACCGAGCGCTCGTTCGCCCACTCGCCCGAACTAGCTCCCATCGGCGAGCTGGCGGGCGCCCATCAGGAGCGTCTCGACGGCGCCGGCTACCACCGCAAGACAGCTGCGCCGGCGCTCAGCCGAGCGGCGCGCATCCTCGCTGCGGCCGACTGCTACCAGGCAATGCGCGAGCGACGCCCGCACCGACCGGAGCTCGACGCTGTCGCCGCCGAGTCCGAGCTGCTGGCTGACGCGCGCGCCGGCCGTCTCTGCCCCGAGGCGGTCGACGCCGTGCTGGCCGCCGCCGGACACCGCGTGGCGCAACGGCCGCGCGAGCTGACCGCAGGGCTCACCGAGCGCGAGCATGACGTTCTGCTCGCGCTCGCCGCCGGAAAGACCAACAGGGAGATCGCTGAGGACCTCGGCATCTCCGTCAAGACGGCGGGCAACCACATCCAGCACATCTTCGATAAGACCGGCGTGCGAACCCGGAGTGCCGCGACCGTGTGGGCGTTCGAACGCCATCTCGTGCAATCCGCCTAAAGCCGCCTTGCCGATGCTCATCGCGGGATCGCCGACCTCGGGTGCTGGACGCGGGTCGCGCGCACGAGTCGGAACAGGTCGGCATCCCTGGCGGCGGCCGGGTGCTTTACACCGCCACACGTTCCCGACTACGTCCTCGCGCTGGGTGCGCGCCTGACGGGCGAGTGCGAGGAAGTTATGCGGCCGGCGGAGGTGCGCGCCTACCTGATCGCCCCCAGCACTCGAACAGTCGGTCCGCATCACCGGCCAGCCCAGCCCCGAGCGAGACGACATCGCCCCCATCGCTCGTCAGGGACGACTCACCCCGACATATCGTCGACCACTCCGGCGGATCAGACCACGCAGCTCGTGCTCCCGAACACGGTCGCCGTGATTGCGACCTGACGGAAGGTGGCGGCACTCGCGCGAGCGGTTCTCACGAACGTGCGCACATCGCTCGCGAGCGCAGCATGATCACCGTCCCACATGCACCCATCCTCGAGTGTCCGCATTCGAGCCGAGCGGCGGCCGGGCGCGAGGCCGGAAGGCGGCCGCGAGTTCTGTTCCTGTTCTCGGCGCACAACGGGCTTGGCGCCGCCGAGTGGGGGCGTCGGTGCGGCCGTAATGTCATCGAGGCGCCCGTGCCTGTTCAATCGAGGGGCGGGCTTTCTGCCGTCGAGCTTAGCCAGCCATCGCGGCGCTCCGCTCGCGGTCGGTGATCGCCGGGTGGGTCAGGAGCAGCGCCTCGAGTTCTGCGGGCGCGATCTGGTAGCCCTTGTACTTGATCAGCTCCTTGATCCGGTCGACGATCCGCCTGGCTCGAGCGCTGATGCGTCCTGATCGGTCGCGACGTCAACGATCCGGCATTCGGTATTCGGGATCGCGTGACCGATGGAGCCGGGTACCCGGCCCGCGAGATCCTCCGGGACGGTGTGGGTCACGGGGCTCGTCTCCGTCAGGCCGTAACCCTGCTGGACCAGACAGCCAAGTCGCTTGGCGCACGCAACCTCAAAGCTCGGCCGACAGCGGCGCCGCGCCGGAGCCTACGAACCTCAAGCTGGAGAGGTCGAACTCGTCCACGAGCGGATGCTTGGCCAGCGCGAGCACGATCGGCGGAACGACAGCGGCCCGGGTGATCCGGTAGTCCTGAATCACCCGCAGAAACTCGTGCAGCTCAATGCGCGGCATCGTGACGATCGTGGCGCCCCGCTCCAGCACCAAGTTCATGATCACGACGAGTCGGTAGATATGGAAGAACGGCAGGACCGCGATGCTGCGATCACGCTCACTCGTATGGAACAGGCGGGTTGTCTGACAGATGTTCGCGACGAGGTTCTGATGTGTGAGCATCACGCCCTTTGGGATACCCGTGGTGTCGCTGGAATACGGCAGCGCGACGAGATCCTCGGCCGGTTCGATCGCGACCGAGGGGGGCTCGCCACCCGTCCGAAGCAGCGACGCGACGGCGTCGCGCCCGCGGCCTCGCCGTAAACAAAGATCTCCTCCACGCCGGACGCGTCGGCTGCGACCTTCGCCGCCGCAACCCGTTCCGGCACAGTGACGAGCAGACGCGCTTCGCAGTCGCTGAGCTGACGCGCCAGCTCCTCCGAGGTCAGCAGCGGGTTGGCGGTCGTGTTGATCCCGCCGAGCGTCGCGACCGCGTGGAACGCCACCGCGTACTCGGGCAGGTTCGGCGCGTAGTGCGCGAACACCTCGCCCTTCCGAAAACCCCGCTCGTCGAGACCCGCGGCGACCACGCGCACGGACTCCCGAAGCTGCGCATAGGTGATCGTCCGGCCACTCGGCGCGTCGATCAACGCCGGCTTGTCGCCGAACTCACCCGCGCGAGCGAGGACAAAGTCGCTGAGCGACACATCCGGGATCTCGACATTCGGGAAATGGGCTGCGGACCACCATCGTAGACCTCCTAGCTGGATCGATCCGGGCGACGCTGCGCCCCGAAACGGCGTTGGGACCGGGATCGTCGCGCGCCAGCCCCCACCCCGGACGCCCGTCTGCGCCCAGGCGTACCCCCAACGCGGTCCTCACGTCCGTGGGCACCGTGGCGGGTCCCCGGTTTAACCCTCGATCTCACCGCGAGCCGTGTCCGGCCGATAACCATTCGCTCGACTTGCCCCGTCGCACCCAACGCGAGCCGACATCCGGCCGTCGCGCCGGCGTCGCCCAGCGAGGACACTGGTTATGGCAGCAGCCACTGGGCAACAGGCAAAAAAGCCGCACCAGTTGCAAACCAACCTCGCGGGCACCCCAGCGTTTGACGGCCACCAAGCGCCTGGTGGCGACGGCGGCGAGCCCATGACACGGCTCAGGCTTCGTGTCTGCCTCCTGCCGCGTGTCGCCCGCGGGACTTGCTTAGATTGATGAATGGCGGCCTCAGCGAAGCACATCGGGATCCTCGTGTTTGACGATGTGGAGGAACTCGATGCCGTCGGGCCTTGGGAGGTCTTCTCGCACTGGACGCACAACCACTCTGAGGATGGCTGGACGGTCTCCCTCCTCTCCCGTGGCGGCGCCTCGGTCACCGCCGCTAAGGGGATGGTCATCGGCGCGCACCATGCCCTGTCGACCGCGCCCGCGCTGGACGTGCTGGTGCACCCAGGCGGCCCCGGCACCCGCCGGCTGATGCGTGACGAAGAGCACGTGGCCTGGGTAAGAGCTCAACGCGACCACGTGCCGCTGATGGCCAGCGTATGCACCGGGGCCCTGGTCTATGCCGCCGCCGGGCTGCTGCGCGGACGTCCGGCGACCACGTACTGGGCCGCCCTCGACGAACTCGCCGCCGCCGACCCGAGCATCCAGCTGCGCCCCACCGACCGATATGTCGACGATGGAGATGTCGTCACCTCCGCTGGGGTTTCCGCGGGAATCGACATGGCCCTGCACCTTGTGGGGCGCCTCGCCGGCCGCGATCGGGCACTCCAGGTGCGACGGGGGATCCAATACGACCCCGCACCTCCCGTCTAGTAACCAGCCACTCGCCCTCAACAGGCTTCCCTGGGCGATCGGATCATCGGACTACCTGCTTCACGCCCTCGACGCGCGGCGAGGCAGGAAGAGGGTGACCTCGCCCGGAATGTAGGTCCGGGCCAGGCGGCTGAGCGCGTCTCGTTCGTCGCGGCGGGGCCGGCGCTCAGCCGCGCTTGCCGACGTCCACGTACTCGCGGTCGAGCGCGCCCGTGTACAGCTGAAGCGGCCTGAACGTCGTCTGCTCGGGGTCCTTGACCATCTCGACCCACTGCGCGATCCATCCGGCGCTGCGGGCGAGCGCGAACATCACCGGGAACATCGGCGGCGCGATGCCGAGCGCCTCGTATGTCAGGCCGGAGTACAGATCGAGGTTCGGGTACAGCCGGCGGGAGGTGAAGTACTCGTCGTCGAGCACTCGCTGTTCGAGCTCGTCGGCGATCGCGAACAACGGGTCGGCCCGGCGCTCCTCGTAGAGCTGCTCGAGCTGCCGGCGGAGCACACGCGCCCTCGGGTCATAGGTCTTGTAGACCCAGTGCCCGAACCCCAGCAGCCGCTCGTGCTCAGACTTGACGCGCGCGAGGAACTCGCGTACCCGGCCGGGCGATCCGATCCCTCTCAGCATCGTCAGCACCCCCTGGGCGGCTCCCCCGCGCATCGGCCCCGACAGCGCGGTGACACCGGCGGCGACGGCCGCGTAGGGATTCACGTGTGTGGACCCGACCGCGCGCACGGCGGTCGTGGAAGCGTTTTGCTCGTGGTCGGCATGCAGCATCAGCAGCACGTCCAGCGCGCGCTCGACCACCGGGTCCGGGGTGTAGCGAAGCTCGCTCATCCGGAACATCATCGACAGCAGGTTCCCCGTGTAGCTGAGGTCGTCCTCGGGGTGGACGTACGGCAGCCCCTGCAGGTGGCGGTAGGAGAAGGCCGCCAGGGTCGGCAACTTCGCCAGCAGGCGGACCACCTGCAGCTCCCGGGCCTCCTCGTCGTACACCTGGTCCGCGTCGGTGTAGAAGCTCGAGAGCGCACCGACCGACGCGGCCACCATCGCGATCGGGCGCGCGTCATACCTGAACCCCTCGATGAAGCCCTTCACGTTCTCGTGGACGAAGTTCCGGGTGCCGATGTCGTGCAGCCACGACTCGTACTGCCCCGCGGTCGGCAAATCCCCTTTGATCAGCAGATACGCCAGCTCGAGGAAGGTCGAGCGCTGGCACAGCGCCTCGACCCGGTAGCCGCGATGTTGGAGAATCCCGGCCTCCCCATCGATGTGCGTGATCGCGCTGCGGCACACGGCCGTGCTCGAAAGGCCCGGGTCGTACAGCGCCAGCCCACCCGCCTGCCGCCCGAGCTCCGAGCTGCGGACCGCACCGCCCTCGATCGGCAACTCGAACCGCTCCCCCGTGCGGTTGTCGATCACGGTCAGCGTGCTCCGGCTCGCCAATCCATCGGCCCTCTCGCCCGATCGTTGCTCCACCTGGCCAATCTTGCCCGCACTCATCCGTTGCTCCGCTCGCCGTTGGTCACATCACGCCCCTCACGATCGCACACCTGGCCCTCAGACCGCGTGCAAGGATGGGCGATCCGCATACACGTCCTGTGGAGGCATGCCGCAGCGGGCTGCCCCAGCCGCGATGGGTCCCACGCCTCGTCGGCCACCTCGACAACAAATCCAGGCTTGTCCCCCATACCCAGCAGCGCGACCGCAAAGACCACGACGCGCCCGCCAGTGGTGATCAGCCACGGATCGGGACCGACACGGGGCTGTCAGCTAGTCACTCTCTTCGGCCAGCGCACCTCGAGCAGTCGCCCGCGCAATGATGATCACCCCGTCGCTTGGGTAGACGATCGACTCGTGCCGGTCATCCCACCGAACACGGTAGTGCTGATGGCCCGCGCAACCCAGCAGCTCGACCACCTTCCCGCGCCGCGACGGCCGACCATGCAGCCCGCGCGCTTCGATCTGATCCCCCACCCCCGCCGTGCCGGCCATTTGCGCGTTTCTCATGTCCTCACCTCCGAGGTCGTCGAATCGTTCATTTCTAACTCCTTCCCAGCGCGCAGCGCAACGGTGCGATCGGCTGACTCCCATCGGGGGTATCTACTGAAGGCCGAGAGCGCGGTTCGGCGCACCCACCTGCGAGCACGGATTCAGAAGTGCGCAAATTGCGGCGGCGAGCCCAGGCTCTGGCCGGGAGCCAGTCCGGGAGTGGTCGGGTAGACGGGAGGCGTTCGGGCCGCGGGGGCACGTGCCCGTCAACGCTTCGTGCGCCGCGACTGATCGGTCAGCTCCATTACGGCAACCGCCGCGTCCCGGCGTTCCGCCGGTCCAGGCCGGCCCGATGCGCTGGGTATGAGCTAGCCCTGACACCGGCTCGCGACAGAAGAGTGCCACTTGCAGAGGCTCGGGGTCAGGATCGATCGCGGCTTCGAGGTGGTCGACCTCCGCGATGACTCCGAGCTCTACGTGCAGCGGCGCGGCGAGCGCGCGGCAACAATCGTGGCCGACTGAGCCACGAGGCAGATACGCACGACCGTACTTCGCCGCGACCGAAATGCGGGGTTTCCCACGATGTCCGCGCGAGGCGGCCACGGCTAGGGTCACGATGACCCCGGTGCCCGATGCAGTCTGGTTTGGTGAGGTGCGGTGCGTATCCAGGCAGCGCGCCCTACCGTCAAGGCATCGGGGTCTCTCTCTGGGCGGCCCGCCACAGCGACATATCGAGCGCCAGCCCTCGGCAGCACCTCCGAGCGGCGGCGATGACCTCGGCCCGGTCCACGACCGCCGCCTCCTCGTAGGTGGGATCGGCACGCGCCGGCCGGGGCGGTAGGTCCCGGACGTGGACCTTGACGGCTCCCGCCTTTTCGATCAAACGGGCCGCAGCCTAGGTGAACGGCGAGTTGCTGAGCGTGCCGAGGGCGACGTTAGGCGGCCACTTCGGTGCGTGGCTGTACGTCTTGGCGAGACAGGCGATGACGAGATGCATCTCCGGCGGCGTGCCCATCAAGGAGAAGAAGTATGCGACGTTGCCGATGGCGAGCCAGCTGCCCGTCTTCTCCTTGCTGGGCGCTGAGCCAGCCGGCACCTGATGGCGTTTGGCCTGAGCTTCGGCATGAGCGAACGTCCCCTCGTAGATGATGCCGGCCAGCAGGTCATTGCGGCTGTAGACGCGGATCGTTCTTGTTCCCTCGCGGGCGACCTCGCCGCTGGCGGGGAAGCTCGCCCGGTCCAGCACGCAGACGCGCAATGCTGACCATGCGGTGTCGGTCCCGGGCATCCCGGCACGATGTGACATCCCCGAGGACCCGCACGCCCCAGCAGCAACCGCCGTGATCAAGACCGCAACAATGCATCGCCCCGTTCGTCCCGAGTTGAGTTGCATGCGGCCACCTCCGGCACAATCATGTAACGCCCGCAAGCTAGGCAGGCCGAGAGATGAGCGCATCCGCAATTCCTCGCTGCCCCTATGCGGGCTTGCCGATCAGCTGAAGACCCGCCGCCACCACGTGGGACAAGGCGCGTTCACGAGATCGGCTTTCCGGAGTCGTGAGGATAGGCGCGACAGCCTTCACCTCTGACCTGCGACACCCGGTCGATCGTTCGATGGTCGTCTCGCCGTCCCGCGAGCGCCCTGTCCCCTGGATGGCGTGCTCGAACCGCCTGGCCAGGTCCTCGCTCGTGCACTGCCTGCTCGCCTTGTGCGCGGACAGCACCGACTCCGCCACCCGATTGCCCGCCGTGAGCGGGGCCAGCGCCGCGAGATCGCGTTCTGCCTCGACGCGCTTGGAGGCACCGTGCTCCGTGTCGGAGCTCCTGACGCACCGCGTCCGCGAGAAGCTCAAAGGATCTCTCGCCGCGGGCAGCCGCGATGGCAACGGCACGCGCAAGCGCGCCATCCCGGATGAAGCCCTTGACCAGTGCTTGCCCTACCCAGACTGCCGCCGCTTGATCGATTGGCGACGCCGGCGGCGGGTCGCCGCGGTAAAGGCCGCGCTCATGGGTCAGCGAGCGAGGGTACTGGATGCCGGTCGAACCGGCGGGGGGTTTGACATCGCTGGCTGAGGCGTTAGCGTCTGGGGACCACTGGACGGTCGCGTGTGCCTTTGTCGGCTGCGCTGCACCAGGATCGCGTTAGGTCACCCACGTTTCCCACCACGAGCTCACGAGCAGGACCGACGCTGGCCGACGTCGAGCGCCGACGGGCCGGGTCCGAAGAGGCTCGGGTGATGGAGCCGATCACGGTGTTGATCTGCGATGACCACGAGCTTGTGGCCCGGAGCTTACGGTTGGGGTTGAGCCGGCAGGCGGACATGGCTGTGATCGCCAGCGCCGGGGACCTTGAGGCATCGGCCGGCATTTCTTCGGTAGCGGTTGAGATGCCCCGAGTGCTGGTGCTGATCGTGCACGCGGCGAACGGACCGAGCGTCGAGTTGATTCGACGGCTTCGGGCGCGGGCGCCCGCTACTGGGATCGTGGTGTTGACAGACCGAGACGCGCCCGCGTTCGCCGACACGGTGATGGATCTCGGCGTGATCGGGTACGTGCTCACCGACGAGGCTGAGGAGGAGCTTCCGTCCGCGATTCGCAGCGCCGCTAACGGGGTTGCGTACGTGAGCCCGCCGGTGGCGGTGCAGCTCGAGGCGCTTCGACGGGTCGGCGGAGCGGATGGTCTGAGCGTGCGCGAGACCGAGGTGCTGCGCCTGATCGCGCTGGGATTCACGGCTTCGGAGATCGGCGAGCAGCTGTACCTGTCGCAGCGAACGATCGAGACCCACCGTGGTCAGATTTGCAGGAAGCTTGGGCTACAGAAGCGCTGGGAGCTGGTCCGCTACGCCCTCAGCCGCCACCTGATCGGCGATCCGGGCACCGTGGCGGGGGAGCGAGCCGCAACCGCTGCCGGCCGGGTGCCCAATCGGAAAGTCGATCGGGCACGCGAAGCCATCGACCGCGCGTCCGCGCTCGGCGAGGAGGCTCAGGCGGTCGTCGGTCAAGCCCGTCAGGTACAGGCGCGCACGAGAGCCCGCCGCAAGGCCAACGCAGCGAGCGACCAGAACGACGGCCCGCGGTGAGATCGCAGGCCCAGCCTCCCCAAGTGACTGCCCGTTGAGGCCCGTTGCTGTTCGCCAATGAGCACACGACGGCGGCGTCGCCGAGCCCGTCGTCCTCTCAGTGCCGAGGTCGTCTGCTGCCTCACGTCTGCTCCGATATAGAGCTTGCTCGGCCTGCTCGATCGCATCCATGGTCGCCGCAAGGCGACCGGCGCTGTGCCTTCGTCGGTCCGCTGGGTCCCGCATCTCCGGGTCAAGAGGTGAGCTCGGCGGGCGGCCCTTGGCCAGAATGATCGGTTCACATGTCGACCTGGGTTAAGCGGGCTGGGAAGCTGTGGGTGAGCGTGCGCCCGCTCCGCCTGGGGGCTTCGAGGTTGCGGGGTTCGGAGCCGGCGTCGACCGGGATCTCCGTGCCGCGGCGGACGGCGATCGCGTGTTCCAAGCTGAATTCGCATTGTGCCGCGCCGGTCGGGATTACGAAGTTGGGACGCCAACTGCTGCAGCTCCTCGGCCCGGGTGCTGCAGAGTTTTCCGGGGCACGAGCCGGGTTATTTACCGATGTGCGGTCCGGCAAGGGGCACGAGCATTGGATTGGACTGGGAAAGGCCATGCCGTGCCTGCTATCAGGGTTGTTTGTGGCGGCGTCTGGACGCGCCGCAGTTCGTGCGGACTTGATTTCCGCGGGTGGTCATCTTCGGGGTGGCTACCGCGCGATGCGTGGTTTGGCGGTGGCACCCGCTGCGCGGGTGACCGGCCCGCGCAGCGAGCTCGGTCCGACGGTGTGGCTCGTTGGTCCCGGAAGGGCGCTGAGGGAGGAAGATGGCTGACCGCGTGATCTCGGTGCCGGTCGAGCGGTCGATGGTCGGCCTGCTCGACATCGATCCTGACTTCGGCCGGGTCCTCTCGCTCGAGGACCGGGTGATCGCTCAGAGGTTCGGCCTTCCGGTCCACGAGATGCCTGCAGGCCCGACAGGTGCGGACGTGAATGAGCTGCTCGCCGAGGAGCAGGCGGTGGGGGCGATCGTCCTGGACGGGATGCTGGTGCATCGCCTGCAAGTTGCCGACCAGATCGGACTGCGGCTACTCGGCGCTGGAGACATCGTGATCCGAGCCACCGACGCCCGCCTGACCGTGCTAGCCGATTCCACGATGACGGGAACCCCTACCAGCAGGCTCGCCGTACTTGACGATGCGCTCCTGCTGGCGCTTCGGCGCTGGCCGCGGCTCGCCGTGCGACTCCTCGAACGCCTCGAAAAGCAATCGCAGATGCTTGCCGCGCAGTTCGTGATCGCCGAACTGCCCCGCGTCGATCAGCGCGTGATGGCGCTTTTATGGCTGCTCGCCGAGCGCTGGGGATACGTGAGCACGATCGGGACCCACCTACGGCTAAACCTCACCCACGAGACCCTCGGCGCACTCGTTGGCGCCCGCCGCCCGACCATAACCCTTGCGGTGAGCGAACTCCTCGATCGCGGCGCGCTGATCAAGCAGCAACAGGGCTGGTTGCTGATCGAGCCTCCCCCTCAACCGACCGGGACGATGGCCGACACAGACACGCCCACGATCGAGATTCACGGTGGCTCATCAGCCTGGTCATGCGTACCCGAGCCGCCCGCGCACTCACCACATTCGACGTTCCGAGCTCAACAACAATCGGCTCTGCAACTGAGCGAATCGGCACGAGCGTCCGCTCACGAGCAGACGCGCAGAGCAGCGATGCTCTGCCACCAGTCCCGAGAGCTCGAACGGCGCCTGGCGATAACCGCAGGCCGACACTCGTGAGGTGCCGGCGCCCCCCCGACCGGCACCCGGGCAACTCACCGCGAACTCGTCGCATCCACCTGACGGCCGTGCCGGTCAGCTGAACACAAAGGATCCCGCCTGGAACTCGAGGAACCGCATTCTGTGTTGTCCTGGATACGGCACTTTCGCCGCTGAAGCTCCGGTCAACAGGGCCGTCGGAACTAGGTCAGGACCGGTCCAGGCGCTCGGCGAGCTCCGCGCGCTGGCGCTCGCTCAGGCCGCCGAAGGTCTTGCTCGGCGAGACCTGGCAGCTCTGCAGAATCTTGGTTGCCTTCACGCGCCCGTACTTGGGGAGGGCCAGGAGCATGTCAAAGACCTTCGCGGTATCCAGGTATGGAGGCGGATCGAGCAGCAGCGAACAGATCGACGCCCTGCCAGCCTTGAGGTCCCGTTTGAGCTGCGCGCGAAGCGCACGAACCTCGTTGGCCGCTCGGAGCGCGTCCATGCGCTGATCCAGGTTGCGCTCCGGTGCCACCCGGTGCTCACCCCTTCCCCTCGCGACCATCACCACCGCCGCTTAGACCCCGGTTTGCGCACCAAGTCTGAATCCCGCATAGAACCCGCGTCAAAGCTACCAAAACCTTATAGAAGCTCAACGCCGGCGGTTCTCGCGAGCTCACCGCCGGGTGCAGGGGATACCGGATGACGTCGCCGGAAGAAGGAGTCCGGCAGTCTCGGAATCTCGTCCTACGCCGCCAAGCGGCAGCTCGGCAGTTCGGCGGGTTCACCCCGGCAGCCGCGCTTACGCTTTCTGGTTTGACGGAACGCGCGGCACGCGGGAGCGTCTCAGACATACTGAAGCGGTGAGGATCGTCCGCATCCGTGCGGCGTGCGCCAGTGATTTGCCCGCG
>Ga0335078_10007734_pt1 | contig 15949 bp, 15 predicted proteins | sample Lox_Sample_32_FD_206711 | JGI IMG/M metagenome (GOLD analysis project Ga0335078, IMG submission 206711) | Soil microbial communities from Loxahatchee National Wildlife Refuge, Florida, United States - Lox_Sample_3.2 | ecosystem: Environmental > Terrestrial > Soil > Wetlands | place: USA...
GACGCGCGACGTGGAGTTCCTTCGCGCCAACACCGACCGGCTCATCAAGATCACGCTTCCCGGCCCCTTCACCCTCTCGCAGCAGGCACTCGACGAGCACTACAAGGACGAGGCCGCTCTCGCGATGGCCTATGCCGAGGCGGTGAATGCCGAAGCGAAGGACTTGAAGCGCGCGGGCGCCGACGTGATCCAGCTCGACGAGCCTTATATGCAAGCGATGCCGGAGAAAGCGCGTCAATACGCGGTGAGGGCGATCGACCGCGCGCTCGAGGGCATCTCCGGACCTACCGTCGTGCATCTCTGCTTCGGCTACGCCTACATCGTCAAGGGCAAGCCCGGCGGGTACTCGTTCCTGACGGAGCTTGCGGATTGCAAGGCCGAGCAGATCTCGATCGAGGCGGCGCAGCCCAAGCTCGATCTCGGCGTGCTCCGCGACCTGGCACCGAAAACGGTGATGCTGGGCGTCCTCGATCTCAACGACCCCGCGGTCGAAACCGCGGAGACCGTCGCCGCGCGCATCCGCGCCGCCCTCGCCTTCGCACCTCCCGAGCGCATTGTGCCGGCGCCGGATTGCGGCATGAAATACCTCCGGCGCACCACGGCCTTCGGCAAGCTCAAGGCGCTCGCCGCAGGCGCCGCACTGGTACGGAGCGATCTCGGCTAAAACCCCACTCCTCCCTTGCGGGGGAGGGGTGCCGAACTCACACCGAGAAGTATTTCGCCTGCGGGTGGGTCACGACGATGGCCGAGGTCGATTGCTCGGGGTCGAGTTGGTCCTCGTCGGTGAGGCCGAGGCCGACGGCGTCGGCGCCGAGCAGCCTCAACAAGGGGCGTTGATCCCCGAGATTGGGACAGGCGGGATAGCCGAAGGAATAGCGGCTGCCACGATAGCCCTGGTTCAGCATCGCCTCCAGATCCCGTGCCTCCTCGGCAGAGAAGCTCAGCTCCGCCCGGATACGCTTGTGCACGTACTCCGCCATCGCCTCCGCCATCTCCACGGAAAGGCCGTGGAGATAGAGGTAATCGCGATAGCGGTCCTGCTGGAACCATTCCTGCGCGACCTCGGTCGCGCGCGGGCCGATGGTGACGGCTTGCAGGCCGATGACGTCGCGGCCCTCCGGCCCTTCGCTCGCGTCGCGGAAGAAATCGGCGATGCAAAGACCGCCCTCTTTGTTCTGGCGCGGGAAGGTGAAGCGCGTGGCCTCGGTCGCGCCATCAATCTCGTAGAGGATCACGTCGTTGCCGTGCGCGGCGGCCTTCCAATATCCATAGACCGCCTGCGGCACGAAGATGTCCTGCTGGATAACCGTGTCGAGGAGGCGCTGCATGATCGGCCGCAGCTCCCGCTGCGCCCAGTCCTTGAACTCGTCGAGACTCCGGCCCTGCTTCCGGTAGCCCCAATGGAACTGATAGAGCATGCGCTCGTTGAGGAACGGCACCAGCGCCTTGACCGGCACGCGCGCGATGGTGCGCGGACCCCAGAAGGGCGGCGCCGGCGTCGGAAGATCGCGAGTAAGCTCGGCACGACGCAGACGAATCTCCTCGAGATCGACCGGGCGCAGGACGCGCTCGTCGGCGGCCCGGCCGAGCTTGCGCTTCTCGTTGACCGCGCGGCCCTGCGCCTTCGCGCGAAGCTCCGCGAGATGACCGTCGAAATTGCCGGTCATCACCTTGTCCATGAGATGAAGACCATCGAAGGCATCGCCGGCATAGGCAACGCGGCCGCAGGCGTAGGCTTTGACGCAATCTTCCTCGACGTATCGGCGCGTCAGTGCCGCGCCGCCCAGCAGCACCGGCGTCTCGATCCCCCGACGCGACATCTCCTCGAGGTTCTCGCGCATCACCACCGTGGACTTCACCAGGAGCCCGGACATGCCGACGGCATCGGCCTTGTGCTGCTCGACGGCGTCGAGGATCGAGGCGATCGGTTGCTTGATGCCGAGATTGACGACGCGATAGCCGTTGTTGGTGAGGATGATGTCCACGAGGTTCTTGCCGATGTCGTGGACGTCGCCCTTGACCGTCGCGAGCACCACGGTCCCGCGCTGCTGGCCCTCGACGCGCTCCATGTAGGGCTCGAGATAGGCCACCGCCTGTTTCATCGTCTCCGCGGATTGCAGGACGAAGGGGAGCTGCATCTTTCCTGCACCGAAGAGCTCGCCCACGACCTTCATGCCATCGAGGAGGAAGGTGTTGATGATGTCGAGGGGCTGGTGCCGCTTCATTGCGAGCGCGAGGTCTTCCTCGAGACCGAGACGGTCGCCATCGACGATGCGCTGCTTGAGCCGCTCCTCGACCGCGGCCGGACGCTCGATCTTCGTGGCTTTCTCCGCCTGTCGGTCCGCGAAGAGCGCGATATAGGCCTGTAGCGGATCGTATCCATCGCGGCGCCGGTCGAAGATCAAATCCTCGGCGATGCGCGCCTCGCTCTCGGGGATCTTGTGGAAGGGCACGATGCGGGAGACGTGGACGATCGCCGCAGTGAGGCCGCGCTTCAGCGCGTGGTCCAGGAATACCGAGTTGAGCACATGCCGCGCCGCGGGCTTCAGGCCGAAGGAGATGTTGGAAAGGCCGAGTGCGATCTGACAGTGCGACAGCTCCCCCGCGATCCGCTCGATGGCATCGAGCGTGTTGAGACCAAGGCGCCTGTCGTCGTCCTTCCCGGTGCAGATCGTGAAGGTCAGGGGATCGATGATGAGATCGGATTCCGAGAGGCCGAAGCGGCCGCAGGCGAAATCGCGCAGACGCTTGGCGATTTCGAGCTTGCGCTCGACATCCTTCGCCATGCCCTGCTCGTCGATGGTGAGCGCGATGACGGCCGTACCGAAGCGGCGCGCGAGCTCCATGCGCTTCTCCGCCGGCCCCTCGCCGTCCTCGAAATTGATGGAGTTGAGCACGGCCTTGCCGCCGTAGAGCTTGAGCGCCGCCTCCAGCACCGGAAGCTCGGTCGTGTCGATCGAGAGCGGCGCGGTGATCGATCCGCGCATGCGCTTCACGGCCTCTGTCATGCTTGCGACCTCGTCGCCGCCGACCACGGCAGTACAGAGATCGACCGCGTTCGAGCCCTCCTTCACCTGCTCGCGCGCGATCTCGACGCAGCCGTCCCAGTCGTTCTTTTCCTGCCGCTCGCGGAATTGCTTGGAGCCGCTGGCATTGCAGCGCTCGCCGATCGAGAGATAGGCGTTCTCCTGTCGGAGCGGCACGGGCTGGTAGAGCGAAGCGAGCGAAGGCACCCAATAGCGCTTGCGCGCAACCGGCGTGGGGCGCGGTCCCGCGCGGCCGACGCGCTTCAGCATCTGGTCGAGCGCGGCGATGTGCGCGGGATTGGTCCCGCAGCAGCCGCCGACGAGGTTGACGCCGTCCTCGAGGATGAAGCGCTCCTGCCACTGTGCGAGCTCCTGCGGCGAGAGCGGGTAATGCGCCTTCCCATCGACGAGTTCGGGGAGGCCCGCATTCGGCTGCACCGAGAGCAAGCCCGGCCAACTCTCGCCGAGCCATTTGACGTGCTCCGCCATCTCCTGCGGACCCGTCGCGCAGTTGATGCCCACGAGCGGCACCGCGAGCGCATCGACGACCGTCGCGGCGGCGCCGATGTCCGCACCCACAAGCAGCGTTCCCGTTGTCTCGACTGTTACCTGCACGAGGATCGGTATCTCGCTCTTGGCCTCGAGGCGCGCGCGTTTGGCGCCGTTGACGGCAGCCTTGAGCTGTAGCGTGTCCTGGCAGGTCTCGATCAGGATCGCATCGGCACCGCCGGCGATGAGTCCCGCCGCTTGGATGGCGAGCGCGTCCTCTAGCGTCTGGTAGTCGACGTGGCCGAGAGTCGGGAGACGCGTGCCCGGCCCCACGGAGCCGATGACGAAGCGCGTGCGCCCGTCGCCCGCGAATTCCTCCCGTACCTCCAACGCGAGTTCCGTCGAACGGCGATTGAGCGCGAAGGCCTGGTCCTGCAGGCCGAACTCGCCGAGCGTGATCGGCGATCCCCCGAAGGTGTTGGTCTGGATCGCATCGGAGCCTGCGTTGAAATAGCCGCGATAGATCTCGCGGACGAGATCCGGCCGGCTCTCGTTCAAGATCTCGCTGCAGTTCTCGTGGCCGAGGAAATCGCGGTCGACATCCAGCGCGCGGCGCTGGATTTCCGTCCCCATTGCACCATCGCAAAGGAGCACGCGATCCCGGAGATAGTCGAGGAGATGGGTCATGGTCGGCTATTCCGCGCCCTGCCGCAGCGCCGCGGGAATGGGTGCGCGCAAGCCGAGCATGTGGCAAATCGCGACGGTGAGGTCGGCGCGATTGAGCGTGTAGAAGTGGAACTCCTCGACACCCTCCGCCTGCAGCAGTCGGCAATGCTCGATCGCTATCGAGGCAGCAACCAAGCGACGCGTCTCGGGATCGTCGTCGAGCCCCTCGAAGAGCGGATCCATCGAGTGCGGCACGGCGGCCCCGCATTGCGCCGCGAACTTCCGCATCTGCGCGACGTTCGTCACGGGGAGAATGCCCGGCACGATCGGAACCGTGATCCCCGCGGCGCGCGCGCGCTCGACGAAGCGGAGGTAGACCGCGACGTCGAAGAAAAACTGCGTGATCGCCCGGCTCGCGCCGGCGTCGATCTTGCGCTTGAGATTGTCGAGATCGGCCTCGGCGTTCGCGGCCTCGGGATGGGTCTCGGGATATGCCGCGACCGTCACCTCGAAGTCGGCGACGCGCTTCAACCCGCGCACGAGATCAGCCGCATAGGCGTAGCCGGCAGCGTGCGGGACATAGGATCCCGCTCCACCGGGGGGATCGCCGCGAAGCGCCACGACGTGGCGAATGCCAGCCTCCCAGTAATGCGCGGCAACGGCGTCGATCTCGGAGCGGCTCGCGCCGATGCAGGTCAAATGCGCCGCGGGCTCGAGCGGCGTCTCCCGGCGAATGCGCGCGACGGTCGCGTGGGTGCGCTCGCGGGTCGAGCCGCCGGCCCCGTACGTCACGGAAACGAAGCGCGGGCCTAACGGCTCCAAGCGCTTGACCGCGAGCCACAGCTTCGCCTCCATCTCCGGCGTCTTCGGGGGAAAGAACTCGAAGGAGACGAGCGGCGCCCGTTTGGGGATCGACCAGGCGAGGCTCATGGCGTCGCTTGCTCGCGGCGCGCGGACCAGAGCGTCACCGTCAGAGGCTCGCCCGGGAGATGCGCGATGGTGCCGGGATCGAAGCCCGCTTCCGCGAGCCAATCCGTGACCTCGCGATCGGCGAAGCCGAGGCGGCGATGAGCGTGCTCGCTGCGCAGAGATTCGACCTCGTGCGGCGCGAAATCCACGATGACGGCGCGCCCGCCCGGACGCAGCACGCGGCCGGCCTCGCGGATCGCGCGCGCGGGGTCCTCGGCGTAGTGCAGCACCTGGTGGAAGACGGCAGCGTCGAAGCTCTCGCTCGCGAGCGGCAGCTGGTACATGTCGCCCTGGCGGAGCGAGCAGTTGCCGAGCCCCGCGCGCTCGAGATTGGCGCGCGCCACTGCAAGCATCTCCCGCGAAAGGTCGACGCCGACGGCATGCTCAACACTCGGCCCGAAGAGCTCGAGCATGCGCCCGGTCCCGGTGCCGACATCGAGGAAATCGGCGATGCCTTCGGCCGGCAGCAGCTTCGCGAGGGCGGTCTCTACCTCGCGCTCCGCGACATAGAGCGAGCGGATGCGGCTCCAGCGTTCCGCATTCGCGCGGAAGTAAGCGCTCGCGCGCTCCGCCCGCGCCCGCTTCAGCCCTTCGAGACGCTCGCGGTCGAGCACCGCCACGGCATCGTCTTCGGGGATCGTTCCCAGCAGCAGCCGCGCAAGCTCCGCCCCCGCGCCGCGCCGCGCCGGGCGATGAAAAACGAAGGCACCGTCGCGAAAGCGATCGAGCAGGCCCGCATCGCAGAGCAGCTTCAAATGGCGCGATACCCTGGGCTGGCTCTGGCCCAAGATCGCCACGAGCTCGCTCACGGAAAGCTCACCCTGCTCGCACAGCAAAAGCAGCCGTAGACGGGTGGGCTCCGCCGCCGCGCGCAATCCCGCTAACACGCTGTCCAAGCTCACGCCAAGCCTATCCAATGCCACGAACAATGAGATATAAACATATCTTTATATGATCGTGCAAGTGCCTGCTTGTGGGGCCTCTCTGGCTGGAACGAAGGGCCAATCTGTGCTACCGGATTGAGCGAGGCGATCGCGGGGCGAACGCCCTCCATCGAACCGGGAGCGCGCCTCGCTCGACACTGCGACCGTCGAACAAAAAATCGACGATGGGGGGTTCCTATGTTTCGCCGCACACTCCTGCTCTCCATGCCGGCACTCTTCGCGGGGATCGGATTCGCTCCCCCTGCAAGAGCCGCCATGGCGGCGAGTCCGGAGGCGTTTATCACCGCGCTCGCCAAGGACGCGCTCAAGACACTCAACGAACGGCTTCCGGAGTCCGAGATCGAGAAGCGCTTCCAGGTCCTGCTGGAGCGGGATTTCGACCTGCCGCGCATCGGGCGCTTCGTGCTCGGACGCTATTGGAACGGCGCGTCGGACGTGGAGAAGCAGCAATTCGCCAAGCTCTTCGAGGATTATGTCGTGCGCTCCTATTCGCTGCGCTTCAGCGAATATTCAGGCCAGACCGTGAAAGTCCTGGGCGCACGCCCGCAGAGCGCGGACAACTCGGTCGTCGCCAGCCTGATCGTTCCACCCGACGGCGGCGCAACGACGAAGGTCGACTGGATCGTCAGCAAGAAGGGCGACGATTACCGAATCATCGACGTCAACGTCGAGGGCGTGAGCATGTCGATGACGCATCGCCAGGAATTCGCGACGGTGATCGAGCGCACCGGCGGCGGCGTCACCGCGCTCAACAAGGCGCTGGAGCAGAAGCTCAGCGGAGCCAGCACCGCGCAGCAGTAGGCGGGCGGCTCAGCCCCGTGTCAGCGGCTTGAATCGGATGCGGTGCGGCTGATCGGCCGCGGCGCCGAGGCGCCGCTTCTTGTCGGCCTCGTAGTCCTGGTAGTTGCCCTCGAACCAAACGACTTGGCTCTCGCCCTCGAAAGCGAGGATGTGGGTCGCAATGCGGTCGAGGAACCAGCGGTCGTGCGAGATCACGACGACGCAGCCCGGGAAATCCAGGATTGCCTCCTCGAGCGCGCGCAGCGTGTCGACGTCGAGATCGTTGGTGGGCTCGTCGAGCAGGATCACATTGGCGCCGGATTTCAGCATCTTCGCGAGATGGACGCGATTGCGCTCGCCGCCGGAGAGCTGGCCGACCTTCTTCTGCTGGTCGGAACCGCGGAAATTGAAGAGCGCGCAATAGGCGCGGCTCGGCATCTTGCGCCGGCCCAGATCGATCTCGTCGTTGCCGCCGGAGATCTCCTCGAAGACCGTGGCGTTGGAGGCGAGCGTGTCGCGGGACTGGTCGACATAGCCGAGCTTCACGGTCTCGCCGAGCTTGAGCGTTCCCTTGTCCGCCTTCTCCTGCTCCGTGATCATGCGGAAGAGCGTGGTCTTGCCGGCGCCATTGGGGCCGATGATGCCGATGATGCCACCGGGCGGCAGGCGGAAGGACAGATCCTCGATCAAGAGACGATCGCCATAAGCCTTCGTCACGTGCTCGGCGTCGATCACGAGATCGCCGAGGCGCGGCCCCGGTGGCAGCACGATCTGCGCGGTCTCCGGCGCCTTCTCCGTGCTCTGCGCCACCAACGCCTCATAAGCCTGGACGCGCGCCTTGCTCTTGGCCTGGCGGGCGCGCGGGCTCTGGCGCACCCATTCCAATTCGCGCTCTAGAGTGCGCTGACGCGCGAGCTCCTGCCTTCCCTCCTGCTCGAGCCGCTTCTGCTTTTGCTCGAGCCAGCCGGAATAGTTTCCCTCATAGGGGATGCCCCGGCCGCGATCGAGCTCGAGGATCCAGCCCGCGACGTCGTCGAGGAAATAGCGGTCGTGCGTGATGGTGACGACCGTCCCCGGATATTCCGCGAGAAAACGCTGCAGCCATGCCACGGATTCGGCATCGAGATGATTTGTCGGCTCGTCGAGCAGAAGCAGATCGGGCTTTTGCAGGAGCAGCCGGCAGAGCGCCACGCGGCGGCGCTCGCCGCCGGAGAGCTTCGTCACGTCGGCATCGCCGGGCGGGCAGCGCAGCGCGTCCATGGCAATCTCGATCGTACGCTCGAGCTCCCAGCCGTTGACGGCGTCGATCTTCTCCTGGAGCTCGCCCTGCTCGGCGAGAAGCGCGTTCATCTCGTCGTCGGAGAGTTCCTCACCGAGCTTGGCGCTCACGGCCTCGAAGCGGTCGAGGAGCGCCTTCACCTCGCCGAGCCCTTCGATGACGTTTCCCGCCACGTCTTTCGCGGGATCGAGCGACGGCTCCTGCGCCAGGAAGCCGACTCTCGCGCCCTCGGCTGCCCAGGCCTCGCCGCTGAAATCTTGCTCGACGCCCGCCATGACCTTGAGCAGCGTCGACTTGCCGGCCCCGTTGGGACCGAGCACGCCGATCTTCGCCCCCGGCAGGAAGGAGAGCCAGATGTCGTTCAGCACCTGCCGCCCGCCGGGATAGGTCTTCGACAGGCCCTTCATGACGTAGATGTACTGATAGGCGGGCATCGGAGACTCCGGCGACGGCTGGGGCTGAGGAAGGCGCCGGTTCTAGCGCATGCGCGGGTCCGGATGCAATGAGCGGATTGCGGTCGCTTGCCGCCGCCGGCGAATTGCGGAGGATGCCGACAGCGCGGTAATCTCGTGGGGTTCCTGCACTTTCATCCGGGGGAAATGGTGAAGACAAGCCTCGTTCTCGCTGCGGCCATACTGCTGGCCGCAACCGCCTCGGCGCATGCCGCCTCGACCAAGCTCGTCGTGAACAAGATCGATGCGTCGGGGGTCGGCTCCTCCGTCGGCACCATCTCCTTCACCGACAGCAAGAACGGGCTGGTGATCGAGCCGCGCCTCAAGAATCTGCCGCCGGGGCCGCATGGATTCCACATCCACGAGAACCCGTCCTGCGCTCCCGGCGAGCAAGGCGGCAACAAGGTCGCAGGCCTCGGCGCCGGCGGACACTTCGATCCCGATCACACCGGCAAGCATCTCGGACCCGAGGCCACGGGCGGCCACCGCGGCGACATGCCCGTGCTGATCGTCGACGCCAAGGGAATGGCCCGCGGGCGCCTGATCGCACCGCACCTCAAGGTCAGCGACCTCAAGGGCCACTCTCTGGTGATCCATGCCAACGGGGACAATTACTCCGACCAGCCCGCGCCGCTCGGCGGTGGCGGCCCGCGCATCGCCTGTGGCGTCTTCAAATAGGGCTTCCGCCGACGTTGAGCGGCCGGGTCAGCGCGGCCTCTCGACCGTGCGGAAGCGCTCGACGATGCCCTGCGGGCCGAACTCGCGCTCGACGGCGATGACCGTGCCGACGGGCCGCTCGCAGAGGCTTTGCGCGAATTTGCATTCCTCCTCGGCGAAGGCGCGGGCGGTGGCCTGATCCGGGGCGTGGTAGCGCTCGAGGAGGTGCTGAGCGAGCGCCTCGACCGTTCTCCGGTATTCCGCCTCGCCGATCTCCTGCACACCCACCAGGCTCGACCAGCCGAAGCTGCGCGTCCCAAGGAAGCCGCTCCGAAAGGCGCGGTGCTCCGCGCCCATCAGCAGGGATGGCTCGCGGTCCGAGAAGGCGAAGGCGCCCGAGACCGCCCATTCGCCGGGCTCGGCCACGACATCGAAAGTTTCGAGGTCGGAGGCGTCGAGACGGAGCGTGCGGGGAAGGCGCATGGGATGCTCAGCGCACATCCGCGAGCGGGTCGCCACCGTGGGCGAACCGGTCGATCGCGCCCGCGAGCAGGCGGAACTTCACACTGGTGACCGAGAGGTCGCGGAAATAGTTCACGAGGTCGCCCCAGGGATCGTTGAGGCGGCCGACGCCGGAGATGAAGGCAACGACGCCGCCGATCTCGAGCTCCTGATGCAGCACGTACCAGCCGCCCAGCAACAGCGCCGCAATCACCTGTAGATGATTGCAGAAATTCATCAAGAAATTCATGGTGAACTTGATCCGGAATATGCCCATGTCGAGCGCGAAGACGCGATCTATCCGGGCGTCGTCGGCGCGTCCGCTCGTCGTCTCGTCGTAGCCGGCACTCACGATGCTGATGCTGAGGCCGCGCAGCACCTGCACGCGCGCGCCGGTGCGACCGATGATCGCCTTCTGCATCAGCGGCACGAAGACGAGCTGTGGCGCGAAGATCGTGACAGCGATGAGCGCCATCCAGGGATCGAGATGGATCATGTAGGCGAGGACCGAGAGCAACACGCCGGCCTGCAAGAGGGGTTCGGAAATACTGCCGCCGACGAAGCCGCCGATCGGCTCGACCTCCGCCACGATCATCGCGACTTCGATGCCCTGCGCCTCGGGATCGGGCACGGGATCGGGCCCGCGCCCCGCGAGGCGACGGATGCGCCTGCGCAGATCGCGGGTCGCGCGCTCGCCCACCCAGCCGCGATAGACGTTGAGCCCAAGCTTGGTCGCGCCGTGCACGAGGACGACCCCGCCATAGACCGCGCAGAGCACGAGAACGTAGCTGTAGTTGCGGTTCTTCACGAGGTCGTTGACGATGCGCCGCTGCAGCTCCAAGGGGACGATCTCGATCAGGAAGACCGTGACCGTCAGCAGCACCAGCATCACCTGATGGAGTCCGCTGGTCGCGAAGACGTACGCGAGGAGGCTGCCCGGCAGTGCGGGCTCCGAGGCGTCGCCCGCGGCGCGACGATCCGACGAAGCCGCGGACGGATCGGAGGCTGTCGGCGTTGCGGAAATGTTGGCGTCCTCAGCCCGGGACCCAGTCGCGCCCGACCTTGCGATAGCGCCGCTTCACCGCGGCCCAGGCGACGCGGTGTGCGATCTCCTCCACACGTCCGGGCTCGCGGTCGGAATATTCGGCCCAGGCGTGGTTGAAAGCCTCGCGATAGATCCTTTGCGCCGGCGCCGGCAGATGCGACCGCACCGGCGCCGGCAGATCGCTATTACGGGCGTAAGGCAATGTGCTTCCCCAAGCCGCCGCTCAGTGCGACATCAGCACGGGAACGGTCATGTGCTGGAAGAGGTCGCGCGAGACGCCGCCCAGCACCCGCTCGCGCAGGCGCGAATGACCATAGGCGCCCATGACGAGGAAATCCGCGGCGACGTCCGTGATGCGCGCGAGCAGGAGATCGCCGATGTCGATGCCTTCGGCGACGATCCGGCTCGTCTCGGCCCCGATGCCGTGCCGCTTCAAGTGGAGCGCGACATCCTCTGCCTCGCCGTCGATGGCACCGCCGTGCTTTCCTTCAATGGTGAGGATCGTCACGGACTTCGCCAGCTCGAGCAGCGGCAGAGCATCGTTGACCGCGCGCGCGGATTGCGCGCTGCCGTTCCAAGCGACCAGGGCACGCTGCCCGAAGGAAGCGAAGTTGCCGGCGAAGGGCACAAGCAGCACCGGGCGCCCGGCATGGAGCGCCACGTGCTCCGGCAGGTTCGAGGGTGCTGCGGTCCCGATCTCATTGGGATCGCTTTGTCCGAGCACGGTCAGATCGAAGTGGCGCGCATGCGCCGCCACGCGGTCGAGCGGATCACCGGTTTCCTCGAGCCACTCGGACTTGACGCCGGCCGCACGGGCGGCGGTCTCGAAGAGCTTTTGCGCGGTCTCCTCCTGCTCGGTCGCCTTGGCCGCGACCTCGTTCATGAGATCGGGCGGGAACTGGTCGGCCAGAAACGGAGAGATACCAAGCTCGGGCGCGACGTATACGCCGGTCAAATGGGCCTTCAGGCGGCCCGCAAGCGTTGTCGCGGCCTCGACACGCGTCTTGCAATGGCGCGAGGGGTCGACGTGAACGAGGAGGTCCTTATACGACATGGCAAAGTCCTCTTCTGCTCGAGGTGGGGTTTTGATCGATCGATTATGCGGTGCCGCTCTCCGGCGCGTTGATGTGGATCAACAGCGTACCGGCGCGGAGACCGCCGGCGCTCCCAGCATAGGACGAGGCGCCGCGGCTTGGCCACCCCGGCCCAGTGCCGCTTGCGGATCGGAGCGGCGGCTCAACGCGTAAGGAATGCCGTCACTTTCGGGATGACCTGGTCGGGCGCCTCATCGATGAGCCAATGGCCCGAGCCCTTTATGACGTGACCCTCGACGCTCTCGGCGACGAGCCTGCCCTGCGCGATCAAGAACTCGCCTGAGGCCTTCTCGCCGGTGAGGACCTGCATGGGCATCTGGAGCTTCTTCTTGGCAAAGTCCGCGAAGTCGGCGGCGTCTCGCTCGAAGGCGCGGAACCCTTCGAAGCCCGCGCGCATCGCTCCCGGCTGCGCATAGGCCGCAGCATAGAACTGGCGATCCGGCTCGGAAACGGAGCGCGTGGGATCGGCCGCGAAGTCGTTCCAGAAATGCTCGAGGTAGATGCGCTCGCGCCCCTCGACGAGCGCCAGCGGCGTCTTCCCGTAGAAGTGAAAATGCCAGAGATCGCGCAGCAGCCACACCGTCTCCCAATCGCCGACGCCCGGCAGGAATGCGTCCATGAGCACGATGCGCTCGACCTCGGCCGGATGCTGCGCGGCATAGGCATAGGCGACCATGAGGCCGATGTCGTGCCCGACGACCCGCGCGCGGCGATGCCCGAGCGAGACAGCGAGCGCGTGAACGTCCTCGGCCATGGTCTTCTTGTCATAGCCCTGCTCGGGCTTCGAGGAAGCGCCGAAGCCGCGGAGGTCCGGTGCGACGATACGATGTGTCCGCGCAAGCAGGGGGATCAGCGGGCGCCACATGTGGCTCGTCTGCGCATAGCCGTGGAGGAGCAACACCAGCTCCCCTTTCCCGGCCTCGAGATAGTGCAGCTTCGCGCCAGCGGTCTCTGCGAATTTGCTTTCCATCCGCGCGCTCCCCTTTTCTTGCTGGCCCCTGGCTCCAAGGGGCAGCATCAAGCTAAGGCAAGCGCGGCGCAAATCAATCGCGGGCGGCGGCCGCTAAAGGCGCGCGACCGCCACCGCGTAGACGCAGTCGAGCGCGCCGTCGTTGCGGAATTCTCGATCCTGCGGCGCGCCGAAGGCGAAACAGTCGCCGGCATCGAGATGCAGCGGGCTTCCGTCCTCGATCAGGCTCAACGTGCCTTCCTGCACCCAGATCATCTGGCGAATGAAGGCATAAGAACTCGCGGGAAAGACGACATGCGCGCCCGGCGGCATGCGCACCTGCGTCAACTCCAGAGGTGCGGCCTCCGCCGGCGAGAGCTGGCGGCGGACGTAGCCCGAGCCCGGATCGGTCCAGATCGGCTGCTCTGCCGCGCGGCGCAAGCGCTCGCCCATGCCGTCGAGCCGGCCCAGCAGCATCGAGAGTGTGAGGCCGAACGCGCCGGAAAGCCGGCCCAGCAGCGCCGCGGTCGGTCTCGCCTCATTGCGCTCGATGCGGCTGATCATCGCCTTGGAGACGCCGGAGCGCTGAGCAAGCTCCGCCAGCGACCAGCCGCGGCGCTCCCGCTCCGTCTTGAGGCGCGCAGAGAGCCGTCCGGAAAAACTGTTGACTGTCTCAGACATTTATCCACTATAGTAGACGCTACAAGAAAGGCAAGTGGGATGGGCATTTCTTCAGCCTCCGAAGGTTATTCCGTGCGCCGTCTCGACCCCTCGGGCGTCCGGGATGTGGCGTCGGAATTGGCGCAGGTGCTGGTCGACTGCGTCGAAGGCGGCGCCTCCGTCAGCTTCATGAGCGGACTCGATCTCGCGAAGGCGCGCGGGTTTTGGATCGAGGTCGCCGCCAAGTCCGAAAGCGACGGCCGCGCCGTCTTCGCGGCGATCCGCGAGCGCGACGGAAAGGTCGTGGGCACCGTGCAGATGATCCCCGCGGGCTTCGAGAACCAGCCGCATCGCGGCGAGATCGCGAAAATGCTGGTGCTGCGCTCAGAGCGGCGCCGCGGGCTCGGCGGCGCGTTGATGCGTGCAGCGGAGGCCGCCGCACATGAAGCCGGGAAGACGCTCCTCACGCTCGACACCGCGAGCGACGACGCTGAGCGACTCTATCGCTCGCTCGGCTGGATCGAGGTCGGACGCATTCCCGACTACGCGCTACTGCCTGACGGAAGGCCCTGCCCGACGATCGTCTTCTACAAGATGCTCGCGGCGTGACCTCATTCGCGTTGCGTGCTAGGACCACGGTGACGCGGCCGAGTTCATTTGCGGGGGAGCATCGACAGATCATGTCGCCGGAGATCATCGCGGAATTGGCGCCGACGGGTGCGCTGCGCGCGGGCATCAACCTCTCGAATTTTCTCCTGGTGACGGGAAAGAGCGTCGCGGGCGATCCCGAAGGCGTGTCGCCGGACATGGCGCGCGAGGTCGCGCGACGGCTCGGCGTCTCCCTCAAATTGGTGCCCTTCAAGACGCCGGGCGAGCTCGCGGACGCTGCGACGCAGGGTGTCTGGGACATCGGCCTCATCGGCGCTGAGCCGCAGCGCGCGGAGCAGATCGCCTTCACCGCCGCCTATTGCGAGATCGAGGCCACATATCTCGTCCCCCAGGGCTCGCGGCTCAGCTCGATCGCCGAGGTCGATGCACCGGGCGTGCGCATCGCCGTCACGGGGCGCAGCGCCTACGGGCTCTGGCTCGACCGCAACATCAAGCGCGCGGAGCTCGTGCGCACGGAAACGGTCGACGCCTCCTTCGAGAAGTTTGTGACGGCAAAGCTCGAGGCGCTCGCGGGATTGCGCCCGCGCCTCCTCGTGGACGTGACGAAGATCGCGGGTGCGCGTATCCTCGAAGGCAAGTTCATGTCGGTGCAGCAGGCGATCGGCACGCCGCGAAAAAACGCCGCGGCAGCGGCCTTTCTCCGCAGCTTCGTCGAGGAGGCCAAGGCCTCGGGCTTCGTCGCGAGCCTCATCGAGCGGCACAAGGTGCGTGGATTGAGCGTGGCGCCGGCGGCGTGATTGAAACCGCGACAATCTCACGCTGCCGCAGCAGAATGGGCCTCGTCCCGAAATGAGCGGATCCGCCGAGCGCCGTCGCGCGGCTGCTTTGAGCCGCTTCTGGAAAGGGCCCGGTAGCACATGAAATTCGTCTGCGATGCCCCCGGAGGCAAGGCCTGGTTTCGGCTGGAGACGGAGGCCGAAGCCGCTTCTGAGTCGATCCGCATGCGCCATGCCGTCGAGAAGTACTTTCGTCAGGAGCGAGAGCGCGCCGCGCAGAGCTACCATCCGACGTCAAAGGTCTTTATCGAGCAGGATATCGGCTTGCGCGCCCATCTCGAGCGCAAGATGGCGCTGTTCTTGACGCTACGCGACGCGGACGGGACCGGCCTCGCAACGGCCATGCTTCCTCCCGGCGGCCACGACGACCTCGCGTACAAGATCGTGATCGTCGGCCCGGGCAATAGCGACCCCTACCCCGAGCAGGGCGAGGCGATCCGCGCGCTCGGCGGAAAATTCGCCATCGCCCTGGAACGCTCTCGCTGCTTTCCCTATCGCCGCGACTGACGCGGTCGGCGAGGTTAGGCGGCCGGAGCTTTGCGCGCTTCGAGCGCCATCGCGATCAGGGACATTCCTCCGAAGACGAGGTCGATGCCCACGAGCAGGCCCAGCGCCCAGACCAGCGTGCCGGGAAAGCCGGAGATGACGATGCCTGCCAAGACGAGATCGATGATCCCGTTCATCAGCATCCATTCCCATTTCCCCGAGAGCTCGCGGCGGTGAGCGATCGAGAGGGCGATGATTGCGATCCCATCGAAGATGAAGAACGCGACGAGTACATAGGTCAGGGTGATGAGCCCTTGAAACGGGTTCCAGAGCAGCAGGGCGCCAGCCGCGATCGCCAGCAGCGAGGACAGCACGGCCCACCCGAACCCCGGGGCCTCGCGTGCCCTGAAAGTGAAAACCAGACCCGCGACGCCGGCAACCAGGAATAGCCAGCCCAGGAATATCGTGGTCACGAGGCCCGCGAGCGGCGGCACCACGATCGCACCA
>Ga0335078_10007736_pt1 | contig 15947 bp, 14 predicted proteins | sample Lox_Sample_32_FD_206711 | JGI IMG/M metagenome (GOLD analysis project Ga0335078, IMG submission 206711) | Soil microbial communities from Loxahatchee National Wildlife Refuge, Florida, United States - Lox_Sample_3.2 | ecosystem: Environmental > Terrestrial > Soil > Wetlands | place: USA...
CGCATGCCAGCCGGGGCGGACGCGCGCGGCAAACAGTCCCGTACCGCGGTACCAGTCGTCATATTCCGGTGCGCGGCGTTCGTAGTAGGTCCGTTCCGTCTCGGTCATCTTTTCTATCTTGCACGCGTTTCGCCTAGAGTTACTATCAGAGGTGGTCTGCCCCATAAGGAGACCCTTATGTCCGATTCAGGCTATGACTACGACTTCATCGTGATCGGTTCCGGGTTCGGCGGCAGCGTGACCGCGCATCGCCTGACAGAAAAAGGCTATCGCGTGGCCGTGATGGAGATGGGGCGACGCTGGACACCCGAGAATATGCCCACCACGAACTGGCAGATCTGGCGCTGGTTTTGGCGTCCGCGCCTGGCTCTGCGCGGCTTCTTCAACATGGAGTTCTTCAAGCACGTGGTGATCCTGCACGGCTGCGCCGTCGGCGGCGGCTCCATCACCTACGCCAACACGCTGCTGGTGCCTACGGACTCCGTGTGGGCTAACGGAACGTGGGCCGGCTTGGCGGACTGGAAATCCGAGATGCCGCGCCACTACGAAACCGCCAAACACATGCTGGGGGTGGTCGAGAATCGCATCCTCGGACCGGCCGATCATTTCCTGAAGCAGGCGGCCGATGTGGCTGGCGTGGGTCATACTTTCTACCGCACCCACGTGGCGGTCTTCGAGCCGCCCGAGGGAGAAGCCGGCGGCAAGACTTATCCCGATCCGTATTTCGGCGGCGAGGGTCCCGAGCGCGCCACCTGCACCGGGTGCGGCGGCTGCATGGTGGGCTGCCGGTTCAACGCCAAGAACAGCCTGGACAAGAACTACCTTTACCTGGCCGAAAAGCACGGCGCGCAGGTTTTCGCCGAGACCCGGGTGGTGGATGTAAAGCCGTTGGGCGGCGCCGCTGACGGCAGCGCGGGCTATGAGGTGCGCGCGGAGAAATCCACGGCGTTCGTCTTCACGCATCCCCGCCGCTTCACTTGCCGCGGCATCGTTTTTGCGGCCTCCGCGCTGGGCAGCATGGACCTGCTCTTCCGCCTCAAGCTTAAGGGATCACTGCCCGCCCTCAGCAATCAGCTCGGCAACCGCGTGCGCACCAATGCCGAATCGCTGATCGGCGTGCGTGTGCCGCGCAGCCGCGAAGACTTCTCCAAGGGCATCGCCATCGGATCGGGCATCTACCTCGATGACTACACACACATCGAGGTCGTGCGCTATCCCGCGGGTTCCGATGCCATGGGTCCGCTGGCCACGGTGCTTACCGGGGGCCGTCCGGGGCACACCCGCATCCTGTACTGGCTGGGCACGCTGGCCGGGTCGTTCCTGCGGCATCCCATCCGCACGGTGCGCGTTCTGCACCCGTTTGGGTGGGCACGGGAATCCATCATCTTTCTGTGCATGCAGACGCTGGAGGGCCACATCGACATGCGCCTGCGCCGCCGCTGGTTCTGGCCGTTCCGCAGAATCCTGGCCAGCCAGGGAGAGAAGGTTCAGACCTTCATCCCGCAGGCCAACGAATTTGCGCGCCAGGCCGCGCGGCTGATCGGAGGCACTCCCATGAGCATGGTCACCGAGATCCTGTTCAACGTGCCCGGCACGGCGCACGTTATGGGCGGCTGTCCCATGGCCGGATCCGCCGGCGAAGGCGTGGTGGACCATCGCGGCCGGGTATTCGGCTACCGCAATATGTACATTTGTGATGGCTCAGTGCTCTCCGCAAACCTGGGCGTCAACCCCAGCCTCACCATTTGCGCGGTCACCGAGCGCGCCATGACTTTCCTGCCGCCGGCCGCGGAGCACAACTGGAACGACGCCCCGGGTAATCCCTGACCGAGTGACTTTACTCACTGCACAGGGTATTCACCTGGAACGGTCGTGGGCGTATACTGAAAAAGATTGTTTGACCGAATCTGGGAACCAGGAGGGAAAGAATGAGTGAGAACTGGAGTGTGTCCGGTCAGTATCTCGAGTCGTGTAACTGCAACTCGGTGTGCCCGTGTGTGTTCCTGAGCCCGCCGACGCAAGGGGACTGTACAGTCCTGGTCGGCTGGCATATCGACTCGGGGAATTACGGAGGCGTCGACCTGGGAGGATTGAATGTCGCCCTTGCGGTCGACTCACCGGGGAGCATGCATCTGGTCCCGTGGAAAGTGGCGCTGTACCTCGATGCGCGCGCCACCGAAGAACAAAAGAACGCGCTTCTGATGATCTTCTCGGGGCAAAGCGGCGGGCATCCGGCGCGTCTTGGCGCGCACATCGGCCAGGTTCTGGGCGTTGCGAGCGTGCCGATTGACTTTCAACGCGAGGGCAAGCACGGCAGCCTGAAGGTGGGCGACGTAGGCGAGGTTGATATCGAGGCCGTACCCGGCGCGGGCGGCGCGGACGTTACCATCAGCGGGCACCCGCTGTGCATCGCGCCCGGGTATCCCGCCGTGGCGGCGAAATCAAAGGCGTTGCGGTATGAGGACCACGGCTACAAGTGGACCCTGTCGGACCGCAACGGCCTGTATTCGCCCTTCTCCTACCAGAACTGATGCGTATTGACCGGGACCGGGCCATCCTGCTGGGGGGGGTGGCCGCGATTACGGGTGTAGCTTGGCTGTACATGGTCCGCATGGTGGACCGTATGCCGGCGGCCGGACAGGCTCACTCCCACGCGGCGATGCAGGTGGGATCGCTCTTCGTGATGTGGGTAGTAATGATGGTGGCGATGATGCTGCCGGCGACGCTGCCCTACGTGTTCGCGTTCAGCGCCGAGCAGCGCCGGCGGCAGGCAGACCGGATGCCGGTGGTTCCCGCGGCGTTCTTCATAGCCGGCTACTTCTCGCTGTGGACCGCTTTCAGCGGCGCCTGCGCTGTGCTGCAACAGGTGCTGCATGAAAAGGCGCTGCTCTCGCCGGCGATGTCGGCGACCAGTTCGGTGTTTTCCGGCGCGGTTCTGATCGCGGCCGGAGCATACCAGTGGACGCCCATGAAAAACGCCTGCCTGCGCCACTGCCGTTCGCCGCTGACATTTCTGCTGAGCGAGTGGCGGGAGGGGAAGGCTGGCGCATTTCGGATGGGCGCCGGCCACGGCTTGTTCTGTATCGGTTGCTGCTGGCTCCTGATGATGTTGCCGTTCGCCGCGGGCGTGATGAATCTGCTGTGGATGGCCGGCATCACGGTATTCCTGCTGCTCGAAAAGGCCGCGCCAAAAGCGGAATGGACGGGCCGGACAGGCGGAGCGCTGCTGGCGGTGGCGGGCGCCTGTGTCATCATCTTCAGCGTCGCGCTGTAAGCTACATCCTTCCTTTAATAGCCGCGCCCAGCGTGATGTGATGCGCATCCAGGATACTGCCAGTGGCGCGCTCCAATGCGGCGCGAGCCTTCACATAGGCGCTTGCGGCGGCCACCTCGGTGGATTTCGCCTGCGCCAGTTGGCTCTCGTACTGGATGACGAAAAAGCTGGTGGAGGCGCCGGCTTCGTACTTGGTCTGCTCCGCTTCGAGTGACTCCTGCTGATACTTGCGCGCCTCCACCGCGGCTTCGTAAGACGCGCGCGCCCGGCGGATCGCGATGACCGCGTCTTCCACCTCCAGCCGCGCCTCGTTCTGTAACTGGCGAAAGCGCACCTGCGACTGGCGAAGTTGCCACTCATCCCGCGCCAGGTCGGCTTCCGCAACGCGGTTGCGGATCGGCAAAGTAAGCTGCACACCGATGCCGTAAGTAGGATACTTGCGGGTGAATAACTGGTCGAGCGCGCTGCCGTAGCCGCCCTCAAACGTCGTGTCTGTGACATTCCCGAACGGGTTCAGCGCGCCGGCCAGGCCGCTGTTCTGCACTGTGCCTACCAGGTCCACCTCCGGCAGCACCGCGTTCCGCGATCCCTTCAAGCCGATCTCGGCGTTTGCGATTTGCAGGCCGGCCTGCCCCAAATCCGGACGGTTGGCGATGGCTTCGGTGAACAAGTCCTGAATGGGCCGGATCGGCTCTTTGCCGGGAACACTCAGCGTGTCGGTGGGAATGATGGTGGCGGCCTGCACTTCCGGATCGGCATTGCCGGTGCGTGTCAGCAGGTTCTTCAGGATCGCCTGCTGTTCTTCCAACAAGCCGCGCGCGTTGATCAGGTCCTGGCGTGTAGCGTAGACCTGGGCGTTGGCCCGTGTCATCTCGACCGGGGCCAGCGTGCCTTCCTGCACCTGCTCCTTCGTATCGGAGTATAACTTTTCGGCGGCGGCCACGCTTTCCTGCTTCACCTTCACGTCTTCGTACAGCGCCACGAAATCGGTGTAGAGCCGGATGATTCCGTAAACCGTGGCAATCAACTGCTGGCGAAAGAGCAGCGAGGTGATCTTGCGGTCATTGCCGGCGATGCGGATGAAGCGGCGGTTGAGCGCGGGTCCGAAGCCGCGCAGCAGGGGCTGGGTCACTGTGAGGCCCAGGCTGGAGCTGGTGTACGGCGTGTAATTGCTGATGAGCGAGTTCACCGACTGGTGCGAGTTGTCGAACGCCAGGCTCACCTGGGCGCCGCTCGAGAACGACTGCGCAACGCCGCCGTTGGCCGTCAGGGCGTTGGTGATGAGGGTGGGCGTGCCGGTCAGGAAGGTGCTGGTCTGGGTGGCGGTCTGGTGCGTCCAGTTCAGCAGGCCGGTGGCGGCCGGATCGAACGCCGGAACGGGGGTGCCCGCAGACTGGGGAATGGTGCCCTGGATCGACAGATTGGTTTGCGGCTCGCCCAGAGCGCCCAATTCCAGCGCGTTGGTCGAGACTGTGGTGCCGGCGGTGACACTCGTGGAAGAAGCCGGATTGGTGACCACGGGGCTGAGCGGTCCGCCGACGCCTGTGGGCGCCTCCGACACAATGAACGGGACGCCGCGCAACAGCCCCCCGCCCTTGGCGCGCCGTACGTCGGTATCGGCGATCGGGAAGCTGAGGCGGTTGAGTTCCACGTCGAGGTTATTCTCGATAGCCAGAGCCAACGCATCGGCCTGAGAGAGATAGAGATTGCCGGCGCGCAGCAGGTCGTGCACGCGCGCGGAATTATGGAAGTTCACCGGCGGAGGGGCCTGAGCGGCGAGCGGCAGGGCCAGAAGAAGGATGAAAGGCGCCGGCGTTGCATGGGTTGAAATATGCCTGTGTCTCATGGACCTCAATCTTAGCTCCATGGGTGGTCCCATCATGGCGCTATGATCGCAATGTGAAAGCATCCCGCATCGTCATTGTCTTTTTTGTCGTGCTGGCCGCCGGCGTCGCGGCCTACCTGATTTTTCCGCCGTTCCGGCTGGGGGCCCTGGTCGTGGCCGGACACAGCCCGGTGTGCCCGATGTCGCACGCCATCGAGGCGCAGGCCAACATGGCTGAGAAGATCCGAATCAAGGACCGCATCCTGGCCGGCAGCCACCTGGTGAAGCAAGAGAATGGGCTGGAGCTGTGGAGCACCCCCAAGGGCGACTTTTGGATTCCCAGCGGCAACCGCTACGTGCTGCCCTTCAACCTGGCGGAGATGGAGCAGCATATCTACGGCCGCGGCGAACACTTCATTCACCGCGGCGACATCGTGCTGGATTGCGGCGCGAGCGACGGCGACTTTACGCGCCAGGCTCTCGCAGCCGGCGCTGCCAAGGTGGTGGCCATCGAGATCGCGCCGAAGAACATCGAATGCCTCCGGCGGAACCTGGCCGCCGACATAGCGGCCGGGCGCGCGATCGTCTACCCGAAGGGTGTGTGGAACAAGGACGACATGTTGACGCTTAATGTGGACGACACTAATTTCGCGGCCGACAGCGTGGTGATGCATCCGGAATCGTCGCATCCCAGTGTGTTGGTTCCGCTGACCACGATCGACGAACTGGTGGCGGAACTGAAACTGCCGCGCGTGGACTTCATCAAGATGGACATCGAGGGTGCGGAGGTCCCGGCGCTGGCGGGAGCGCACGACACCATCGCGCGCTTCAAGCCGCGACTGGCTATCGCCACCGAACACAAACCGGATGACGAATTCACAATCCCGGCGGCGGTGCGGAAAATCCGGTCGGATTACCAGATGGAGTGCGGTCCGTGTCTGGAGGCCCACGGGCACGTGCGGCCGGACGTGCTGTATTTCTGGTAGCGCCTGGCCGCGCTCACCGTGGAAGAGATTTGCCGTCTAACTCTTTGTCATGAAGCTCGCCCTGCGCAGCCTGTTGAAGAATCCGGCATTCGCCATCACTGCCATCCTTTCACTGGCTCTCGGAATCGGCGCCAACACTGCCATTTTCACGCTCACCAACCAGATCCTCTTGCGCATGGTGCCCGTCAAGGATCCCGCGCGCCTGGTCGCATTCCACTGGACGGGTCAGTTCATCGGGGGCTCCACGCGGGGGTATGAGGACTCGTTCTCCTATCCCATGTACGCCGATCTGCGCGATTCGCCGGGGGCCTTCAGCGGCATCGCCGCGCAATACCAGGACACCGTAGACGTATCCGAAAAAGGACCGGCCGAGCGCGCCACGGCTGAACTGGTCTCCGGCAACTATTTCGACGTGCTCGGCGTGACGGCGGCCATCGGCCGGACGCTCACTCCCGAGGAGGACAAGGCCAAAGGCGGCGAACCGTACGTGGTGCTGAGCTACGACTACTGGCAACGCCGGTTCGGCGGCGATTCCTCGGTGCTTAACCGTGCAATCGATTTGAATGGCCACCCGATGACCATTGTGGGCGTCGCGCAGCGCGGTTTCGAGGGCCTGGCACTGATGAGCCCCACCGACCTCTTCGTGCCGCTCATGATGAAGACCGTGGTGACACCCACCTGGGACGACATGAGCCGCCGCAACAGCATCTGGCTGCACCTGTTCGCGCGCCTGCGGCCGGGCGTTGACCCGCGGGCTGCGCTGAGCTCCATGGCCGTGCCCTATCGCGCCGGGTTGGAACGCGACCTGGCAGGTCACCCGCACGACGCACAATTCCGTGAGCGGTACATGAAGAACCGGTTGCAGTTGGCGAGCGCCGCGCAGGGTTTCGGGTACACCCGGCAGTTCTTCTCCAAGCCGCTCTACGTGCTGCTGGCCATGGTGGGGGTCCTGCTGCTGATTGCCTGCGCGAATGTGGCCAACCTCCTCATCTCGCGGGCGCAGGGCCGGCAGAAGGAGATATCCATCCGGCTGGCGCTGGGAGCTTCGCGGCGGTCTCTCATGCGTCTCATCCTGGCGGAAAGCGCGCTGATTGCCGGCGTAAGCGGCGCGCTCGGATTGCTCCTCTCGGGCTGGATCGCGTCGCTGCTGGTAAGCGTGCTGCCGTTCCACAACATTGCTGCCGCCATTCGCACATCGCCCGACGTGCGAATCCTGGCCTTCACCGCTGCCATCAGTATGCTGGCCGCCCTGCTGGCCGGAGTGGCTCCGGCGCTGCAGGCCACCCGGCCCGGCCTTGCACTGGCCCTGAGGAGCGAATCGCGAGGCGCTTCGCTGGGCCGCGGTCAGACGCGATTCCGGCGCGGTTTGATCTGCGCCCAGGTGGCGCTGTCCTTTCTGATGCTGGCCGGCGCCGGCTTGTTCGCGGGCAGCCTCTATAGGCTGATGGCCGTGAATACCGGCATGCAGGCGAGTCACCTGCTGGCTTTCTCCGTCGATCCGTCGCTCGAGGACTATACGCCCGAGCGGACACGCCGGTTGGACTCGGATCTGGAGGCCGCGCTGGCGCGCATCCCCGGCGTACAGGCGGCCAGCGGCGTATCTTACGCCGTGCTGGCGGACAACGTCTGGCAGAACACGGTTCACATTGAGGGATACCGACCCTCTGCGGGTGAAGACATGAACCCCGGCTATAACGAGATGCTGCCCGGATTCTTCTCCGCCGCCGGCGTTCCGCTGATTGCCGGACGCGACTTCAACGCGCGCGACACCGCCGGCGCGCCCCTGGTCGCCATCGTTAACGAAACCTTCCAGAAGCGCTTCTTCCCGCATGACAGCCCGCTTGGGCACCGCATCGGATGGTTCGGTTCCGGAACCCCTAACATTGAGATCATCGGAGTAGTCAAAGACATGAAGTCCGGCAACCTGAAGGACAAGCCCCGGCCCTTCACCTTCACGCCTCTCCTGCAGGACCCCGCTCCGGGTGAGGCGACTTTCTACCTTCGCACGGCGCGTAACCCTCTGGCCGTCGCGCAGGGGGTGCGGCAGGTGGTGCACCGGATGGACGCGATGCTCCCGGTCTACGACCTGAAGACGCTCGATATGCAGATCGACGAGACCCACTTTCTGGACCGGCTGCTGGCGTGGCTGGCGGGAGCGTTCGGGCTGGTGGCCACGCTGCTTGCCTCCATCGGCCTGTACGGCATTACCGCTTTCAACGTGACGCGGCGGACGCAGGAGATCGGCATCCGCATGGCGCTGGGCGCGGCGCGCGGCAACGTGCTGCGGCTGGTGATGCGCGAGGTTCTGATGCTGGCGGCGGTGGGTCTGCTGATTGGCGTGCCGGCGGCGCTGGCTCTCGGCCGGCTGCTGGAGAGTCAGCTGTTCGAGATGCAGGCGAGCGATCCCGCGGTAATGCTCGGAGCGGCCGCCGTGGTGGTACTGGTCTCGACGCTGGCCGGATACCTTCCCGCGCGGCGGGCGGCGCGCATCGACCCCATGCAGGCGCTGCGCTGGGAATAAGACGGCCCGCTGCGTGCATAACCCCCGGCGATGAAGGAAGAGATGGCATACCTCAGATACCGGCGCCAGGTCGTCCGAACGTGGCCCGAATCCGCGCGCAAAGCGGTCTTCTTGACGGCTATCGATAGCCGCATCAACGCCATCGAGGCGCGGTCACGGATCGCTCCTTCCAGCGCGCCGCGTCCCACGCCTGGGAATTGACCGGAACACGTTGTTCCGAATCGGAACGCCATCAGCCGGTCAGTTTACAAACAATTGATCTTCCGCTGACATACATCCATTCGGCTGCATCGTCTTTGTGACAGGCACAGAAAACCGCCCCGTGGCGGCTCACGAAAGGAGACAACTGTGAACTTACAGAAACGATTTGCACTCAGTCTGGCGCTAGTGACTCTGGTCGGCCTGACCGCGGTAGGAGCCAGCGCCGATACGGTATCCAAGGGGACCTTCACTTTGCCGGAGCAAGCGTATTGGGGCAATACGCTGTTGCAGCCCGGCGACTATACCGTAGTGATCGACTTTAGAGGCGGGGGAATGGACACAATCGCTTTGCGGGGTGAAGGTGTCGATACCACCATGCTCGCTCCCGCCGGTTACGAAATGTTCTCCGGGCCCGGCTGTCTGAAACTCACTGACGCGAATGGCACCTATGTCATTCGGGAGCTGCGTGACAGCGTTTCCGGAAGAGCTTACCGGTTCAGCGTGCCTAAAGTGGCCAAAGAGGCGGCCGCCCTGGGCGGAGGTACGCGGCGGCCAGTGCTGGTGCGCCTTTCGCGCAGCGGTTCGGCGGCCGCCGATGCGCAATAGCGCTTCCAGAGTGCTTCAGAGCCGCGCGCGTTAGCAAGCGGTACACTAGCGGAGTTCCTTCCTCGCTGGCCTTCACGCCGCGCCGGCCTGTCCCATCTTGCGCAAGAGTTCCTGGAAGCGCGCGTGTAGCCGCAGGCTATCGAAGCGCGGCTCCACTCCAAGCCAGCTCAGCCACACGTCGCGCTCGCGATAGGCCCGGTCCAGCAACTCCAGCGCGCGCGCTTGATCCCCGCGGCCCGCATGCACCAGGGCGAGCCAATAAGGCGAGACGTAGCGCTGCCGGGACATGACCTCCAGTTCGTGCAGTGCGCTGGCGGCGCCGGGGGCGTCTCCGGCAGCCGAACACACGTAGGCCAGCGCCGCCACGATGGCCGGCTGATCCCCCGAGCAGGTCCGCGCATTCCGTAGTTCCACGATGGCCTCCTCGGTCAGGCCCATCTGCGCATAGGCCAGCCCGAGGGTGTGTTGCGCCGCGCCAAACTTCGGCTCCATGGCCAACACCTTCCAGGATTGCTCCGACGCCCGCTGGAAATCCCGCGCCATGTATAGACCCCAGGCGGCCGAGACGATCACGGTGGGTGAGAGGGGATCGAGTTCTTCAGCCCGCTGCAACTCCCGCACCGCCTCCGCGGCACGGCCACGGGCCGCCAGGTGTGTTCCGTATGCCTGATGGACCGCGGCGGAGTTGGGACTCAGAACCAGCGCGGTCACGTATTCGGCTTCCGCGCCCGTCCAATCCCATTCAAAGAGCCGTTTCACGCTGGCGAGCGAAGCGTGCGTTTCGCCCAGATCCTGCCGGGCCTGAAGCGCGTTGAGCGCCATCTCTTTGGCGCGCGGATGGCATTCGTCCGCCCGCGCCATGTTCAGCAACGCGCACAGGCAGTATGCGTCCGCCAGGCCGGCGTATGCGAAGGCGCAGTGCGGATCCTGCGCCAGCACCGCGTTAAAGTGCGCCACGCCCTTGTGGGTGTCTTCTTCGGTCAGCTTGCTGCAGAAATAGCGTCCCTTGAGGCAATCCTGGGGCGCTTCGGCGCCGCTGGAGCGCACCAGTTGAATGCCGGCCTCCCGGATTGCCGCGGCCGGGACGCCGACTTCCTCGACCGGCGCAATAAAGCGATATCCGAGTCCCGCGCGCGTTTCGATGAAACGGGCATTCCGCGACGTGTCGCTGAGCGCCCGCCGCAGCGCGTTCACCGCCGTATTCAGGCTGCGTTCAAAGTTCACGTGCAGCTTGGGCCAGAGCTCCTGCGCCAGGCTGTTGCGCGTTACCAGTTGCCCTGGTGTCCGCAGCAGGGCTTCCAGCACCTGGAACGGTTTGCGCTGCAATTTGATCCTCACTCCGTGCTTGCGCAGCTCTTTATTCAGGAAGTCCACCTCGTAGGCTGCAAAGCGGAGTTTCGGCATAACACTCACAGGTTTTGGCGCTGGAAATGACATGGTGGATTAAATCCTTTCATATCCGCTAATTTCACCGTGAGAAACAATTGATTGCCTCCTGATGCTCTTGGCGGCCCGGCTGGCCGTCTAAGCTATTGACGAAGCAACGGCCTCAAACGGTTCCCTCGGGAGGCCTACTAATTGACAAGGAGAGCAACTATGAACCTACGGAAACACCTGACGCTTGGTTTGGGGCTGGCTGCATTGGCGCTGGCCTTGACCACCGTGCAAGCCCGCGCCCAGACAGTGCTGAGAGGGACTTTCGATCTACCCGCGGCCGCTTACTGGGGGGACACGCTGCTCCAACCCGGCCAGTATACCATTTCGATGAGCGCCGACGCGATGGATCTGGCTCACGTGCCGATGATCAATCTCACCGGCGAAGGCATCCACGCATCGTTTCTCGGCATTACTAAACCGCGCGTGGAATCCAGCCGCAACTACCTGGAAATCGCCGAAGTCAACGGCACGTATGTGATTCGCGCGTTCGATGCGGGCATCCTCGGCAAGAAGCTCGCTTTTGGCATGACCAAGGCGGTCAAGAGCAAGGCGCTGCGTGCGAGCGTTGAACCGCCCATCAGCGTTCCGGTTTATGCGGAGGCTGGCTTCTGATGGCGGCCGCCGCGGGTCGGGCAGCCATGGTCCTGCGCTGCCCCACCCGCCTGTAACGCACGCGCGTCTCGCGTGCGGGATGGTCCTCAAAGCCCGGCCAAGTCGCCGGCGCGTCCCCACCCATTCATCAGCTCTTCCGTTGATCCCCGCTCTCGCCTGCCCGCTATTTGGATGTATAATTGGCGGTGGGAAAGTCTGGCACAGAGGGGATCGCATGAGGGAAAAACACGAACATACTGATGACGAACCGATCACGTTTACTCTCGGCACTGGGAACCAATCCGCGATCTGCGGGGGAGTAAAGCCGATGGGAGTCGCCGAGCCGCAACTCGAAGCGGAAGCCGAGTCGAGGGAAGCCTAGTCCGGCGCCGGCGGACCCCGCGGCAAATGAACCCTGCTACCACTGTTTCGACAACCGCGGCGGCAGCGGGCGAGTCGATGCGTGCGATTGAAGTCGCCCGAGTGTGTGTCTGGACCGCCGATCTTCCCGCAGTCGTTCCGCATCACGACGCACTGGAAGCGGACATCGATGAACTCCTGTCGCATGGCGGCCGCAATCGAGCAGGCTACGGCGAACAGACTCTGACCAGGTTGCACCAACTGGCCGGCTCCCATTGGAAACGCTTCTTCTCCGAAATCCGCCGCGTGATTTCCGATGTGGTGGCCACATCCCCGGCGCCCGTTGACCAGGGCACGGTTCATCTGCGAGCTTGGGCGTCCCGCCTGCGGCGCGACGGAGACTACAGCAAACGCTACCTGCGGCTGAGTGCGCTCCATAACCACTCGCCGGCGTTTCTTTCCGCGGTTTACTACCTGCGCGTTCCGCCCGGTGTGCGCGAAGGGGATGGCGGCACTTTTTTTGTCAATCCGTTTCCTCACTCGCTTGCCAGCCCCCAACCGGGTATGGTGATCCCTCCCCGCGAGGGGCGCGTGGTTGTCTTTCCCAGTTGGCTGATGCACGGTCCCGCGCTGTTGGACGACCCCGCCTCACAGCTTCCGCGCCTGGTAATCGCAGTGGACGCCCACCTGTTGCCGAGGTGAAACGATATGAGCGAGATGAGCATAGGACATCTGGAACCGATTCCGGAAGGTTTCCTCGCCCGTTTACTCGGGGAGTTCGGTCTGCAATGGACTCACCTGGTGATTCTCAGTGGCATCGTCTTCAGCTCATTTGGCCTACAGGAATATCTCAACGCCGGCGTCTGGATCCTCGGCACCATCGGATCGTTCTCGGTTGTGTTTCTCTTCCGCCGCCAAATCACCGGCAATTTTCCCAAAACGGCGCTGTGGGCTGGAACCGCGCTGGTGCTGGGATTGCTGGTGCCCTGGGCCGCGTTGCTGGTCGCGCATCAGGACTTGGGAGCGTTCATGGGGCATTGGGTGAAGCTAGCCAGCCTCTATGTGTCCGCGGCCGTCGGTATTCCCGTGGGGGTCCTGATTCTGAGCTACAGGGCCCAGGACGACTTCCGGTGGAGTCCTCTGCCCCCGGGGCTCGCCAAGGCCGAGAAATCTGTATCTCAAAGCGATTTCATTCACGAAAGCGTCAAATACATTATCCAGTTCCGGCGGGAGACAAACGGGGATGTAATCATGCGTTTCGACGTCACGATGAGTCTATTGAACCGGACAAAGAAGGTCACGCCATATCAGGATTACTTTGATCCGGCCGGCCGGGCTAAGAAGTTCATGTACGCGGAAATAGACAAATCGCAAATAAACACGGATGATCCAGGCCGCAAGACCGAGCGCGGACTCCTGTTGTCACACGATGCACAGCCAAACCAGCAATTTTCTGTCCGGGTCATCGGTGAGAGCACTTTCTATGGCCGGGACTCCGAGTTAGTTGGCGCGTACTTTCCCTGTGAGTCCCTTTCGATCCGAATCGAAAAGCCTCCCAACGGTCTTACCGTGCATGTCGAATCCCTGCTTCGCGAGAAAGTAGACGCCAAGCCCCTGCCAACCGGGGATCTTGACTTTGCATACATGGACGGTATCCTGCCGTTCCAGGGCACGCGCATCTTTTGGGAGTCTGGTGCCGGATAGCTCTTATGAGTGATACTCGAGTTTCCCGGGCTTCTCTGTTTGAGATCCCGTTGTGGACGGCTCAATTCGATGAAGTGCTTCCGTACCACGAAGAGATGGCGCATGAGGTGGAGCAGCTCATCGACCGGGACAACGCTGCCGACGGCGGTCCGCCACGCTTCCTGGCACACCAGACCGCCTCGGATCCTTTCGAACTGCCGAGCCCCGGTTGGAGACTGTTGGAGCGGCTTTCCAATCAGGCGTACGGCGACCTGGCCAAGGCGCACTTTCAAAGGTGGCGCTCCGGAGAGTTTCACCTCCGCCGCTGGGCGATCCGGTTCGGCAGGTTGAGCGCGCTGGACAAGGCGCGCCTGGAGCGGGATTCGGTCCACAATCACCTTCCAGCGCTCTTCTCGTCGATCTACTATCTGCGGGTTCCGCCGGAATTTGTCGAGAATCCGGAGGGGGGATCCATGTTCGTGAATCCCTTCGCCAACTTGATGGACCTCATGGCACCGCGCACCAGGATCATCGCGCCAAAGGAGGGCCGCTTTCTGGTCTTTCCTGCGTTCGTGGACCACACGCCGGTTCCCATTCAATGGGACTCCGCGGGCGTTTCGCGCATTGTGGTCTCGAGCGATGTGTTCTACGTGAGTGGCAAGTCGCGCCGGGCGACGGCACTGCCCGTCATCCAGGCGGAGCCGGACCGCAGCTGACTCACCGGCAGCCGCAATGACCGCGGGTCTTGCCTTGCAGCGAGGCCACGCTTTCCCTGGCAATGATCGGCGCCATGATCAGGCCGGCCACCGGATCTGCCCACCACCAGCCGAACGGCGCTTTCAATAGCGAGCCGCCCAACAGAATCGCGGAGAGGTAAGTGCAGAATTCCGCCTGCCGGGAATCGGCGTGAATCGAGGCGCTCTCGATGCCGGCGGCGACGCGGCGCTTGGCGTCAAGAGCAAGGCGCTGCGTGCGAGCGCTGAACCGCCCATCAGCGTTCCGGTCTATGCGGAGGCCGGCTGCTGATGCAGCCATGGTCCTGCGCTGCGCGTCTCGTGTGCGGGATGATCCTCAGATCCCGGCCACATCGCCGGCGAGTCCCCCCCACCTTTCTAACGGCCCCCGCGCAGCACCTTGCCCGGAAGCGCGTTAGTCATCTTCCCTTCGTCGATCACAGGCACGCCGTTCACGAGCACGAATCGCATCCCTTTGGAAAACCGGTTCGGATCGGCATACGTGGCGACGTCCCGTATGGTCTGCGGATCGAAGACCACCACATCGGCCCACATGCCGGCCTTCAGCACCCCGCGATCCGTCAACCTCATGCGCTGCGCCGGTAAGGCGCTGAACTTGCGGACGGCATCCGGCAAAGTCAGCTTCTTCTCCTCGCGCACGTACTTGCGCAGGATGCGCGGAAACGTTCCGTAGGCGCGGGGGTGCGGATGCTCCTGGCCCAGCAATCCATAGGGCGCCGTGCCTGACGAATCGTTGCAGATGGAAACCCAGGGCTGTTGGAGCGCGAGCACGACGTCCGGCTCCGACATCATGAAGATGGCTACGCTGGTGAACGCGTGGTCTGCGATCAGCAGGTCGAAGATGGTGTCGAACGGGTCTTTCCCCCAGAACTTTGCGATTTCGGCGATCGTTTTGCCTTCCAGCGGAAGCAGCTTGGGGTTCGCCACCGCGCTCACCAGAATGGACTCCGGCCCGGTCACTTCCTGCCATTCGTTCTCCCAATGGCCTCCCGGCGTCTCCATTTCCTTGCGGATACGCGCCCGCACGGCCGGGTCCTTCAGCCGTTCGATCAGCTTGGCATCGCCGCCGTCGTGCGCCCAGGGCGGAACAATCGCCGAAAGCGTGTTGGCGCCGGCGGTGTACGCGTAAGTGTCCGCCGTGATATCCACGCCCGCCTCGCGCGCCCGTTGAATGTGCGCGATCACCTCCGGCATGCGGCCCCAGTTGGCTTTGCCGGCGGTCTTCAGATGCCAGATCTCCACCGGAATGTGGGCCTCGCGTCCGATGCGGATGGCTTCGTCCAGCGCCGGGATGATGGCGTCGGCTTCGCTGCGCATGTGCGTTGCGTAGATGCCGCCGAATCGCGCGGCCTCCGACGCCAGCGCAATCAGCTCTTCCGTGCTGGCGTAGGGTGCCGGCGCATACTGCAGCGACGTGGAGACGCCCACCGCGCCTTCCTGCATCGCTTCCCGCACCAGGGCCTTCATGCGGTCGAGTTCCGCCGTCGTGGGCGCGCGGTCGTCGTCACCCAGAACCAGGCGGCGCACCTGCGTGGCGCCCACGTAGCTGGCCAGGTTGATGCCCATGCCCTGCTTTTCGATCCGCGCGAAATACGCGCGGAAGGTCCGCCAATCGGGTGTGATGCCGTAGTGCTCGTACCCGACGCGATCCGCCTGGAGGATGGCGTCGTTCACCGGCGCCACCGAGTCGCCCTCGCCGGTGATCTCG
>Ga0335078_10007737_pt1 | contig 15947 bp, 11 predicted proteins | sample Lox_Sample_32_FD_206711 | JGI IMG/M metagenome (GOLD analysis project Ga0335078, IMG submission 206711) | Soil microbial communities from Loxahatchee National Wildlife Refuge, Florida, United States - Lox_Sample_3.2 | ecosystem: Environmental > Terrestrial > Soil > Wetlands | place: USA...
ACCAATCCATGGAAGGACGGCGGTCTTCACGCCATCAGGAACATGAGTTTTATTCGCACCGGCATATGTGTTTTGGCTGCCTTCGCCGTGCTCGCTCACGGAGCGGTGGAACCATGGTCCGAGGGTATCCTGGAGGCGGGAGCTGCCGTTTTGTTGCTGGCCTGGTCCTGGAAAGCGTTCACGGACGGCGAACTGAAATTGATTTGGAATCCGCTTCTGTGGCCCCTTGTTGGTTTTTGGCTGGTGGCCGCGGTTCAATTGGCCATCGGCAGAACGGCTGTGCCGTTCTTGACGCGCATCGAACTCCTGAAATTCTCGGCCCTCTTGGCCTTATTTTTTCTTTGCGTGCAGTCCTACAGAACCCGGGGCCAGTGGCGGAATTTTGTATGGTTCTTGTTGAGCCTCGGGTTCGCCGTTTCCCTGTTCGGTATCCTGCAACACTTCACGTTCAACGGAAAATTGTACTGGGTGCGCGAACTACAGTACGGCGGGATCCCTTTTGGCCCGTATGTGAACCGGAATCATTTTGCGGGCCTCATGGAGCTGCTCATCCCGCCCGGGCTGGCGATTTCAATCCTCGGCGCGGAACGGCGCGATCAATTGCCCCTGGTCACGCTTTTCACCTTGCTCCCGATCGGAGCCTTGTTTCTATCCGCTTCCCGCGGAGGAATCATAAGCCTCTTGGTGGAAGTGGGCTTTCTGGCAATCTTGATTGTGGCGAAGCGCAGGGAAAAAAAGGTGCTGGTCGCTGCCACGTTGGTCGTAACGCTGGCCGCCCTTATGGTTTCATGGCTGGGAATCGGCCGGGCGCTGGACCGATTTGCCACGTATAAGAAGCTGGAAACCAGCGAAGGGCGCCGCGTGGAAATGCTGCACGATAGTTTGCATATCTTTCAGGATCACCGGGTATTGGGCACTGGACTGGGCACCTTGCAGGAGGTTTTTCCGCTCTACGAAACGCTTTACGACGGCCTCGTCGTGAATCACAGCCACAACGATTACGCCGAGGCCCTTGCCGAAACGGGCGTGGTCGGCGGCTTTTGTGGGCTGGTCTTTCTGGTCTTGCTTTTTTGGATGTCCTGGAAGATTCTCAACGTGGAAGGCGATGTGCGCAGCTTTGCATATCATGCGGCCGCTCTGGTTGCCTGCCTGGGACTCCTCGTGCATGCGGGAGTAGACTTCAATTTTCATATTCCTTCGAACGCGCTAATCTTTCTTCTCCAATCGGCCCTGGCTACCTCCGCTTTCCCGTCTTTACCTTTGCCGCGAGGGAGTTGAACCTTATTGTTTTCCACCGATCTTCCGACGAGGATGCTGCCCAGCGCATGTGGAAAAACTCGCACGGGGATTTATCGATTCCTAGAATGGGAAAGCGAGCAAGCCCCGGGGCACAAAGGAGATGGGAGGCGGATTCAGAGAGGTGTACCGATGCGGAACAATCTTTTTTTGGCGCAACAAATACGCTTGACTCGTCCAAAGACTCTGTATAATGGCAGTCGCGTGGGGGAGTACCTAACTTGAGGAATCAAAAATGCGAGGGCGCCTTGCGCCCAGCGTACTACTTGTCTAGCCAGATGGCGCTTTTCCTGCTTCTGGCTGTTCCGGCCGCATTCTCTCAACAGCAAAAATCACCGCCGCCGGCGCAGCCCCCCAAACCGATGAGTGTAGTTGTATCGGAAACTAATGATCGCATCGCACAACTGGCACGGGCCTCTGACATAAAGCAGGGAGAGTACGTCATCGGAAGCGGCGATTTATTGGGCGTCGAGGTCTTCGATGTTCCCGAGCTGTCGCGCGACGTTCGCGTCAACGAAACTGGATTTATTTCACTGCCGCTCATCCCTTCCAAGGTGCGCGCCGCAGGGCTCACTCCCTATCAACTCCAGGACAAGCTGGCCGAGCTGTTGCAGACCAACGGGCTGGTATCGACGCCGCAAGTGACCGTTAATGTGAAGGAACAGCACGGCCAGCCCATCACGGTGATCGGAGCAGTCAAGAATCCGATGGTCATTCAAGCCTCGCAAAGGACAACGCTTTTGCAGGCGCTCTCGCAGGCGGGAGGTATCTCCGAGGATGCGGGCAACACTGTGATTGTTACCCGTCCTGCCCAGGACCCTTCCGCGGCGGAGGGCCAGGCTGACGCTTCGGCGCACTCGGATCCTCAGACGTTCACGATCAGTATTGCCGACATTCTGCAATCCGGCGAATCGCGATTCAACATCCCTCTGATCGGTGGGGATGTGGTTTCCGTACCCCGCGCCGGCATTATTTATGTTGTGGGTGCGGTTAATCATCCGGGTGGTTTTCTGTTGGACAACGACCTGGACCACATGACTATGTTGAAAATGTTATCCCTGGCGGGAGGGACAACAAATACGGCGAAGATGAAGAGCGCGGTCATTCTTCGAAAAAACCCCGATACCGGAAAACGGGATCAGGTTCCCGTCGATTTGAAAAAGGTCTTGAGTCTGAAGACGCAAGATGTGCGATTGGAAGACAATGACATCCTCTACGTGCCCGACAGCGCCGGTTTGAGGGCTTTGCATCGCGCCGGCGACGTGGCGGCGACCGTTACTTCAGGGGTCGGAATTGTCGCTGCGGGCCGATTGTAGTTCGGAAGTGTTTATCTGCAATCGATTTGAATCCTTGGAGCTTGTGAAGACCTTATGGACGAGACAAACAATCTAGCTCCCCGAGAGCGCGCCCTCGCAAGTACGGCGGAATCCCTCCAGCACCGCGCCCCATTCTTGGCGCTGGATTTGATGCCACGCGAACCGCACCTTCTTGACTATGTGATGATTTTACGGAAGCATCAATGGCTCATCACATTTTTCTTGCTTGCCGTAGTCTCGATTGTGACCATTGCCACCTTCCGGATGCAGCCCATCTACGAGGCCACGGCCCGCGTGGAAGTGGACCGCGACACTCCCAACGCCTTCCGCTTTAACGAATCCGAGCCCGGAGAAGATTACGGCGATTTGGAGGATTACATCGTCACGCAGTCCAAGATCCTTCAAAGCGAAACCTTGGCCATGCAAACCGTCCGGTCCATGGGCTTAGATCGCCTGCCCCAATTCGGGGGCCGTCCGGGCAAACCCGACAAAGCTGAACCGGCGCCGGGCAGCGACGCCAGCATGAGGCGGCCGGCCGCCTTGGGCGCTTTTCTCGCCGGCTTGACCATCAAACGGGTGCCCAATTCCCGGTTGCTCGATGTGACCTTTGAGACCACCGATCCCGTCCTTGCGGCCCGCGTGGTGAACGCCCATTTGAACAACTTTATCGAACAAAATTTCCGCAGCCGCTTTGACGCCGCGACCCAGGCCTCGAACTGGATGGCTGGGCAATTGAACGAGATGAAGATTAAGGTCGAGAACGCCGAGGACGCGCGCCTGGAATATGAGCGCGACAACCAAATCTGGAGCAACGACGAGAAAAGCGACATCAGCACGCAAAAGCTGGCGGACCTGGAAAAGCAACTGACCGATGCGCAGGCCGACCGGATCAACAAGGAAGCCGTCTACGAGCTGGCGCAATCGGGGAATTACGACGCCATTGCCGCCGTTCGCGAAAGCGCGGTGATCCAAGATATTCTGAAACAACAGACCACCCTGAGCGCGCAATATACCGACGCGGTGGCCCAGTACGGGCCGAAATATCCCAAGGTTATGCGCATTCAGGCGCAACTCAAGGACCTCGATCAGCTGATCACTCGCGAGAAATTGAATATCGGCAATCAGGTCGAGGCCGATTACCGCGGCTCGCGCCAGCGCGAACTGCTCTTGAAAGAGGCCCTCGACGAGCAAAGAGGCGAGGTGAACCAGACCGCAGAAAAGCTCGTCCAATACAACATTCTGAAGCGCGAGGCCGACACCAATAAACAGCTTTATGACGGCATGCTGCAAAAGTTGAAGGAAGCGGGCATCACCGCGGGATTGCGCTCCTCCAATATTCGCATCGTGGACCCGGCCTTGATTCCGGGCGGCCCTTCTCGCCCCAATAAGCCGCGAAATATTTTATTGAGCGTTCTGGTCGGCTTTCTTGGCGGACTCGGCTTGGCTCTTCTCCGCGAGTATCTCGATAACACCGTGAAAACTCCGGACGACATCGAGACGCTGGCGCGCCTGCCATCGCTAGCCGTCGTGCCCGCGCTCACCAATTCCAGCGGAAAGCGCCGCGGCCGTTTTTCGAGACTCCTAAAGACGTCGGTCGTTACCTCCAAGGAGGGACGCGCCGAGCTGATTTCGCATAACATGCCGCAGTCTCAAATGTCGGAGGCGTTTCGCGCGCTCCGCACTTCCTTGCTCCTGTCGCAAGCGGATCATCCTCCCCAGGTCATCTTGATGACCAGCGCGCTGCCCCGCGAGGGCAAGACTACCGCCGCGGTCAATCTGGCCGTGACACTGGCGCAACTCGGCGACAAGACCTTGCTGCTCGACGCCGACTTGCGCAAGCCCGGCATCAATCGAGCCTTGAGCCTGGTGGACGGCAAGCACGCCGGACTCAGTTCCTATCTTGCCGGCGTCTCCTCCCTGGATTTGATCAGCGTGCCGCACCCGGCCATCACAAATCTCGAGGCGATTCCAACCGGGCCCATCCCCCCCAATCCGGCCGATTTGCTTTCCTCGCGGCGATTGACCGAGCTGATCGCTGAGCTACGCACCCGCTATAAATTTGTCGTAATCGATTCTCCCCCCATCATGGCCGCCACCGACGCCGTGATTCTTTCGGTGCTGGTCGATGGAGTGCTGATGGTGGTGCGCAGCGGAGAGACACCCAAGGAAGCGTTTACGCGCACGCGCGACCTGCTGGTCGGCGTGAAGTGCCACATGCTGGGCGTGGTGCTGAACGCCGTGGATGCGAGTTCTCCCGATTATTATTACTCGTATCGGTATTACCCATATTCTTACGGCGGGTATGGCCGGGAAGAAGACACCAGAAAATCCAGAAAAGCCCGTCGGGCCGAAGCGGAATCACAATCGCAATTGGGCCAGGACTAATCGGCCGGGAGGACTTGCTTGGTTTATCTCATCACCGGCGGCGCGGGCTTTATTGGGTCTCACCTCGCGGAACGTCTGCTCGAACGCGGCGATCAAGTTTTGCTGATGGACAATCTTTCCACCGGGAGCATGGAAAATATCCGGCACCTCAAGAAGTTTGACCGGATGCATTATTTTCTGGAGCCCCTGGAAAATCGCCAGCTCCTCGCCGAACTGGTTGACGAAGCTGACGTCATCTTCCACCTAGCTGCAGCGGTGGGAGTGAAGTTGATCGTGGAAAGCCCGGTGCGCACGATTGAAACCAACGTCAATGGCACGCAAATGGTTCTGGAGGCGGCATGCAGGAAGCGCAAACTGGTATTTACCGCTTCCACTTCCGAGGTCTACGGGAAGAATACCAACGTTCCTTTTCATGAAGATGCCGACCTTGTGCTGGGCCCGACCACCAAGGGCCGCTGGAGCTATGCCGCCTCCAAAGCCCTCGATGAATTCCTGGCCCTTTCTTATTGGAAAGAAAAGGGTCTGCCTGTGATCGTCGTGCGGCTCTTCAACACGGTGGGACCCAGGCAGACGGCGCGTTACGGCATGGTGCTGCCAAATTTTGTGCACCAGGCCCTGGAGGGCGCGCCGATCACCGTGTTTGGAACCGGGCGGCAATCTCGCTGTTTTTGTGACGTGCGCGATGCTGTGGAGGCGCTCCTGCGCCTGTCCGCGACGGACCGTGCGATTGGCGAAGTCGTCAACGTGGGCAACGATGAGGAAGTCGCCATTGAGGATCTCGCGCTCCTGGTGAAAGAGCGGACGAGCAGCGCTTCCCCGATCGAGTACATTCCCTACGACCAGGCGTATGAGCCCGGCTTCGAGGACATGTTCCGCCGTGTTCCCTGCTTGGATAAGCTGGAATCGCTCACGGGCTTCCGCCCGCGGATGGCATTGCCGGAGATCGTGGACCGGGTCATCTCTTACATTGGGGGCAAGCGTTCGGGGATGACATCCAGGATGTTCGAAATGCCGCCTGCCAGAAGCGATCATGAGATGCTCCCCGCGCAGGTTCGATCCCGGCGTTAAGGATGCGCGAGCCGCTCTTGAGGTCGACGACGTCACTCTCGGTTATCGTTCCCGCCTACAATGAGCAACACCTCGTCGCGGCAAGCCTGGATCGTCTCCGCTTGCTCGCTGAATCTCCACTTTTGGACCGGGTGAAAGTCATCGTCGTAGATGATGGCTCTTCCGACGAAACCCCGGCGGCCTTGGAGCGATTCAGCCGTTTCCTGGCCGATGCGCCTCCGGCGAATATGGAGTGGATTTTTATCCGCCACCCGTCGAACCAGGGAAAAGCCGCGGCGATCCACACAGGGCTCGCGCACGCGGACACGGAATTAACCGTCATTCACGACGCGGACCTCGAGTATCACCCGCAGGACCTTATCAAGATGGTAAAGGTATTTCTTCAGGAACCTGCGGATGCCGTTTTTGGCTCGCGTTTCCTGACGGGAGAATACCGGCGCGTGCTCTTTTTCCGCCACGAAATTGGCAACCGCTTCCTCACGTTGATGAGCAACATCGTTTCCGATCTCAACCTGACGGATATGGAGACCTGTTACAAAATGGTGCGAACGGATTTGCTGAAGAGCATTCCGCTCGTGGGCCGCGGCTTCGAGATCGAGCCGGAAATGACTATCAAGCTCGGCAAGCGGGGCGCTAGAATTTTCGAAGTCCCCATCCGATACTCCGGCCGGACTTATCAGGAAGGCAAAAAAATAGGCGTGAAAGACGGATTTCGCGCCCTCGGCGCGATCGTCCGCTTTGCTTGTTCCGATAAGGTTTATGCCGAAGACGAATACGGCAGCCAGATTTTGGGAAGATTGAATCGCGCCCCCCGCTTTACGCATTGGATGGCCGACGTTATCCGGCCGTTCATTGGCGAACGGGTTCTGGAGATCGGCGCCGGCACGGGCAATTTGACGCTCCAATTGATTCCGCGGAAACTCTATTACGCCAGCGACATCAACCCGCACTATTTGACCTACCTGCAAAATTTAATTCCCGACCATCCCTATCTGCGCGTGGGCTATACCGATGGCGAAAAGCACGACTCCTATCCCTCGGAAGAGAAATTCGATACCGTCGTCTGCCTGAATGTGGTCGAGCATTTGGAGAACGATCTCGGAGCGTTGCGGAACATTTTTGACGCGCTCGAGGAAAATGGACGGGCCATCGTTCTGGTTCCCTGCGGTCCCGGAATGTATGGAACATTGGACAAAGTTCTGGGGCATTATCGCCGCTATACCAAGTCCCAATTCGCGGACCTTGCCGCGCGCGCGGGTTTTCAGCTCGAGACCCTCTTGTCATTCAATCGTTTCGGTTCCCCGGCCTGGTGGTTGAATGGGCGATTATTGCAGAGGAAAACCTTCGGCTTGTGGCAAATCAAAATGCTGAATATCCTGACGCCCTTGGCCCGTGCGATCGACAAATTCTTGCCCTTTCCTCCCTTATCCATTATCGCCATCCTTAGAAAACCTCCTTTGAAATCGGAGCAGGAGACGGCTGACTCCCTTCGGCCGGAATCGGCCTTGCATGGGGCGGCGAATTGAGCATGGCCTTGCCGGCGATCATTTCGGAGCAAAGAAGCGGGCTGGCTATCGCCACAACCCGGCTCCATCTTCTCATTCTGTCGGCTGCGTTTGTCATTACCTTGCCCTTGATTAACCCCTTGGTACATGGAGACGGGGTCGGCTACTATGCTTACCTGAGAGCCCCCATCATCCAGCACGACTTGCGATTTGAAGAAGATTGGCGCCACGCTAACCTCGGCTTCGTCGAATTGCGGTTGAGCCCGGACAATCAACCCCGCCCCGATCAATACACGGGCACCGGCCATATCGGTAATTTGTTCACCATCGGCCCCGCCATTCTCTGGACCCCGTTTTTCCTACTGGCCCACGCGGCGGTTCTCGTTGCCGACCGGCTGGGGGCTCAAATTCCCGCTGATGGTTTTTCATTGCCCTATCGGCTGCTCGTGGCCTTCGGCACGGCGTTTTACGGGTTCTGCGGACTTCTGCTTTCCTACCTGCTGGCCCGAAAATATCTGGATTCCTCCTACGCGCTGCTGGCCACGCTCGGCATCTGGGCGGGCAGTTCGCTGCCTGTCTACATGTATTTCAATCCTTTTTGGTCGCACGCCCATTCTGCTTTCGTGGCGGCTTTGTTTCTCTGGTACTGGGATCGCACTCGTCCAAACCGAACCATCGGACAATGGTTCCTGCTGGGTCTTATCTCCGGTCTGCTCGTGGATGTCTACTTTGTCAATGGTGTGCTATTGCTGATCCCGTTTGTCGAATCCATCGTGGACTATGTGAAGAAGATCCGGTCGAGAAACGGCGCCGCGGCGCTGCATCAATTCGGCCTGAATGTACTGTATCTTGCGGCCTTTGCAATCGTGATCTTGCCGACCTTAATTACGCGCCAAATTATTTATGGCGGCATGCTTCGATTCGGCGCTTATACGCTCTTACCTTGGAATTGGCACGCACCGTTCTGGCGTTCCGTCCTGTTTTCTTCCGATCACGGAATGTTGAGCTGGACTCCTCTATTGGGCTTCGCCCTCCTGGGCCTCTTCCTGCCACTGCCCGGAGGCAATCGGATCAGAGCCTATATCTCTCTGGCAGCCGTGACTTTCTTTTACGTCATATCGAGTTATCCGTATTGGGACGGTTTGGCATCCTATGGGAACCGGTTCTTTATTTCCCTGACGCCCGTATTTGTATTCGGGCTGGCAATTCTTTTGGAGTGGGTTGGCGGCCTCTTTCGCTCCTTTCGTGCCACCTATGCTGCGCAGGGCTGTGTGATTGGACTTTTCGCGCTGTGGAATCTTGCGTTCCTGTTTCAATGGGGGACTCACATGATTCCGGCTCGCGGACGGATTTCCTGGGGCGCGATGGTCCACAATCAATTCGCCGAGGTTCCCCGGCAAATGACGCAGGGCCTGGAAAGCTATTTTCTGCACCGCTCCGAAATGATGCAGAATATCGAGCAGGAAGACATCGAGCAGCAAAAGCTGGCAAGGACTCCGGGAAAGTAGCGAATGCGATGAGCGCGATTCAATCTCAAGCGGCGGTGGCTGCCAGGCCACTCGAATCCCCGGTGGTGCGAATTGAAGCGCGCCGCGGTTGGCTGTCACTCGATCTGGGAGAATTATGGGCCTATCGCGATCTGGCCTATTTTTTTATCTGGCGGGACATCAAGGTGCGGTACAAGCAGACCGCGATCGGCGCGACCTGGGCGATCCTCCAGCCCGTTTTGACCATGCTGGTCTTCAGTTTGTTCTTCGGTAAACTGGCTCGAATCCCTTCCCAAGGATTGCCGTACCCCGTCTTTTACTACAGCGCGCTTCTTCCGTGGTTGTACTTCGCCACCGCCATGCAGAGCGCGACGAATGTCGTGGTGGAGCAGCAGCGCGTGATCACGAAAATTTATTTTCCGCGCGTGGTGCTGCCCGTCGCTTCGGTTCTGGCAGGCCTCGTGGACTTCGCCATCTCTTTCGCCGTATTCCTGGTTTTGCTGGCCTGGTATCGCGTGCCGCCCACGCGCGCCGTCATCTGGCTGCCGCTCTTTATGCTGCTGGCCGTGGTGACCGCTCTAGGCGTCGGCTTGTGGCTTTCCGCGCTCAATGCCTTGTATCGAGATGTCCGCTACGTCGTGCCGTTTCTGGTTCAATTTTGGATGTTCGCCTCGCCGGTCGCTTACCCGAGTTCCCTCGTCCCAGCCAAATGGCGCTGGGTTTACGGTTTGAATCCCATGGCGGGCGTGATTGAGGGATTTCGCTGGGGTTTGACCGGTCACGGCCAGCCTCCGAGTATCCTGTTGGCCGCGTCGTCGCTGGCCGTGCTCCTGTTCGTCTTGAGCGGTTTGGTTTATTACCATGCCATGGAGGGGAAGATAGCGGACGTCGTCTGATTCCTGCCGAGCCATGAGCGAAATTGCCATTTCCGCGGAAGGACTGGGGAAGCGCTATCGTATCGGCGCTGTGGCCCGCCAGTCGACCCTGGGCGAGCGGCTCACCCACGCCATGAAGGCGCCAATTCGCTGGGTGAGCCTGAACCGCAACGGAACTTCGGGCGGCCGTACGGATTTTTGGGCGCTGCGCGATGTTTCGTTCGAAATGCGCCGGGGCGAAGTAGTGGGCTTGATTGGCCGGAATGGGGCCGGCAAATCCACCTTGCTGAAGATTCTTTCCCGAGTCACGCACCCAACGGTGGGCCGGGCGGAAATCCATGGCCGGGTGGGGAGTCTGCTCGAAGTGGGTACCGGTTTTCACCCAGAGCTGACGGGCCGCGAAAACACATATCTGAACGGCGCGATTCTCGGCATGGGGAAAAAGGAAATCGCGCGCAAATTCGATGAGATCGTGGCCTTCGCCGAGGTCGGAGATTTCATCGACACGCCGCTGAAGCATTACAGCTCAGGGATGCAGACGCGGCTAGCCTTCGCAGTCGCCGCACACCTAGAGCCGGAGACGCTGCTGATCGATGAGGTACTGGCCGTCGGCGATATGGCGTTTCAAAAAAAATGCCTCGGGAAGATGAGTGAAATAGCAGGCGGCGGCCGCACGATCGTCTTTGTGAGCCATCAGCTCAACCAGATTCGCCGGCTTTGCGAGAAGGTGATCTGGCTCGATCGGGGAAAGATTTTCCAGGCCGGCCCTACGCCCGAAGTTGCCGGTGCATACGAAACATCCATGTCCCGCCGGCCAGGAGAATCAGGAGAGAACACGGGTGCACCCAGGGTCCACAACGGCTTCGTGAGCTGGGAAATAGTCGAGCCGCGCGGCGAGAATTCAAACGTGCTGATCACATCGGGCCCTGTCCACTTAAAATTTGTGCTCCGGCTCCGCAAACCATTGACCGATGGCCACCACGGCATAGCCCTCTATAACCATGAACGCCAATTGATGTGGGGTTGGGCGGCAAACAATCTCCAATTCGGCGAAGGGATTCACGAATTGCATTATTCCTTTCCCATGCTGCCCTTGAAGCCCGGCCTTTATAACTGGCTAGTAAGCCTCTACGAGCATGGCCGCGAAGTGGACATCTGGCCTTGCACTCCAGAAATGGCAATTGCGACGGAGATTCATCAACATTTGCGCGACGAGTGGAACGGCGTGCTCAACGTGCCCTGCGAGTTAGAGATCCAGAGCTCGGGAGAGGAAGCAATGGCTGAGGCTGCCGAGCGAGCGAGGGGAGAATCGGCTTAGGTTTTCGTTCCCTTCGATCGGCTGGTCCGGCGAATCGGGAAGTCGTTGCGGACGGACAGGGTGCATCGAGAGACGAGAATGGGCGTGGTGGCAAATTTCGATGAAACGACCCTCGATCGCGGCGCAGCCCCGTCAAGGAATGGTAAAGATGGCTGTCTCTAGAGAACGACACGCGGGACCGGAACCGCTCCTCCCTCCAGCGATCAAAAGCTTCCTGGAGGGATTCGAATTGGGCCGTTTGGGCCTTCGGTTGGGCCGCAAAATTGTCCGTGGCACGCAAGCTCTCCGGTTTCAGCGCGAGGTCTGGATGCGCCAGCTTGGCTTGCCGCTGCGGAATGCCGTGCTCCTGAACCGGTCGCTCACGGTTTCGTTCGAAGGGATTCCCATCCACTTGGTGCCAAAAGGACACGTCGCCAGTCTGTTCTGGACCGGACATAAGTTCGAAAAGTATGAGGTCGCCTTCATCTTGAGCGTTCTTGAGCCGGGAATGATTTTTTTCGATGTGGGCGCCAACGTAGGTGTGTTTACGATCGCCGCTGGCAAAAAGATCGGCGGGAAGGGGGTTTTTGCCTTTGAGCCGTGTTCCGGTACGTTTCAGCTGCTGAAGCGAAACCTGCTCATTAACGGCGTGGCCGATGTGAATGTCGTACCGATGGCCCTGGGGGACTCAGTTGGGGAAGGCGTGTTGCAGGTCAATGCCCGCGGCAGAGACGGTCTAAACACGCTGGGTCGGGCAACTCATCCGCAAAGTAAAGTGGTCGGCCAGGAAGACGTCAGCATCACTACGGTTGACGTATTTTTGAAGGATCACCATATTCCCCGCGTCGATGTCATGAAAGTGGACATTGAGGGCGCGGAGCTGATGCTGTTTCGAGGAGCGCGAGAATTACTTCAGCGTCCGGATGCGCCCCTGATTTTGTACGAGGGATTCGGATCTCTCACCCGGGGATTTGGATATCATCCGGTGGAAATAATTTGGTTCCTCGAATCTTGTGGCTACACGTTATTTTTGTTCAAGAGCGAAACAGGCGAGATCGCTGAATTGAAGCCAGATTACCAGTATGATTCGATGATCGTGGCGGCCAAGCCGGGACACACCCGGCTCGCGGGCTGGTGCGCGAGACTGAAGTGAGAGTCGCATTCATCAAACAGGTGTTGGACGTTCATGGCCCGTGGTCGACCGTGCTCTGGGAGAACACGACGCCGCGGCGCCTACTGGACGTGTGGCCGGGCAAAGCCACCTTTTGGGAGATGACGTGCTGCCTCCGGGCGGATTGGTATGTGGTCCCGCAGCAGTTGTCCAGCGACTACACGCAAGAATCCGTCCTGAAGTATCCCGGCCGCGCGGAAATGATTTCGCGGCACACGCGCGGCCTTATTGCTCCCGAAAAGATCCCCGTCGAGCAGTACGATCTGGTGATCACGTTTGACCCCATCTGGACCGTGCCCGCTGATTCGCCCGTACTTTTCGCCTACTTTGTCGTCGAACACTGGGACCGCCTCTACAATGAGGCATTGCATGGGCCGCGCGGCCGCTACGATTTGTTTCTTGCGCATATGATGGACGCTCCGAAAACGCTCGCCTCGCTTCCGCAAGCCCTCGCGTTTCCCTACCTGCGCGAACCCGATGCTGTTCATACCGCTTTCCCGGCGGAAAAAGAAGAGGCGGTATGGGCGGACTTTCGCACGCTAACCACGCTGGGGATGGCCGAGACCTACGGCATGTGGGTAGATGCCGGACACGCTGCCGCAAAGCGCTTGGAGGAAACTCTGCGCCTGCCGGTCCGCTACAAAGACAGCTTCAAAGAAAGCCGCCCTTATGGCATTTCCGATCCGCCTGCCTGGGGTGATGCGGCAGGCTACTTCGACGCGATGGCGCGCTGCAAATATTACGTCGCCGTTGGAACTATTAACGGGGCGGGCCAGGCCATCTGTGACGCCGCATCGCTGGGGTGCATTTGCATTGGCCAGCAGGAGAAGGCATTTCATCGTTTGATTTGCCATCCCGCGGCGCTCTGTTCTCACATGATGGAGCTGCCGCGGAGGCTCCGGGAAATTGCCGGCTCTGGCGATCTGCAGGAGGAGGTCCTCGCCTGGCAGGACTCCGCGCTGCGTGATTTCTTCCAGCGGCGCCCGATGACGCTGCTAGAAGAAGCAATTTCCTTCAAGAGCCGCGGCAGGGCTGACCGGGTGGCTGCGCGGGCGTAGCGAGGGGAAGCCACGAGTATGAGTCGTAGGGAAGACAATTGTATGGCCGGAGAGTAGCCGCAATGAAGCCCTGGAACATCCTGGTGACTGGGAGCAGCGGCCTGATAGGCTCGGAAGCGGTCGAGTACTTCGACCGCCAAGGCCACAAGGTCGTAGGCGTGGACAACAATATGCGCCGCGAGTTCTTTGGTCCTCCGGGGGACACGCTCTGGAATCTAGAGCGGCTCAAGAGGGCTACGAGGCAGTTCACTCATGTCTCGCTCGATATACGGGACCGCGATGGAGTGAAGACCTTATTCCGCGAGAATCGCTTCGACCTGATCATCCATTGCGCCGCGCAGCCCTCGCACGACAAGGCAGCGGAAATCGCCTTTCTGGATTTTGAGGTGAACGCACTGGGTACCGTGAATCTTCTGGAAGCCGCGCGACAGCACTGCCGCGACGCCGCCTTCATTTTCATGAGCACCAACAAAGTGTACGGCGACGCGCCGAACGAGAAGCCTCTGACAGAGACCGCGACGCGTTACGACTATGCCGACCCCGCCGACCGGGAGGGAATCGATGAGACCTGCCGCATCGACCGTACCCTGCACTCGCTTTTCGGCGCGTCAAAAGTTGCCGCGGACATTTATGCGCAGGAATACGGACGCTATTTCGGAATGCCGGTGGGAATTTTCCGCGGCGGCTGCCTGACGGGCCCGTCGCATTCCGGAGTCGAGCTGCATGGGTTTCTTTCGTATCTGCTGAAAGTAGCGCTGTCCGGAAAAACCTATACGGTCTTCGGCTACAAAGGAAAGCATGTCCGCGACAATATTCACAGCTTTGATGTGGTTCGCGCGTTCGAGGAGTTTGCGCTGAACCCGCGGCCCGGCGAGGTTTACAACCTCGGCGGCGGCCGCGCGAACAGCATTTCCATGCTGGAGGCCATCGCGCGCGTCGAAGCCCTGACCGGCCACAAGATCAACTGGACGTACTCAGAACAGGCTCGCAAAGGCGATCACCTCTGCTACATTTCCAATTTGACGAAACTCAAGAGCCATTACCCCGGCTGGAGCCTGACCCGAGATCTCGATTCGATCCTGGAAGAGATGGTGGCTGCCGAGCGGGAGCATAGCCAGAAAGCCGGCATATGATGGAACGAGTATTCTTAGCCCGTTTCCGCATATAAGCCGTTTCGCGGGTACTTTCATAATGTTGAGGAATATACTTCGGCAAGTGTTGCTCACGTCGTTGCTGAATCGTCTCAACCAAGTCCGGCAAACGCTTGGGGCTGCGCGAGAGAAATGTTACACACTGCTCTTCCGCAGATTCGCACGCAGGAATTCCGTTGCTTTTCGGCGATCTCTTGAGGCGGCTGGTTACCAAGTCGCCCGCGATGATGATTATTATTCCCCTTTGCCGTCGGTTTCGCGTCTTAAAGCAAACGTTGCGCGTTGGAATCGGCCCAGTGCAATGCACGGCATTGAGTACGATCTAGTAACAATGAAATCGAATCTAGGGGAATTGCTTGCACGCTACCTCGATGAATTTCTAACTTACCCGGCATACTCACAAGTCCAATCCATGGGGTTTGGGCCGGGCTATACCGCCGTGGACGCCTTGACGCTTTACATGATGGTCCGGCACCTTAAACCGCGGCGGTATATTGAGGTCGGATCGGGCGTGTCCACCTTTTATTGCAACCTGGCGGCGCTGCGGAACGCGAGCGAGGGGTATCCTCTCGAAATAACCTGTATCGAGCCATACCCCTACGAAAAGTTGTCCACTATTCCGGGTATCCGAGTGCTGCCTCAGAAGGTAGAAGATGTTGATATTTCGATGTTTCAGCAATTGCAGGAAAACGACGTCCTGTTCATCGATTCAAGCCATATCCTGCGAGTCGACGGTGATGTAGCGTTCTTATTCTTGGAAGTGCTTCCAATGCTAAACGCTGGCGTCATGACACACGTTCACGATATCCCATATCCTTACAATTTTCCCTACCCGCCTGAACTTTGGATCTTTGGACAGGATTGGCCCATGTTCTGGAATGAGGCGATGGTGTTGCAGGCATTTCTGGCATTTAATCGGAATTTCAAAATCTCTCTGTCTACTCCATTGATTCGGCACTTTGATGAGGCGTTCCTCAAGGAGAGAATCCCGATTTATGAGCCGGTCGCGCAGACACCGAACACATTCAGCTCAATCTGGCTGGAAAGGGTCTGAGCGATTGGCTGGCATTCGCGGAAACTGACGATGATTACTTTCTTTTGCACGCCGAAGCCGTTTCGCGGTCACATTGGAATCATTCAGCGCAATGCCATCCGCAGCTGGAAACTCGTGCACCCCGCCGCCGAGGTGATCTTATTTGGCGACGAAGAAGGAGCTGCCGAGACGGCGCACGAACTTGGGGCTCGCCATGAACCGGAGGTCGATCGAAACTCACTAGGAACGCCGCTGCTTTCGAGCCTGTTCGATCGCGCCGACCGTCTCGCGCGGCACCACCGGCT
>Ga0335078_10007738_pt1 | contig 15947 bp, 13 predicted proteins | sample Lox_Sample_32_FD_206711 | JGI IMG/M metagenome (GOLD analysis project Ga0335078, IMG submission 206711) | Soil microbial communities from Loxahatchee National Wildlife Refuge, Florida, United States - Lox_Sample_3.2 | ecosystem: Environmental > Terrestrial > Soil > Wetlands | place: USA...
AGTCTCGCGCGATGTGGTCCAGGTCCCGCAGGGTTCGCTCTATCCGGCGCTCCACCGGCTGGAAAACCGCGGCCTCCTCGCCGCGGACTGGAATCAAACCGAAACCGGCCGCGAGGCCAAGTTCTACCGCCTGACGCGCAAAGGACGCGCGCAGCTCGAAACCGAAGCCGCCAGTTGGCAGCGATTGGCGGAGGCCGTGGGCCTGATCCTGCGCATGTCGGAAGGAGCCGCGGAATGAACTGGCTCCAACGATTGTGGCATCGCAATCATCTGGAAGAGCAATTGGCCAAGGAGTTGCGCTTCCACGTAGAACAGCACGCCGCCGATTTGATGGCGCGCGGCATCGAGCCCGGCGAAGCGCGCCGCCAAGCCCGGCTGGCGCTCGGCGGCCCGGAGCAGGTGAAGGAGGGCTGCCGCGACGCCCGCGGCACGCGCTGGCTGGAGGATCTGTGGCACGACTTCCGCTACGCGCTCCGCACGCTGCGTCACAAGCCAGGCTTCACCGTGGTCGCGCTTGCGACGCTCGCCCTCGGCATCGGCGCCACCACCGTGATGTTCACGCTGCTCAACGGCGTGCTGCTGAAACCCCTGCCATATCCGGCACCCGAACAACTCGTCATGCTGCACCCGTTCTCCGACCAGGCCGGCGCGATCTGGGGTTTTTCCTATCCGGATTTTCTCGACGCCAGCCACGATAGCCGCTCGCTTGACCTGGCCGCGTGGTCGTATAGCGGAGGCACGATCACCGACTCGGGCGAGCCGGAACACATCGGGAGCCAGAAGATCTCGGCCGGGCTTTTCTCTGTCCTGGGAACACCGCCGCTGCGCGGCCGAACGTTCCTGCCTGACGAAGACCGTCCTGGGGGCGCAGCCGTCGCCATCATCTGCTCCAGCTTGTGGCGACGCCGCTTCGGCGGACGCGCCGAGGTGATCGGCATGCCTCTGGTGCTGGACGACAAGCCTTACACCATCGTTGGCGTCGTGCGTGCCGATCCCCGGCTCGGCCACGACGTGGATGTGTTCACGCCGCTCGGCCAAGATACGACGCCGCGCATGCTGAGCCGCCAGGCGCATTTCATTCGCGTAATCGGGCGGCGGCGGCCGGGTGTGACGCTCGCGGCGGCGCAGCAGGAACTCGCGCTGATCGGCCACCGCTTGGCGGAGCAATACCCGGATGCCGACAAGGGCTGGACCATGACCGCGTATCCACTGCAGCCGGAGTTGGTGGCCGAGGTGCGCCCCATCCTGTGGCTGCTCCTGGGAGCCGTGGGCCTGGTGCTGTTCATCACTTGCGCGAATCTGGCGAGCCTGCTGTTGGCGCGGGCCGTGTCGCGCGAGCGGGAACTTGCGTTGCGGGTGGCATTGGGCGCCGGACGCGGCAGGCTGGCGCGCCAGTGTCTCACGGAAAGTGCCCTCCTGGCGATCTCCGGAGGGGCACTCGGCGTGCTGCTGGCGTCGGTCGGGATCCGTCCCTTCTTGGCCTTGTGGCCGGGCATTCTGCCGCGAGCCGAGGAGGTCGGCGTCGATGGGCATGTGCTGCTGTTTGCGCTCGCCGCCTCTCTGCTGAGCGGGCTGTTGTTTGGACTGGCGCCGGCCTTGCGCGTCCCGGTGCGCGCTTTGGAACAGACGCTCCGCGCCAGTGCCCGGGCGTTTGCCGGAGGTTCGCGCCGGGTGCATAGCGGATTCGTGGTTTCCGAGATCGCCTTGGCAGTGGTCCTTCTGGTCTCCGCCGGGATGCTGGTTCGGACCATGATTCGCCTTTCCTCCAACAATCCAGGCGTGAACCTCCACAACGTCCTGATTGCTCGCCTGGCGCTGTCGCCGGCGGTGCTCTCCGACGCGGCGAAGATCCGGACTGCCTGGAAGGATGTCCTCGACCGCGCGCGTACTGTACCCGTGGTCCAGGCCGCCTCGCTCGTCGACACGGTCCCGATGCGAGAGGGACTCAACGAGCTTCCCTATTGGCTCACCCCTCAGCCGCCGTCGACCACTCTGGCGCCCTTGGCTTTGGCCACCAGCGTCACGCGGGATTATCTGCAAGTCATGGGAATCCCTCTGCGCGCCGGACGCTTCATCGATGAGCACGATGACCTGAACAGTGAGCCGGTAATCGTGATTGACGAAGTGATGGCGCAACACACCTTCGGCGAACGCAATGCGGTCGGCAAACGGCTTTGGATCCCGGCGATGAGCCCCCAACCGGTCCGCATTGTTGGCATCGTGGGGCACGTGCGGCATTGGGGACTGGCCGAGGACGAGCGCGATCAGACCGAAGTGCGCGATCAGATGTACTATCCCTTTGCTCAGGTTCCGGCCTCCATCCTGCGCTTCTTCTCGTCGGTGATGTCCCTGGCCGTTCGCACCACTCTCCGTCCCGGAGACGCCGTCGGACCCCTCCGGCGCGAGTTGCGCGGAGCCACGGGCGATCAGGTTCTCTACGAAATCCACACCATGGAACAACTGGCCGAAGACTCGCTGGCCAGGCAACGGTTCCTCATGGTGTTGTTCGGCATCTTCGCCGGCTTGGCCCTGCTGCTGGCGTCGATCGGCATCTATGGTGTGCTCGCCTACCTGACCAACCAGCGAGTGCCGGAAATCGGTGTGCGCATGGCTCTAGGGGCTACGGGGTACGATGTGGTGCGCATGGTGCTGCGCCAAAGCCTCATCATGATATTCGCCGGGATCGGTATAGGCATGCTCGGCGCCGTCACGGCAAGCCGTCTGCTGCAGCGCGTGGTCGCCGGCATGCGGCCGGGAGAGCCCGCCACGTTCGCGATCATGGTGGCCATTCTCGTCGCGGCCGCGCTGTTCGCCAGTTTCCTGCCGGCTCGCCGCGCCAGCCGTATCGACCCGATGCGCGCGCTGCGCCAGGAATAACTTCGGTCAGCAACATCGTGTTTACCTTCGGCGATATTGAGGGGCTTTCCAGCCAACCGCCATAGTGGAGACTTGAGCACTCTCTCTATCCCGCTCGGCTCGGCCAGACGGGACGCCTGGATCATCAGCCGGCCGGCCGATCTCACGTGGTTCGTTGGCCCGGCCTTGGTCAGTTATGCAGCTCTGCTGCTGCTGATGGGCGGGTTTCCGCTCACGCCGTTGTACCTGGTGTGGCTTCTGGGAATCGACGGGCCGCATGTGGTGGCCACCGTTACGCGCACGTACTTCGATAACAACGCGCGGCGCTCGCTCGGCCCGCTCCTATGGGTGGCGGTTCCGGCCATGCTGCTCGGCCCCCTGATGGTTTTGGCCGGCGCGGAAACATGGTTCTACATGTTCGCCGGATCGTGGCTGCATTTCCACATCGCCAAGCAGCACTTCGGATTCGTAGCGCTCTACAAACATAAGGCCGGCGAACGGGACCGCACCGACTTCCTCCTGGACCGCGGGTTTCTGCTGACCTCTTTAATGCTGCCCTTCGCGCGGTTTCTGGTGAAGAGCAATTTCGTCTACCTGCCCAGCCTGCCATTGGTGAAAACGATCGACGCGGCGCTGGTAGCGCTCTATGGCTGTTTCGCCGTGGTCTACCTGGCTCGGCAACTGCACAAGTGGAAACGCGGACAGGCATTGAATCGGCCCAAGCTGTTGCTCCTCGCGGCCATCATTCCGCTGCAGTGGCTGGCATTCCGTTATGCGGGCATGACGGTTGTGGATGGCATGACCCGGGCCGGCATCATCCTGGGCCTGTTTCACAGCTTTCAATATCACCGGCTCATGTGGTTTCACAACCGCAACCATTACACGGAGCCGCGGTTTGAAACCACGGCCGGCCTGGCAGCCACGCTGGCGCGGCGCTTCGTGTACTACTTCGGAGCGGCAGTGATCCTGAACCTGGTTTTCGCATACCTTCCCTCCCATCTGGCACCCGGACCGCTGGCAAAAGCGGCGCTGTGGGGCATTCCGTTTACGCACTACATTCTGGATTCGAAGATCTGGCGGGTACGCGGAAACAAGGAACTGGCCGCCGCCCTGCGGCTTAGTTAGATATCCAGGTCAAATGCGAAGGCGCCCGAAGGCGCCTTCTGTTATATGCGGCCCACCAGCATGAGGATCACCAGGATCAGAATCACCAGTCCCAAGCCGCCGCTCGGATAGTAGCCCCAGCCGCGGCTGTACGGCCAAGCCGGCACAATTCCGGCCAAAAGGATGATCAGCAGGATCAGCAGCAGAAGCATGGATTCGTTCCCTCCCACGCCTTCCGAAGCAACTGCACGGCCCTCGTGCGGTTTCGCACGGGGGGCACTCACAGCGTGTGGCTTCGGCCCTGCCGCCGCCCTTCCGGGCGTCGCGTGCGCAGACGGTCAGGACGCCGGGCGGAAGCCCGGCGGCAGGCCGGAAGGCCTGGCCCCACACGCTGCGTCTTCGAGTGACTGTATCGAAATGAGCTGGACAGTTCACTAGGATCACCGGCGGCAAGACCGCCGGCGTTACGGTTGTTTGCGGCGCAGATCGAGGATCAGCTTCATCACCAGCGTTTCGATCTGATCGCGTACCTGGCAGTGATCCTGGTAGCCCATGGTGATGGGATCGGGAACGGGCCACTCCTGGGTGGCAACACCGTTTTCCCACGGGATGGGAAGTCCGCTCATATTCACCACCAGGTCGAACTTGACACGGCGCAGTTGGCGGAAGCTCTTGGGGAACTGGTCGCTCATGTCGATATTCTTCTCGGCCATGGCGCTTACCGTCTCAGCGGCCACATTCGAGGCAGGCGCCAGCCCGGCGCTGGCCGGAATCAAGACGTCGCTGCCGTAGGTGCGCGCGAAGGCCTCGGCCATCTGGCTCCGGCAGGCATTGCCGATGCAAACGAACAGAACCCGTTTCCGGTTAGTCACAGCTTCTCGAGGAAGAGTTGGTGGATACGCGAATCCGAAGTCAGTTCAGGGTGGAACGTAGCCGCGAGATGATGGCCTTCTTCCACCAGAACCGGATCTCCATTATAGCGAACGAGCACTTTGGTCCTGGGCCCGACCTTGCGGATGATGGGTGCGCGGATGAACACGGCTTCGAGCGGGCCCGGCGCGGTGCGCGCGGTGAAATCGGCCTCGGGCTCCACCTCCGCCACGCGGCTGTCGAGTTGGCGTCCATAGCCATTGCGCTCTACGGCGATGTCCATCACTCCAAAACTCTCCTGGCTGGGATGGCTGACTTCCCTGGCCAGCAGGATGGCGCCCGCGCAGGTCCCGAAGACCGGTTTCTCGCGCGCAAACTCGACCAGCGGCTCCAGCAGATGATCGTAGTGGAGCAGCTTGAGCATGGTGGTGCTTTCCCCTCCGGGGATCACCAGGCCATGGATGCGCCGCAGGTCTTCGGCATCGCGCACTTCCACGGCGCGGGCGCCCGCGCGCGCAAGCGCCGCCTGGTGCGCGGCGAAATCGCCCTGCAAGGCCAGTACGCCGACCGTCTTCACTACCAGCCTCGCGTTTGCAGCAGCTCCGATTCCGGCAGGCGGGCGATATCCAGGCCGGGCATGGCGTCGCCCAGAGCGCGGCTGGCGGCCAGCAGCTTCTCGGGGTTGTTGTAGTTCTTGGCGGCTTGCACGATGGCCGTAGCGCGCGCCGGCGGGTCGGTGGATTTGAAGATGCCCGAGCCGACGAAGACCGCCTCGGCGCCCAACTGCAGCACCAACGCAGCGTCGGCCGGCGTGGCAATGCCGCCCGCGGAGAAGTTGGGCACCGGAAGCTTTCCTTTCTGCGCCACCCACTCGACTAGTTCGAGCGGCGCCTGCAGTTCTTTGGCCTCATGCACCAGCTCTTCGCGCCCCAGCACCGTGAGCTTCTTCATCTCCTTCACGATGGTGCGGATGTGCCGCACGGCCTCGACAATATTGCCCGAGCCGGCTTCGCCTTTGGTCCGGATCATGGCCGCGCCTTCGGCAATGCGCCGCAGCGCTTCGCCCAGATTGCGGGCACCGCAGACGAACGGCACCTTGAAATCGTTTTTGTCGATGTGGTGCTCCTCATCGGCGGGCGTCAGCACTTCGCTTTCATCGATGTAATCGACGCCCAGCGCTTCCAGGATGCGCGCCTCCATGAAGTGGCCGATGCGCGCCTTGGCCATTACCGGAATGGAAACCGTCCGCATGATCTCTTCGATCTTGGCGATGCTGGCCATACGCGCCACGCCGCCTTCTTTGCGGATATCGGCGGGTACGCGCTCCAGGGCCATCACCGCCGACGCCCCGGCATCTTCCGCGATCTTGGCCTGCTCGGCGTTGGTGACGTCCATGATCACCCCGCCTTTCAGCATCTCGGCCAGCCCCACCTTCACTCGAAACTGTTCGCTCGTGAACTGAAACATGCTCCCTCCTAAACCATGGCCTGCGCCGGCTCGGGGACGGCGCTCTCCCGGACGTTCCCGGCGACACTGCCCAAAATCCCGACTCCCCGGCGGATCTCTTCCGGCGTCAGACCCGCAAAGCTCAAACGCAGCGCGCCGGGATCGCGTCGCGAGACTTCGAAATAGCGGCCCGGCAAATAAGCGACGCCCGCCTCGATGGCGCGCGGCAGCAGCTCGCTGGCATCCAGCGGCTTGGGCAAGCGCACCCAAAGATTCATGCCGCCCTCGGGCTGCGTCCAACTTGTCCCCGCCGGCAACAACTCCCGGCAAGCGGCGAGGATGGCGGCTAATTGCGCCGCGCCGGCCCGCAGCACGCGCTCGCGGTGTGCCTCCAAGCGGCCCGATTCGAGGAATTCTAAGAGCACGGCCTGGGAAAGCTGGTCGGTATGCAGGTCCGACGCCTCTTTGGCATGGCGCAACCGCTCGATCAGCGGCTTAGGGCCCAGAGCCCATCCCACGCGCAACCCGGGAAAACTGACCTTCGAAAAACTGCGCAGCAGCACCGTGCCGCCGCGCTGGTCTAATTCCTTGATGGGCGCCCACGGCTGCCCACGATAGCGCAGCTCGCAATAGGGATCGTTCTCAATCACGGGGACGCCGGCGGCCTGCGCCGCATCCAGCAACGCGCGGCGGGCGCTCAGCGGCAGCGTGGCGCCGGTGGGATTCTGGAAATTGGTCGTGACCACCACGAAGCGGACGCGCTCGCGATCGAGGGCTCGCTCCAGCTGCGCGAGGTCGATTCCGTCTGCGCCGACCGGAATGCCGATCAACTGCGCGCCCATGCCTATCAGCAAATTTTTCAGACCGGTGTAAACCGGGTCTTCGACTGCCACGCTATCGCCGGGACCGAGCAGCACGCGGCCGATCAGATCGAGCGCCTGCTGGCAGCCGTTGGTGACAATGAGGTCATCGCCGGCACCTGCGAGCCCTTGCCGCCGGGCGTCTTCGAGCAAGCGGCGGCGCAACGGCTCGTACCCGCTCGGGGAACCGAGTTGCAGGATGTCGGCCAGATCGCCGCGCGCCAGCACCGCCGCGCAACTGGCGCGAAACTCATCCAGCGGAAACAGCGCATCCGAGGGCCGCGAGACCACGAAGCGGACGACGTCCTTATCCGCGGCGGCCGCCGGCGCGGCGGCGGGCAGTTCCTGGCGGTCCAGCAGCGCGTCCCAATCGACCCCGCCACCCGGAACGAGCCGAGTTCCTTTGACAAAACTCCCCCGCCCTACTTGTCCGCTGATCAATCCCTCGGATTCGAGCATTTCGTAGGCTGCGGAGACGGTGGTGCGATTCAGTCCAAGCAAGCCAGCCAATTCGCGAGTGGCGGGCAGGCGCTCGCCTGCAGCCAACCGTCCGGTACGGATCTGCTCCCCAATCTGTTCATACAGTTGCCGGTAGAGTGGAGATTCGGATTGAGCATCCAAGGGCCGGAGGTCCATCAGCCAAAGCATACCATATTGGACTGGTATTCGGCATTGGATTGGAGCGCCCGTTCCAGAAAATGAAAAACGAAGCCAATGTCGATTTGCGGCGGGAGTTCCTGGGGCGCAACTCCGTTTTGATTTTAGCTTGCTCTGCTGGCGCGCGGCTCGGGAACAAACAACAGACGCGAAATTGGAACTATACCGCGATTGTGATTTATCAGCCTTAACCAACCGCGTGTCTGTCGCCATGCTGCGCGTTTGGTGTCAGACTGGCCGTTTGCCATTCCTGGAGCCCGCTGCCGCCAGGGAAGGCCGCCATCTCACCATGCAAAAGGAAATCATTCCGGGTTTATTCGCGTTGGCCGAAGTAGAGAGCTTGAATCAGAGCCAGGTGTCCGTGTCGGGACCGATCGACATCATTACCCGACCGGAGCAATGGTCGTTCGCAGCGGCGTTCCCATTCCGCCCGCGCGCCTTGTCAGAAGAAGTTTTGTTGGTCGCGGTGGAAGTGGAAGTTCATCGGGGACGGATCGGTATCGGCTGCGTCCACACGGATTTTAAAACCTACCTGGCTGCCGAGAAGGAATGCGGGCCAGAAGAGGGCCACACTGTAGTGGACCTTTCCCTGGGACCATCCGAAATTGCGGACTGCGGCTGGCTGGTGATTCGCAATACCGCCGGATCGGGCCAGTCTTCCGGCGTGACGGTCCGGTCGATCCGAACATTTCGAACAGGCGTGAGACGCATCCCCGATCTGGTGGAGGTCGAACCGGCCCCAATTCCCCAGGCCGGCTTCCGAAGCCGGAGAGTGGGTTCCTTGTCCCGGCGGGCTGCCACATTCCACCTGCTGCTGACGCACACCAGCCGGAAATGGGATGGGAGCGCCTGTTCCCGCGAGTACCTGAGTCAACGCTATGCCGACCCGGGGCGCCTTTCGGATTTGCCGCCTTTTGATCAGCTGGCGCCCCCGGCCGACCACCTCTACAGCGGCGGGCTTAGCCTGTTGGAGTTGAACATCGATGGGGATTCGGCGTCGCTGGTAGCGCGCCGCTCGATCGATAGTCCTTACAAGATCCAGCATGCTGCTATGGCCGGTGGGCGCGTGGTTCTCTGTTTCGAAAATTTCCTGGCTGTGCTTCCTTCAGCCGATGCCCGGCTGGAGAACGTGGACCTCGGCCCCGGCAGCCCGTGGCGTATCGATGACAACTGGTTCGGGGGCCTGCACACGGTCTTTGCGATCAATCGGGATCTCTGCCTGGTTTCGAGTTCCAGCGCGGATGCGGTTCTATGGGTGGATCTGGCGAGCCGGAAAGCGATCCGGCGTTGGCGGCTGCCGTCCGAACTCTACGGGAGGAACTACGACCTGCTGCCTTCCATGTCCGTGAACCGCCATCACATTCCGAACGATATTCAATTGGGCCACCTGAACTGTGCGTTTCCGGATGGGAAGGGGGGCTGTTACGTGTCGACCCTGGCGCAGGGAGATATCGGCCGCATGGACGAGCGCGGCGGGTATGCTCTGTTGGCGCGAGGATATGTCGGCTGCCACGGCATCCGCGCCACCCCCGACGGACGCGGCCTTTATTTTTCGGATAGCTGCAATGGGGCGCTGATGCAGCTCGATCCAGACGGCAGCGTGCGCCAGCTCTGGGCGACCGAGAGCCAGTGGCTGCATGATGCCGAACAGCTCGACTCCGATCTCTTCCTGTTGTGCCTGGGCGATCGAAACGAACTGGCCCTGGTGGACCTGGCGAACGGAGAGGAACTGTGCCGGTTTTCTCTGGCCAACCGTGGGGTCAATGTCCAGTTTGTGTCGGTGATTCGCGAGTGGAATTAAGGAGAGTGGGAGTCGCCGGCGCGCCGCACGGCCGGTTGAAGCGATGCCGGGGCCGGCGCCGGACGGCTTTCCGGCAATTCGAATTCTGTTAATCCCCAGTTGTCGTGATTGAAGATCAGGGGACAACCCAGCTTGCGCATCTCGGCGGCCCAGGTGACGAAATCCTGGTAGCTGACCCAGCCTATTCCTTTGGCCGCCATGCGCGCGTAGAGCTTGGCCTCTCCCTCCGGCGTCCATCCGGAGCCGCTGGCGTGCTCGATGTGATAGATCCGCATCGGATCGCGCAATACCTCTTCGACCGCACCTCCGTGGTGGGCCGCGTAGCAGAACACGGAATCGATGTTCATGGAGTACATGTCGAACTCCGGATAGCCGCGCAGATCGAGCCATCGCTCCCAAGCGGCCAAGGTGAAGTCGCCGCACGCGTTGGTGTGGAGATGGGCGACTGGAGCCGGAGGCGCTGACTCTTCGGTTATCTTCGGTTTGACCGACTGGAGCGGCTTCCTGGGACGCAGACCGACCCTGCCCAGGAGGTATCCGCCCCAATTCCAGAACATTCCGGTAAAGCCGCCCCAGCCAACATAAAAAGCCGCCATACGGCGGGCCAGCGGAGGCACGACAATGGTGATGTTGGTGAAGTAGCCGCTAGTGGCCAGACGGTTGAGCAGGGCCTGGAATCCATGCCAGACGCCGGCGGCTCGTTTCAGCACTCGCATGGGCGCGGACGTGACCGAGGTGACCCCTTGACGCCGGCTGCCGGTGCGCACCACGCGGCATGAGAACCCGCGCCAATTCAGAATGCGGGGATCATGCGCCACCGCGTCTCCGCCGCCGTTCACATGCAGCCGAAGCCGGCAGGATCCCGCTCCCAGCAGGGACGAAGGTATGGTAAGCAGGCTGCGGTGTCTCACTTCCGCGTTCAGGATCAAGCGGCCGCCATCCCAAACCTCGAGTGTCATGGTGCGCCGGCCGATCCCTGGGCCCGGCTCGAGTTCCAGGCGTAGGGCGCAGGGCTCGCCAGGCAACGGAGCTTCGATTTCGGCATCGTTGTCCACCCAGCGGAAAACTTCTCCATCGGGGTAGCGCTCCGGCGGAAACCAGCCCGAGCCCAGTCGAATACCGGTATCTTCGCCGGCGATATCCTGTTTCGCCAAGGCGCGCCGGCCATCGGGAGTGAGCGGGAACGTTCCCTCCCGCGCATTCACGCGCAGCAAATGATTGCGGCAGTATACCAACTGATCTTCTACCGCAACATCGGGCGGGACGTCGCTCATGACATCGTGACGATCGATGCGGTACATGCGACCGGAATCGAGCCGCTGTTGGGCCAGGAAGGCCATCAGTTCATCGGAGAAGAGGATATCGATATTGGTGGCGAGGACGAAGCGGCCGCGCGCGCGGCGGATGCCCACGTTCTTGGCAATCATCTGATACAGGGGCATGGCTTCGGCGTGCCGGTAGCGGCGATGCAACTCCGCGGGAACCTCGATGAAGCGCACGTCGCAGGGGCCGAAATCCTCCGGCCAGCGCAGCGCCTCCTGGAGGCGGGGACGATCGGCCGGGGGGTTCCACTCGACAACGATCAATTCCGAGGGAAGGCCGAAGCGGCGCGCCTGGGCGATCCAGCCGCTGACAAAAATCTGCACGCGGCCCAGCAGGTTGCCGCCATGATCGTCATTGCGCGCGGTTGCGACGACCGATAAATAGGGCTGACCGTATTCCATGGAAGCTGAACGATGTTGGCGGCGAGCGCCGTCCGGAAATCTAATTGTATGATAGTGCTTCGTGCCATCGTTTCCGACCGGCCCGGCGTCTGGAGACGCAGCGCGGGCGGCCTGCCGTACGTTTTGTCGGCAGTCTCTCATTCTCAGACAATAAGCCGGGCAATGAAGCTGTCTTCTCTCGGTTTACGGGGCGGCGGCGCCAAAACCACGGAGCTGGCGGTGCCGGATTCGGTGATTCCGATCGCGTTTCGTCATCCGGCGGAGGCGCAGAGGCTCTTATGCGCTCGCGCTCAGGAAACGTTCGGCCCGGATGCCAGAATCGGCTCGAACGTTACGCTGCGTTTTTCCAGCGAAGTCATTGATGTGCCGCACCGGACGATGTGGTACGGCGATCGAGATCCCGTGGTTTTGAAATCCGTCGACGACCTCGTGAGCCGGCTGCCATGGTATTCGCCCGAAGCTCTACAGAAGCATGTCGGGTATCTGGATCGTGAATTCATGAGCAAATATTTGCGGCAAACCAGTATCCGCGTGGCGCAGCTGATCGATAACCTCGAGGCCCTCGGCCTGCAGCCTGGCGCAAGGTTGCTCGAAATCGGGTCGCTCTTCGGCTCCTTTGCGCTGCCGCTGGCGCGGCTGGGTTATCGGGTAACCGCAGTGGATCGGTACCGGGCATTCGAAGGAGGACTGGACGCCTACATCGACTTGATGCAAGCGGAGGGCGTGGAAGTCATCCAGGTTACGCGCGAAACGGAAACGGCCACGATCGAGCAACTGCCGGAATTCGACTGCGTCATGGCGATGGCAGTGATTGAACATGTCCCGCACACGCCGCGCCTGTTCCTGGACTCCCTCCGGCGAAGGACGCTACCGGATGGGGTGATCGCACTGGACACACCGAATTTGACACGATTCTGGAATCGCCGCAGGCTTTCGCAGGACGAAAGCGTCTTTCAGGATCTTGGCCTGCAGTACGAATGCGAAGTACCATACGAGGGCCACCACCGCGAATATACCGCCCGGGAAATGCATTGGTTGTTGGAACAGATCGGCTGTGAAGATGTGAGCGTGAGACGGTACGACTACAACATGCTCCAGTTCCAGCAAATCGATGGACCACATCTGGAATGCCTGTCCCGTATTCTGGGCGACCTGGCTAATGCCGATATGCTGCTCGCGTGTGGCCGCCGGGGACGCTAAGAGGCCGGCTGCCGGACGATCCCGGCGAGCAGATAACTCGGCCGAATCCAGAAAATGTCTTCCATTCGGCTACAGATAGCGGTCCAGTTCTTTGTGATCGCGGCGACGACGCCCAAAGACGTGGGGCTCATCCGCAGCACTTGCGGATCCGGGCAGAAATCGTGCCAGAGACAGAGTCCGCCCGGACGCAGAAGGCTGAGCGCTTTGGCCGTGTCGGACTGGACGATATCGGCACGATGCCCGCCGTCGATCAGCACGGAGTCGAAAAAACCTGGCGGATAGTGGGTGGTCTCCCAGTCCAGGCTGTCGCAATAGATTTGGCAGACGCGGTTTCCCAGGCCTTTTTCCCGATAAAACCGGCCGATCGACGCGCCGTCGTCCTGTTCATAGGAGCGCTTGCCTTGATCGTCCGCCTCACCCTGGGGCAAATTGATGGTCCAGACCGTCGCGTCACACTCCTCCAGGCAGTAGAGCACTCCGGTGCCTTGCCAGGTCCCGAATTCCAAGTGGCGGCGGGGGCGGAAGTTTCGGTACAGGTATCGGAAGATGGGAGCATCGTCGATCTCCATCTTCCAATCCGTCAAAGATTTTTCCCGCGACGCCTGCGGATAATCCAGTGCCTCCGGGAAACCGAGGCGGCGAGCCAGATCGTCGACGGACACGACTTCTAAATGTCGGGAATCGGTTTTCATTTGCGACGGACGAGATCAAACCAGTTGAAATCGTCCTGATGGAAATTGAATTGTAAGACGGTATCGAATTCGGCGGGATCCAGGCGCATCTGCAAACGCTTCCGGTCGTACCATTCTGCCCAGGGAGTGCCTTCGCCGTCGGTGCGCGCTCCCCAGTCGGCAAACGCCAGCCGGCCTTCCCGTTCCCACCGCTCGCGTGGATACGCCAGCTCGATCCAGCGGCCGCCGATGGGAAGGTGCCGGAGCAAAGCCGCCGCCTCCAGCCGGACAAAAGAGAACGGCGCATGGATCATCGATCCCTGGCACCAGATCACATCGAAATTCTCCGGCAGCGCATCCAGGGAGCTGATGTCCTGCAGATAGTGGAAATGCGCCCCCTCCACTTTGGCCATCCGGCAAAGGCGTTCCAGGATTTGGAGATTACTGGGAGCGATGTCCAGGAATGTCACGTGCGCGCCGGCCGCAGCGAAGGTCACGCCGTCAATGCCGAAGCCGGCGCCGACGTCCAGCACGCGTTTGCCGCGGAGGACATCGCGATAGAGTTGGTGATACCAGCCGCGCACGGAATAGCCTTCGCCGGTGGTGGCTTCCTCCCGGGCGCTGGACCACAGTGTCCATAACTGGTTGTCGGGGAGCCGGGCAAGATCGAGCGTGGAAAGCCGGCCCGCCAGTCCGGCCGGGACCTCGCTCCACTTGCGTCGCAAAACATCCAGGATGCCGGCGCCGGAATTCTGAGCCGTCGCGGACGCCACCGCCGCTTCCAGTTTCGCCAGGTTAATGCGGGCGGTACCGGGATCCATCACGTCCGCCAGCCCGCCATCCGGGTTCGCCTTTTGGCGAATCGCCTGAAACGTCCGAATGGCGCGCACCCGGCAGCGAGAAGGGCTTCCAGAAGGAGCGTTATTCCGCAAGACCAGCCAACCCGATCGAGGCGCAGGATCGATGACAATCTCGAGAGTTGTCGCGCCATCCACGGGAGACTTCTCGTCGGTGGTTCCCAGAACTTCTTGTAGATCGTCGGCCACGAAGATCGCTCCGATTCGCCCTGTTTCGATGGTGGCGTCCACGCGAATGAGCAACGCTTGATCGGGAGACCATTTCTCCAATCCCTTGGATTCGAGACGCCATCCCGCCGCGTACCACCACTGGCTGGGATCGGTGGTGATGGCAATCGGAGCGGATCCGGTGACCTTTGCCTGGTTGTGCGCGACGACTTTCGCGGTCTCAAACACTCCTGCTACCGAGGCAACTTCACTCCACGTAGATTTCATGAGGATTCCGGTTCATTCTACCGAATGCGACCCGGATGCTCGCAGGACCTTCGCGGCTTCGGCAAGTTTGTGGCGCAGGCCTTTGCTTTGGACAAAACGCGGAAACGTGTACGGGCCGGGCCGCTCGTTCAGGCTGAAGTAGAACCAATGCGCTTGCGTGTTAAACAACTCGCCCATCACGCGTTGCATTTCCGCTTGGCGGGAGGAATCCAATTCGCTATGAAAACTGTGGTCCGCGGAATCCAGGGTTAGGTGGTTGCGCGTGGTGAAGTCCAGCGCCGCGATCGATTGCTCCACGGCCGAATCGATGATACCGAGCTTCAGACGCGGGCCTGACCAGTCGTTGGCTTTCCAAAGGCCATGGCCGCCATACTCCATTTGCTGATCCGAGCTATAGCGGCAGTCGGAGAGGTCATGCATAAGGACCAGATGCTCACGGCCGGCAATCGCCGGCAGAATCGCGCCGAGCACGCACTCCGCGATGGCGAAACCATGGGCATCCCAGAAGATCACGACGCGCGCAGCGCCCTGAAGCGCTTGCCGATAGTCGTACTGCAGGATGTCGGTGCGAAGCGTCTGTAAAGGCGCAAACCACGATTCCGGCACAGTCTTGCGAAGGCGTGGCACGGTCTCTCGCTCCCAGGTGTCGGAAAGGCACAGGCTCAGAATCCGGGTCCGCGCAGGTGTTTGGTGGGCGGCCTCGGTAAACGCACACGTCGAATTTCCATTGCCGCGCCCCAACTCCAGAATCAAGTCAGGCTGATACTCCATCACCACAGCCATTAGCTGGGCCCATTGAAAGGGCCACAGGTCGGAAGAGTGATTGACGGCGGCGTTGAGGGCCAGGATCCGGTCACGTAATTCGGCCAGAGCGAGCCGCTGATTCCAGTATGCTTGGGCGGGGCTAAACACGGACAACGAGATCTCCGTTTTGGGAAGCGATAGCACATGGTATCACCGAAGGGCCTCTGGAAAGCCCGGCCGCGGCGGCCGGCTTCAGCGGGAGCTTTCCTCGTCGGCGATGGTGACGCTATCGAATCGCAGGGAACCTTTGGTTCCCGAGTTCTTCTGGAGCTTTACCGAAAGCAGGATGGACGGCGGGTTTTGAATTTCAATCGTGTAGGGAGTCCAGGTTGTGGTGGATCGACCGCTTCGGACCGCAATCCATCTGGAGGTTCGAACATCCCACAAGCCCGCCTCGAACGGCTCATCTCCCGACGAACCGGATTGCACCCAAAAACCAAATCGGTAATGGCCGTTCGGCTTCAGCCGCAGAACATCCCGCTCCATGGCATACTGTGCCGGGCCGCTGCGAGCTGCCATGACCAGGCATTTTCCCAACTGGCCGCCATCTTCCGTCGACAATCTCGCCCTTTTTCTTTCCCACAGGTAGGTTCCGGATTCGAAATCGCCGTTGGTCAAGGGGCCGATCATATCCAGATGGAAAAATGCCAGCGTGTAGCCGA
>Ga0335078_10007739_pt1 | contig 15946 bp, 14 predicted proteins | sample Lox_Sample_32_FD_206711 | JGI IMG/M metagenome (GOLD analysis project Ga0335078, IMG submission 206711) | Soil microbial communities from Loxahatchee National Wildlife Refuge, Florida, United States - Lox_Sample_3.2 | ecosystem: Environmental > Terrestrial > Soil > Wetlands | place: USA...
GCCGGGCCGAGACGCCGAGGTCGAGCAGGATCAGCCGCGCGATCTCGCCATCGGTACGGCCGGCGGGGCCGATCTTCGCCCGAAGGTTGTCGGGGTTGACGCCGTGCACCTCGCGGATCGCGCCGTCGAGCGCCCGACTGTGGGCGCCGGTCGCCGCCGACAGCAGCGTGCCGTCGATGTCGAACAGGAGAAGCACTCAGCGCTCGAACGAGGTGCCGGGCTCGAGCCGGCGCGCAAACGCCGCGATCAACCGTGCGGCGGCGTCCACGTCCGCGATCGACACCATCTCGATCGGCGAGTGCATGTAGCGGCACGGGATCGAGACGAGCCCGGACGGCACGCCGGCGCGGCTCAGGTGGATCGCGTCCGCGTCCGTCCCGGTTCCCTTGCCGAGCGACTCGAGCGTGAACGGGATGCCCTCCGCCTTGGCGGTCTCATACAACAGCTCGAACACGAGCGGATGCAGCGAGGTGCCGCGCGCGATCACCGGACCGGAATCGAGCGGGTGCTTGGTGATCTGGCCGAGCTCGACCCCGGGCTGGTCGGTGGCGAACGTCAGGTCGACCACGATGGCGACGTCGGGATCGTGCGCGAACGCGCTCGTGCGCGCGCCGGCGAACGTGGTCTCCTCCTGGGTGACCGCGAGCGCGAGGACGTCGCCGCGCGCGCCCCCCGCTTCGGCGACCAGCCGCGCGGCCTCGGCGGCGACGTAGCAGCCGGCGCGGTTGTCGAGTGAGCGCGACACCACTCGCCCGTGACGGAAGTCGATCGGCGCGGCGTCGAGCACCGCCACGTCGCCAATCCGAACGAGCGAGGCGGCCTCCTCGCCGTCCTTGGCGCCGATGTCGATGTGGAGCTCTTTGAGCTCGGGAACCCTCTTGCGGTCCTCGTCCTTGAGCAGATGAATCGGCTTGCGCCCGATCAGCCCGACGACGTCGCCGTTCCGGGTCCGCAGCTGGACCCGCTGGCCGATCAGCACGCCGGCGTCCCAACCACCGACCTGGCCGAACCGCAGGTAGCCGTCATCCTCGATGTGCGAGACGTGCAGGCCGATCTCGTCGATGTGGCCGACCACAGCCACCGTGGGCCCGCCGGCGGTGCCTGGCACCCGGGCGAACGACGAGCCCACCCGGTCGCCGCCGACCTCGGCGAAGCTCGAGCAGTAATCGCGCCACACGTGGGCGGGCGCCGATTCGTGCCCCGAGGGACCGGGGGTCGTCACGAGCCTTGCGAGCAGTTCCGGGACCGGCATGTGCAGGAAGGCTATTCGCTAACGCGCTCGATTGCGGAGCGTGCGCCTCGCGCGCGGTCGGAGGTGTTCAACCTGGCCGGGGTGGGTAGAGGTTGGGGACATGCGACCGGAGGTAGGGATGCACGAGCGCGCGGCCGAGCTCGAATCGTTTCGTGAACTGCTGGCGAACCGTGGGATCGAGATCCACGGCGAGCAGCCCGCCGGAGATCGCGAGCCGAACGAGGCCGCCGCCGCGGAGGCAGGTCCGGCGAGCGAGCCAGCCGAGCCGACGCTTGACTCGATGTCGCTGTTCATGGCCGAGGTGCGTCGCCATCGCCTGCTGACCGGGGCCGAGGAGGTCGAGCTCGCCCGGCGGATCGAGCGCGGCGATCTCGCGGCCAAGGAGCGCCTGGTCAACTCGAACATGCGCCTGGTGATCTCGAACGCGCGCAGCTACGAGGGCCACGATCTGCCGCTTCTGGACCTGATCCAGGAGGGGATGCTCGGCCTGATCCGGGCCGCCGAGAAGTTCGACTGGCGCAAGGGCTACAAGTTCTCGACGTACGCCACATTCTGGATCCGGGAGTCGATCCAGCGCGCGATCGCCAACCGGGCCCGGCCGATCCGGATTCCGGTCCACGTCGGCCAGCGCGAGCGGCGGATCGCGCGTGCGCGCGCCGAGCTCGTCGCCAGGCTCGGCCGGGAGCCAACCGACGAGGAGACCGCCGCGGCCGCCGACCTCGACGTGCGCGAGGTGCGTGCGACATGGGACCTCGCGCGCGTCGTGACCAGCCTCGACCGGCCCGTCGGCGAGGATGAGATCACGCTGGGTTCGTTGCTGGCGAGCGACGACACCGCTCCCCACGAAAAGGTCGAGATCGCCGCCCGCGACGACGCGCTGCGCCGGGCGGTGGAGCGTCTGCCCGAGGCCGAGCGCAACGTGGTCGTGCTGCGCTACGGGATCGACGGCGCCGGCCCGACGCCGCTCCGCGAGGCCGGACGGCGCCTCGGAATCTCTTCCGACGCCGTCCGCAAGCTCGAGCGCAAGGCGCTCGCCGAGCTCGCCGGGAGCCGGGAGCTCGAGGCGCTCCGAACTGCGGCCTGATTCTCGGCAGCCCGATCTGCCTGCCACGGACTGTGGCGATGGAGCTAACGCATACGTAGGCCCAAAGAACTGTTGAGGCTCTACCCGAGGAGCTGGCGCAAGACGTACTGGAGAATCCCGCCGTGCTGGAAGTAGCGTTGCTCCTTGGGCGTGTCGATCCGGACCATCACGCCGAACTCCAAGGGCGCTTGCGCCCCGCTATCCGCGCGCACGGTCAGCTCGCGGGGGATCGGGTCGGCCCCGGCAAGCCCCGCCACGGTGAACCGCTCGCGTCCGGTCAGCCCGAGCGACTCGACCGACTCGCCGTCGGCAAATTGGAGCGGAAGCACGCCCATCCCGACCAGGTTCGAGCGGTGGATCCGCTCGAAGCTCTCCGCGATCACCGCCCGGACCCCGAGCAGGCGGGTACCCTTCGCCGCCCAGTCGCGCGAGGAGCCCGAGCCGTACTCCTTGCCGGCGAGCACAACCAGGGGCACATCCTCGGAGACGTACCGCATCGCCGCGTCGTAGATCGACATCAGCTCCTCGTCCGGGAGGTGCAGCGTGACCCCGCCCTCAGGGAGTGCCTCCCCGTCCACCCCTGCCAACTTGTTGCGCAGCCGGATGTTCGCGAACGTCCCGCGCATCATCACCTCGTGGTTCCCGCGCCGCGCGCCGTATGAGTTGAAGTCGCGCGGCTCCACGCCGTGCTCGATCAGGTACCTCCCGGCCGGGCTGTCGCGCTTGATCGACCCCGCGGGCGAGATGTGGTCGGTGGTGACGCTGTCGCCGAGGATCGCGAGCACGCGCGCCTGCTCGATGTCGGCCACCGGCTCCGGCTCGGCCGGAAGATCGACGAAGAACGGCGGCTGGCGTACGTACGTGGAGTGAGGTTCCCACTCGAACAACTCCCCGGTCGGCACCGCGAGCGTGTTCCAGCGCTCGTCCCCGTCGAACACCTGGCCGTAGCTCTTGCGGAACATGTCCGACTGGACCGCCTCCTCGACGGTCGTCGCGACCTCGGCCGCGCTCGGCCAGATGTCCTTGAGGAACACGGGCTCGCCGTGACGATCCTCGCCGAGCGGCTCGTCGTACAGGTCGATGTCCATCGTGCCCGCGATCGCGTAGGCGACGCACAGCGGCGGCGACGCGAGGTAGTTCATCTTCACGTCCGGGTTGATCCGCCCCTCGAAGTTGCGGTTGCCCGACAGCACCGAGACGACCGCGAGGTCGTTGTCCTGCACCGCCGCGGAGACCTCCGCCGGCAGCGGTCCGCTGTTGCCGATGCACGTCGTGCATCCGTACCCGACGAGCTGGTAGCCGAGCTCGTCGAGGTACTCGGTCAGGCCGGCGCGCTCGAGGTACTCGGTCACGACCATCGACCCAGGCGCGAGCGAGGTCTTGACCCATGGCTTCACCGACAGACCGCGTTGCACCGCATTCCGGGCCAGCAACCCGGCGCCGAGCATCACCGACGGGTTCGAGGTGTTCGTGCAGCTGGTGATCGCGGCGATCACGACGTGACCGTGGTCGAGCTCCGTCTCGACCCCATCCGACAGCGTCACCGGCACGCGGGTCGCCGGTCGTTCGGCCACCTGCGTCCCGCCGGTTCCACCGCTGGGTTCATGGCCCTCGCCGTTGGGGACGTGCGTCGACACCGGATCGCTCGCCGGGAAGCTCTCGGCCACCGCCTCGTCCTCGCGGTCCTCGTCGGGCAGGTAGCCCTCGAGCGCCATCCGGAAGGCGGGCTTGGACTCGGTCAGCGATACGCGGTCCTGCGGGCGCTTCGGGCCGGCGATGCTCGGCACCACGGTCGCGAGGTCGAGCTCGAGCCGGTCGGTGAACGTCGGCTCCTCGGAGTGCTCGTCGTGCCAGAGCCCCTGCTCGCGCGCATACGCCTCGACCAGGTCGATCAGCTCGCGCGGCCGCCCCGAGAACTCCAGGTACCGCACCGTCTCGGCGTCGATCGGGAAGATCGCACACGTCGAGCCGAACTCCGGCGACATGTTGCCGATCGTCGCCCGATCCGCAAGCGGCAGGCGAGCCAGTCCCTCGCCGTAGAACTCGACGAACTTGCCGACGACGCCACGTTGGCGGAGCATCTCGGTGACGGTCAGCACCAGGTCGGTCGCGGTCGCTCCCTCCTGCAGTGCGCCGGTCAGCTTGAACCCGAGCACCTGCGGGATCAGCATCGACATCGGCTGCCCGAGCATCGCCGCCTCGGCCTCGATCCCGCCGACGCCCCAGCCCAGGACCCCCAGGCCGTTGACCATCGTCGTGTGCGAGTCGGTCCCCACCAAAGTGTCCGGATAGGCCTGTCCGAGCGACTCGTCCACGAACACCACGCGCGCCAAGTACTCCAGGTTGACCTGATGCACGATCCCGGTGTCGGGCGGGACCACCTGGAAGTTTCCGAACGCTCCCTGCCCCCACCGCAGGAACGCGTAGCGCTCGCGGTTGCGCTCGAACTCGAGCTCGGCGTTGCGCGCGAAGGCGGTGCTCGAGCCGAACACGTCGACCTGCACCGAGTGGTCGATCACGAGCTCGGCCGGCGCGAGCGGATTGATCTTCGCGGCGTCGCCGCCCATCGCGCGCATTGCGTCGCGCATCGCGGCCAGGTCCACCACCGCCGGAACCCCGGTGAAATCCTGCATGAGCACGCGCGCCGGCGTGAACGAGATCTCGGTGCTCGGCTCGGCGTCGGCATCCCACTTTGCCAGCGCCTCGACGTCCTGCGCGCGAATCGACTCCCCGTCCTCGTTGCGCAGCAGGTTCTCGAGCAGGACCTTCAGCGAGAACGGCAGCCGCGCGATGTCGTACTTCGCCTGGAGCGCGTCGAGGCGAAAGATTTCGTAGGCGCGCTCCCCGACGGTGAGCGTCGCCTTGGCGTCGAAGCTGTTGGGTGTCAAGTCAGTGTCTCCTGAATCTAAGGGTCCTGCTTACTCTAGGACTCCGAGCCGGGAGGGCGCGCTCCTACGGACGTCTTAGCGACGTCTTCATCCGGCCTTCGCCCGGCGCCGGATTCTCCTTGCAGGCAATCCACTCAGCTTCGAGGAGACCGACGATGACCATTCTGTCCTGGACCCTTACCGCCCTGGCCGCGGGCGTGTTCGCCGCCATGGCCGCGGCCGGCGTTTACGCCGAGGCGCACCGCGCCCCCGATCAGCCCTGATCGCGATGGGCACCTCTCTGCTCACCGCGCCATCGCGGGATCGCGAGTCCGCGCCGCCGCGCCTGCGCGCGGGTCTGCTCGACGTCGAGATCGTGATCCCGGTCCACAACGAGCGGCTCGCCCTCGAGGGCTCGGTTCGCATGCTCCACGGCTATCTGTCGGCCACGTTCCCGTTCTCCTGGCAGATCACGATCGTCGACAACGCCAGCACCGACGGGACGCTTCAGGTCGCGCGCCGGCTGATGTACGAGCTTCCGAGCGTCGGCGCGATGCACCTGCCGGCGAAGGGGCGCGGCCGAGCGCTGCGGACCGCGTGGTCGGTGAGCCGGGCCGAGGTGCTCGCCTACATGGACGTCGACCTGTCCACGGGCCTGAACGCGCTGCTGCCCCTGGTCGCGCCGCTCCTGTCCGGACACAGCGACCTCGCGATCGGGACGCGCCTGCACCGCGGCGCGCGCGTGATGCGCACCCGCAGGCGCGAGCTGATCTCGCGCTGCTACAACCGCTTGCTGCGGCTCGCGCTCCGCGCTCGCTTCAGCGACGCGCAGTGTGGGTTCAAGGCGATCCGCGCCGCCGCGGCCGGGGAGTTGCTGCCGCTGGTGCAGGACGAGGAGTGGTTCTTCGACACCGAGCTGCTCATGCTCGCGCAGCGCCGCGGGCTGCGGATCCACGAGGTCCCGGTCGACTGGGTGCAGGACGGGGACTCGCGCGTCGAGATCGTTCCGACCGCGCTCGCCGATCTGCGCGGCGTCGCGCGGCTGCTCGTTCACCGCCCGCCCTCCGGGCGTCCTGCGCTGCCGACGCCCCGCCGACCGATGCTCGCACCGTGAGCTCGCTGTCATATCCCGTGCGCCGCTGGGCGCGCTCGCGCGCGGCGGGCCGGACCCGGCTGGTCTCGCTGTTGGCCTACCCGGAGCTGCTCGCGCTGCTCGTGCTGACCGCGGTCCTCAATCTCTGGAACCTGAGCATCAACGGGTGGGCCAACACCTACTACTCGGCCGCGGTCCGCTCGATGAGCACGAGCTGGCACGACTTCCTGTTCGCCTCGCTCGACAAGACCGGGCTGATGACCGTCGACAAGCCGCCGCTCGCATTCTGGGTGCAGGCGCTGTCGGTGCGCGTATTCGGCTTCCATCCGTTGAGCATCCTCGTGCCCGAGGCGCTGATGGGCGTGGCGGCGGTCGGGCTCGTCTACGACATGACGCGGCGCATGTTCGGCCGCGTCGCCGGATCGGTCGCCGGCCTGGCGTTTGCGCTGACCCCGATCACCGTAGCGATCGCCCGCCACAACAACCCCGACGAGCTGCTGATCCTGTGCTGCGTGGCCGCGCTGTGGTGCGCGCTGCGGGCGCTCGAGACCGGGTGGACGAAATGGCTCGTGCTGTGCGGCGTGTGCGTCGGGCTTGGGTTCGAGACGAAGATGGGCGTGGCCCTGTTCGTCGTCCCCGGGATCGCGCTCGCCTGGATGTGGAGCCGCTGGGGCGAGACGTGGGGCGCGCGGCTGCGCGCCTTCCGTCAGCTCGTGTACGGCGGCGCGGCGATGACCATGGTCGCTCTCGCCTGGCCATTGCTGGTCACCTTGACTCCTGCGGCGGATCGGCCGTGGATCTCCGGGACCTCCGACAACAGCATTTGGTCACTGATCTTTGGGTATAACGGCCTGGGCCGGGTCGCTGGGCAAACGGGTGGGCCAGCGGGCGGGGCGGGGCTGGGAGGCGGAGGAGGAGGCTTCGGCGGCAACCTGTTCGGCGGCGCCACCGGACCGTTCCGGCTGCTCCAGTCCGCGCTCGGCGGCCAGGCCGGGTGGCTGCTGGGATTCGCGGTGGTCGCCGGCCTCGCGCTGCTCGTGCTCACGCGGTTGCGCCGGCGCGATCCGCGGACCGGGTGGCTGATCGCGGTCGGCGGCGCGTTCGCGACCACGGTAGTGGTGTTCAGCTACGCGTCGGGGATCTTCCACCCCTACTACGTCTCGTTCCTGGCGCCGTTCGCGGCGGCGCTGGTGGGCGCCGGCGCCGGCCTGATGCTTCCGCGATCGCTCGGCGTCGGCGTCGGCGGGGCGGCGGATGGCCGCGCCCCGCGCGTGATCGCGCCGCTTGCGATCGCCGCCGGCGCGGTCACGGAACTCGTCGTCCTCGGCGAGCTCGGCGGCGCGATGCCGTGGGCCAAGCCAGTGGTGATCGGCATCGCCGGGGGGTGCGCGGTCCTGCTCGCGATCGCGGGTGAAGCCCACGCCGGCCGGTATCGCGCAACCGTCGTGGCGGTCGCGCTCGCGGCGCTGCTCGCGGCGCCGGCAGCGTGGGCCGTGCAGACCGTCGGCTACGCGACCAGCAGCACGTTCCCGGCCGGCGGGCCGGAGAGCGCGTCGCTCGGCGGTCCGGGCGGTGGCGGCCCCGGTGCCGGGAGCGGGGGCGGGGGCGGCTTTGGCGCCGGGCGTGGTCGCTTCCGCGGCTTCCCGGGCGCGGCCGGCGGCACCGGCGCCGGTGGGGCGGTCGGCCAGCTGTTCCAGTCTCCCGGCGCAACCTCCGGCCAGGGTGGCTTCGCTCCTGGGGGCGCGGGCGGGTTCCCGGGCGGTCGTGGGTTTGCCGGCGGTGGCGGCGGATTCGGCGACGACACCGCCTCGCTCAACGCCGCCGTGCGCTACGTCGACCAGCACGGTGGCGGGGAGATCGGCGTCTCCAGCCAGAGCACCGCTGCCGCCGCGATTCTCGACGGCTACACGAACGTCGCCGGCCTCGGCGGGTTCTCGGGCCGTGAAAGCTCCGTGAGCGCAAGCTGGATCGCGACGGAGGTGCGGGAGGGTCGCCTCCGCTGGGTGATCGCCGACAGCACCCAGGGAGCCGGCGTCCCCGGCGACACCCGGACAGGCAGCCAGGCCGCAATCGACGTCGTCGCAAAGACGTGCCGCCCGGTTACGTTAAGTAGCGACGGGACAAGCGGACGAATGTATGATTGCCTGGGACGCGCCGCGGCGATCCTTCAGGCCGCCAAGGAGTAGGCATTTGAAGAACGTTCTCGACGGGGGAGCCAGGGCCGGCCTGGCCGCAGCGGTGATCATCGCCGCTGCGCTCGCGTCCGCGCCGGCGGCGCTCGCTAAGGCCACGACGAGCTCGAACTGGGCCGGCTACGCCGTCCACCGTCCGGACGTGTCCTTCCGGCGGGTGTCCGGTACCTGGACTCAGCCGAGCGCCTTCTGCACCGCCGGCGAGTCCAGCTACTCGGCGACGTGGGTCGGGATCGGAGGGTTCAAGCCGTCCTCCGACGCGCTCGAGCAGATCGGGACCGAGGTCGATTGCAAACCCGGCGGGAACGCGGTCTCGAGCGCGTGGTACGAGCTCGTCCCGGCGCCGTCGAAGACGATCTCGCTCGCGGTCCATCCGGGCGACGTCATGCACGCGACGGTCACCGTCGTCGGCCACCACGTAACGGTCGTCCTCGAGAACCTGACCAGCCACCGGACCTTCCGCAGGAGCATGCACGCGCCGAGCATCGACGTGAGCTCGGCGGAGTGGATCGTCGAGGCGCCGTCGGAGTGCATCAACCAGTTCGCCTGTCAGGCGCTTCCACTCGCGGACTTCGGATCGGTCACGTTCGACTCGGCTCGGGCCGCTGCGACCACCGGCACCGCCGGCCCGATCACGGCGCCCGCCTGGTGGCGGACGAAGATCGAGCTGACCCCGGGCGCCCAGCGGTTCATCGTCGCCCGGCAGACGAGCGACAGCGCGGGGTCGGCGACGCCCTCGACGCTCCGGGGTGCCGGCCAGGTGTTCGACGTGACGTACTCGTCGGTCGCGGTCCCGTCGCAGCAGTTCGGGGGGACGCGCCAGAGCCGGCTGCGCGCCGGCTACGTCGAGCACTGAAGGCGCCGCCGTCAGGCGCCGCCTTCAGGCGCCGCCGACCAACCCATTGAACACCTCGGGGCCTCGAGCGCTCCTATCTGGCTCTTACGCGTTCCCTACGCGGCTCTACCGCGGCCCTCCGATGCTGTGAGCATGAACACGGCTCTGTCACCCCATCTCTTCTGGATCACCAGCCGCGCCGCCGGGTTCGCCGCCCTCGTGTTGGCCAGCCTCGCGGTCTCGCTGGGCCTGCTGATGAGCACCAAGCTCGTGAAGGGCAAGACGACCGATCTGCGCGCGGCTCATGACACGCTCGCGCTCGCGACGATCGTCGCGATCGTCGTCCACGGGGTCTCGCTGCTCGGGGACTCGTTCCTGCATCCCTCGGTCCTCGACATCTCGATTCCGTTCGTCTCGGGCTACAAGACGTTCTGGACCTCGCTCGGGATCGTCGGCGGCTGGGGCCTGATCCTGCTCGGACTGTCGTACTACGCCCGGCGCTGGGTTGGGGCGGTGCGGTGGCGAAAGCTTCACCGGTTCACCGCGCTGGCGTGGCTCGCCGGTCTGGCGCACGCCCTCGGCGAGGGAACCGACGCCGGCCAGCTGTGGTTCCTCGCGATGGTGGCGCTGGTGGCGATCCCGGCGCTCGCGCTGCTGGCGACGCGGCTGGCCGGCAGCGGCGGCGGAGCGCCGGCCCGACGGCCGGCGCCGCGGTCTCAGACCTCGAGCAACCACCCCTCGGGCCCGACGTTGACCACCGGCGTGGTGCCGACCATCGCCTCCCGGCCCCAGCACCGCTGAACATGCCCGCACACGGCGAGCATCGGGCGCTTGCGCCCGATCGCCGCCGGCACGGACTCGCTGCCGAGATGGCGGCCGTGGGGCCTCGTCCGCGGATCCCTTCGGGGGTGAGTGGACGACGAGAATCACGCCCGGGGGGCAGCTCTCGAGCTTTGCCGCCGCCTCGTCCTCGCTGAGGTCAATGCTCCACCGGATTTGCCGGAGCCCGCCCACCGCCATCGGCGGCACACCCCCGCAGAGCCCGAAGAACTGAGCGCCCACGAGGCGCACGCCTGCACGACGTCGGCCTCCCCGGCCATCGCCACCAGGCGCTCGGCGCGCCGGCGGTCGGTGTGCAGGTCGCTGAACGCGGGCAACCTGACCGCGAGGTAGAGTGGCAGCGCCGGGGCATGCCGCTAGCATGCCCGGCGCGCGACCTCCGCGTCCGCTCCACGCCTTAGACGAAACGGCCGGGCGTGGTGGGAGACGGGGCTGGAGGGCTCCCGCCGGAAGGACATCATCACAGGAGGTATCTGCCACGTGGCAATACGAGCAAGGCGAGCTCTGGTCGGGCTCGCGACCGCAGCCGCGGTATTGATCCTGCCGGCGTCCGCGCTGGCGGGGATCCTGCCGGCGTCCGCGCTGGCGGCCGGCGAGACCATGACGGTCACCCCGGCGAGCACCCAGGCCGGCGCCGGTACGTCGGTTACCGCAACACTCGGCTTCGCCGCCGGCGACACCCCCAAGACCGTGGTCACGTCGCTTGCCCCGGGGATGCTGGGCAACCTCAACGCGAACCTTTCTTGTCTGGCCTCACAGCAGCTCACGGCCGCCTGCCAGATCGGCACCGCGACCGCTCACAGCACGGTGGGTGACGTTGCGGGGACCCTGTATCTCGTCCCGGCGCAAGGCACCGACGCGGCCGGGATCGAGTTCGTACCGCCGGGCCCTCCGCTGAGCAACCAGTACATCGGCGTATCGCTCAACCCGAACGCGCCGGGCGGTCTGAACCTGACGACGACGTTCACGAACATCCCAGGGGTCCAGATCACCGGGTTCACCACCAACTTCACGACCCTGAACGGCCAGCCGTTCACCCGGTTGCCGAGCAGCTGTAGCGCCGCGACGAGCAGCTTCACGGCCACTTACTACGGCGCGACGCCGACGGGTTCGGCGTCGGGTTCGTTCACCCCGACCGGCTGCGCGAGCCTGCCTTACGCACCGGCGCTGAGCGCCACCGAGACCAAGGACCACAAGGGCAACGGGGTGACGCTGGCGTTCGGCATCACGCAGGCCGCGAACGAAGCGGCCAGCAGGGCGATCGCGCTCAAGCTCCCGGGCGGCCTCGGGATCAACCTGGCGGCCGACGTTACGTGCCTCACCGGCTCTGGCTCGGGTTGCGTGGTCGGGACCGCAACCGCGATGTCGCCATTGGTCCCGAGCGCCGCGCTCTCCAAGGGCACCGTCTCGCTGGGTGGCACGGCCGCGGCGCCGACGCTCACGATCGCCTTCCCGGCGCCGTTCGCGATCACGCTGGTCGGCAATGTGAGCCTCGCCGGCACGGTCGCCTTCCCCGACGTGCCGGACGTGCCGCTGACCAGTCTCAACCTCACTCTCACCGGACCGAACGGGCAGAAGGCGTTCACCACCAACTGCACGCCGTCCACCACGACCGGGACGTTCACCTCTCAGAGCGGCGTCTCAAAGAACGCGACCGCAACGGTCACGCGCAACAATTGCCCGACTGCGTCGGGCTCGCTGAGCGGCCTGGCCGCGGGTTATCCGAAGCTCCGCGTCAAGGCGACCCAGGGCAAGGGCGGGACGAAGATCGCGTCCGTCGCCGTCGGATTCAGCGGGCTGAAGTTCTCGCGGTCGGCGTTCGTGACGCACAAGACGTGCGTCACCAAGAGCGGCCAGAAGACGTGCACGACGACCACGCTCATCAAGGGCCTCGGGCTCTCCGGCGCCGGCGCTAAGTCGGTCGCGCTCAAGGGCGGCAAGCTCGTCATCATGCTGAAGAAGCCGGTCGCGAGCGTGACGGTCAATCTCAGCGGCCCGCTCCTGACCGAGACGGCTTCGCTCCAGACGAAGGTCAAGAAGCACAAGGTCAAGACCCTCACGGTCACGCTCGAGATCGGGACCACAACGATCCCGCTCGAGCTCCTGGCTCACTAGCCGGGCGACTTCCACGATGCGATCGAGTTTTCCGGGAACTATTCCCGGAAAGCTCAATCGCGCGGGCCGCGGGCCCGGTCCGCGTCCGCTTCCGCCCGACTGAGGTCGGCTACCGGAGCGGGTCCGCTAGGGAGCGCCGGCGCGTCGCCCGACGATTCGAGCGCGCCGTCTGCCGAGGGTGTCTGCTGCCCGACGTCGTCGCTCGGGCGCATCGCGTCGAGTACGGGCTTGACGAGGTCGATCGGCATCGGGAACACGACCGTCGAGTTTTGCGTGGCGCCGATCTCGCGGAGCGTCTGGAGGTAGCGCAGCTGGAGCGTGGTCGGGTTGCGTCCGATGATGTCGGCGGCTTCGGCCAGCCTGGTCGCGGCCTGGGCCTCGCCCTCGGCGTTGATGATCTTCGCGCGGCGCTCGCGCTCGGCCTCGGCCTGGCGGGCGATGGCGTGCTGCATGCGCTCGGGGATCTCGACGTCCTTGATCTCGACGGTTGTCGCCTTGATGCCCCACGGCTCGGTCTGCGAGTCGATCACCTGCTGGAGGGAGTCGTTGAGGCTCTCTCGCTCGCCCAGAAGGTGATCGAGGTCGACGCCGCCGAGCACCGATCGCAGCGTGGTCTGAGCAATCTGGAGCGTCGCGTTGTGGAAGTTCTCGACCGCGTTGACCGCCTTGTTGGGATCGACGACGCGGTAATAGGCGACCGCGGTCACCCGCACCGGGATGTTGTCGCGGGTGATCACCTCTTGCGGCGGGACCGTCAGCGTTACGGTGCGGAGCGAGACCCGCACCATCCGGTCGATCGTCGGGACGAGCAGGATCAGTCCGGGGCCGCGCAGGTCCATCACCCGCCCGAGGCGGAACACGACGCCGCGCTCGTACTCCCGCAGCACCCTGACCGAGGCGCCCAGGACGGTGAGCCCGATCACGAGCAGGATCGCCAGCAGGACCGCGATTGCCACGATCACCGGATCTGCTCCCACTCCTCGGCCCGCCGGACGCCAACCGTGAGGCCGTCAAGATGGTCGACCACAACCTCGTCTCCTTCGTGCAGCTCGTGTGGATCCTCGTCGTCGAGAACTGACCGGCGGGCGCGCCACAGGGCGCCATCGACCAGCACGGAGCCGGTCGAGTTGGTCCAGCTGCGCACGATGCCCATGTGACCGATCATGCTCTCGGGCCCGGCCCTGATCCGCCGCCGCCGTACCGCCAATCCCTTGCCGACGGTCAGCAGCATCACGCCGCCCGCGGCGCCGGCGAGCAGCAGCGCCGCCAGCACGCCGAGTGCGAGCCCGCCGCCCAGCCCCATCACCGCCAGCACCGCTCCCACCGCCAGCGCGACCACTCCCGGCCCGCCCAGCGCCCCCATCGTCGGCACGTGGGCCTCGATCAAAACCATGATCGCCCCGACCATCAGCAATGACACGCCTAATGCGGTCATGTCAATACTTTAGCTCCCGTTTACGGCGTCCGTGGGTGAACCAGCCGGCGCCGGCACCACCGACTCCGCCGCCCGCGCGATGATTTCGACGCAGGGTGCTGACCGGGTTCGTCGGAGGCGACGCCGGCGTGCCGACGCCGCTTCCCGCAGAAGCGCTGTCGGCGGATGACTTCCGGCGGGCCACCGAGGAGGTACTCCGCACGCAGGCAGCCACCGGCGAGGGTGTGATCCTAGGCCGCGGCGCGGTCGTGCTGCTCCGCGAGCACCCGACCGCGCTGCGCGTTCGCCTCGACGGCCCTCCGGACCGTCGTGCTGTTCAGGCGACCGCGATCCAGCATCTCGAACCGGCACGAGGCCTACCTCCGCCAGTTCTACAACGAGACGGCGAGCCGCTGGGCCAGGGCCGGCCCGATGATGCTGCCGCCGGCGCCGTACGCGGCCGAGAGCGCGACCAACCTCGTCACGAGATGATCATCCCCCGATCGGCGGCGTGTGAAAAGCCGGGATCAGCGACTGCACCCGGGATGCAGCGTGCCGGCGCGGGTGGTCCGCTTGACGCCGAACATCGCCGCGTCGGCGGAGCGCAACAGCCCATCGGCGTCGTCGGCAACGATCGGGAACACGGCACGCCCGATGCTGATGCCCAGGTGGAGCAGACGCTCGCCGACCTGCACCGCGAGCAGGTATCGGCTCGCCCTCACCTCCAGCGGGGCTCGGGCGGTGATCCGGGCCACGACGTCGTCGAGGTCGTCGGCCGCGATCAGATCCGACGCGGCGGCGCACACGCTGTGCAGGCCCGCACGTGAGCAACCCGCACGTCCACGCGCAGTGGTCCGGCCTCGTGGGAACCCGGCGGTCGCCAGGGCGAACTGCGGATCGCGGGTGACGAGCCTGCGGGCACGCCACAGGGGGGCGACGGCCTTCTCATACGCGATCCGGTTGGTGATGTCGCAGAGGTATTCCGGCGTTGATAGCGTCCGCTTCCTCTACCTTCGACCCTCTGGAGCGGCAGATGACGAGCGCGAATACCCAGGGCCTGGTGACCGACATCGCGGGGCTGCGCGAGAGCGCGGGCGCCCAGCTCGGCCACACCGATTGGCAGGAGATCACGCAGGAGCAGGTCAACCAGTTCGCCGATGCGACCGACGACCATCAGTTCATCCACGTCGACGTCGAGCGGGCCAAGCAGACGCCATTCGGGGGGACGATTGCCCACGGTTACCTGACGCTCTCGCTGATGGCTCCGATGATGCAGAAGCTGATGACGATCACCGACGCGGCGATGGGCGTCAACTACGGGCTCGAAAAGGTGCGCTTCCCGGCGCCGCTCCCGGTCGGCGCGCAGTGGCGCGGCGTCGGCGAGATCGTCGAGGTGACCGACGTCCCCGGCGGCGTCCAGGTCCATGTGCGCGGAACGATCGAGGTCAAGGACCAGGAGAAGCCGGCCTGCGTCGCCGAGTGCGTCGTGCGCATGTACGGCGGCGGCTAAGGCGCCGCCGTCAGGCGCCGCCGCCCACCCCAATGAGCCCATGACGATCGACGTCGAGTCGCTCCTCGCCATCGACGTTCACGTTCACGCCGAGCGGAACCAGTCAGAGCCACAGGATCCGGTGACGACCGAGATCCTCGAGGCCGCCGCCCGCTACTTCGGGGGCAGCCCGCCACAGCCGAGCGCGCGCGAGGTCGCCGACTACTACCGCGAGCGGAACCTTTTGGCGGTGATCTTCACCGTCGATGACGAGGCCGGGATGGGCCGCAAGCGCCTCGGGAACGGCGAGGTGCTCGAGGCCGCCCGCGCAAACCCCGATGTGCTGATCCCGTTCGGGTCGGTCGATCCGCACAAGGGCAAGCTCGCCGTCCGCGAAGCCCGCGAACTGATCGACGCAGGCGTGCGCGGGTTCAAGTTCCACCCCAACACTCAGGCGTTCTGGCCCAACGACCGCGCGTTCTACCCGCTGTATGACGTGATCGCACAGGCGGGGCTGATCGCCCTGTTTCACTCCGGCACCACCGGGATCGGCGCCGGCATGCCAGGCGGCGGTGGGGTCCACCTCAAGTATTCGAACCCGATGTGCGTCGACGACGTCGCTGCCGACTTCCCCGGGCTGGACATCATCCTCGCCCATCCCTCGTTTCCCTGGCAGGACGAGGCGCTCGCGATTGCGGTCCACAAGCCCAACGTGTTCATCGACCTCTCCGGGTGGTCGCCGAAGTACTTCCCGGAGATCCTCGT
>Ga0335078_10007741_pt1 | contig 15945 bp, 10 predicted proteins | sample Lox_Sample_32_FD_206711 | JGI IMG/M metagenome (GOLD analysis project Ga0335078, IMG submission 206711) | Soil microbial communities from Loxahatchee National Wildlife Refuge, Florida, United States - Lox_Sample_3.2 | ecosystem: Environmental > Terrestrial > Soil > Wetlands | place: USA...
AGCCCTGAAAAACCCTCGACGAATCCGGCGCACAGCCGGCGATGAAAATCACGGCCAGCGCCAGTCCACCGGTCAAAGCTAGGCCGTTTCGCAATTGCATCTTGTGATATGAACCAAAGTCGGGGTGATTTGCAAGTTTGCACCGGACCGGACAAAACTGGTAAGTTCGTGGCGGTATGAAAAAGCTGTTCGTCTGCGCTTGGGCACTCATTTGTCTTGCCGGGAATACAACCGCGCAAGACACGAACACCAGTCTGCCCGGCTGGATCACCCGGCCGTTGTCATTGACCGACTGCCTCAACCTGTCGCTGCAACAGAACGCCACGATTCTCAAAGCCAAAAGCGATCTGGAAGCATCGCACGGCGTGGTGGTGCAAACGCGCGCCGTCGCGCTGCCCCAGTTGCAGGCCGCCGGCCAATACAAGGACACCGACCCGCACGCGGTTGAATCCATTCCGGCGCTCGATTATATCCAACCGCATCAAAACTGGAACGCGGGTGTGCAAATCGTCCAATCCGTCTATGAAGGCGGAAGACTGGTTGCCGCGCTGAAGGCCGCCGGCGCCACCAAACAGCAGGCGCTGGCGCAGTATCAAACGGTGCTTGCGGACACGTTGCTGGCTGTGCGCGTGGCGTATTACGACGTGCTGCTGGCGGCCCAGCAAATCACCGTCAACGAAGCCTCCGTCAATCTGCTCCAACACGAACTGGAAGATCAGCAGCGCCGTTACCATGCCGGCACGGTGCCGCATTTCAACGTGCTGCGCGCCGAGGTCGCCGTGGCCAACGAGCGCCCGAATTTGATTCAAGCGCGAAACAATTATCGCATCGCCAAAAACAATCTGTCCAACCTGCTCGGTTACAATCTGCCGCATGAAATCTGGGAGGACATTCCGTTGAACCTGACCGATGCGCTGGACGCCGCGCCTTATCAAGTGGATTTGCCGGCGGCCATTCAACAGGCGCTGTCCCGGCGCACCGAACTCGTCGCCTTGCGCAAAACGGTGGAATTGCAGCGGCTCAACGTCGTGAACGCCAAAGCCGGGTACAAACCGACGGTCCAGGCCTTTGCCGGTTACACCTGGAATAATTCACAATTCGTTGATCCCAATGACATCGGCTACACCTTGTATGGCTGGAATGTCGGAGGGCAGGTGAGCTGGAATATTTTCGACGGGATGCTGACGCGCGGCAGGGTTGTTCAGGCCAAGGCGCTTTACGACAAAGCCAAAACGGATATAGAAGACACCGGGCGACAGATTGAACTTGAAGTGCGCACGGCGTATTCACAATTCATTGAAGCCCGCGAAGTTTTGGAATCGCAGCAAAAAGTACAGGAGGAAGCCGAGGAAGCCTTGCGTGAGGCGGACGCGCGCGCCGCCGCCGGCACTGGCACGCAATTGGATGTGCTCGACGCCCAGACTTCCCTGACGCAGGCGCGCACCACGGAAATCCAGGCGTTACACGACTACGACACGGCCCGCGCGCGGCTCGAACGCGCCATCGGCGCGGACCTGGCCCCGGCGTCCACGGCGAAATAAACCGGAACGCCGCCGGCAATTGATATTTGCCGATTGACGGCGTTGGTATCTCTGGTGGATTTTGTCTGCCGATGAAAAACATCCAACGGGCGCTGCTTTCCGTTTCCGACAAAACCGGCCTGGTGCCATTTGCGCAAATTCTTGCGGCAGCGGGCGTCGAACTGATTTCGACCGGCGGCACGGCCAAAATGCTGCGCGAAGCCGGCCTCACGGTGAAGGACGTGAGCGAATACACCGGCTTTCCCGAGATGCTCGACGGCCGCGTCAAAACGCTTCACCCGAAAGTCCACGGCGGCTTGCTTTTCATTCGCGGCAACGAAACGCACAAGGCGGCGGTCAAAGCGCACAACATTCCGCCGATAGATCTGGTCGTGGTGAATCTTTACCCGTTCGAGCAAACGGTGGCGAAACCGGATGTGAGCCTGCATGACGCGATTGAGAACATTGACATTGGCGGGCCTTCCATGCTCCGCAGCGCGGCAAAAAATCATGACAGCGTAACGGTGGTAGCGGATCCGTTGGATTATGACGAGGTTGCCAGGCAGATCTCCGAAAAAGGCAACACAACACTCGAACTACGCCGAAAACTCGCCGCGAAAGTTTTTGCACGGACTGCCACCTACGACGGCGCGATTGCCGCGCACCTGCAAAAAGTTTTTGGCGCGGGACAGCCTTCCAGCCTGTCTCCATCTGTACCCCCCGCCTCCAGCGGTTCAGAAAAGAGTGAGACCGGCAAAATGCCCGTCCTGCTTTCGATCTCCGCGCCGCTGGCGCAGCCATTACGTTACGGTGAAAACCCGCATCAAGCAGCGGCGCTTTACGGCGGCTTCAAGGAATTTTTCCGGCAGCTTCACGGCAAGGAACTCTCCTACAACAACATTCTGGATTTGACGGCGGCAGCGAACCTGGTTGCGGAATTTACAAATGACCCGCCGACACTGGCAATTCTCAAGCACACGAATCCCTGCGGCGTTGGACAGGGGAAAAATCTGCGCGAGGCCTGGGACAAAGCGTTCGCGACCGACCGGCAGGCCCCGTTCGGCGGCATCATCGCCGTCAACCGGCCCCTCGATGGCGCGTGCGCGGAGGCCATTGCGGAGATTTTCAGTGAAGTTATTGTCGCGCCGGAATTCACAACCGACGCGCTGCAAATTCTGGAAAAGAAGAAAAATCTGCGGCTGATCAGAATGTTGAAATCGCCGCTCGCGGCGCAGTCACTGGACGTGCGCAGCGTCGGCGCGGAATCGTTTTTGTTGCAACAGCGCGATGTCAAGACGACGACGCGCGCAGATTTGAAAATCGTGACGAAGCGCCAGCCAACCGAAGTGGAACTGAAGGCGATGTTGTTCGGCTGGCGTGTGGTGAAGCACGTGAAATCGAACGCGATTGTTTATGCGGCATCGGATTGCACCCTGGGCATCGGCACCGGGCAGATGAGCCGCGTGGACGCGAGCCGGATTGCGGTCTGGAAGGCGGGAGAAGCGAAGCTCCCGCTCAAGGGCAGCGCGGTTTGCAGCGACGCGTTTTTCCCGTTTGCGGATGGCTTGATCGCCGCGGCGGAAGCGGGCGCCACGGCGGCGATTCAACCGGGCGGTTCGGTGAAGGACGCAGAGGTTATTACCGCGGCGGACGGACGCGACATGGCGATGGCCTTCACCGGCACGCGGCATTTCCGGCATTGAACTGAATTCTCCTCGCCATCGTTCTCGTCGTTGAGTTTTGATTCGATTACGAGAACGAGGAGAACCACGAGGACGAGAAATCAACGGATGAGCCAGTAAATCAGGGCGAATTGCGCAAAGGTCACAGCAACCACCAGCATCCACACAAAAAATTCGCCGGCGCGCAAGCCGCACTGGCGGGCGGCGCCCAGCCAGAATTGGAGTTGAACGGAGCCCAAGGTGATGAGATCGCCGTTGCGGAGCACGGCGGTTTGAACCGGCTGGCTGTTTACCGACACCACAGCGTTTGGCGCGGTGACGAGCGCGAACCCGGCCTCGCGTTGGAACTCCAGCGTAAGATGCCGGTCCCAAACACCCGCATCGTCGAGTTGCAGTTCATTTCCGGCGGCGCGTCCGATGTGGAAAGGAAAACGGCGGGCAACCCTTTGGCAGCCCGCCTGTTTTCCCGAAAGGACATTGAGTTGAACCATTACCAGATACGGCGATGAACAATGATTTGATCCCCGGGATAAACCGGCTGGTCTTCCGCCTTGCCGTTTCGTACCCGGTCCACATTGACCTTGATGCGATCGCCACTGACGCGGATAAGTACCACGGTTTTGTGGTTGGCGAAGTCGGTGAAATCGCCGGCCGACGTGATGGCCTGATTCACGGTCGTCTGGCTGAGGTAAAGTTGACGTCCGGGGGTTTTGACTTCGCCACTGACATAGTAAACACGGTCCCCGATGTTCACAGTAACAGTGAGATGGGTGTAAAACCTGGGCACATAGAGGTCGTGAATTTCATTCTGCAATTCGCCCGCCGTCTTGCCGGCCGCCTGAACTTTACCGATGTCGGGCATGGTAATGGTGCCGTCTTCCTTGATGGGTTCCTGGTGTGGAGGAATTTCCACCGGCAAGCCACTCAACGATACGACGACGGTGTCACCGACATGGAAACGGGCGGCATCCGCAGCGGATTCATTTGCCGACGGCAGGCCGCTCATTGCGGGCGGATGAGGCATGTCGGAAAACAGACGTTCGTCGGACGGTGAAGAGCACCCGGCCAGCCACAATCCCGCGACGAGGAATCCAGAAACAGACAGTCCTCGCCCCAACCATGTGCAATACAATTTCATTGCCCGAATCTTCGTAGAAAACCAATCCCCAAATCAATACTTTTGTTTGATTCCCCCTTCGTCGGCATCATCGGGCGGGCTTTGTTCCTGGGCGGGCACCGGTTGTTCTTCCTCACCGTGTGGAGCGTAATCGTGGTAATAACCGGTGTAGTAATAATAACTTTCGTCCTGGGACACATTGATGTTGTTGAGCACGATGCCGATGAAGTTGCCACCGACCTTTTCGATCATCTGTTTGGCGCGGATGTTCATCGGCTGGGGGTAGCGGCGGTATTGAATGACTTGCAACACCATGTCCACTTCGCTGGCCAGAATCGAGGCGTCGCTCACGCCCAAAATCGGCGGCGAATCGAAAAAGATGAAATCATAGCGCTGTTTCAACTCGGCGATCATGTCCTTCATCGGCAACGATCCCAAGACCCCCATTGAACTGTTCGGCAATTTGCCGCTGGCCATGAAGTCAAGCAGCGGCACGCTGGTGGTCTGGATCACCTCCGCGAGCGCATTCTGCTTCAGGAGATAATTGGTCAGGCCAATGTTATTACTGACCCGGAGCATTTTGTGGAGGGTCGGGCGCCGCAAGTCCGAATCCACCACCAAGACGCGCTGGCCGGTGTGGGCGAACACGGTGGCCAGATTCAAAACGGTGGTGGATTTCCCCTCGCCCGCGCCGGCGCTGACCACAACCAGGCTGTTTAATTTGTCGTCCTTGCGCGAGAAGAGCAGATTGGTGCGCAGCACGCGATACGCTTCGGCGTGGGTGCTTTCCGTGCCTTCGTCCGCGAGAAAGCCGACATTTTGCGGAATGACGCCCAGAACCGGCGCCTGAAAGGCGCGCTCAACGTCGTCAATCGTCTTCACGCTGGTATCCAGATACTCGATGAAGAAGGCCAGACCGATACCCATGACCAAACCAAAGACAAGGCCGAGGGCAATATTCAAGGTTTTGTTGGGCTTGACCGGATTATCGGCGGGCGTCGCTGGATCCGTGATTTGAACCATGGACGTTTTGGGAATTTCAAGGCTCAGTTTTTCGGTTTCAATTTTGGCAGCCAGCAGCCGGTGAAAATCCAGTCTCCTTTCCAGCTCCCGTTTTTTCTCCCAATAAGGCATGCCCCTGAAGTATTCCGCCTGATCGTTGGTTCTGGCTTCGTCAACAGCGGCGGTAAACGCCTCCAACGCCGCCTTCTGGGCCTTCACTTCGCTGTCCAAGGCCGCCATGATGCCGGCAACCCGGTCGTCAATTTGATGATTTAATTCGTCAATCTCGGATTTGACGCGGACGACGTTCATATTGTTGGTCGGGTTGTAGTCATTGGTCATAACGACATAACCTTGTTCGGCCGTGTGCAGTTTATCCAACAACGCGGCCAACGCACTATCCGCCATTGCCGTGGGCAGAATGTCCCTGAGTTGGCTGGTAGTGTAACCCTTCAATTCATTCAGCCGCGTTTGCAATTGCTTGTAGAGTTTTTCCTCTTCGACTTTCTCCTCGGCGAGGCGTTGGAGATCCGCCTGTGTGAGCGTGGGCGTCGGGCTGTAGGAGTTTGGGTCGAAGTCGCTGATGTTCAATGCCTTGCGCAGATTGTCCACATTGGTCTGGAGGCTCTGAATTTCTTCTTCTTCCGCCCTGAATTGCTTTTCCAAAACGTCAATGCCCGCTGATGCCAATTCGCTCCGCTGCTGGAGCCGATAATCCTGATAGGCCAAGGCAACCGCGTTGGCCAGCCGGGCGGCATCATTCTTGTCCTCGCTAAAGACGGTAACCGTGATGTATTTCGTATTCCGCACGGTGTCGAGGTGCATTCGCCTCTTGAGAAACTCGATGGCCTCGGTGGTTTTGAGCGTTTCGCCATTGAAATATTTCTTTCCCCATTCAACGTTCAAATTCAACGTGTTGACGACATTGCTCAACACAGCCTGAGATTGAATCAGTTCATAGGTCGTCTGCAGGAAAAACGGGTCGTAGGCAGCCTGTGATACTGACCGCTCTTCGCCTATGCTGATGTCGCTGACGTTCGGTTCGATGAGGATGCGGGCGGTGCTGGCATAGGATTCCGGCAAAATGAACGTCACCGCCGTGGCAATGATGGCGGTAATTAAAAAAACGGTGATGATGATCGCCTTACGAATGCGAATAATGCGCCAATAATCCAGGAAATGCAGTTTGGTTTCCTGCGGCGGCGAAGTCTTGAATGAGTCCATACGTCAAAAAAAAGCGGGTGCCTTGGTTAATAAGACTGGGCCTCCATCGGAACGTTCAAAAGCATTTGTTAAAACTGGCGGCTTAATAAGACGCGGTGACGCCTATGTAAACGATATTTTGCGAGTAACCGCGCTGATAAATATTGGACTGGAGGTCGTTAAAATTGTAGCCGAATTCAGCCGATAAATGCGGGGTGAAGCTGTAAGACAGGTTCAAGCCCAAGGAATAGTAATTGTCCGGCTGACCGTTGTATGCGCCTTCGTTATACGTCGAGTACTGCCAGGTTCCAATGAGTGTCCCCAGCAGCTTTGGCGTGATTTGCTGGTTCAGGGAGGCGTAAAGCACCGAACTCTCCTGGTTCAAGGTAAGTTTGCCGGTCGTCGGATCGGGTGCGACCACATCCGTGGAGTTTTGCACTTGGTTGAAGCCGATTTCCGCGTAGCAGCCGGGAAGGTAGGTATAGATTAGCGAGATAACTGCATACGGTGTAACCGAGGGCGAGCTTAGAGGATCGTTGTAATAATCGGAGTATGACGCGCCGGCTTTGGCCGAAATGTTCAAATTCGGAAGCAGGTTGTGTTGGACGCCGACATATCCGGTGTAGGAGCGGCTGTTGCGACTCTCGCTGTAATAAAATGGATTGCCTGTCACAATTGCAAGCGGCAGCGAATAGGCAATCGGTTCATTTCCATTGTAATTTAACCACTCAAATGAACCGCCCACGAAGGCTACCGTTTGCGGGGCAACATGCCATTGGAAATCCAACGACACAGTTTGGTCAATGCGATTCAGCAACCCGGCCAAGCTCGCGCCCTTTCCTGTACCAGGCGGGACGATTGGAAAGACGTCCGCAAGCGTCGCCCCATTGTTCTGGTAATTGTAAAACCCATTCTGATAATTCAACGACGTGCTGAACAATCGCGTCCAATCCGTATTTAAGGTGAAAGTGGCGGTGTTGACAAAGTTGTCTCCATTGACGCGATAGGGCTGTGTAATTACGCCGTTGGGGTTCAGCAACTCCGGTTGCTGGGCCACAACAAACGTGTCCAACACTTTTCCCTGCCATCGCTCGCTAAACGCGTGATCCACCCAAAAATCAAGCTGGTCGCTTTGGTCAACCGCACTCTGCCCCAGTTCTTCCCGTTCCTGGTAATAAGTCATCGTGTAAGTGTTGCGCAACCCCAGCTCCGTCTGCTGCAAAGGCACGGCCAGCATGAGTTGGGGGGAAAGCTCAAACCCGTAGCTGCCGCGCGGGTTGTAAAAGTCGTTTGCGGTGTCGTAATTGTCGTCGTAGAAGCCGCGCAAGGTGGCCGAAATGTTCCAGATTTTGGAGGCTGACATGGGTCCCAAATCAGGTGCGTAAGCAGCTTGCAAACTGGCGGTTCCGGCTGCTGCCAGCCCCATAGAAACAAAGAATTTTTTCATAACTCTTCTGGACGTCCTAGTTAGACCGCTGACATTCCTCATCATTCAAAATAAGTGTCCACAACCAACGACGTCCGTGATATTGCCCACAGCGCCATTCCACTGTCAAAAACAATTTTTAACATTTTTTGGCCTCAAAATTTCGCCTTCAACCGCCATGCCGGACACGCTGGCGCTTTAATTTAGAGACGCTTCCGCTTCAACTCCCTCGCTAGCGATTCCGATGTGAGAGTGTTTACCACGTCCGTTTGTTCCAGCCACCCTTTCCGGGCAATCCCGGCGCCCAGCCGCAGAAAAGCCGCGTGCTCATTACGATGCGCATCCGGGTTGATGACGCACCTGACCCCCTTGCTCTTCGCGTATGGCCAGAGTCGCCAGTCGAGGTCGAACCGATGCGGATTGCAATTCAACTCCACCCAGGTGCCGGTCGCGGCACAGGCGTCAATTACGGCCTGCGCGTTGACCGGATATGGCTCACGCTCCAAAAGCAACCGCCCCGTCATGTGTGCGATGAGATGAACGAACTTGTTTTGCGCCGCGCGAATCAGCCGTTTTGTGTTCTCCGCTTCGTTGCTGGCCGGAATGTGCAGGCTGGCCACCACCACGTCCAGTTCCGCGAGGAGGTCGTCGTCAAAATCCAGCCGGTCGCGCAAAATGTCCACTTCGCATCCGGTCAGCAGCCGGAAACCGCTGCCGCGTTCGGCCAATTGTTCGTTCAATTTTTTGATTTCCTTGATTTGCTCGCGAACGCGCTTCGCGTCCAATCCGTTCGCCTGAAACGATGATTTCGAATGGTCGGTAATTGCCCAATACTCAAAACCGAGGTCGTCCATGAACTCTGCGATTTCCCCGGGGGTGTTGTGCCCATCGCTCCAAGTCGAATGATTGTGCAGGGTGCCGCGCAGATCGGTCCACTCGATGAGCCTGGGCAAATCGTTTTTTTTGGCGGCGGCAAATTCGCCGTGGTCCTCACGGATTTCCGGCGGGATGAAGGGCAAATCCAGCTTCGCAAAAATTTCCGCCTCGTCCCGGCACGGCACGAGCAACTTCGGATCGCGCGTTTCCTCCTTGGATTTGAACAGGCCGTATTCGTTCAGCCGCAAGCCGCGCGCAATCGCCCGCTGGCGCATGACAATGTTGTGCTCTTTGCTGCCGGTGAAATACGCCAGCGCAAACGGGAATTCCCGGTCACTTACCACGCGCAAGTCGCACTGGATGCCGCCATCCAGAATCACACTCGCCTTGGTGTCGCCCCTGGCGATGATCTTGACGATCCCCGGCTGCGCGATAAAAAATTCAATCACCGCCGCCGGCTTCTTTGACGACGCCAGCAGGTCAACATCGCCGATGACTTCCTTGAAACGCCGCAGACTGCCTGCCGCGCTGCAACGAATCACCGCCGGATGCTCACGCAGGTTTTCGAGCAGCGGCTCGGCGACGCGCAGGGCGTCGTTCAATAAATGTTTCGAGGCGTAAGTCCGCCGGCGCTCGATGCCTTCGAGTATGTTCGCCTGCGTCTTTTCACCAAAGCCGTCGAGCCGGGCGACCTTGCCGGATTTGCATGCCGCTTCCAGTTTCCCGACCGAATCAACGCCCAGCTTTTCATTCAGCGCCTGAATTTTTTTTGGTCCCAGTCCGGGAATTTCCAGCATTTCGATCAAGCCCGGCGGGATGGCTGCTTTCAATTCATCGTAGTAACCCAGCTTGCCGGTTCTCACCAGCTCAGTGATTTTCTTTTCCAACGCTTCTCCGATGCCCTTGATTTCGCCCAGCCGGTTTTCCGCCACGACCTTCGCCAGCGGTTCATCCAGGCCCTCAATAACGCGGGCGGCATTCAGATAAGCGCGCGTCTTGAACGGATTCTCGCCTTTGAGTTCCAGCAAGGTTCCGATCTCGACCAGAATCTCCGCAACGCGATCTTTGTCCATGCGCCCAGCATGGCGCTGCCAGCGGCCAATTTCAAGCTGGGGTATTTTCCGGCCGCGCCGGAAGACTCAGGGTGGACAGGAACAAACCTACTGACTACCATTGGCCCGTTCAGGAACCGGACTTTGAGAAGCACCTTAAATGAAACAGAACAACATCGTGAAGAAGGCCAAGCCCGCAAACCTGGCGCCGCCCAGCCTGCGCAAAAGGGTTTACGCCAACTGCCGGCAGATGCTCGGGATATTGTCCAGCCGGTGGAAGAGGAAAACCTTCTGGCCAATGTTGTTCTTGGAATTGCTGCTGGCCCTGTCTTTGAGTGTCGCGTATTACTTCCTCGTCAGAAATTTTGCGATGGGGGTCCCGAACAACACCACCAATCTCATGGTATTCAGTTCGTGTTCCACCGGACATTTTCACCTGGGGCAGCTTGGCGACGTCTGGAAAGGGCGCCTGTCCGGCTTGTTGTTGTCCGGTTCACTGTTTGACTTTCTGGTAAAAGACACCAACGGCTTTAAGATTGACCAGTACAGCAGCATTTTCGGCTTGTACCAAAGCGCTTGGCTGTTTTTGTTGTTCCTGGTCGTCATTTGCGCCTTGCGTCATTCGCTCTTCGTCAACCTCGGCATTTTCGCCGGCCTGATGTACAATTTCTCACCCGCCTCCGGCCTCTATTTTTATCCCTGGGACATGCCGTCCACGCTGTTTTTCACACTGGCCGTTCTTTTTTTTGAGCGCCGGCAAATGGCCCTGATGGCGGCGGCGATTTGCGTCGGGTGTTTTTTCAAGGAAACGGTCCTGGCCTGTGCGGTGCTGGCGTTGTTCGCCGGTCACTGGAAGTGGTGGAAGCGGGTTCTGCTGTTTGCGGCCCTGGTCGCGGTGTATGCGGTGGGGAAAAAATTTCTATTGAGCCAGTTGCACTTCAAGGTGGCGGCCTTGTCCATGCAGAACGCGACGAGTCTGGCGGGGCTGGTCCGGCCCACGATTCTGCTGGAAAACCTCAAGGCGCTGATTTCACCGACCCTCAACCATGCTGTTTTCGCCAATGCGGGAACCGTGGCGGCGGTGTTGGTGCTGGGTTGGCACCGTCGGTTCCTGCCTTACATGGCGGTCATCCTGGTGTTCCTTGGCGGCCAGTTTATGTATGGTGGGTTCACCGAATTTCGCATTTTCATGCAAATGTTGCCCTTGAGCCTGATCCTGCTGAGCGAGTGGTGGCACGACCGTACCGGGTCGGGCATGGCCACACGGTTGCCTATCAAACCTGCTCCGGCCTGGGCAATGCGTGGAACTTTTCCGATCCTGATTCCAATGGCCATCGTGCTGATGGGGCTGTCCATCGTTATCCCGGCCTGGCGCTACCAGACCCTCTGTGAAAGCCTCAAGCCTGACTACCAAGAGCGTGTCGTCGCGACCTTGAAAACCAAGGCCGAAAAAGGTGATGCCCAGGCGCAGCTCCAACTTGCCAAACGTTGCCTCAAAGGTGAAGGCGTGCCGGTCAATCTCACTGAATCTTTCAAGTGGTTCCGTAAAGCTGCCGAGCAGGGACAAGCCGAGGCCGAATACCAATTGGGCGTGTGTTATGTCCAGGGCGAAGGCACACCAAAAGACTACCAGTCGGGCGACGATTGGTTTCGCAAGGCCGCAGCCCAAGGCAATGCCGATGCGCAATACGATTTGGGCTACAGTTTTGAGAATGGCCTGGGTGTCAAACAAGATCTTGCCGAAGCCGCCATCTGGTACCAGCGTGCCGCCGAAAAGGGTCATATCCTCGCTCAAAACCGGCTGGGAATGATTTGTGCTTTTTCCCGGAAGGATTATGCCGAGGCCGCGCAGTGGTTTCGGCGCGCTGCCGAACAGGGGGACGCTACGGCCGAGAACAGCCTCGGAGCTCTCTATCTGCAAGGACTAGGCGTCCAACAAGATAAAAACGAGGCATTTAAATTGTTCCAGCAATCCGCCCAAGGCGGTTGTGTCGAGGGACAGAATAGCTACGCCGTGCTCCTTTACAGTCAGCGGAATTTTACTGCCGCAACCGAGTGGTTTCGCAAGGCTGCCGACCAGGGACACGCCGGTGCCCAATACGCCCTGGGCCAGATGTCGGAAAAAGGTTTGGGCCGTCCGCCGGACCTGGCCGAGGCCACACTATGGTACACCCGATCTGCCAGACAGGGTTACTCCCAAGCCCAACTCAGTCTCGGAAAAATGTACCGCCGTGGGCAGGGCGTCAAAACTGACAACGTCGAGGCCTATAAATGGCTCAAGCTGGCTCAATTGCAAGGGGTGCCGGGAGCTGAAAGCGAAGTCGCCGCTTGCGCTGCGGTCATGTCCAAAGATGAGTTGAGCGCCGCCGAAAATCAGGTGGAACAGTTCCCAAAACCGGCGAACCAGCAACAGTTTTCATTGCCATGACCCATGCCGGATAACCAACGCAACTTGAGGCCCACCGACATTATTCAGCGGGGCGATCACGGCCCGTCACGGATTTGGTGATTTTCTTTTCGAACGCCTCGCCGGGGCCCTTTGGTTTCACCATGCCGGTTTTCAGCGATAACTTTTCCGGGCGGCTCGCTCCGGCATTCAATTGTACGTGCGATACTCACGTGGCTGCGCGTTTTGAACGGGTTTTCGCCCTTCCTCAGGCCGTATCCCGATTTCGAACAGAATCGCTCTAACCTCGTTTTTGTCCACAGGCACGAGAAAGACTGTCCCGTTTCAACCGAGGCAAAACCGAAAGTCACCTGCAAATTTGACTTGGAGTGGTGACGCGTTTTGACTGCCATCCAAAGGAAACGAACCGGCTCATTTGTAACAAATAAAAGGGATTTGGGAGGAGAAAATGGCCTGCGGCTTGCTGTAATTTTCCAGGCAGCGGGTTCAGGTGCCTTGGAAATTGAAAAGGTGAAATTCATAAATTTAAATCTGGATTTTTCGCAACAATACCTGCAGGCGACGCTGTTCGTGTCCCTGTTAAGCGTGTGGGTATTGGTGGGGCTTTTTTATTATCTGAATCGTTACACCCGGCGGGAGTATTTCAGCATTTGGACCGTGGCCTGGCTGTTTTATGCGCTGTGGCTGACGCTGGGGCTGACCATGCAGGGCACGATTTCCACTCAAGCAGATAAAATGGTCTTTATCCTCAGGCAATGTTGTGTGGCCATTTCGGCGGTGTTTCTTCTGTGGGGCAGTGCCCGCTTCCTCAGTCTGCCGGTCCGGCAGACGTTGCTGACTTTGTTCATGCTGTTCCTGCTGGTTTGGACGGTCGTCAGTCCGGAAGTGCTTACCGATGCTCTGCAAATCCAGCTACCCGTTTTCATCCTCATCGGCCTCGGCAGCGTGTTTGCCGGCGTTTGCTTCTACCGGGTGCGTAAAAAAATGCCGTTCGTCGGCGCGGGAATGCTGTCCCTGGGCTTCTTCCTGTGGGGAGTCTATCTTTCGAGCTATCCATTCTCCCAAAGGTATCAAAACCTTTACAACGCGGGCTTCCTCATCGCCGCCGTGCTGCAACTCTTTATTGCCGTCAGCATGATTGTGCTGGTCATGGAGGAGGTCCGGTACAATGCCGAACAGATGCGCGCAGAAATTGAAACCGTCCGTTCCGAGAAGGAGGCCTTGCGGGCCAAAATTCTCAGCACGGAGGAACAATGCCGCAGCCTTTATGATCGGGTGCGCCTCACCGATGGCGTGCAAAAAGCCTACGATGAACTGCGCCGGACCCAGCAGGTGGTTGTGCAGCAGGAACGCCTTCGCGCCCTGGGCCAGATGGCCAGCGGAGTGGCGCATGATATCAACAACGCGCTCTCGCCGATCATCGCCTATTCCGAACTATTGCTCACCTCGGTGCCGGATCTTCCCGAGAATGTGCGGCATTATCTGCAAACCATCAACAAATCCGGCGACGACGTCGCCCATATTGTCGCCCGCATGCGGGAGTTTTACCGCCGCCGTTCCGACAACGAACAATTGACGAAGGTGAACGTGAATCAAATCATGGAGGAAGTCATCGAGCTGACCCGCCCGCGCTGGCGCGACGTGGCGCAACGGGAAGGCATCTCCATCCATATCGAACACGACTTTGAGTCCGGCCTGCCATCACTGCTCAGCGACCCCACCGAACTCCGGGAGGCGCTGTTCAATTTAATTTTCAATGCCGTGGACGCCCTCCCCCAGGGCGGCACCATCGCCCTGGCCACCCGTTCGGTAATCCGTCTCCCCCAGGGCGGTAATTCCTCGCCTGAACGGCAAATTCAAATCGAGGTGAAGGACAACGGCATTGGCATGAACGAAAAAACCCGCCTGCATTGCCTGGAACCCTTCTTCTCCACAAAAGCCACGCGCGGCGGTACCGGTCTCGGGCTGGCAATGGTTTATGGCATGATGCAGCGCCACGAGGGCGCCATCGAAATTGACAGCGCGCCCGGCCGCGGGACTTCTGTCCGGCTCACCTTTCCTGTTCGGGAAGAAACTTCGCCGGCCGCCGAGTGCCCCGCGTCGCAGGCCAATCAAAAGCGTTCGTTGCGCATCCTTTGCATAGACGACGAATCCCAGATTCAGGATCTGTTGAAGCATTGTCTGACGACACTGGACCATCAGGTGACGACCGCTTCCAGCGGCAAGCAGGGTTTGGAGATGTTCCGCTCGGCCATCCGCAAAAAGCAACCTTACGAGACGGTGATAACCGACCTGGGCATGCCGGATGTTGACGGCCATCAGGTGGCTCGCACCATCAAGGCGGAATCGCCCGGCACACCGGTTATTATGATGACCGGCTGGGGAACAATAATGAAGGAAGATGGAGAACTTGTTTCGGAAGTGGACGCCGTGGTTGGCAAACCGCCGCGCATAGGCGAGTTGAACAATCTGCTCCTTAAACTTACGGCCTAGGATAAACGCCAGTGCCAGGGCGCTCCCCGTCCGGCACCGTTGCTTGTTCCCGACAACAAAGCCCGGTTGTTTCTTCCGGGCGCCTCGTTTTTTCCGTGCCGATTCCTGCAAATGCCGGTAAGGTCAAACTCATGTCAGAAATTATCCACCGTCCGATGGCGCTCACCATCGCCGGTTCGGACAGCGGCGGCGGCGCGGGCATCCAGGCGGACTTGAAAACGTTCACCGCACTCGATGTCCACGGCACAAGCGCCATTGCGTGCATCACCGCGCAAAATCCCAGGCGCGTTCTCGCCGTCGAACCCTGTTCGCCCAAAGTTTTGCGGCTGCAAATCGAGGCCGTGTTCGAGGAATTGCCGCCCGCCGCCGTGAAAACCGGCATGCTGTTCTCGGCGGAAAATGTCCGCGTCGTTACGGAATTTTTCGGAGCGCGGGTGGCCCGCCCCCGGGTCTGGTTGATTGTTGATCCGGTGATGGTTTCCACCAGCGGCGCCGTTTTGCTGAAACCGGCGGCCATCAAAATCTTGAAAGAGGAATTGTTGCCGCTGGCCACGCTCGCGACCCCCAATCTTCACGAAGCCGAAATTCTGACCGGACGCAAGCTCACGTCGGTTGAAGACCTGCGCGCCGCCGCCCGTCAAATTCGCACACGCTTCGGTTGTGCCGCGCTCGTCAAAGGTGGTCATTTGCGAGGCGGGTGCGAGGCTGTGGATGTTTTTTTTGACGGACGGACGGAATTGCTGTTGAGCGCACCGTTCATCAAAGGTGTCCGTACCCACGGCACCGGTTGCACCTGTTCGGCGGCCATCGCGGGTTATCTGGCGCGCGGCTGCAACTTGCCGCGAGCGGTGAAACGCGCCAAGGAATTTGTTACTCAAGCCATCATCGGCAGCTATCGCATCGGCAAACATTCCGCGTTGAATCAACTGTTCCACTAGGGCGTGTGCCACTCGATAACGAGCAAGGACACTGCTTCCCGCGGCAAATTGAATCTCAAAACGGCCTGCCCATTTTTGACACGGATTTTCCCGGGCGGTTCCAGCTCTGCAAGCTGCCCGGCCTTTTCCAGTTCCGCAAATTGTTTCGCTGACAGCGTCAACGGCGAACCCATCTGCTGCCAGACGGTGAAGGCGTCGCTGTGATCGGCGTCAATGCGGAAATGCCGGG
>Ga0335078_10007743_pt1 | contig 15941 bp, 14 predicted proteins | sample Lox_Sample_32_FD_206711 | JGI IMG/M metagenome (GOLD analysis project Ga0335078, IMG submission 206711) | Soil microbial communities from Loxahatchee National Wildlife Refuge, Florida, United States - Lox_Sample_3.2 | ecosystem: Environmental > Terrestrial > Soil > Wetlands | place: USA...
GTCCCGCGCGAGACACTCAGAAGTCTTCGCGATCATGGGCCGGTCCGGCGCCGGCAGGCGCGGATCCGCCACGGTGCGACGGCGCGGATCCGCCGGGCCAGCGGGCACGGCGCATGTCCACCCGGACGGGCGGGCGGGCCGAGCGGAGCGGCGTGCCCTCGGCCAGGTAGTGCCGCAGCGCGACGCTGTCGTGCCCGGGGGCCGGGGTGCCATCGGAGTGGATCACCCGCCACCACGCCACCGCGCCGCCGTAGACCGACATCACCCGGCCGACCTGCCGCGGCCCCGGCCCGGCGGCCAGGTACTCGGCGATGTCACCGTAGGACATCACCCGGCCGGGCGGGATCGAGTCCACCACGTCGAGGACCTGGCTGGCGAAGTCGTCGACCGGCGGCACTCCGCTGTCGTCCCCGGTCACCGGCTCGTCCCCGGTCACCGGCTCGTCCCCGGTCACCGGCTCGTCCCCGGTCACCGGCTCGTCCCCGGTCACCGGCTCGTCCCCGGTCACCGGCTCGTCTTGGTCACCGGCTCGCGCTGCGTCACCGGTTCGCCCGGCGGAGGATGACCAGCCGGGTCCCCGCGGCGGCGATCACCACCAGCGAGGTCAGCGCGAGCAGCCCGAACAGGACGAGCTGGCCGGAACCCCGCGGGCGGACCGGTTCCTGCGGGAGCACGCCGTGGTACTTGGCGGCCGCCTTGATGCCCGCGTCCGCGGGCCGGGCGCCCGCCAGTTCCCCGGCCTTAGCCAGGGCGGCGGCCGCGTCCACGATGCCGAACCCCACCTGGCTGTCGTAGCCACCGGGCGGGCGGTCTGTGGTCGTCGAGGTCAGCGCGCTGGCTACCAGGTCCGGCGCGAGATGCGGGTACTTCGCCTTGATCAGGGCAGCGACCCCGGCCACCAGCGCGCAGGCCGGGCTGGTGCCGCTGACCCACCAGTACTGCCCGTCCCGGCCCTGGGCAGGCACCGATACCCCGGGTGCCGCCACCTGGACAGAGAGGTTGTCGCTGGAGAAACCGGCCACCACGCCGCTGGAGTTGACGGCGCCGACGCTGATCACGCCCGGGTAGTTGGCGGGGAAGGACTCGGGCGCCAGGCCCGCGCGGCCCGAGCCCGACTGGTCGCCCGAGTTCCCGGCCGAGGCGACCACCACCACGCCATGGTCGAAGGCGTTCTGCAGCGCCAGCTTGACCGTGCCGCTCGGCGCGCTGTAGCCGATCGACATGCTGATGACCCGCGCGCCATGGGTCACGGCGTAATCGATCCCCTTCGCCAGCGACTGCTGGATGAAAGTCTCCGGCTCACGTTCGTACTTGCTGTAGTGCGGGTCGCCGCGATCGGGGATCACCCGGATGGACAGGATCCGCGCCTCCGGCGCGATGCCGACGACCCCGCTGAGGCCCGCGTCATGGCCGTGCCCGGCGATCAGCGACGCCATCCAGGTGCCGTGCACGCCCCAGTTGCTGCTGGCCCGGCTGGTCTTCACGCCGGTGAAGTCAGGACCGGTGATGACTGAGCCGACTAGGTCGCTGACGTTGGGGTTCACCCCGCTGTCGATCACCGCGACGATCACCCCGTCGCCCCTGGTCACCTGCCACGCCGCCGCGGCGTTGAGCATCCCCAGGACCCACTGCTGGTGGTCCCTGATGCTGTCGGCGGCGGCCGAGCCCGCGAACTCCCCGCCCTCCCGCTGTACCGCCGCGATCGCCGTGCCGGGCAGCAAGGCCAGCGAAACCACGCTCAGCACGGCCAGCAGGGCGAGCCCCAGACGCCACCCCCGGTTCAGCATCCGGGCGCTCCCGGGCAGTGCGGCGGGGCGGGCCTGACGGCGAGCGTATTCGCGACGGAACGCGCGACCCCCGCAGCCATGCTGGTCATCTCCTCGTCGGAGTACCTGTCCTCGGACACCGGCACCCGCGGCCTGCTGTCGGAGTACCCGGCGGCGTACATGACCACGTACGGTCCGGCGGTGAAGCTGTCAGAGATCTGCCTGCTGTAGTCGTACAGCCTGGCGCCCGCGCCGGCGAACCTGACTACCAGGACGCCGGCCTGCAACCGGCCGATGTCGCCGATCTCGTGCGCCGCGGCCAGCCGCGGCTGGGACAGGCCGTTGCCGGCGCTGGCGGCGGCGGCATCGTTCGGGAGCACCGCCACGCCGATGGTCATCACATAGCTCCGGGTGGCATCGATGTAGGTCGCGCGGAGCACCGCCTCGCACCCGTCCTTGCGCAGCACTTCGCCGGCCAGGCTGGTCACGGCCTTGGCGCAGTCGGACTCCTGCGGCGCGATGCTGACCCGGAGCGCGTCCAGATCAAGCGGGGCCGTGTCCTCCAGCACCGTGGCGGAAAGCTGGTAGGAGACCGAGGCCGGGAAGATCCGCCCGGCGGGCAGCGTCTGCCAGCGGCGCATGACCTCCCACGCCTCGATCTGGCGCTGCTCGCCCGCGGTGAACTGCCTGGGCAGCAACTGGATGGCCACTGCGGTCATCGAAAAGGCGAACCCGGTGATGCCGAGGATCAGGGCCAGGATGGCGACGCCGCGGCGGCCCCGGCCAGCGCGCCTTCCGCGGCCACCGTTCGTCCCGTCGGCATACATCCCGTCACCGTGTATCCCGTCGCCTAGGCCCCGGTTACCGTATACCCCGGGCACACGGCGCCACTGATCACCGCGTGCCTCGGGATCCGCCGTCACAAGGAAAATGGTAGGGCTTAATCAAGGCGTCTTGACGGGCCGGAGGGACGAATGCCCTGGTTTGACCTGCCATTGGACCAGTTGAACGGTTATCGCACGGTTACCGCAGAGCCGCCGGAACTCGACCGATGGTGGCAGCTGCGCCTCGAGGAGGCCCGCAGCGCGGCCCTCCCGCCTGCGCTGACCAGGTACGAAGCCGATATCTACGCGCCGGTCGAGGTATACGACACGGAGTTCTCCGGAGCGGGCGGCGACCGCATCAGGGCCTGGTACCTGCGACCCGCGGGTGCGGACGGGCATACCCCGGTGGTGGTGAAGTTCATCGGCTACGGCGGCGGACGCGGCCTGCCCGCCGAGCATGCGCTGCTGCCTGCTCTCGGCTACGCGTTGTTCGTGATGGACACCCGCGGCCAGGGCGGCCGGTCGAGTACCGGCGTCACCGGGGACTATCCCGGCGACCCGGCCGCAGGACCGGAGAACGCCCGGGTGATGACCCGGGGCATCGCCCGGCCGGAGGGCTACTACTACACTCGCCTGTTCACCGACGCCGTGCTGGCGGTGGAGGCGGCCAGCGAGCTGACCGGCGCGCCCCGGGTCGCGGTGAGCGGGATCAGCCAGGGCGGCGGGCTCGCGCTGGCCACCGCCGCGCTGGTCCCGCAGGCGGTCGCGGTGTGCCACGCGGACGTGCCGTTCCTGTGCGACATCCAGCGCGGCATCACGCTGGCGCCGGACGCGCCGTACACCGAGGTGCCCGAGTTCCTCGCGCGCAACGTGGAGCTGATCCCGGCCGCGCTCGACACCCTGCGGTACGTGGACTGCGCGCTGCTGGCGCGCCGGATCACCGCGCGATGCCTGCTCAGCGTGGGCCTGATGGACACGATCTGCCCTCCGTCCACGGTGTTCGCCGCCTACAACGAGATCACCGCGGGCAAGGACATCTCGGTTCACCCGTTCACCGACCATGCGGTACCGCCGACGCACGTCGAACGCCAGCTCCGCCACCTGAGGGACTTCCTGCGCTGAGGCGCCGGGACCCGCGGGTGCCGCGTTGCGCCGCGTTTCCGATCCGATACGCCTCACGGGTCACGCTAACCCCAGCCGCACGCCTCATTCTGCAGATCCCGCCTCGTTCGGCAGCCGCCCGCGCGTCCGCCAATGACAAGCATGCGCTTTCGATGCCTCACCGGTCCCGCCGACCTCATGGATCTCACTATTTCGTATATTTATTCGGTATGACGAATTTTATCGTGGAGTATTCGGGCTTGGTGGCGGATTTAGGTGCCTATAGGGCACCAAACCCTCCGCCAAGCCCTTATCCACCAAGATCTTTTTCACACTGGATGCACCACAGCGCACTCGGGCACCACAGCATGCACGGATACCACTGCGGACCGGACCAGGGCACAGGATCATGGCGATCGTGACATATGGGTCATCCGCCACCGGAGGCATCCGGCCAACACCCGTTAAGGTGACCGGTAGCGGCGCTGCGGACACCTCAGGGGAGGTCCTTGGTGACTGAAGGGAACGGGCACGTCATCGATCCGGCCGGCGAGGCCCGGCAGGCTCTGCAGGCGGCCGTGGCCGAGCATGGGCCGGAGGCGTTGTCGAACGCGGTCATCATGGACGGCATCTGCCAGGATCGCCTGAGCGACCTGCCTGGCGAGGCCATTCTCATCGGCAGCGCGGCCCGTACCGACGTGCCGGCGCTGCTCCGGGACCTGATTCCCAAGATGGGCAACTATGGCGCGATCCAGTCTGTCGCCACCACCCTGGCCGAGGCACACGGGCTCGACACCACCGCGTGCTTGTGGGTGGTTCGGGAGTTCGCGCGCGTCCTGGGCCTGATCGCGTCCGGCGGAACCTACCCGACGGCCCGCATCAGCGCCGCTGAGGGCGCCGATCAGGGCGCAGCGCCGACCCCTACACCGACCGAGCCTCCTGCTGCCGCCGGGGGTGCTGCCGCAGGCGGGAGTGGCGGTGCGAGTGAGGATGCCGCTGGCGGCGAGAGTGCCATCGCGGGCGAGAGCGCGGGGGCGGGGCCGGTGTCAGGCGAAGCTGCCGGGAGCACTGGCACCGAGGGCAGAGCAGCCGCCAGCGAAAGCCCAGAGAGCGGTGCGGCCGCCAGCGAAAGCCCAGAGAGCGGTGCGGCCGCCAGCGGGAGTCATGGCGACGAGGTAGCCACGAGCGCGAGCCCAGAGAGCGGTGCGGCCGCCAGCGGGAGTCATGGCGACGAGGTAGCCGCGAGCGCGAGCCCAGAGAGCGGCACGGCCGCCAGCGGGAGTCATGGCGACGAGGTAGCCGCGAGCGCGGGCACTGCCGGTATCGAGGCTGCTGGCATCGGTGCCGCAGGTGCGGCGGTTGAGGGGGCTGGGGGCGGCGCTGGTACGCCAGGTGAGGCTGGATTCCCGGGTACGCCGGGCGGGGCTGGTTTTCCCGGCGGGGCGGGCGGGCCTGAGGGGCCGAGGTCAGGCTGGGCGGGCGGAGCGGAGGTTCCTCCGGGGATGCCGGGGAACGCGAGCGGGCCGCCGCCGCGGCGGGCGCCGTCGGGGGGACGGGGGTTCAACCGGAACACGGTCGGTGTCGCCGCGGCCATCGCGCTGGTCGCCGGTTACCTGGGCGTCGCGGCGGTGGCGCACCTGAGCCCGTTCCCCGCTAAGACGGTCGCGGCAACCCCGTCCCCGCCCGCGAGCCAGGGGAACGGCGCGAGCTCAAGCCCGGACGGGTCACCGGACGCGACGCCTGACCCGACCCCGAGTTCGGACTACCAGATCCTGCTGAGCAAGATCCCGGCCGCGATCCAGGGCACGAACAACTGCCACAACATCGGCACCGCGGTCGGCGCGAACGCGGTGAGCCAGTGCTCGGGCATTCACGGCCTAGCCGCCAGCACCATCTTCTATTACCAGTTCGCCGACGAGACCGCGCTCGGCACCGGGTACAACAACTTCCTGACGAACGTCGTGAAGTTCAAGAAAGAGACGGCGTGCACCGACAGCCACGACAATTTCGTCGATTTCGTCGCCCAGTGCGAGTCGGCCTTCACCAGCACGACACCGAGCATGACCGGCAGCATCGCCGAGTACACCAACAAGAGCAATAACCCCATCATCGTCACCAGCGACGACCAGCGGCACGTCATGGTGGTCATGGTCGGCGCGAACGACGGCGACCTGCTGGCGTACTGGAAAAAGCTGCGATGGGTGGTGGCGTAGGCCGGGTCAGGTCTGGCCGGGCGGTTTGGTGTTGTTACCTGTTCCGGTGACGATCTTCCACATACCCCAGGCGCCGGCGACAAGGCCGCCGATCACGATGATGGCCACATGGCTGGCGGCCCCGATGATCAGGAGCAGGATCCCCAGGCCCAGCGCGACGGCCCCGATGGCCGGCCCGGCCTGCGGCTTTGCGGTCCGCGCGGGCGGCACCGGCGCGCCCGGCCCCGGCATGGGCGCTCCGGGCGCGGGCGGCATCGGCCCGAGGGGCACGTACCCCTGGGGTGCGGGCGGCACGGGCCCGGGGGGCGTGGCCCCGTGGGGCACGGGCCCGTAGGGCGTGGCCCCGTGGGGCACGGGCCCGTAGGGCGTGGCCCGGTGGGGTACGCCCCCGTGAGGCACGGGCCTGGGCGGCTCCTGGGGGGCGCCTGATCCAGGTACGGTCCACCAGATGGTGGAACCCGGCGGCACCATTGTCTGGCTCAGCTGCGGCATCGGGCCGGTGCCCGCCATGCCGAGCGGCGCGTACAGCGGGGGCGGTGCGGGCAGGGAACCCGCCGCGATCCGCGCGGTCACGGCCTGGGCTGCCGCCGTCGCCGCGGCGGCCGACGGCATCGCCCCGGACGACGTGGCCACGGGCGAGGAGGGCACGGACGACGCAGGCATAGGCGAGGCCGGCACGGGCGAGGCCGGCACGGACGAGGCGGGCACAGGCGGCGAAGAAGGGGAGGAGGCGGCCGCCGCGGGCGTGGCCTGGGACCAGGGGCGCGAGGGCGACCCGGCGGCCCCCGGAGAACCCGCGGAACCAGGAGAAGCCGCAGTGCCCGAGGAACCCGGAGAACCCGGAGAACCCGAGGAACTCACAGAACCCGGAGAACCCGGAGAACCCGCTGCGGCGACCGCGCCTGAGCCGGGGGGGACCGCTGGGCCCGAGGCGGGGGGGACCGCTGGGCCCGAGGCGGGGGGGACCGCTGGGCCCGAGGCGGGGGGGACCGCTGGGCCCGAGGCGGCCGTGGCGGCCGGGCCTGAGCCGGCCGTGGGCCTCTTCTCCCACCAGCGCTGCTCGACCGGGATCGGCTGCCGGGCCGGGGTCACCGCTTGCTGGTCGAGGGTCATCTCCAGGCTCTTATCGGACACCCAGCCCGGATCGCAGCACTCCTGCAGCCGCCGGGCCAGCTCGTCGACCTGCGGGTCCCCCATCGCGGCCAGCTGCTTCCAGGCCTCGGTCTTGAACGGGGGGAAGAAATCGGCCTTGGCGAACAGCAGGTTCTTGGAGTTGTACAGCGCCAGCCAGAGCCCCGGATCCTTGGTCAGCGCGACCAGCGACAGGTAGATGACCAGCGCGGAGAAGGTATCCAGCCAGCGGTCCCAGACGCGCCCCGCGGGGTGCTGGTAGTTCGGGTGGCCGAACTCGGTGGGCGGGGAGTGCCTCGCCAGCTGCGGGATCCACACCCCGTCGAAGTCGACCAGGCGGAGCCGGCCGTCCTGGTCGACCATGACGTTGCCGTGCTGCAGATCGCCGTGGGCGAACTCGCTGCCCTGCAGCAGCGCGACCAGCTCACGCCATCTGGCCGCCAGCGTGGCCAGGGCGGCCGCGTTGCCGTTCGTGACCAGGAAGTCCACGTACTCGTTGAGCGTCCGGCCGTCGATCCACTCCATGGTCAGCACCGGCCAGGTCGCGTGGTTGACCTGGATGGCCCCGTCCAGCCAGGTGGTGCCCGACACGCACGGGCTCAGGTCGTGGCCGGCCAGGTAGGCGTCCAGCGCGCTGTACCGGTCCCGGCTGGAGGCGTCGTTCCTGATGTAGCAGCGCAGCGCCTGGGGCTTGCCCTCCACCGCGGCCTGGAACACCACGGCGCTGCTGCCCCGGGCCAGCGTGGGCCCGAGGCTGTCCCAGACGAACTCGGCCGCCTGCAGCTTCGGCACGGTGAACGCCCGGGCCGGCGCCTGCACCGCCTTGTAGTAGTCGCCCGCGGCCGGGTAGGCCATCGCGGCTGGCTGGCCGGTCACCGGCAGGCCAGCAGGAAGGCGGGCTGGCCGGCCAGCAGCCGCAGGCGCATGAGCGTCACGTCGTCGTTCTTCATCCTCTTAGCGCTGTTCTGCTCTCTCCGTTGGTCCTGGACCAGGCGGGCGAACACGTCAGGGTGCGCCAGCGTGGTCAGGGTGTCCCAGACCTTGGCCTCGTCGCGCTCGATGGTGCGCAGGATCCACTGAGCCATCGCGTCGGTGGCCGCGAACAGGAAATCGCCGGCCTCGAGAACCCCGCCGCCGAACAGCAGGCGTTTGGTCATCCGGTCCAGGCTGGCACGTGATGTGTGCACGCCGTCGGGCAGCGTGCCGAAGTCATCGGGCCCCATCGGCGGGAACGCGGCGATCAGGCGGCCCGCCCGGACGTGGAAGAGCACCGTGTCGCCGAGCGCGACGGCCCGCCAGTGGGGTTCCGGGCCGTCCAGCCCGTCGATCTCGAAGCCGAGCAGGGTGGCGAACGAGCCGACCTCGGTGAACTTGCGCTCCTCGATGATGCTGTCGAAGTCCCGCCCGGCCGCGGCCCACTGGTCCTGCATCCCGGCGAACCAGGCCCGCATGGCGGCGGGCTCCAGCCGGGGGCCCTCAGCCCCCCGGGCCTGCGGCGCGAACGACCTCACCAGCTGGTCCACCCAGCGCACCGGGTCATAGGCCCCGGTGGCGCCGTCGAGAACGACGAACCGGGCCCGGCGCGGGGCCGCGATCCCGTCGCTGACCACGCCGCCGCAGGCGCCGTCCTGCCACTCGCCGGGCGCGTTGCCCTCCTTGGCCTCGCTGAAGGTGACCATCTGGATCTGCATCGGGCGGTCCGCTCAATCCCGCACGTCGACCTTGGTGCCGACTTCGAGGAACCTGACCAGCATGGTGGCGTCGGCGTTGAAGCCGAAGCCGCGGGCGCCCGGTTCCAGCGCGGTGCCGGTGCTCTGCGCGCTGGCGATCATCGGCGGGGGCAGCAGGCTGCTGATATGGAACAACTGGGGGCCCGGTTCGGGCAGGCCGTAGTCCGACGAGGGGAACAGCACGCCGTTGGACGCCATCGGGGACAGGAAGATGTTGAAGAACAGCGCGGGCCCGTCGCTGGTCTGGATGTTGACCAGCCGCTGGGCCCACTCCTCCAGGGTGGCGCCCTCGTAGGGGCTGTCGGTCACCATGCCATCGGTGATGTTGATGATGATGGGCGGGAACGAGTCGGGATGCGCGCTCGCCCACTCGTAGACGTGCGCGCCCGCCACCGCGACCGCCTGGCACATCGGGGTGCGGTAGCCGTGCACGGGCTCGACCCAGACCGGCACCCGGCTCGGCGGCGCGCCGACGTCCACCGACGGCGTCTCCCGGAGCGCGATCGGGTTGTCCCGCAGGTCGGGCAGCGCGACCAGCGGCTGGCCGGCCAGCTTCCCGCCCAAGGCGGGCTCGACGCCCTCGCCGCCGGCCACCGGGCGGATGCCGTAGCCGAAGATGCCGACGTCGAAATAGTGCCGCGCCTTGCCCGGCTCGCCCTGCGACGTGAAGAGCAGCTCAAGCAGGATCTCATTGAGCACCCGGGCCGCTCCCTGCGCCAGGGTCTCGTGAGTGCTGACCCAGGTCGACTTCATGGAATCGGAGCGATCGAGCAGGAAAACCACGCAGCCAGGATCTCTCCGGCTGATGTCTCTCTCATACATGAAATTACCTCCGTTGCTTACGGGGATAACACGAAACACAGGCGTGGGTGGGTTCAGGGAGCAGGCGGCCGGGACTCCCTTCGCTCCCCGGGCATGACCCGGACCGGCGGCCACGGCGTGCCCGGCTGCCAGGTCCAGGTGTACTCGCAGGACTCGCAGCGGAAGTTCCAGCCGTTCCCGGCCCGCCGGATGTCGAGCCGGAACGCGCCGCAACGCGGGCACTGCGCGATGAAAGTGGAAGCCAGGTAGGTGGACAGGTCCGGGGCGGGCGCCCGCTTGGCGCCGGGGCTCGGCGCGGGCGGCCCCCCCTGGGCCGAGTCCCACCAGGGTGCGTCCGGCCCCGCCCCCGCGGCGCCGGCGCCGCCCGGCTGCGACGGAAGCGGCAGCAGCTGGACCACGGTCTCGTGCGCACCGGGGGTGCCGCCGCGGGCCTGCCCGTCGGGTCCGGCCGGGCCCCGGGCGGCCGGCCCGGGGGCAACGGGATCAGGGGCCACGGGATCGGGAGCCACGGGGTCCGGGGCGCCGGGGGCGAAAGAAGCGGGCGGGACGGACCGGGGATCGCGGGCACCGGGCGGGACGGACCGGGGGTCGTAGGCCGCGGGCGGCGCCGGGTGGCGGCGCGGAGCGGTGGCGTACCGGCCGGGATCCGCGTCCGGGTCGCCGTTCAGCTCCGGCGGCCGCGCGGGCGACCGGAACATGGCCAGGACCGCGATGCCGCCCGCTACCAGCGAGACGATCACGGCGATGGTGACGGAGGTGTGCACCAGGGTGGCCGCGGCCAGGCCGCCGATCAGCGCCGCGGCGACCACCAGCAGGGCCCAGCCGAGCTGGGCCGGCCCGGCTGGCTCCGGGTTCTGCTTGCGCCGGCCGTGGGAGCTCACTGGCCCACCTGGGGAAGCTGGGGGGCAAGGCGGAATATCACCAGCTGGGGCCCCTTCCTGGCGTCGGCCGCGGAGCAGATCCAGCCCGCCAGCACGTGCGTGGTGCGGACCGCGCTGCCCCAGCCGATCGGCGGGTCGATGCACACCTGGTACTGGCCGGCGGGCACGTTCGCGGCGAACTCCAGGGCCGAGTTCAGGGTGCCCGACACCACGCTGGCCAGCGTCCCGTTCTGCAGCACGTTCACCTGGCTGCCGGACACGCTCAGGCCGCCGGTGCCCTGCTCCGCCACCCTGACGGTGAGCTTGACCGAGGGCCCCTTGGTGGTCGCCGCGGTGCCGCTGGCGCTGACGCTGGCCCGGACGCTGGAGCTGGCACTCGGGGTGGCCGCGGGCCCGGGCGTCGTCGACCCGTGGCCGGTGAACCCGCCAATGACCAGCACCGCGACGAACGCGGCGGCTTGCGCGAACAACGGCGCGGCCAGCTTCTTGCGGTCGAGCATGACCACCGGAGGAATCCCCTCCTCTCGTGGATCGGGCGCTACTACCCTGTCACGAACCTGGCGCTACTGCTCCCACCATGGCTTGGGGACCGGCCTCGGCGGGGCCACGGTGGGCGGGACCGTAGCCGACGTGGTGCCGCCGTGCGGCGGTGCCCCGCCGAGCGGTGCGGTGCGTTCCGGCGGCGCGGACGAGGCGTGGGCCGGCTGGGGCGCGGGAGAAGCAGCCGGGACGGTCCGGGCGCCGGGCGCCGGCGCCCGCTGCCACCAGGCCGTCCGTGACGCCGGCGGGCCGGCCGGCGCGGGCTGCTCCGGGACGGGCGGCGATCCGCCGTGGGCCGGGACCGCGGGACCCGCCGGGGCGCCGTACCCGGCTGGGGCTCCGTACCCCGCGGGGGTGCCGTGGCCCGCGGGGGTTCCGTAGCCGGCCGGGGCGCCGTGACCCGCCGGGGCGCCGTATCCGGCTGGGGCTCCGTACCCTGCGGGGGTGCCGTGGCCCGCGGGGGTTCCGTAGCCGGCCGGGGCGCCGGGGTGGGCCGCCGGGCCCGCGGCCCACGGGGCGGGCGGCAGCAGGCCCTCGGCCACGGCCGGGGACGAGGCCAGCGCCTGCTCCGGCAGCCAGGCTCCGGCCCGGGCGTAGCCGAGGAACAGCAGCACGCTGACCAGCGTGACCAGGACCCAGGAGATATGGCTGTTGATGGGGTTCCAGTCGTTGAGGCCGTGCAGGACCGCCGCGATGGCGATGCCGACCAGGCCGAGGGAGTACTTCCGGTTCGGGCCGGTGATGGCCAGGCCGATGAAGTACCCGGTGATGCCGGCCCAGCAGGCGTGGTCGATGGGGTCGGTGAGAAAGCGCCAGACGTACTGGATGGTGATGGCCTGCAGATCCGGGCCGGTGGCGTTGCCCGACAGCGAGCCGAGGACGTCGGTGAAGTAGTGCACCACCTCGGCCGCGCCGAACACCAGCCCGCTCACCGCGCCGAGGAACAGGTAGTCCCGGGGGGTCTGGGTGTCCCAGTAATGCCGCCAGATCCACGCCACCACCACGATCGGGATGGCCTTGGCCAGTTCCTCCGGGATCCCGATGGTGAAGATGTCGAGCAGGGTCCCGGTGCTGCTGTGCAGCTGGGTCTCCAGGAAGATCGCGGTGGGCGCCTGGGTGACGATGCCGACCACGGCGACGGCGGCGAGCATGGCCTTGGTGACGTGCTGCGGGCGGACGATGACGCCGAGCAGCAGCAGCCAGGCCACCGCGAAGTAGATCGCGAAGATCCAGGCGACGTCGTGGATCTTGGCTTCGGTCGCGTTGTTGAGCATGACCAGCGCGATCGGCGGCACGCAGACCAGGGCGACCAGCAGCAGCACCGGCCAGCTGCGCAGCGCCGGGTCGCGGAGCCAGTGACGGATCGGCACGAGGTGCGAGAAGGAATACGACGGAAATTGCCCGCCGGGCGGCCGGCCGGAATTGGGAAAGTCGCCCCCACCCATAATGCCCACCCTTCCGCGACCGTGACGGAATGGCCGCTGGGCCAGGGTCCGCCGCCCCTAGCTGCCCCAAGTCCCTGGAAAGGTCCCCCCGCCCGCCCAGTCCGGGCAGATTGGGCGCAGCCCGGCTCATGGCGCGCGTGCGCCTGCTCCGAACGCCAATCCTAAACTAGGCCTGATGGCTTGCACTAGGGATCGCTTTTACCGGCCACCGCGCGGACAGCGATGATTTCAGTCGCCGATAACCACCCGGTTGGTCAGCGTGCCGATGCTCTCGATCGTCACGGCCACCTCGTCCCCGTCGGCCAGCGGCCCCACGCCGCCCGGCGTGCCGGTCAGCAGCACGTCCCCGGGTAGCAGCGTCATCACCTGGCTGACGTGCGCGATCAGCCCGGGCACGTCCCACAGCAGCTCCGAGGTGCGGGCCTGCTGCCTGATCTCGCCGTTCACCGTGGTGGTGAGCTCCAGGTCGGAGGGGTTCGTGCCGGTCTCCATCCACGGCCCCAGCGGGCAGAACGTGTCGAAGCCCTTGGCCCGGGTCCACTGCCCGTCCCGGGCCTGCAGGTCCCGCGCGGTGACGTCGTTGGCGCAGGTGTAGCCGAACACCACCTCCTCGGCGCGCTCCCGCGGTACGCCGCGGCAGAGCCTGCCGATGATGACCGCCAGCTCCCCCTCGAAGTCGACCCGCTCGGCCAGCTTCACCGGGTACTTGATCGCGTCCCCCGGGCCGGTCACCGACGTGGACGGCTTGAGGAAGATCACCGGCTCGGCCGGCGGCTCGCCGGTCATCTCCCGCGCGTGCGACGCGTAGTTCCCGCCCGCGGCCACCACCTTGCTCGGCAGCACCGGCGCCAGCAGCCTGACCTCGGCCAGCGGGTACCGGTTCCCGGTCAGCCGGACCCCGCCCGGATCGACGCCGAACGGGTGCCCGTACAGCTCTGCGATCGTCAGCCCCGGCCGCGGCGGCCGTCCGGCTCCTCCGCTCTCTGGCTCGCCCTCGACTACGCCGTACGCGACCCCGTCGCCCTTGGCGAATCTCGCGATACGCACGCCACTCCTTTTGTTATCCGGCCCTGCGGCCGGCTACTGCTGGTAGCCTTCGACCTCGCCGACCGGCCGCACTATCGCCTCGTCCGGGTTCTCGCCGAACTCCCGGCGGGCCCGCCGCTGCCGCAGCAGGTCCCAGCACTGGTCCAGCGCCTCCTCGGCCGACCGCAGGTGCTCCCGCTCCGCCGCGCCGCTCAGCTCACCGGCCGCCAGCTGCTGACGGAGCTTGTGCTCGGTCTCGATCAGCTCGCTGATATGAGCCATGATCTCCTTGTCCTCCATGCCCCTACCGTAATTGGCTGGCCGTCCTGCCGCGCCCCTGGGGCGGTTAATTGAGCCGAACGGACCAGCGGCACGCTCTCCCCAGGATTATCCGTAAAGTGGGGCGAACTGGACGTCACGGTCAGTGATGGATTCGGTACCCGCAGGTCCCGTGACGCCGGTCACCAGGTGAACGGTGGTACGCGTCAGGAGGGCACGCAGGTAGCTGGGCTTGGGGCTAGCTGGGCTCGCGGCCGGAGCGGAGGAGGCAGTAGGTGACGGCTTCCTCCAGGGCGTGCCAGGAGGCGGCGATGATGTTCTCGTCCACGCCGACCGTGCTCCAGGTGTCGCCGGTGCCGTCGTCGGACTCGATCAGGACGCGGGTCACGGCGCCGGTGCCGTGGGTGCCGGCCAGGATCCGGACCTTGTAGTCGGTGAGCTCCAGGCTGGCCAGCTCCGGGTAGATCTGCTCGAGCGCCGCGCGCAGCGCCTTGTCCAGCGCGTTCACCGGGCCGTTGCCCTCGCCGACCGCGACCAGCCGCTCCCCCTTGGCGGTCAGCCGGACGGTGGCCTCGCTCGTCATCCGGCCGTCCGGGTGGTGCTCCACGATGACCCGCCAGGAGTCCACCGAGAAGTACTCGTGCCGCTGGCCCATCTCGTCGCGGAGCAGCAGCTCGAAGCTCGCGTCGGCGGCCTCGAAGGTGTACCCGCGGGCCTCGAGATCCTTGACCTTGTCGGTGACCCGGCCGATCGTGTCCTTGTCGCCGGACAGGTCGTAGCCGAGCTCGCGCCCCTTCAGCTCCACCGACGCGCGGCCTGCCATGTCCGAGACCAGCATCCGCATGTCGTTGCCGACCAGGGCGGGGTCGATGTGCTGGTAGAGCATCGGGTCGACCTTGACCGCCGAGGCGTGCAGGCCGGCCTTGTGCGCGAACGCGGACAGGCCCACGTAGGGCTGGTGGGTGTCCGGCGCGACGTTGGTGACCTCGCTGATCGCGTGCGCGATCCGGCTCATCTCCTGGAGGCCTGGTTCCGGCAGCACCTGGCGGCCCTTCTTCAGCTGCAGGCCGGCCACTACGCTGAACAGGTTGGCGTTGCCCGCCCGCTCGCCGTATCCGTTCGCCGTGCCCTGGACGTGCGTGACCCCCGCGTCGACCGCCATCAGGGTGTTGGCCACGCCGCAGGCGGTGTCGTCGTGGCAGTGGATGCCGAGGCGGGATTTCGTGGCGTCGGCCACGGCAGCGACCACGTCGCCGAGCTCGTTCGGCATCATGCCGCCGTTGGTGTCGCACAGGGCTATGACGTCGGCGCCCGCTTCCGTGGCGGTTCTTATCACCTCGAGGGCGTACTGCGGGTTGGACTTCCAGCCGTCGAAGAAGTGCTCGGCATCCAGGAATACCCGCTGGCCGTGCCGGCGGAGGTGGGTGATCGTGTCCGCGATCATCTCGAGGTTTTCCTCGAGGGTGGTCCGCAGGGCGAGAAGGACGTGCCGGTCGTGACTCTTGGCGACCAGAGTCACGACCGGCGCGCCCGATTCGCGCAGCGCGGCGACCAGGGGGTCGTCGGCCGCCTTGACGCCGGGCCGGCGGGTCGCGCCGAACGCGGCGAGCTGCGCGTGCTTCAGGTCCAGTTCCTTGGTGGCGCGGCGGAAGAACTCGGTGTCCTTCGGGATCGCGCCGGGCCAGCCGCCCTCGATGAAGCCGACGCCGAGTTCGTCCAGCTGGCGCGCGATGACCAGCTTGTCGGCCACGGTGAGGTTCAGGCCCTCCTGCTGCGCGCCGTCTCGCAGGGTCGTGTCGTAGACGTGGAAGCTGTCGTCGAGCATCGGATTCTCTCCCGAGATTGTCTTTTTCGTCAGGCAACGTGGCGCAAAACAAAAGACCCCCCGCGAGTACGCGAGAGGTCTGCGCGCCGACGTGCCGGGTTTATGTTCCCGGCGCCAGGGCTGCTGCCCTAGGTGCCGACGCGCCAGCCGATAATGATGCGGCCTGACGTCACGGTGTCAGTCTGCCACACCCGCCCGCCTCGTGACGCCTTTGTCTCACCATCCGAGACGCTTTCCCGGCTCTTCCATGATCGTGGCCAGAAATGGCCGGATAAGGGCCAAACCTGGCCATGATCATGACGGAGGCCGGCACGGGGCTGTGAGGCGGGCAAGGGCTGGGGCTGGGCGGGGTTTGGCT
>Ga0335078_10007744_pt1 | contig 15940 bp, 15 predicted proteins | sample Lox_Sample_32_FD_206711 | JGI IMG/M metagenome (GOLD analysis project Ga0335078, IMG submission 206711) | Soil microbial communities from Loxahatchee National Wildlife Refuge, Florida, United States - Lox_Sample_3.2 | ecosystem: Environmental > Terrestrial > Soil > Wetlands | place: USA...
AAAGAACGGCATCGGCGTGACGACCCAGAAATATTTTCCGGGCGCGCGCATCGTGCGCGCCTTCAACACCATGAGCTACATGTATTTCGAGGAACAGGCCAACCGGCCCGATCCGAAGCTCGCGGTCCCGATCGCCGGCGACGATGCCGATGCCGTTCGCGTCGCCGCCGGACTGGTGCGCGACGCCGGTTTCGATCCGGTCGTCGTCGGCAAGCTCGCCGACGCCAGACTGTTCCAGCGCGGCGGGCCGGGTTACGGCCAGCGTGTGAGCGCCGAGGAACTGAAGAAAAAGCTGTCGTTGCCGCAATGACCACCGGCACGGCCGGCGAACGCGCCGGCGCTGCGGGGACGCTGCAACGCTGGATCGCCGCGGCGGTGCCGGCGACACCGGCCGAACGCGGCGCGGCACTGTGGTCATTTGCTTATTTCTTCACGCTGCTCGCCGGTTATTACGTGCTGCGGCCGCTGCGCGACGCGATGGGCATTGCCGGAGGCGTGAAGAACCTGCCCTGGCTTTTCACCGCGACGTTCCTTGCGCTGATCGTCGCGCAACCGATTTACGGCGCGCTCGTGGCGCGGCTGCCGCGAGCGCGTTTCATCCCCGTCGTCTATCATTTCTTCGCCACGAACCTTCTTCTGTTCTGGTTGTTGTTGACGCTTCACATCGGCACCGCGACCGTCGCCCGCGTGTTCTATGTTTGGCTCGCCGTGTTCAGCCTGTTCGCGGTCGCTGTGTTCTGGTCGTTCATGGCCGACATTTTCACCGCCGATCAGGGCAAGCGCCTGTTTGGTTTCATCGGCGCTGGTGGCACCGCAGGCGCCCTGCTCGGCCCGGTCATGACGCTCGCATTGGTATCGTTCGGTCCGGTCAACCTCCTGCTCGCGGCGGTGATCCTGCTGGAGGCGGCGGTGTTCTGCGTTTGGCGGCTCGAACACGCGACCACAATACACCAGGCCCAACAAGTCGAGCCGCCGCGGCTCGGCGGCAGCGCGTTTGCGGCTTTGCCCGAGCTCATGCGCTCGCCCTATCTGCTCGGTATCGCCGCCTGGATCAGCCTGCAGTCGTTTTGCGCCACGATCCTGTATTTCCAGCAGATTCATCTCGTCGCCGCCGGAGTGCACGGCGCCGGCGCGCAGACGCGAATTTTCGCCAGCATCGATCTCGCGGTGAATCTGCTGACGCTGGCGACCCAGGTTTTCGCCACCGGGCATCTGCTCAAGCGCTTCGGCACCGGCGTTACCGCCGCCGCACTGCCGGCGATCTATGTCGTCGGTTTTCTCACCGTATTTGCCGCGCCGACGCTGCCCGTCGTTCTGGTCGCTCAGGTGGCGCAGCGCTGGTTTCACTTCTCGGTCGCCACGCCGGCGCGCCAGGTGTTCTATACGGTGCTTGGCCGGGAGGAAAAATACAAAGCCAAGAATTTGATCGATGTCGTCATTTATCGCGGCTCCGATGCGTTGTACGGTTGGGTCTACGACAGCCTGCAGGCGCTGGGCCTGAAGCTCGGCGCGATTGCACTGGTCTCGGTGCCGGTGGCGGCGATCTGGCTCGTGATCTCTGCAGCACTCGGGCGCGCCCAGGAACGCCGGGCCGAGCGCGATACCGCCGCGGCGTCCGGAGATTGACAAACGATGCGATTAACACGGCGCGAGTTTGCGATCATGCCAGCCGTGGCGCCAGCGGCGCTGGCGCAGACCGCGTTCGCGCAACAATCCGCGCCGCTGATTACTCGCCCCATTCCTAAAACCGGCGAGCAGCTGCCGGCCGTAGGGCTCGGCACCGCCGAGGTGTTCGACAGCGACGATGCAGAGACGCGGAAGAAGGCGGCGGCCGTGGTCCGCGCCCTCCTCGATCGCGGCGGCACTCTGATCGACACCGCCTCCTCTTATGGCGACGCCGAAATCGTGCTCGGCGAGGTCACAGCGCCGAAGGGTCTGCGCGAAGAGCTGTTCATTGCCACCAAGCTCGAAGCGCCGGACGACGTCGAACTCAAGCGTTCGCTTGAACGCCTCAAAACCCAGAAGGTCGACCTTCTGCAGCTGCACAATGTCGACGATCCTGATCAATCGCTATCGCGCTTCCACGAATGGAAGCAGCAAGGCATGTGCCGCTATGTCGGCATCACCTCGACGTTTCACCGCTCCTTTCCGGCGCTCGAGGCCGTGCTCACGCGCGAGCAGCCCGATTTCGTGCAGGTCGATTACTCGCTCGACAACCGCGAAGCCGAAAAGCACATCCTGCCGCGTGCCGCCGAAGTGAAGGCGGCGGTGCTAACGGCACTGCCGTTCGGCCGTGGCCGGCTATTCCGCGCCGTGCATGGTAAGCAAGTGCCGGCGTGGGCGGCATCGTTCGCCGGAAGCTGGGCGCAATTTTTTCTCAAATACCTCTTGGGCGATCCGCGGGTCACAGTCGTGATCCCCGGCACCTCCGACCCGGCGCACATGACCGACAATCTCGGCGCCATGCGCGGCGCGCTGCCCGATCCCGACCAGCGGCGGCGCATGGAGCAATTCGTCGCCGCGCTGTAAAGCCGCCTCCGCTGCGGAGCCCTCGAGGCGCTCGGCCGCGGGCTATCGCGGATGCCGCGTCAGGTTGCCTCCCTGCACAGCCGAACCGCCTTTTTCGTCTAGCCAAGCCCGGCCCGTTCCTGCACACTCGCGGCGGGGTGGAAACACAATAATGATCTTTTCCTTCGATCTCCTGATCAATGCCATCGTCTCCGGCATCCTGATCGGCGGTTTCTACGCGGCGATGGCCTCGGGCGTATCGCTATCGTTCGGTATTCTCGACATCGTCAATATTGCACATCCAGCTTTTATCATCCTCGGCTCCTACGCCGCCTACACGATTAACCACGCTTTCGGCCTCGATCCGATTCTCGCGAGCATTGCGATGCTGCCGGCGTTCTACATACTCGGGGCCGGCATCTATCAGGTTTACTACGTGGCATTCGAGAAGCGCGGGCAGGAATCGCTGCGCGGGCTGGCGTTCTTCTTCGGCCTGCTTTTCATCACCGAAGTGTCGCTGGTGCTTTATTTCGGCGTGGACTACCGCGACGTGACGGCGTCTTATATCGGCCCGACTTGGCATCTCGGCGACATCGACGTGCCGCTGCGCATCGCGGTGCCGTGTTTGGTCTCTTTGCTCTTGATCGCGGCGCTCCAGCTCCTGCTCGGCCGAACCTTCATCGGCCGCGCCATCATGGCGGTGGCGCAGGATCAGCTCGCGCTGCGCCTGATGGCCGTCGACCCGATCCGCATCAAGCGCACCGCCTTTGCGATTTCCATCGCCACGGCATCGCTCGCCGGCGCCTTTCTGATCATCATCCAGCCGGTCGAGCCGTCAGTCGGACGCGACTATATCGGTCGCATCTTCGCCATTTGCGTGCTGGGCGGCATGGGCAGCCTGCCGGGGACCGTGATCGCTTCCATGTTGATTGGCGTCGTCGAAAGTCTGACCTCGACCTTTTACGGTCCGTCATGGGCGCCGGCTGTCTCGTTCGGGTTTCTATTGCTGACGCTGGCGATACGCCCCGCCGGCCTGTTGGGACGTTGACGCGTGCGCACGCTTCCGTTTCTCGTCATCAGCCTCGTCATCGCCGGCCTCGTATTTGCCGGCGCGCTCGCTATCGGCAACGAGTACATCTTCTTCGCCGGCTACGTCGTGCTGCAGTACATCGTGCTATCGACGGCGTGGAACATTCTCGGCGGCTATTGCGGCTATGTGAATTTCGGCACCGGCGCCTTCTTTGCGGTGGGCGCCTACTCGACGGTCGCAATTTATAATCTCTTCGGCAAGAACGAGCTTCCACACGTGATGCCCATGCCGGTCCTGATGCTGATCGGCGGCGTCGTTTCCGGCATTGTCGGTTTCGGCATGGGTTACCTGACGCTGCGGCTGCGCGGCGCGTTTTTCTCGATCGCGACGCTGGCGCTTGCCGTGGTGCTCGAGACCCTGATCGTCAACTGGGATTTTGTCGGCGGATCGCGCGGCGCCTACATCCTGCGGCCTGAGACAGTGCCGCTGCTCGGCAGCTATGTGCGTTATCTGTTCCTGGTCATGCTGCTGCTGGCCGTGGCTTCGCTGGTTATCGCGCGGCTGATTGAGCGTTCGCGCCTCGGCTTCGGCATGACCACCATCCGCGACGACGAATTGGCGGCGGAAGCCTCCGGCGTGCCGACGCTGCGCGTGAAACTGATCGCCACCACGATTTCCGGCACGCTGATGGGCATGGCCGGGGCGCCGTTCCCCTACTACATCGGTTATCTGCAGCCGGATTCGACCTTCGCGCTCGACTACGCCATCAACGCCATCGCCATGCCGCTGATCGGCGGCACATCGACCTGGGTCGGCCCGCTGATCGGCGCCGTTCTGCTCGACTCGCTGCAACAACTCATCACCGTGACGATTTCGTCGGCGGTCAACCTCTTGATCGTCGGCTGCCTGCTCGTCGCCTTCGTCATCCTGGCGCCGAACGGCATCGTCGGACTGTTTCACAAATTTTCTCAGCGCAAAGCCGACGATCCTGTCGGCCGCCGCCACGTCTCGCTCGATCAGCCGGGCCCGGTGCCCGCGGCCGGCTCGGCTCCGGAGTCCCCGCCATGAGCGAACTGCTTGAGGTCGACAATCTCAGCAAGCGCTTCGGCGGCTTCGTCGCGCTGGACAATATCTCGCTGACGGTGCCGGCCGGCGAGCGGCTCGGCCTGATCGGACCGAACGGATCGGGCAAGAGCACGCTGGTCAATTGCATCTGCGGCACGCTGCGCAATGAGCAGGGCTCGGTGAGCTTCGACGGCCGCCCGATCGACGGCATGCCGGCGCACAAGCGCACGCATCTCGGCCTCGCCCGCAGCTTTCAGCTGCCGCGTCCGTTCCCCAGCCTGACGCTGATCGACAACGTACGCATCCCGCGGCTCTATACGGTCGAAACGCGCGGCGCACACCGGACAACCGAGGAGATCGACGAACACTGCCATGGGCTGTTGCGCGAGGTCGGGCTGGAAGCCAAGGCACGGCAACGGCCGCGCGACCTCACCCAAGTCGAAATGCGCAAGCTCGAACTGGCGCGCGCCATGGCGGCGGAGCCGAAACTCCTGATCGCCGACGAAGCCATGGCGGGACTGACGCATTCGGAGATCGAGGACATTCTGGCGCTTCTGGTGCGGCTGAACGAAAAAGGCGTCACCGTCATTCTTATAGAGCACATCATGAGCGCGGTGATGAGTTTTTCCCGCCGTCTCGTGGTGCTGGTGTCGGGCCGTATGATCGCTGACGGCAAGCCCGACGAGGTGATGCGCAATCCGGAAGTCGAGAGGGCGTACCTTGGCTAATAGCCTCAATCTCTCCGGGATTCACGCCGCCTACGGCGCGGTGCGCGTGATCCACGATGTCTCGCTCAACGTCGGCGGCGGCGAGACGGTGGCGCTGCTTGGTACCAACGGCAACGGCAAATCTACGCTGATGAAATGCATCATGGGCATCGTGCGCCCAAGTGCCGGCTCGATCGTCGCCGAAATCGAAGGCATTCATCACGATCTGACCGGCCGCACCACCGAGGAAATCGTCGATCTCGGCATTGCGCTGGTGCCCGAAGGCCGCCGGCTGTTTCCCAAGCTCACCGTCGAGGAAAATCTACTGCTCGGCGCCTTCCGCCGTACCGCACGGGCGCAGCTTAAGCAGAATCTCGATGTTTGTTTCGAGACCTTCCCAAGATTGGCCGAGCGCCGCGCACAGCTCGCCGGCAGCATGTCGGGCGGCGAGCAGCAGATGCTGGCGCTCGGCCGGGCGCTGATGCTGGCGCCGAAGATTTTGCTGGTCGACGAACCGTCGGTCGGCCTGGCGCCGATCCTGGTCAGCCGCACTATCGACGCCATCAATGAGATGAAGCAGCGCTACGCGCTCACCGTGTTGATGGCCGAGCAGAATTTCAACCAGGCGATCCGCATCGCCGACCGCGGCTACGTCATCGTTCACGGCAAGATCGCGTTCGAGGGCCGCTCCGCGGACGAACTCAACAACAACGATCTGATCAAGAAGTTTTACCTGGGACTGTGACGTCATTCCGGGGCTGAGCGAAGCGAGGAGCCCGGAATCCATAGTCACAGTGCGTCGGGCGAAACTCGCAACAGAACCTGCGGCGGCAGTGATTATGGATTCCGGGCTCGCGGGCTGAAGCCCGCGCCCCGGAATGACAAGTCCTACTTCACCTCAAAATCGAAATAGGTGCGCGGAAACGGCTCGCCGCGGAGCGTGAAATGCCACCATTCGCGCGAATAGCCATAAAAACCCCGGCGGCGCATGGCGGTCGCGAGCAGCATGCGATTGGCGTGGGCTTGCGCGCCTATGCTCCGGTCGGCGGTCCAGGAGTGCGGCGAAAAGAAATCGAAATGCGTGCCCATATCGAGCTCGGCGCCATCTGATTTCGCCAGCGTCAAATCCATGGTCGAGCCGCGTGAATGGCCGGAGTGCGTGGCGATGTAGCCGTCGCGAAACAGCGTGCGTTTGTCGACGTTCGGATAGAACTCGGCTTTCATCTTCTGGTCTTTGAGGTCGCGCGCCCAGCGCACGAAATTCTTAACCGCCCGCGCCGGCCGGTAGCAGTCGAAAACCTTGAGCACCAGACCCTGCGGCTTGATGTCGGCCGCGACCGCCGCCAGCGCGTTGGCGGCGCCGCGCGTCAGCAGACAATGCGGCGCCTCGTACCCGTCGATCGGTCGGCCGACAAAATTATGTGCGCTCGCGTAGCGCATTTCGACGATCAGCCCGGGCACCACGGTTGCGGCATCGACGAAGGCTGCGGGCCGCGTTTGCGCGAACGCCGCGGACGAAATGAGTGCGAGTAGCGAATAGTGAATAGCGAATAGGGGAAGAACGACGCGTCTCGTCTTTCGGCCAATGTTCCCCATCTTCTCTTCCCTATTCACTACTCGCCATTCGCTACTCGCCCCCTACTGCGGACACGCCGACACCCACTGCCCTTCGACGGTATTTTTCGATCCCGGCATCTCCTGGCCGCCCATCGACGCCTTGCTCGCCACCATGCCGGTATAATGGTGCGGGCTGTCGAAATTGAATTCGCCCATAAGCTCCATGTCGAGCTGGCCCTTGCAGACCAGGTGCCACGCCAGCTTCTTGCCGTCGAAGCTGCGCTGTATCGGCTCGCAGGTGGAATTGATCGTATTGGCGACCGGCGAGAATGTCGCGGGCAGATCAGCCACCTGCTCGGCGGTGAGGCATTTCGATGTTTCGCGCGGCGGCCCTGCCCTACCGCCGGTCTCGATCACGGTGGTGATCTTCCACAGGCCGGCCTCGATGCCGTCGGCCGATGCGCTCGCCGCCAGCGTCAGGATGCTGGCCGCGAGCGGCACGACGAGGTACCGCGAATAGCGAGTGGCGAATCGCGAATAGGGAAACGAACCCGGCGTCCCGGCCTTCCGATCGTCAATTCTCATCCGAACTGTCTCCATTCGCTATTCGCCATTCGCTATTCGCCCAGGCGTTAACCCCCCAGTAACCATATACCCGGCAGATTTTGCCGGGGAGGCGTGAGCGTTTGAATCGGACCCTTTTGACGCTGCCTGGGGACCAGCCTTGGACGCGAGCGCGGCACCACTGTTTCGTGCCGGCGGCCCTCCGGCCGCGGCGCACAGCTTTGAAACGCGCGAACGTAACCGGCGGGGCCGATCGGACGACATGACCGACGTATCTTCGGCGCAGGGCGGCGACACACCGCTGTCTCGCCTTGCCGACATCGGTACGATGCTGCGGCGGAGCGATATCGCTCTCGCTGTCGGCATGATGGCGATCCTGCTCGTCCTCATCCTGCCGCTGCCGCCGCTGCTGCTCGACTTTTCGCTCGCCATCTCGATCACCTTTTCGGTGCTGATCCTGATGACGTCGCTGTTCATCCAGGCGCCGCTGGAATTTTCCGCGTTTCCGACCGTCTTGTTGATTTCCACGATGCTGCGGCTGTCGCTCAATCTGGCGTCGGCGCGGCTCATTCTCGCCCACGGCCACGAAGGCACCTCGGCTGCCGGTCACGTCATCGAGGCGTTCGGCAATTTCGTCATGGGCGGCAATTTCGTTATCGGCATCATCGTCTTCACCATTCTGGTGATCGTCAATTTCGTGGTTATCACCAAGGGCTCCGGGCGCATCGCCGAAGTCGCGGCGCGGTTCCACTTGGACGGCATGCCCGGCAAGCAGATGGCGATCGACGCCGACCTGTCCGCAGGCTTGATCGACGAAAAGGAAGCGCGGCGGCGGCGCAAGGCGCTGGAAGACGAATCCGGCTTCTTCGGCGCCATGGACGGCGCCTCAAAATTCGTCCGCGGCGACGCCATCGCCGGCCTGCTCGTCGTCCTGATCAACATCATCGGCGGCATGGTCATCGGCATCGTGCAGCAAAGCCTGAGCTTCGCCGACGCCGCCCACACCTACACCCTGCTCACCGTCGGCGACGGACTGGTCACGCAAGTTCCGGCGCTGATCGTGTCGACCGCGGCCGGCCTGCTCGTGTCGAAGGCCGGCGTCAGCGGCGCCGCCGACAAGGCTCTGCTCAGCCAGTTTTCCGGCTATCCCAAGGCGCTCGGCATGTCGGCCGCGGTGATGATCGCGATGGGACTGTTGCCCGGGCTGCCGATCGTCCCGTTCTTCGCGCTCGGCGGCGGCGCCGGCACGCTCGCTTATCTGATCGATCGCCGCAATAAGCGCGCGGCCGCAGAGGCGGCGGCCGCCAAGCCCGACGCCGCCAAGGCTGCTCCCGCCGAGGAGCCGATGTCGGCGACGCTGAAAATGGACGACCTCAAGGTCGAGCTTGGCTACGCGCTGTTGCCGCTCGTCAATGCGCCCGATGGCTCGGAGCGGCTGACCGAACAGATCAAGGCGCTGCGCCGTTCGCTCGCCATCGAGATGGGCTTCGTCATGCCGGCGGTTCGCATCCTCGACAACGTACAGCTCGACGCCAACACCTACGTCATCAAGATCAAGGAAGTCGACGCCGGCAACGGCCAGGTCTGGCCCGGCCAGTACATGGTGATGGACCCGGCCGGCAAGCAGGTGACGCTGCCTGGCACGCACACGACCGAGCCGACCTTCGGCTTGCCCGCGACCTGGATCGACACCGCGCTCAAGGAGGAGGCGTCGGTCAAGGGTTACACCGTGGTTGATGCCGCGACCGTGCTCGCCACGCACCTGACCGAGCTGATCAAGGTCAACATGTGCGAGCTTCTGTCCTACGGCGAAGTGCAGAAACTGCTCAAAGAACTACCGAAGGAACAGAGCGAGCTGATCAAGGATATCGTGCCGTCGCAGATCACCGTTTCGGGCATCCAGCGCGTGCTGCAAATTCTGCTCGCCGAGCGGATCTCGATTCGCGATCTGGCCACTATCCTGGAAGGTATCGCCGACGGGCTGCCGGCGACGCGCAATCCAGCAAGCCTCGCCGAGCATGTGCGCGCGCGGCTGTCACGGCAGCTGTGCGCCCAGCATGCGAGCCCCGCCGGTTATCTGCCGATCATCGCGCTCACCGCCAAATGGGAGCAGGCGTTCGCGGAATCAATCGTCGGCCAGGGCGACGACAGGAGCCTCGCGATGCAGCCGTCGAAGCTCACCGAGTTCATCAACGCGGTGCGCGAGAAGTTCGATCAGGCCGCCCGCGAGGGCGAAAGCCCGGTCCTGGTGACGTCGCCCGGTATCCGGCCGTTCGTGCGCGGCATCGTCGAACGTTTCCGCGCGCAGACCAGCGTGCTGTCGCAGTCGGAAATCCATCCACGCGCACGGCTCAAGACGGTGGGGAGTATTTAGGCCCCCATCTCGGTCGCTTTTCAAGTGAAGCGATCAATCAATTCCGGCCAAGGCGTCGCGGCGCTAGGTCTTCTGCAGAGCCTTGCGGACAAATTGCATGTCGACGACGTCGGCGTAAGGGACCGACTTGGTAAAGGTCCCCGTCTTGTTAACGACATCCATGTCCAGTTTGTAGGCTTGCTCGGAAACCATGCCGTCAGCGCTCCAGAGGCGGTCGGCGTAGGCGCGGTCGAGCGTGGCCTTCACGCCGTTCGCCGGCAAGGTGGGAAACTCCTTGCGCGTCATCGCCTCGACTGCGCCGCGATCCTTCGCCGCGATGCCGAGCGCCTGCACCACCGCATCGACGAAAGCCTGCACAACCTGCGGCTCCTTGGTGATGGTGGATTGGCGAACGCTGACGACCGAATATGCATAGTCGCCCAACGACGGGAACCCGTAAAATGGCTCGTCCCACAGCCCCTGTTCCATGCCGGCTGTGATGAAGGGCTCTTGAGTGACCCCCAAGTCGACGGCGCCATTCTTCATCATCGCGACGATCGCGGCGTTGTCCGCCTGATTGATGGCCACGATGTCCTTCTGCGGATCGAGACCGACTTTGATCGTCAGCCACCGGCCGAGCAAGTCCGGCGTGCCGCCGTACCGACTGAGCGCGAACCTCTTGCCCTTGAGAAAGGCGGCGATATCGGCATCCGATTTCGACTTCGGCCCGGTGCCCTTGCGAGCGACGAGATACACGTTCGCGCGATTGACCAGATTGCAGATCGTGATCAGCGGATCTGACTTGCCGACATTGGCCATCGCGTCGGATTCCGGTCCCCCGATATTGCCCCACACCTGACCGCTCACCAGCGCGGTCACGTGGGCGCCATTAGTGGCGGTGATCACAGAGACATCCAGGCCGCGGCTCTTAAACAATCCCTGATCGGCCGCGAGATAAACCGGCGCATAACCCAGATTGTGAACCGGCTCGGCCAAGACCAGCGCCTTTGCGCCTTGCGCGAAGGCACTGCGTGAGGAGATCGCTGTGCCAGTTGCCAGGGCGCCGGCCAGCGCGGCGCGGCGTGTCAGCCCGGGAGACGTTTTGACAAATCGCATGATTGAGCACCTTCTTTTCAGAGGACTGCGGGAGTACCCGGACATTACCCAGCGCAGGTCATGTCATTGTACTGGCCCGCGGCGGTGTGGTCCAATGTCCTGTCGTCATATGTCCCGTCGTCATTTTTAGATTGGACGAACTGAAATCAAGCGGGTAACATTCAGTGTCAAACACCCGCAACTGTGCTGCGAAAGGCCCGCTCGCTGCAATCGGTTTGAAAATATCGATCGCTTCGAGACGCCCGCCGTAAGCTGCTCAGGTCGCCGGGAATGCGGTGTGTACGGCGATGAACTGAGCCAGCGGGGGCGACCACGGCTGCCAAACTCGACGTTCGGACTGTTTCAAAGTCATTCAAGCGCGACGGCCGCGCCGTTCGCGCGCTCGACGCGGTGTCGCTTACTATTCCCGAAGGCCGGCTGGTCAGCCTGATCGGCCCGAGTGGCTGCGGCAAGTCGACGCTTTTCAACATTATCGCCGGCTTGTTGCGGCCGACGTCCGGCGACGTGCTGGCCGACGGCAAGAGCATTGTCGGACGGCCGGGTTACGTGGCTTACATGCTGCAGAAGGGCTTGCTGCTGCCGTGGCGCACCATCATCGACAACATCATCCTCGGCGCGGAAGTCCGGGGGGTACCGAAAAAAGAATCGATCGCCCGCGCCCAACCATTGATCGATCGCTACGGCCTCGCCGGTTTCGAGCATCACTATCCGCACGAGCTGTCGGGCGGCATGCGGCAGCGGACCAGCCTCTTGCGAACCATGCTCTACGATCGCGACGTCGTGCTGCTCGACGAGCCGTTCGGCGCGCTGGACGCGCAGACTCGCTTGCTCATGCAAAGCTGGCTGCTGCAAGTCTGGAGCGATCTCAGCAAGACCATCCTGTTCGTCACCCACGACATCGATGAAGCGATCTATCTCTCGGACGAGATATACGTCTTCACCGCTCGGCCGGGCCGGATAAAGGCGCATATCGACGTCTCCCTGCCGCGGCCGCGCGGCCAGGATGCGGTCACGAGTTCGCAATTCATGGACTTGAAGCGGCAGCTTCTCGGCTTGCTCAATGATGAAGCTCGCATCGCCGAACGGCAGGAGTCATTGCAATGAGCGCCTCCGATGCAATGAGCGATCCCAATCTTATCGCTGCCGACGACGACGAAGCCGCGGAGCGGCGCATTCGCCGATGCGCTACAATTTGGCGTTGGGCTCTCGCTGCCGGCATCATCGCCGGCTGGGAAATCCTCACGCGGCTCAAGATCATCGATCCGTACTATTTCTCCAGCCCGACGACGATCGTGAACACCGCCTACGTGGCGGCAACTCAAGGAACGCTGTTTGTCGATATCGGCTACACGTCGGCATCGACAATTGTCGGTTTCATTATCGGCGTGGCGGCTGGTGCGCTGCTTGGCCTCTCCACCTGGTGGTCGGGTGTCTACGGCCGCGTCAGCGAGCCGTACCTCGTGACGTTCAACGCCATACCGAAGCTGGCGCTCGCACCCATTCTGATCATTCTGTTCGGAATAGGGTTTGAGTCGAAGGTCGCGCTTGCGGTCGCGCTGACGATCGTGCCGGCGGCGTTGGCGGCTTATGGCGGCGTGAAAAGCGTCGACAAGGATCTCGAGACGTTGCTGTTTTCGCTGGGCGCCAGCCGCTTCCAGGTTTTTGCCAAGGTCGTCGTGCCGTGGGCCATGCCTTGGATCGTCAGCAGCCTGCGGGTCAACATCGGCCTGGCGCTGGCGGGCGCGATCGTCGGCGAATTTATCGCCTCTCGCTTCGGCGTCGGCCGCATGATCCTCTATGCGGGGCAGGTCATGGACATCAACCTGGTCTGGGTCGGTGTCGTCGTTTTATCCATTCTGGCACTCGTCATGTACGCCGCCGTGATGACCGCCGAACGCTACCTGCTCAAAGGGATGCTGCACGGATCGCAAATCGGCACCCAGTGACCACGCCAGCCGCATAGCAAAAGAATTACCGCGCGGATCAAAGAGGGACGCGATGAACGACAGCCGCAAGACACGTATTGCCCACCTGACGGGACCGACTGCGACCATCCAGAACACCCCACCGCTCGTCACATCGAACAAGGCGCGCACCAAGCATGGTTTGCCCTTGCTCAAGGATGCCGATGGCGCACCCCTGCGATACGACGCGCTGCGACCGCAGCGCCTCGCGGCTCCGGTCAAAGTCTATGTCGAGCAGTTTTCCGCGCACCCTCTCGAATCCGACGTCGCCGAGCTGTACGCGCCTCCCGATGGCTACATCGGTGTAGACGGCGTGTTTCGCCGAGAACGCCAGAGCAGCAGTGACAAGCCGGTCTATGAGATCGAACTCAAGCCGGACGATGGCTTATACCCGCTTCCCTACATGGCGACCCAGGCCGACGGATCGGCGTGGGAGGAAGAATGCACCGCGCCGGGCGCTGCGTCGGGCCGCCAGGGCTTCTTTCCCGACGGCTCGCGCAGCTTCGAGGAAATCGATCGCCTGGCGGTCGGCGCTGAAGGCACCGCGAGTCTGCTATCGTCAATCGCAACCGTGGACTTTTATCGCGGCGTACCGCCAAGCGGTTACACCAAGGGCCTGCCCGCGCATCTGCGCACCGATAAGGGCGAAGGCGACATTCCTGCGGAAGTCCGCGGCACGCATTTCTTCGGCTACAAGCCTTATCACCTCGCTGTCGCGCCGCCCCGACCGGCGCTCGCGAAGGCGACCAACGACATGCAGGCGCTGGTGTCGAGCGGCGATTACGACGGTGTGATCTGGACTCAAGGCAGCCCGCAGGTCGAGGAGAGCGCCTACTGGTTCAACCTCTTGATCGATACGACCTTGCCGATCTGCGGCAACGCCGCGCAGCGTCCGCAAGGGCAGATCAGCGCCGACGGGCCGGCGAACATTGTCGACTCGGTGCGCTACATCCGCTCGCGAGTGTGGGCCGATGAGCAAGGCCGCAACCGCTGCGGCGTCGTGGTGCTCCAGGAGCAGCAGCTGTTTGCCGCTCGCGAGGTTGCGAAGGTTGACGCGCGTCCGGGCGGCTATGTGGCGACCGGTGGCCACGGCGGCATCGTCGGCAACATCAGTCACACCGGCCGGATCGCGCTGACCTATCTGCCGGTCTACAAGCACACCTACAAATCCGATCTGAGGATCACGACGCTGCCGAACACGGTGAAAGCCGCAAAGAAGGACGCCGCCGGCATCGAGATGGTCGATGTCGCGGTCAAGGACCGCAACGGTGCGCTGCTCGCCGACGCTATCCCGGTCGTCACGGTCTCGGCCGACGGCGGCTATTCGGGAATGGCCTACGGACACGACACCGCGCCCGAGATCGACCTGATGGCCTCGATCGAGCACAAACTCAGTCTCGGCCTGCTGACGGGCTTCGTCATCCAGGGTCTTGTGCCCTATGGGCGGACGCCGTCGCACACCCGCAACAAGCTGATGCTGAAGGCTGCGTTCAGCGGCATCCCGGTCGCCATCGCTGGCCGCGGCGCGCCGATGGGATTTGCCGATCCGTCAGATTTCCAGATCGCGGCTGGCAACCTCACCGCCAACAAGGCGCGGTTCCTGCTGATGGCCTGCCTGATGAAATTCGGCAGTCTGCCGGCGGCTAAGAATCCCGACAACCCGACAAGTGCGGAACTCGATGCCATCCGCACCGCGGTCAAGGCCTATCAGGCCGTGTTCGACACGCATTGATCCGACAGCGCGATTCAAGAATCCGGTAATGCGGGCGTGGCGCTCTACGCGGCGACGGATAATCCGGCGACCTGGTGCTTCTCGATCAGCCGCGCCACAAGTCCTGATTTCTTCGCGTCGGTCACGAATTCCTGCAGGAATTTTGCGCCGGCTGCGTTCGGCTTGCCGGTGCCGATGGCTTGCTGCACGGTCATGAAATGGCCGGGCAGGATTTTGCCGCCCGGGACTTTCTTGATGTCATCCAGAAGCCCCGGCTTGAGCGCCGCCAGCGCATCGAGCTTTTCGCTGATGAATTGATTGAGCGGCGCATCGGCCGCCTCGAACGACATGACGGTCGCTTGCTTGATGTTGCGCTCAAGCCAGAGGCAGTAGGCGGCGCCGCGTCGCACCGAGATGCGCACGCCCGGTTTGTCGACGTCGGCCACGGAATTAAAGGGCGAATTCGGCTGCACCAGATACGTGGCCTCGATCTCGCAGTAGGCATCCGTGAAGGCGATCTTGGCGGCGCGCTGCGGCTCGGCACCGATCAGGCCAATGTCCCAGGCGTTGGTGCCGGCGGCGTCGGCAAGCGTCGACGGCCGTTCGTATGGGACGTAGCGGACCGGAACGCCGAGTTGCTTGGCGATCTCGGCCGCCATGTCGGGGGCGACCCCCGACGGGTCGCCGGCAGCGGTCCTGCCGGTCACGAGGAGGAAATTCCCCATATTGATGGCGGCGCGCAGAACCCCCGTCGGCGCGAGTTCGGCAACGATTTGGCGGTCCATTTTGCCCTCCCCTGGCCCGTTTTGGCCCCTGTGCGGCCCTGATTACCGGAACCGCGCCACCGATCAATCGTTATCACGCGCCATCACTGCTCGGTGAGGGCGCGTTTTGCCGCAAAAATCGAGTTCCCACTTTCAGTGAGTTCGGTTGAACCTTTTGCGTGGACCCGGCGACTAATTGGTTAATAGATCGGGAGGGCATTATGAGCAGCCATTCCATGTACGGCGCCGACCGTGGAACGCATTTAAAGATCGTGGTGATCGGGCTTGCCTGCGCCACTGTGGTCGCGGCGGTTGGCATCTTCTCGCACGTGGGCGGGATTGATCTCGGGACCGCTCCGCTGGTCAAAGCCGGTCAGGCGACCGAAACGGCTGGCCAGTTGCCGACCATCCGCTGATCCCAGCTTTTTTCTCGATTGCGGATCGTTCGCGGGCCGGTAACCGGGCGCCTTTCCTCAGGTTTTGGACCCCGCCGGCGGACCCGAATCGACCAGTTTGCCAGTGAACAGGATCGGACCGGTCGGTGCGCCGGTCTTCGAGCCACCGGGCGGCTCAAACGATATCGCATATGTTGCAGCCCGCA
>Ga0335078_10007745_pt1 | contig 15940 bp, 9 predicted proteins | sample Lox_Sample_32_FD_206711 | JGI IMG/M metagenome (GOLD analysis project Ga0335078, IMG submission 206711) | Soil microbial communities from Loxahatchee National Wildlife Refuge, Florida, United States - Lox_Sample_3.2 | ecosystem: Environmental > Terrestrial > Soil > Wetlands | place: USA: Florida...
GCAGCTGGGCCCAGATCGGCGCCGAGCTGCGGATGTCGCTGACCCCGGAGGAGCTGTCGGCCGCGGAGTCGGCGACCCCCACGAGCTACTTCACCGACCCCGGGCTGGCGGGGGCGTTGTGGCAGATCGCCACCGGCCTGGGGTTCAGCGGCGGCCGGGTGCTGGAGACCGGGTGCGGGAGCGGAGCGTTCATGGCCGCCGCCCCGGCCGACCTGAGGCTGCGGTGGACGGGGGTGGAGCGTGACCCGACCTCGGCCAGCATCGCCCAGGCGCGCTTCCCCGGAGCGCAGATCATCGCGTCTCCGCTGGAGCAGGCTCCCCTGCCCGAGGGGGTGTTCGACCTGGCGATCGGCAACGTCCCCTTCGCCGACGTGCGCATCCACGACCGCAACGCGCCTCGGCTGAATCTCCACAACTACTGCCTCTGGCGGTCCCTGAAGGCGGTTCACCCGGGCGGCTACGTGGTTGCGCTGACGTCCCGGTACACGCTCGACGCGAGCTCGCCGGGCCAGCGTGCGGAGCTGGCCGGGCTGGGTGACCTGGTGGGGGCGATCCGGCTTCCGTCCGGGGCACTGGGAGAGGCGGGCACCCGGGCGGTGGCCGACATCGTGGTGCTGCGCCGGCGAGGCGACGGGGAGCCGAGGCGGGGCGCCGAATGGCTCGAGGTGAGGCCGCTGGCGGTGGAGGACTCGGGCTTCGGCGGAGTGACGGCGGTCAACGAGTACTTCGTAGAGCGGCCGGAGCACATCCTGGGCACGCCCACGGTGGACCGCGGCCTGTACCGGCCCGAGCTGGTGGTGCGTCCGCCCGCGGACCTGGCGGACGAGCTGGACCGGGCGGCCGCCGCGGTGGTGGGCACGGCACACCGGGAGGGGCTCAGGCACTCGGGCCGGGCTGCGTCCGGGCTGGACGACGTCGTGCTGGCCGACGCCGAGGGCCGCAAGGAAGGGTCATTCCACGTTGTCGGGGGTGGGGTGAAACAGGTACGGGGCGGACGCCTCGAGGAGGTGGCGGGCCCGGGGGCGGAGCTGCGAGCCCTGATCGGGTTGCGGGACGGCGTGATGGCGCTGCTCGACGCCGAGTCGGACCTCGACGCTCCCGAGACCACCCTGGCGCCGCTGCGGGCGACGCTCAACCACCGATACGACCGCTACCTGGCCCGGTACGGGCCGCTCAACCGGGCCCTGGTGATCGAGGGCAAGCCCGACCCCGAGACGGGGACGCCCACCCTGTCGCGGCGCCGCCCGCGCATGGGTGGCTTCCGCCAGGACCCGGACTACGTCACCGTGCTGGCGCTCGAGCGCTATGACGACACCACCCAGAAGGCGGAGAAGGCGCCGATCTTCCACGGGCGGGTGATCCGCCGGGCCGTGCATCCGGAGCGGGCCGACACGCCCGCCGAGGCGCTGGCGTACTGCCTCAACGAGCACGGCCGCCTCGAGCTGACCACGGTGACCAGGCTGCTGGGCGTCACCGAGGAGCGGGCAGGGGAGCTGCTTGGGGACCTGGCGTACTGCGACCCCGAGACAAACCGGTGGACGACGGCCACCGAGTACCTGTCCGGAGACGTGCGGGCCAAGCTCCAGGTGGCCGAGGTCGCGGCGCAGACCGATCCGGTGCGGTGGAAGCGCAACGTCGAGGCCCTGCTGCCGGTGGTGCCGCGCGACCTGGCGCCGCACGAGATCCGCGTGCGGCTGGGGGCGCCATGGATCCCGGCCGCCGACGTGGCCCGGTTCTGCGGTGAGCTGCTCGACGCGGTGCCGGTGATCACCCACGAGAAGCTCACGGCTTCCTGGACGGTGAAGATCAGTGCCTGGCACGCGGATTCGCCCGCGGCCACCATGCAGTGGGGCACCAGCCGGGTCAACGCATACCGCCTGGTGGAGCTGGCGCTCAACGGCAGCACGCCCGTGGTGTACGACACCGTGACCCTGCCGGACGGCAACACCTCGAAGGTGAAGAACGTCACCGAGACGCTGGCCGCGGTGGAGAAGCGCCAGGCCCTCGACGCCCGGTTCGCCGAGTGGCTGTGGGAGGAGCCGGAGCGCTGCGACCGGCTGATCGAGCTCTACAACCGCCGCTACAACTCCATCGTGCCGCGCCGCTTCGACGGCTCGCACCTGACCTTTGACGGCCTCGCCGAGGGCTGGACGCCATACCCCTGGCAGCGCGACATCGTGTGGCGCAACGTCTCCTCGCCCTCGGCGCTCTGCGGCCACGACGTGGGCGCGGGCAAGACCCTCTCGATGGTGGCCACCGCAATGACACTGCGACGAATGGGGCTGGCCACCAAGCCCCTGATCATCACCCCGGGGCATCTGCTGGAGCAGGTGGCCCGCGACGCCAAGCGGCTGTACCCGAGCGCCCGGGTGCTGATGGTGAGCAAGGAGGACCTGACCCCGGAGCGGCGCAAGCTGCTGGCCGCGCGCTGCGCCACCGGCGACTGGGACCTGGTGGTGATGACCCACAGCGGGTTCGGGCTGCTGCCGGTCTCGTCCGCGACCGAGGCGGCGTTCCTCGAGGACCAGATCGCCGCGTACCAGCAGGCGCTGGGCAGCGACGAAGAGCGCTCGATGACGGTGAAGAACCTCAACAAGGCCCTGGACCGGATGCGCCAGCGCCAGGCGGAGCTGCGCGACAAGCGCAGTGACGACGGGGTGACCTTCGAGCAGCTCGGGGTGGACTATCTCATGGTGGACGAGGGGCACCTGTTCAAGTCCCTGCCGGTGCCCTGCCGCATGACCGGCTTCTCGCTGCCGGAGTCGAAGCGGGCGATCGACCTGGCGCTGAAGCTGAAGTGGATCCGCGAGCGCAACCAGGACGCGCGCTGGGGCTCGTTCTTCACCGGCACGCCGGTGAGCAACACCCTGGCCGAGCTCTACATCGTGCAGATGTACCTCAACCCGGACCGGCTGGCGGAGCTGGGCCTGACCACCTTCGACGCGTGGGCCGCCCAGTTCGTGGACTGGGTGACCCGGGTCGAGGTCGCCCCCGACGGGGGCTCGTACCGGATGAACACGCGCCCGGCCAGGTTCATGAACACGCCGGAGCTCCGGCGCCTGTTCAGCGAGTTCGCCGATGTGCGGCCCAAGGAGGCCTTCACCACCGGAGCGCCGGTGCTGGTGCCGTCGATCGTGACGGTGGAGCCCACCGAGGGGCAGCGGTGGTTCGTGGAGCAGCTGGTGCGGCGAGCCGACGCGCTGCGCTCCGGAGTGCCGCAGCGGCCGGATCCGAGCCGTCCGAAGCTTGACGACAACATGCTGTGGGTGTGCGGCGACGGCCGCAAGGCCGCGCTCGACCTCTCCCTGGTCGGCTATCCGATGGAGCGGCCGCCCAAGGTCGAGGCGGTGGTGCGCGAGATTCTGGCCCGCTGGCAGCCGTCCCTCAGCCTGGCGGAGGGTCCCAACTTCCAGATCATCTTCTGCGACCTGGGCACGCCCAAGGAGAAAGGCGGCTCCGGCATCTACGGAAAGATCCGCGACACCCTGGTCGCCGCTGGGATGCCGCCGAGCATGGTCCGGTTCGTGCACAGCTCCAAGACCGACGCGGCCCGGGCCCAGCTGTTCGCAGACTGCCGATCGGGCAAGGTGGCGGTGCTGCTCGGGTCCACCCCCAAGCTGGGGACCGGGGTCAACGTGCAGGAGCGGTGTGCGGCGATCCATCACCTGGACCCGCCCTGGAAACCGGCCGAGGTGGAGCAGCGGGACGGCCGCGGCCCGCGGCCGGGCAACCGCCACGACCGGGTGGAGAGCCTGCGCTACGTGACCCCGGGGACCTTCGACGCCTACTCCTGGGAAACCCTGCTGCGCAAGGCCACGTTTGTGGCGCAGCTCCTGGTGGGCGAAGGGGACGCCCGCGAGGTCGAGGACCTGGGCGACGGGGTGCTGTCATACGCGGAGGTCAAGGCGGCGGCCACCGGAGACCCGCTGATCCTTGAGCTGACCGAGGTGCAGGCGCGGATCTCGCGGCTGCGCGGGCTGGCTACGGCCCATACCCGCAACCAGCGCCGGGCCCGGCAGGATGCGGTGGCAGACCGGCACGACGGCGAGCAGGCTGCCCGGCGGGCCGAGGTGCTCGCCGGTATCGCCGCGGTGGCGGAGCAGAGCACGCCAGGGTGGGTATCCCCGCGAGGGGCGCCGAGCGCAGACCGGGCAGCTGTCGCCGACCAGATGGCCGAGCTGGTGGCCGGGGCCCTGACCACGGACAGGCAGCTGGTGGACCTGGGCCGGTGGTCCGGGGTCGCCGTATCAGCGGTGATCTCCGACCCCCAGACGGACGGCCCGCCAGTGGTGACGCTGCAGGTGGGAGGGAAGCCGGGCACCCCCGGGGTGTTCGAGCGGCTGTCTCCAGCCATCCTGGCGCCCCAGCAGCGGTGGAGGCTGGTGAAGGACGTCGAGGACGTGGTCTCGCAGGCCGCCGCTCGTGCCCAGCGCCAGCAATCGCGGGCCGAGCAGTATCAGGTGCGAGCCTCCGAGCGGGAAGCCCTGAGCCGCCAGCCGTTCGAGCACCAGGCTGAGCTGGCCGCCGCCGAGGCCAGGAAGAGCGCGATAGACGAGCTGATGGCGGAGTCGGCCAAGGCGCTCACGGAGGCTGACCGGCGCCAGGCTCGCCCGATGCCCGAGGAGCTGACTTCGCCGACGTCGGCTGGGCCTCTGGACCTGTCCCAGGTGGTGATCCCCGACTCGGTTGCCGCACTGATCGAGGAGCGGGCCCCAACCCTGCGCCGGATTCCTGCCGAGGTCGCGGAGATCGTGGCGGCACCGCGGCCGCGGGAAGCGATGCCCTGGCCCGGCCGCGAAGAGCAGGGGGCGTTGGACATCGACATCGCCGCCCTGATGGAGCCGGAAGCACTGGAGGGAGACGGCACCGGCCTGGCGGTCACGGCGGCGTGGGCAGCCATCGCGCCCTGGCCCAAGCACGTCCAGGACGCCCTCGACTTCGGCAACGAGCTGCCGAGCCCCAGCGTGGTGAGCCGTGCGGGTCGCCGTGTCAGCCGCCGAGCTCGACCCGGACCACAGATGGTGATTGAGCAAGGTGCGCTGTTCTAGAGGGCTCCCGTGTGGTGACCAGGTGCTCTGCTGTTGTTGGGAGGCCGCCATCTGGTGCGGGCATTGCACCCACAGGCAGCGCTCCGCAATGATCAGGGGAACAGGGGAGGGAAGATGGGAAGGGCTCGAAGGGGGTCTCGTGATCAGCCACGCCGCGCCAGAGTGTGCGAACAGGTGTTCGAGCAGATAGACTACCCAGGATGACGCGCGAGGAGCAGGCCACGCTCGTCGCTTGGCTCAGACGGCCTCGCGTCGTCTGGCCCACGGTGACCGACCAGCTGGAACAGCACGGCAGCGTGCGGGAGGCCGTTGCCGAAGCGGCACCTGCCCAGGCATCGTTGTTCGACACGTCGGCGGGTGACGACCTTGCCGCTGCTGCCGCGGACCTCGAGCGGTGGGAACGTGCTGGGATCCGGATGGTCTCCGTTCTGGACACCAGCTACCCGTCCAATCTACGGATGATCCATCAGCGGCCGCCTGTCCTGTTCATGCGCGGGGTCGACGATGAGCGGGACGCCATGTCCGTAGCGGTGGTGGGTACCCGTGAGCCGACGCCACGAGGCATCGAGCAAACACGGCGACTCGCGGCCGGGCTTATCAAGCGCAATATCCCCGTCATCAGCGGTCTCGCCGCGGGAATCGACAGCACCGCACACCGGACCGCACTGGCGTCGGAAGGACGCACTGTCGCCGTGATCGGCACGGGCATCGATCGCGCATATCCACCCCAGAACGCCGAGTTGCAGGACGAGATCGCGGCAAAGGGGCTGGTGATCTCCCAGTTCCTTCCGGGCTCTCCGCCAACCAAGGTGTCGTTCCCGATGCGCAACGCCGTGATGAGCGGCTACGCGCTGGCGACGGTTGTCGTGGAGGCCGCCTACCGTAGCGGTGCCCGGATGCAGGCGAGACTCGCGCTGCAGCATGGTCGCCATGTGTTCCTCATGCGCAGTCTGCTCGAGCACGACTGGGCGAGGGAGTACTCGCAACGTCCTGGGGTCACCGTGGTCGACAACGCCGACGACGTGTTCGGTGAGCTCCAAAGGCTTGCGTCGGAGTCGACGGCGGAACTCGTCTGGGCACAGTAGCTCGTGGCGACTGTCTTCGAGCTCAGCGAGCCATATCGCAACCACCTCGTACCGGTGCTCCCACCCGGCGTCGGCGTGTGTGCCATCTGTTGGACCGCGGTCGACCCCGCGTATCGACTCTGCTTCCGCTGCTATAACGCCCAGAGTGCGTACGGTCCGCGACTCGCGGACGCCGTTGCCCCGATCGCTCTCGCCGTGAAGCGTGAGCAGCTCGCGCACGAACTGTGGCATTACAAGTACGACCCGGACGCGAGTGTGCGTGGGCGTTTGGAACTCCGGCTCGCGGCGGTGCTCTGGCGGTTCCTCGGCCAGCATGAAGCATGCGTCGCCGAGGCGTGCAACGTCCCGAGGTTCGACATCGTGACGACGGTCCCGGGGACCCGATCACGGGATGGCGAGCATCCACTCGCCCGCATCACAGGGGCGATCGTGGGCCAGACCAGAGACCGATTCGAACCACTGCTCGCACTTGGCACCCCGTACGACGTCGAGGATCGGGGTGTGCATCCAGACCGGTACCGGACGACCCGAACGCTGGCGGAACGTCCGACTGTCCTGCTGATCGATGACACGTGGACGACCGGAGGCCGGGCACAGTCGGCGGCGATTGCGCTGCGGGACGCTGGCGCGACGAGGGTTGCGGTCGTTGTCATCGGTCGCCACTTCGACAGAGCCTTCGGGCCTGGGGAGGCGTACTACAAGGCGGCAAAGCCGAGGAGGTTCACGTGGGAGACGTGCTGCCTCGAGGTCCGTACGGCAGACCGATAAGCGTGATCCCGGCCTGGACACGCCATCGAGCAGTCCGTTACGGGCGCTCGTTCTCGGCTTCGGGCGCTGGCCATGCCTGACACCCGCAACCGGCGCGCAGCTCTCACCGCTGGCTACTTGCCGTAAGTTCCCGACCGTCTGTATCAGTGACAACGGCAGAGAAGGACGTATGGAGGCCAAGAGCTACACAAATCTGTGGCACTGACCAGGTTGCTCTAGAACGGGTCAAGGTAGCCATCAGCGCTCAGGTATCGGTGAAGCTGTCTGTGATCCCCATTACGCTAGGCATTCGTGAGCCCTGAGGAGCACGATTACCGAACTGCCGAGGCCAGAGCCCGAGAGAAGATCGACGCAAAGCTGCGCGAGGCCGGGTGGGTGGTGCAGGACCGGGCTCAGGCCAATCTCTGGGCCGGTCAGGGGGTAGCCCTTCGCGAGTTCGTCCACGGGGAGGGGCACGGACGCAGCGACTACGGGCTCTACGTCGATCGTCAGCTTGTCGGTGTACTGGAGGCCAAGCCGGACGGGACGACGCTCACTGAAGTGGAGCGCCAAACCCGCAAGTACATCGAGGGCGTCCCCGACGCAATCCCCGCGCCGGTTACCCCACTGCCCTTCGGATACGAGGCAACCGGGACGGAGTCGCGTTTCACATGCTTCTCAGACCCCGAGCCGCGCAGTCGGCGCATGTTCGACGGATACATCCACCGGCCCGAGACCCTGGCGGCATGGCTGGCGCGGATCACCAGCAACCAGGAGTGCCCGACGGTGCGCGCGGGCATCAGAGCGATGCCCGCGCTGAACGTCGAGCCGTTGTGGGATGCCCAGGTCGAGGCAATTCAGAACACTGAACAGTCCCTCCGGGAGAACCGACCGCGGGCGCTGATTCAGATGGCGACCGGCTCGGGCAAAACTTACACAGCGGCTACGCTGGCCTACCGGCTGATCGAGTACGCCGACGCAGGACGCATCCTCTTCCTGGTGGATCGGCGCAACCTCGGCCGCCAAGCCAAGGGCGAGTTCCAGCGCTTCGACATCCCCGGCTCCTCCCGGAAGTTCGCCGAGGTCTTCAATATCCAGCACATGACTGGACCGCGCATCGATAAGGTGAGCCGCGTCTGCATATCGACCGTTCAGCGGATGTACTCGATCCTTCGCGGCACTGATATCGATGCTGAGATCGACGCCCGCTCCCTTTACGAGCTCCAGGCCCCGCCCGAGCCGATCGCGTACAACCCAGACGTGCCGCCGGAAACGTTCGACTTCATCGTGGTCGACGAGTGCCACCGTTCGATCTTCGGGGTCTGGCGCCAAGTGCTCGAATACTTCGACGCCTTCATCATCGGCCTCAGTGCGACGCCCAACCAGCAAGCGCTCGGGTTCTTCGAGCAGAACCTGGTGATGGAGTACAACCACGATCGCGCCGTGGCCGACAAGGTCAACGTCGACTACAACGTCTACCGCATCCAGACCCAGATCACCTCGCGGGGGGCAAAGATCGAGTCTGGTCTGCTGGCGGGGTACCGGGCGAAGTCGACGCGGCAGGTCCGCTACGAGGCCGCTGAGGACGACATCCCATACACCGAGAAGGAGCTGGATCGCTCGGTGGTGGCCGTGGACCAGATCCGGACTATCGTGCGGACATTCCGGGACAAGCTCTTCACGGAGATCTTTCCGCCGGCCGAGGACGAGCCGCCACGGACCATGGTGCCCAAGACTCTCATCTTCGCGAAGGACGACTCGCATGCGGACGACATAGTCGGGATCGTCCGGACCGAGTTCGGCAAGGGCAACGACTTCTGCCAGAAGATCACCTATCGGTCTGTCAAGGACTCGGATGAGCTGATCAGCGAGTTCCGCAACTCGCCCGAGCTCCGCATCGCGGTGACTGTGGATCAGATCGCCACCGGGACCGACATCAAGCCGCTTGAGTGCCTGCTGTTCATGCGTGACGTGCGTAGTCGTGGCTACTTCGAGCAGATGCTCGGACGCGGTGTCCGCGTCATCAACAACGCCGACTTCCGGGCGGTGACACCCGACGCGACGTCCAAGGAACGGTTCGTGGTCGTCGACGCCGTCGGCGTGACGGAGCACGACCGCTTCGACGACCGTACCCAGCCCCTGGACCGCAAGCCGACGGTCGCGCTCAAGGCTCTGCTGGACCTCGCCGCTCAGGGCAGCACCGATCCAGACCTGGCCTCGACGCTGGCAAGCCGCCTGGCTCGTCTCGACAAACGGCTTACCCCTGCCGACCGGGAACGGCTGGCCGAGGTGGCCGACGGGACCGACATCACGACGATCACCCACGGCCTGGTGGACGCGAGCGACCCTGACCGCCAGCTGGGGCGCGCGGTGGCCGCCACAGGGAAGGCTGAGCCGACGCCCGCGGAGATCAGCGCGGCCGCCAAGGAGCTGGTGGCCGAAGCGCTGAAGCCGCTCGCGGCCAACCCCAACCTGAGGAATATGATTCTCGACCTGCGTAAGTCCTACGAGCAGACGATCGACGAGACGAGCAAGGATCGGGTGCTCGAGGCCGGGTATTCAGAAGCGGGACGAGAGCGGGCACGGGCAATCGTCGGGTCCTTCCGGCAGTTCATCGAGGAGAACCGGAACGATATCCATGCTTTGCAGGTGCTATACAGCGTTCCCTACGCCGAGCGGTTGTCCTATCGCGACGTCAAGGACTTGGCAGCGTCGCTGTCACGGCCCCCTCGTAACTGGACGACGGGTCGCCTCTGGGCTGCCTACGACCAGCTGGACCGCTCCAAGGTGCGTGGCTCGGGCCAGCGCATCCTCACCGATGTGATCTCACTCGTGCGGTATGCCCTGGAGCAGGACGACGAGCTGGTACCGTTCCGTGATCGCGTGGAGGCGCGCTTCGAGGGGTGGTTAGCAATGCAGGAACAGACCGGTCCGAAGTTCACTGAAGAACAACAACGCTGGCTGGGCTGGATGAAGGACCACATTGCCACGTCGATGGGGATCGATGCCGACGCCCTCGACCTGCCGCCCTTCACCGAGCAGGGTGGGATCGGGAAGGCCGTACAGGTGTTTGGTGCTCGCCTCACGCCGCTTATGGATGAACTCACCGAGGTGCTGGCGTCGTGACCAATTTGCCGCAAGGCTGGGTCGAGGTACACGTAGGGGACGTGGCGGAGTCCTTGATCGACGGACCGTTTGGCTCGAATCTCAAGACCGAGCACTATACGGTCGATGGCGTCAGAGTTATTCGGCTGCAGAATATCGGAGATGGCCGATTCGATGACACGGACAAAGCATTTATCACCGAGGAGCGCTACCAGCTATTGAGTCGGCATGCTGCCCAGCCCGATGACGTGCTGATCGCGGCGCTGGGTGACGTTCTGCCGCGTGCATGCCTGGTTCCGCCGAAGCTAGGCGCCGCAATAGTCAAGGCGGACTGCTTTAGACTGCGACCCAACGATCTGGTGGACGCGAAGTACCTGATGTTTGCCTTGGAGTCTCCACAGATGCGCCGCGCTGCGGCACCGCAAATTGCAGGGGTGGGCCGCCCGCGCCTCAACCTTCGGAAGGTCCGCAATTTGCCGATCGCTGTTGCGCCGCTTGCTGAACAGAAGCGGATCGTGGCGATGATTGAAGACGCCTTCTTGCGAATTGATGCGGGCGTGGCTGGGTTGAGGCGGGCGCAGCGCGACGTCGTAGCTCTGCAGAAGGCAATCATTCTAGCGGCGGTCACGGAGCCCTATCCTGCGCACTGGCAGCGGACGACCGTCGGCCAGGCGGGGCAGGTAATGCTCGGGAGACAGCGCTCACCCAAATACCATCACGGGCCGAAGATGCGACGCTATCTTCGGGTCGCCAATGTGTTCGAGGATCGCATCGACACCGATGACATCATGTCGATGCACTTCGAGGATGCTGAATACGACAGGTACAGGCTGGCCCCCGATGACATCCTCCTGAATGAGGGTCAGAGCCCACACCTACTTGGTCGACCCGCCATTTATCGCGGAGATCCGCCGAATGTGGCATTCACGAATAGTCTGCTACGGTTCCGCGCCGGTCCGGGAGTTCTGCCCGGCTGGGCTCTCCTCGTCTTCCGTCGTCACCTGCACGCCAAACGGTTCCTACGTGAGTCGCAGATCACGACCAACATCGCGCACCTCAGCGCTGGGCGCTTCAAGACGGTTGAGTTCCCCATCCCGCCGATCGATGAGCAAGAGGCCATCGTTGCAAGCGTCGAAGCACAACTGGCAGCAGCTGCGCGGGTCGCCGCCGAGCTCGACGGTCAACTGGCCCGCGCCGGGCGGTTGCGTTCCTCTATTCTCTCGGTCGCGGTCGCCGGCAAGCTAGTGCCCCAAGAGCCGGAGGACGAGCCAGCGTCGGTCCTACTGAACCTGATCGCCGTTGAGCGGGATTCCTCCAACAGCCCGCGCGATGCTGCAGGTGGGCGGCAAACCCGTTCGGCCGGCGAGAGGGTCACAGCATGAGCGACAGCGCCAGTCAGATTGTCCAGAAACTCTGGAGCTACTGCCACGTCCTGCGCGACGATGGTCTGTCCTATCAGGACTACATCGAGCAGCTCACGTTCCTGCTTTTTCTGAAGATGGCGGACGAACAGACCAAACCACCGTTCAATCGAGCGCCGCTCGTGCCCGCCGGTCTGGATTGGGCGTCGCTGGTAGCTCTGGACGGTATAAAGCTCGAAGCCCAATACCTGGAGATCCTGGCAAAGCTAGGGGAGAAGCCAGGAACCCTGGGCGTTGTCTTCGGCAAGGCCCAGAACAAGATTCAGGACCCCGCAAAGCTCAAGCGCCTGATTGTCGACTTGATCGGCGCAGAGGAGTGGATGTCACTCGGCGCCGACGTGAAGGGTGACGCGTATGAAGGCCTATTGGCAAAGAACGCGGAGGACGTCAAGACAGGAGCAGGACAGTACTTCACTCCGCGGGTGCTGATCGCGGCCATCGTCGAAGTGATGCGTCCTCAGCCCGGTCAACGCATCTGTGACCCTGCGGCGGGCACAGGCGGCTTCCTGCTCGCAGCCTTTGATCACATCGTCCGGCATCACAACAAGGAGATGGACGAGGACCAGAAAAAGTTCCTGCGAGACGGCGCGTTGCAAGGCTGGGAGATCGTTCCGGTCACAGCGAGGCTCTGCCTAATGAACCTTATGCTGCACGGCATTACCCGTGCCGATGCCGACCCGCCCATCCGCGTCGAAGATGCGCTGGGCCGGTCCGTCGATACCAAGTTTCAGATGGTGCTGACCAACCCACCCTTTGGCCGGAAGTCGTCCTACACCATCATCGGCGAAAGCGGCATCGCCGAGTCGGACGAGGACCTTACCTACCTGCGGGAAGACTTTTGGGCCACGACGTCAAACAAGCAGCTCAACTTCGTCCAACACGTGCACTCCATCCTCGACACGTACGGCACGGCGGCTGTGGTCGTGCCGGACAACGTCCTGTTCGAAGGTGGTGCGGGGGAGAAGATCAGACGTCGGCTACTGAAAGAGTGTGATGTCCATACCTTGTTGCGTCTCCCGACCGGCATCTTTTACCGGCCGGGAGTCAAGGCGAACGTGCTCTTCTTCGACCGCAAGCCAGGGTCGGAGACGCCCTGGACGAAGACGCTGTGGATCTACGACCTGCGGACCAACCAGCACTTCACGCTCAAACAGAGACCGCTGCGACCAGAGCACCTGGAGGACTTCGTCGCCTGCTTCAATGCCGATGACCGGCTGAAGCGGAAGGAGACGGAGCGGTTCCGGCCGTTTACCTACGACGAGCTAGTGGCGCAGGAGAAGGTATCGCTCGACATCACCTGGCTCAGGGACGAGAGCTTCGAAGACAGCACGAACCTCCCAGCGCCCGAGGTACTCGCCGCTGAGATCGTGGACGAGCTGGAGGCCGCGCTTGGTGAGTTTCGCGCGGTGGCCGACATGTTCGGGAGCCGCTCAGCAGAAGCGGCGATTGTCGAGGTTGAGGAATAAGCTCGCCGGTGACGCAAAGCCGCATTCGCAATCGGACATGTGGGCCTCGGCCGCAGATCCTTCTAACAGCAGCCAGAGGCTAGCCGGTCCCGATTCGGGTCGCCACGCGCCCGTCGCGACGCGTGCGGCATTGTTGCGATTAGGATTGGCCACGCGCAGCGTCCGCGTGCGACTTCGCCTCCTCGAACGAGCCATAGCTTTTGGACCGGTCGATGAGCATGAGGCGCATGTCGCCTTTGGTGTAACGGTCAGTGAAATAGGCGCCGGAGATCGTCGTCGGTCTGAGACTGGCGATGTCAAGGCTGCAGGTGCCGAAATGTCGGCTGCTCCGGTGCTCGAACTGTTGCTGAGGCACGTTCTCGTAGACGAACGTCAGGGTCTCCGCCTCCGCTCCGTCGGCGTGCTCCCAGAAGAACGTCCGACTTCGGCTGGCGCTTTCGGCCGTGAACTGGCGCAAGTGAATGGACCAGTACGATTGGCGGACCACCAGAAAACCAGGAATCGGTCCCCGGTTGCCGCCTGCCGGGATATGGCTCTCATCCGTGGGAGTCAGCTCAACTTGCCAGAGACCGGCCATCTGCGGACGGTGCGTTAGACGGGACAGTCCTGGTTGCCGCCAGGCCCACGCATCCCATGCGGTCAGGATAATGCCGCCCACAGCTGGCAAGACCGCAATCACATACCGGTACCAGGTGTCCAGATGCACGCCCGCCACAAACAAAAGCACGCTGTAGACGACACCGACGCCCAGGATGGTGTAGCGGACAGTCACCGTGGGCTTATGCATGTGTCAGTACCCCAGGTAGTTCCAGGTCGCCAGTATCAGCGACTTGCCATCGTCAATGGTCCACTTCTGCGCACCCTTGAACAGCCACTTCATCCAGTTCGGCTCCACCATCTCGTCCGCGGAGCCGTCCTTGAAGCGCTCCCAGAGGTTGACAAGTGTCGCGCGGAACCCGGCATCGAGGCCGCCCTCCTTGAGGACGTCGTTGGGCACGTTGAAGCCCAGGCACTCCATGAAATACGACGGGAGATCCTGGATCTTCCCGTCGGTGACCAGGGTGTTTTCAGCATTCTTCAGTGCTCGGACGTAGCTCTTATAACGGCCACCGGTCTTCTTGTTCTTCTCCCGACCGTTGTCGAGCTGCTGTCGCGGCCAGTTGACGACCTTGGTTCCGCTGCCTGACGGAAAGACGCAGGAGCCGACATGCACCGTACTCCTGGCGCTGTCGTCGTACCGGCGGTAGGTGAAGCTCGGGACAACGTCGGCGCTGGGACGGCTGCCAGCAACCGCATTGATGTTGATCGCGATCTTGCCGCCATGAACCCCAGCGGCACCGAAATGGTTGACCAGTGCCGCCCTAACCTCCGTCCTCCACTTGGCGGGGGTCCAGGAGCCGGAATATGGGTTATCGGATGACGCTGGAGCCGTTACACCAGATTTGTAGTCGTAGTAGACGCAGTCCTGCAGTTCCACCGCGACGTCAACATCGCTATCGCGCCGGACATTGGTGTTGTTCGGATAGCTGCCCTTGGTGTAGATCGAGATGTCGCTGCCCTTGAACGCAGCGTGGGCTTTGATCGCTTCGCGCACCATGCGCTCCGCTCGATCCTGTTGCTCCTGCTCATCGTCACTGGACGGCTGGATCCATTGCGACAGCAAGGCTCCCCGGTCCCCGGCCGATAACCCCATCTGGAACCCTCCCTTGTCAAAGCGACCATAGCGCCCACCGCCGACAGCGGGGAGCGAAGGAGGCGGGGCTGGGTCTGAGATATGCGGGTCCGTCCAGATCCCCGGATGGGTTGAGCCACATACTCCAGCTCGGCGACCCTTCAGCGGGCGCTAACCTCCGCATCATGGATGTGTCGCTATGGGTGGCCATCGCCTCCTTGTTCATCGGCGGGGGCGGGCTTGCCGTCGCCATCATGGGCTACCGGTGGAACCGCAAAGCCATTGATGACGCCTGGACGCGGGAGTGGGCTGCCCAACGCGCCGTCGTCTATCCAGTACTGCTGGACGACTGGCTGTCGGGCAAGGGCGCGCCGTACCACCGTGGCGGACACATCCGCCTGCTACCGCTGAAGAACGGGGGCCGAGGACCGGCGCTGAACGTCGGCGGCGTTCTGACGGTCACGACGGAAGGCGACGAGCACAGGCACGAGCTCCTGGCCAGCACGATCGCAGCCGGCGATCTTCTGGATGCGCGGTTGGTGCCGCCCTGTGAGGAGCCCGCCGCCTGGTCGAGTGCGCATGGCGCTATCACGTACAGGGACCTGGCTGGAGGCACCTGGGAGCAGTCCTTCGACTTCCAGAAGGGTCCGCAAGGTGAGCTTGAAGTCAGCGTTCGGGAGCCTGTTCACACGCCGCTCGTCGCGGGTGCGCCAGCAGGACGGTGACCGGCTGACGCCGTGCAGGTGACAGCCAGCCGGGTATGGCCAGGGCTCGCGTGGTCGAGCTTCGCTCTTTGTGGATCATCGGAACTGTCGTGTCTGGGCAGCGCGGATTTGATCTCGCAGGTCATCGGGAATGTCCACGACAAGGACCTCCACCGACAGGTCGCGAAGGGCATGGGCGTACCAGCTGCGGCCCGTGAAGCGGGCGGCGGCCAGAGGGTGAGCAAACACCAGGATGAGCCGCGGATGTGTCGCCAAGGCACGGCCAGCGACAAAGAGCTTGAGGGCATCGTGCAGGACCTTGTGAGATTGAGCGGTCTTGGCAGGGCCCTGGTGAGCCCATACCTCGCACAGGGTGGGCGGCTCATCGCAGACGCCGTCGACCTCAATCCGGACGCCGTCGGCGAGGTACAGCCGACGAGGTTCGAGGGTGGCGCCCAGGACCTCGCTGGCCTGAGCGAGAATCACGCTCTCGGCGGCGCGCTGAGCGCTGCTGTCGCCCGCTGGCAGTGCCAGCCGCTCGTCACCGGCGAGCTGCTCGCCCTCATCGTCAGCCATCAGCCCGCCACCGGCCACAGTGCGAGTTGATGTCGGTTCGGGTCGCCCTCGCGCATTGCCGCTCGAGCCGCCGCTCCGATGGCTTCGGGGCTGGTGTCGCCAGTGTCCAGCACGGC
>Ga0335078_10007747_pt1 | contig 15939 bp, 18 predicted proteins | sample Lox_Sample_32_FD_206711 | JGI IMG/M metagenome (GOLD analysis project Ga0335078, IMG submission 206711) | Soil microbial communities from Loxahatchee National Wildlife Refuge, Florida, United States - Lox_Sample_3.2 | ecosystem: Environmental > Terrestrial > Soil > Wetlands | place: USA...
ATTCCCGAGCGCTATTGACGATCAGGGTTTCGCCGCGCGGCAGGCCGGATTGTAGGCCCAATTGCGATCGAGCCCGACGACGCAGAAGTTCACCCCCCAGCCCATGCCGATCATGCCGGTACCCGAGGCGATTGAATAATAGATCGGGTGCCGCGTCCTGTCGTTGATCAGCGCCGTGCCGCGACAGAAGCGGCGCGGAATGGACTGCGCGGCCCATGGCAGATACGCGGTTTCCCGCATGTCTTCGATGCCGACGATCTTCAAATCGGAATTCCAGAAGCGCGCTTCCTTGGTCCGGAAATTATTCATGATCTCGCGAAGCGCCGGCGGAAAGTCGCAGGGCGGCATGTCCCGGCTGTATTCCGGGCCCGACAGCCAGAAATTCTTCTCAAACCAATTTGCCGCTTGCGCAGGAGTTTGGGCGGTGACGCCCAGCGCCAAGACCAGCGCAATGCACGCAACGCGACTGAACATGACCCTTCCCTCGCCAATCGCTAACCGTGCCGCGCCGCAGCCAAGCGGTCAAGGTCGCAAGCCTTCGTCGAAGTGGACTTGCCGACCATCGTGACAATCCTGCCACGGCGCCCGATCCGCGTCGGTTCCGGTGCGCGCTGACCGCGAAGAATTTCTGCCAAGCGGCGCAGCCGTCACGCACGCTTCATGATACCAATCCGAACGGTGGCGTCTGATTCGCGTAAACGTCGAATGACGGGAGACAGCGAATGGCCGCGATACACCGGCTGGTCAGCCCGGAGCCCGCTTTTGGCTTGCAGGCTGCGGGGCGGATACTCCTCAACGCCTTTCCACCCTGGGTCCAGGACCTTGCCATGCTGGTCGAAACCGTCGAAACGGCGCGGCCGGCGGGAGCCGCCGCCGACTGGTTGCCTGGAGCCGTGGTGCGGCTGCCGTTTTCGAAACGAATCTGCAGCGACGGGCGCGTGGTTTGCAGCCAGGCGCTGATGGCGCTTGCCGAAACCGCCATGGTGATTGCCTGCTCGGCGGCCTGCAACGGCTACCGCCCGATGAGCACCGTCGATCAGACCACGCATTTCCTGCGGCCGGTGAGCTTCGATGTTGTCGCCGACGCCCGCATCGTGCGGATCGGTGGCCATACCAGCTTCGGCCGCGTCAATATCCTGGGGGCTGCCGACAAACGGCCGGTCGGTATGGTGTCGAGCGCCTGCTCGATTTAGAGCACGATCCCGAAAAGCGGGGACCAGCTTTCGGGAAAGGATGATGCTCCACTGAGTATCGCCCGCACACTTTCGTTTCGTTGCGCAACTCTCTAAGCTTGGCTTTGTCGCTCGATTGCGGTGGAGGGCGTTGCGATGCGTTGTGCTGTTGCGGTGATGGCGGCTTTGATCGTGATAGCGCTGAGCGCAGGCGGGACGGCCAACGCGGGCATCTTCCATCGCCATCCATGGGTCAAAGGAAACAACACCGGCGGTATCATTCCCTACTCGCCGGCGATTGAGCACATTTACCGGGACATGGCGGCCGAGCATTGCGCGCGCTGGGGGCGCCTGTCGCACATCACCAGCGTCAACCGCCACTACGGCGAATATGTCAGCTTCGTCTGCGTCGACAAACCGTGGGTGATTCACTGACCGGGACCCACCCGCCCTCACCGTAGTCGCCCGGCGTCAGTCCTCCAATCCCCCAATACCGCCTGCACGAGCGCGAGCGCGGCAACCGCGGCCGTGTCGGCGCGCAGGATGCGCGGTCCGAGTGCGAGCCGCACCACGTTCGGCAGCCGAACGAGCGCCGCCCGCTCGTCAGCAGCGAAGCCGCCTTCGGGACCGATCAGGACCGCGAGCGGCGTATGCCGCGGCACCTTGGCAAGTGCCAGCGTCGGATCGGCTACCGCGGCATCTTCGTCGCAGAAGATGAGATGCCGTTGCGGGTCAAACGCGCCTAGGATTCGCGTCAGAGACTCCGGCTCGGCAATGTCGGGCAGCGTGAGGATGCCACATTGCTCGGCCGCCTCGATGGCGTTCGCCCGCATGCGCGCCGTGTTGACGCGGGCGATCTGGCCATGACGGGTCAGCACGGGCTGCAGCCGCGACGCCCCCATCTCGACTGCCTTCTGCACCATGTAGTCGAGCCGGGCGGATTTCAGCGGCGCAAACAGATAATGCAGGTCGCCGGGCGAGGTCTGGGGCCTGGTCTGTGCGCCGATCTCCAGGACGGCCGCACGTTTTTCAGCCCTGATGGCTGCTCGCCATTCGCCGTCGCGGCCATTGAAGACCAGCACGGCGGCGCCCGATTTGAGCCGCATCACGCCGGTCAGGTAATGCGCCTGAGAGCGATCGAGCGGCACAGTGCCCGCTTCGTGCAGCGGCGCATCGACAAAAAGCCGGGGTGTGCGAAAGTCGTAAACTGGCATGGGGCCGTTTCGGCGCATGAGATCAGCGTTAATTTCGCCTTAACCCGGTTGCGCGCATTACGCCAGTCGGCGCCCAAACCGGCCTGTTTTCGGCATTTTGCCCCTGTGTCGCCGAATTCAGAGCGCTTATGATGGCGGCCCGGAAACGGGCATGGGAACGGGAAAGGACGCGATATGAAGCCGGGTATCGCAAAGCTGGGTCTCGCAGCGGCCCTGGCGTTGGCATTCAGCGCGGGAGCGATCGGAACCGCTTCAGCACAGATGACCACGGGACAAGCGCCCGGGGCTGCCTCGCCGTGCGAGGGCTTCATGCCTTTGCGCAACGACGCGCAAAAAAAGGGAATGGCGATCGGAATGGCTGAAAAGCAGCATGCCGACCGCAAGCAGATGTGCAAGCTCGTGACCAGTTTCTCGGCCGCCGAAGAGAAGGCGCTGAAATTCCTGAAAGCCAACATGGTGTGGTGTGGTGTTCCGCAGCAGGCGATCACATCGGCCGCGGAAGCTCATGCCAAGACGGTAAAATTCCGCGAGGTCGTATGCGCGCCGGCGCCGGAGCCGCACGTGCCGACATTGAGCGACGCGATCGGTACGCCGTCACTCGACACCGCTAAGAACACCAAGACCAACACCGGCACGTTCAACACGCTCACCGGCAATCCGCTGGACAAATGAGCGGGCCGGCCGGCTCGGTTGCCGACTCGACCGGCAATTGGGTCGACACCCTGGCGCCGCCATGGCTGCGGCCGTATCTGCGGCTGGCGCGGCTCGACCGGCCGATCGGTTCCTGGCTTTTGCTCATTCCGTGCTGGTGGTCGTCCGCGCTCGCCGCGGTAGCTGCGCACGCGCGGGCGCCAAGCCTGGCGCATATCGTGCTGTTCTTCATCGGCGCCTTTGCGATGCGCGGCGCCGGCTGCACCTGGAACGACATCGTTGATCGCAATCTCGATGCGGCGGTCGAGCGCACCCGCTCGCGGCCGATTCCCTCGGGCCAAGTCAGCGTCACCCAGGCGGCGCTATTTCTCGTGGCTCAGGCGCTGATCGGCTTAATCGTGCTCTTGAGCTTCAACGGCTTCACCATCGCGCTTGGCATCGCCTCGCTCGCCATCGTCGCCGTCTACCCGTTCATGAAACGCATCACCTATTGGCCGCAGATCGTGCTGGGACTGGCATTTTCCTGGGGTGCGCTGATGGGCTGGCCGGCCGCGTTCGGCAGCCTCGCCTTGCCGCCGCTTCTCCTCTATGCCGGCTCGATCGCCTGGGTGATCGGCTACGATACGATCTACGCCCACCAGGATCGCGAGGACGACGCGCTGATCGGCATCAAATCAACCGCCCTGCTGTTCCGCGAGCGCACCAAGCCGATGCTGTCCGTCTTCTATGCGCTTGCCGTCATCCTGCTCGGCGCCGCGGGATTTGCCGCCGGCGGCGGCATCGTTTTCGCCCTTGGACTTTGCGCCTTTGCCGCCCACCTCGTGTGGCAGATCGTGCGGCTCGATATTGCCGATCCGAACAATTGCCTCATGGTGTTCAAATCCGACCGCGACGCCGGCCTGATCTTTTTCGCAGCGCTATTGCTCGACGCTGCGTTGCGCCATCATGCCTAGGGCTGCAGCCATGCCGTCGTGCCACACAAAAGCTTGCCGGAATCGGAATATTCCCCCACGCTAGCGGCCTCACCCGTGCCGGTTTGCACCTTTGCGACCAACCGGCGATAGCGTCTGCGCCCGCGGGCATCCCTTCGCACATGAGGCGACGCGAACATGGCTAATGCTTGCACCGGCGGCATCGATACCGGTTTTGCCGCGCTCGGATATTTCAAGGTGGCGATGCTCGGAATTGTGCAGGGCATCACCGAGCTGATGCCGATCTCCTCGACGGCGCATATGCGCTTGGTCCCCGCGGTGCTCGGCTGGCAGGATCCGGGATCGGCCTTCTCCGCCGCGATGCAGCTTGCGGCGCTCGCCGCGGTGGTCAGCTATTTCTGGACCGACGTGCGCGACGTCGCGGTCAACGCCATCGCCGCCACAGCGCGCGGCGACTTTCGCGATCGCCATTTCCAGTTCGCCGTGTGGCTCGTCATCGCCACCATTCCGATCGGCATTGCGGGTCTTGCGCTCGCCAAAGTCCTCAACACCTGCAACTCGCCGCTGCGCGCCGTCAGCGTGATCGGCTGGTCGTGCGTGGCGATGGCGGCGCTGCTTGCGATTGCCGAGCTCGCGGCGCGGCACCGGCGCACCATCGAACAGGGCACCATGCTCGATGCGCTCCTGGTCGGCATCGCGCAGGTCGGCGCTCTCATTCCCGGCGTCTCGCGCTCCGGTTCGACATTGACCGCCGCGCTGATGCTCGGTTTCAAGCGCGAAGAGGCGGCGCGGCTGTCCTTTCTCCTCGGCCTGCCGGCGATCGCGCTCGCCGGCCTCAAGGAGATCTGGGAACTGCATAAGGCCCATATCGATGCGCACGCGTGGTCGGTGCTGTTCGTCGGCATTGTGGTTGCGTCGATCTCGGCGTTCTTCGCCATATGGGGCCTGATGCGCATCCTGGAAAACTTTTCCAGCTGGCCGTTCGTCATCTATCGGTTTCTGCTCGGCCTCGTCATCCTCATCGGCATCGCAGTGGGTTGGGTTGTGTGACACCGAGTTCGGCTACTCCGCGTCCGCATGACAGGTCGCCGGGCAGCGCGCCGGACCGGCCTTGTCGGTCGGCCGGAATAGGCGCAGGATAACGTCAAAGCCGCGCAACGACGGCACGGCGATTCGGTGCGGGAGCTCCGGTCGTCGGACAATAAACAAACGAATTCATCCGTAGGGAGCCATCAATGAAATCAACACTCTTGCTGAGCGTGACCACGGCGGTCGCGGCGGTACTGGCTTTGTCGCCGGCCGCACACGCCGCCCAAGCGGCCGCCATTTCGGGTCAAGTGACCTCGAAGGCGGAAGGCGCCATGGAAGGCGTAGTCGTCACCGCACACAAGGACGGATCGATCGTCTCAGTGAGCGTGATCACCGACGCCAAGGGCAACTACGCATTTCCGGAAAATCGGCTGGAGCCCGGCCACTACTCGCTCGCGATTCGCGCCGTCGGCTACGATCTCGCAGCTCCGGCCGGCGCCACCGTGGCCAGCGAGCAGACCGCGAAGGTCGACCTCAAGCTCGATCCGACGAAGAATCTGCCGGACCAACTCACCGACGCCGAATGGCTGATGAGCATGCCCGGCACTGACGACCAAAAGTCCGCGCTGCTCAACTGCACCAGCTGCCACACGCTCGAGCGCGTTGCACTGTCGACGCACAACGTCGACGAATGGATGCAGGTCATCCATCGCATGATGGGCTACGGCGCCGTCAGCCAGCCGGTCAAGCCACAGCCGATGCTCGACAAAGCGCGCGCCGGCAAGCCCGAGCAATATCGCAAGCTCGCCGAATACCTCGCCACCGTGAACCTGAGCGCATCCGATAAGTGGTCTTATCCGCTTAAGACGCTGCCGCGCCCGACCGGCGATTCCACGCACGTCATCGTCACCGAATACACTCTGCCGCGGCCGACCATCGAGCCGCATGACATCCTGCAGGATAAGGATGGCAACGTCTGGTACACCGACTTCGGCGAGCAATTCATCTCCAAGTTCGATCCGAAGACGCTCAAGCTGACCGAGTATCCGATCAAGAAGTTCAAGCCCGACGCTCCCACCGGCCTGCTCAGCATCGCCTTCGACAAGGAAGGCATGATCTGGTTCGACACAATGTACCAGGCTTCACTGGGCGTGCTCGATCCGAAGACCGGCGCCATCAAATATTATCCCGTACCGGCAAAGTGGAATGACGAGCGCGTGCAGCTCAACTTCGTCGGTCTGCGTCACGAGGTCGATGACAAAGTCTGGACCAAGGATGTCGGCACCGGTTACGTCTACCGGGTCGATCTGAAGACCGGCGACTGGCAGCGCTTCCATCCGACCGACTCGCTGCCGGATTCGGCGCACCATCACTACGGCATCTATCAGGTGATCTCCGACAGCGAGAACAATCTGTGGATGGCCGAATTCAGCGAAGGCTATCTCGGTAAATTCGACGCCAAGACGCTGAAAGTGACCTGGTACACGCCGCCGACGCCTCATGCGCGGCTCCGCCGCATGGAGCTCGACAAGGACGGCAACATCGTCGTGACCGAGTATCGCGGCAACAAAGTCGCGGTCTTCAATCCGAAGACGGAGAAGTTCACGGAATATGCGTTGCCGCCCTACACCTATCCGTATCGCGCCAATTTCGACAAGAACGGCGATATCTGGGCGTCGACCATGAGCACCGACCGCGTGGTGCGGCTCGATCCGAAGACCGGCCAGGCCAATCAGTACCTGATGCCGTCGGATACCAACATGCGCACCGTGTGGGTCAACAACACCACCGACCCGGTAAGCTTCTGGGTCGGCAGCAACCACGACCACGCACTGGTGAACGTCCAGCCGTTCGACTGACGGCTCGTCGACCCGTCAATCACATTGGCTTGAATAGTCCCTCCCCTTGCGGGGAGGGATTTTTTATGCCGGCTCAGCCCCTCAGCGATGCGGGTTGAAGTCCTGGTTGGGAAATTCTGAGACCTCGGGCGCCTTGATCACCACGTAGGGATGATCGGCTGCCGCGTGACAGGCGTTGCAGCCTGCCGTGAGCTGCGCGTAGGCCGCGGCGAATTTTTGCGGATCCTGCGCCTTGATGGCGGCGTCGACGGCGTCCATCGGTTGGCCCAGCGCCGCATTCACGAGTTCCCCGACCGGCAGGCCGCGAAACTTGGGCTGCGCCTTGACGATGCCGGCAAACGACTGGCGGATTTCAACGAGCGCATATTGCGCCAGCGTCCAATTCTGCGCCTTGCCGGCGAGCCCAAGCTTGGCATGACGCGGCTGGATCAGCGTATTCATCATGTCGCCGAGCGACATGGCGTAGGGCGCGGCAGCAGCAGGCGCCACGCTCCCAGCAGGCGCGGGTGCAGACTGGGCGAGCGCGGAACCGGCGGCGGGCGCCGCTAACAGCAGGGCCAGAGAGCCGCGAAACAGGCAACGTCTGATCATCGAACCAGTCCCGGATTGCGGATGGTGTAGAGGCAAAGCGCTGGCTCACTGCTTCTGGAGGAAACAGTCGACCTCGATCGGATCCTTCATGTCGCCCGCCGTATGCGGATGGCGGAAGACATTGGCCTGCTTGTAGCCGTCCTTGGCGCACGAAATCTGCACATCGTCCGGATTGACGTCCTTGCCGAAGCCCGGAATTTTGTAGAGCCCCAACAGGTCCGTCGCCGTCACCAGCGCGCCGCCCTTGAGCTCCGCGGTCACCTTGGCGTCGTCGATGCCAGCACCCCCGACCAGACGCACGAACCCGAAGAACGACGGTCCGTCGGCGCCGCCGTTGAGGTCTTCGTCGGTCATGTCGACGCCGCCGGCATGCGCGGCGATAGGAGCAGCAAGCGCTATCGCTAGAATGACGGCAGATCTGAGCCGAGCCATGCCCAAGTTCCCAAGCGTTTCGCCCCCGCGTCACTCGCATCCTGCCGCACGCACGGCAGCACCGAGACGCTTATGAATGCGAGGATAGGCGAGCACGCGCGGCGAACACAAGGGTGCTCGACTGCGCAACGCCGCGTCAAGCTAGGAGCGGATGTTTCAGTTACGCATTGCCGCCTTCCACTGCCGACGCTCGACAATCCATCTCATGGGACTACACTCCCCCTCAAAATAATCCGCGGGGGCGAAGCGGCGAAGCAAGGGGAGGATTAATGACCAGCCCGATATCAACGAGCGCCGTCTTTTGGACGATATGGCTCTTCGTGCATTTGATTCTGGCGCTGGGCCTTCTGGGAGCGTTGACGCACCAGGCAATGGCCGCTGCGTTTCCCGCGCGCCGAACGGCGGGCGGCATCGTGACCCGCTTCCGCGCCGTCTCGGCGCCGGGCTATGCCACGGCAGTCTGCGTGCTGTACGTGCTCGTCTTCCTGGTCGGATCGTTCATCTACACCAGCTACCGCATCAACATCCGCATCCCGCTCGAGCAGGGCCATTATTTCAAGACCGGCGGCTTCTTCGACTTCAAGGAGCATGTCGCCACGCTCGGTCTGGTGCTGCTGCCGGCCTACTGGTACTTCTGGAAGAACGCACAGAACCCCGAATATGACAACGCGCGCAAAGGCGTGACGCTGGTGCTCGCCGTCATGGTCTGGTTCCTCTTCATCGTCGGCCACGTCCTCAACAACGCCAGGGGATTTGGAGCATGAGCACCACCGTAACAACCCGTCCGGCAACGGCTACGGCCACCGGGTCGGCCCTGGCGGCGTCGCGCAAGTTCAAGGCGTTTGCCACCACCTTTTCCATCGTGGGACCGGTCGCCTACTGCTGCTGCGTCTATTTCAACTTGCCGGTCTTCACATATTTCCCGGCGATCGGCCGCTTCGCATGGGGCGTGGAAGCCGTTCAGTCCGGCACGGGTCCGAACATGCTGTGGTACGGCTGGACGCTGACGACCATTCTGATCGCCGGGGGCCTCGGCATCGTCGCCATGATGCTGCCGGAGCGCGTGACCAACAAAATCCCGCTGTTCCTGGTCTGGCTGGTTCCAATCCTGTCGATCCCCTACGTGGTCTATTCGCTGATGTTCTGGTGGCGACTCGCCATGCGGGAATGAGGCGACGAGAATGGCGCTGTCGAAACTTGATCTGGCGCTGGTCGCGATCGCGGCGGCCAGTCTGATCTGGATCGAGCACAATCATCGCATTGTCATCGGCCCGCTGGCGGCCGCCGAGGCGCCGCCGCCGACCGCTTCGGTATGCCCGAAAACCGACGACGTTCCCTACAGCGTGGAGTGCATCAGGTTCATCGGCGGTGGCGACGCGCCGGCCATGTTTTCGGCTCGCGCGGTGCGCGCCGAGTCCCATTGCCCGCCCGGCAACGCGGGTGCGCCTGACGGCGACAGCTGCATTCGCGATCTGTCTGTCAGATACGCGCACCCTGCCCGCTACTGAACGCCCGCCGCTTGCAGATATTGCATATCGACAAATCGCTCGGCCTGCGGCAACGGCGGTCTGAGCAGCCCCGCCTCCGCCATCATGGCGATCACCTGCTGCAAACCTTTCAGATCGATCTCGCCGCTCTTAGGCAACACGTTGCGGCCGGGCTCGCTGAACAAGTCGAGCGTTTGCGCCGCGATCGCGTCCGAACAGCCGATCGTCGCGGCGATGTCGGCTACCACCTTGCTGCGATTGTCTGGGCTGCGGATGAAGGCGAACGCGTCAGCCATGGCGCGGACGTAACGCACCATCGCTTCGCGATGCGTCTCTGCCCACGGCCGCCGCACCGCCGTGACCGTATAGAGATAGTCCGGCACGACCTCGTCCGAGCGGCCGAGCAGCGAATAGCCTTGCGCGAGCGCTTGTAAATCCTGCGGCTGGCCGAGCACCGTCGCATCGCAATCGCTGTGCAGCAGACAATAAAAGCGCTGCGGCGTCCCCTCCTCGGTCTTCACGTTAAAGCTGCCGCGCGGCAATCCATGCTTCGCCAGCAGCTTGCGCATCGCGATGGTGATGCTGCCCTGCTCGTCCGCGAGCCCGATGCGTTTTTCCTTCAGGCCGGCGTAGGACTTGATGTTCGGCCTCGCGACCAGACTGTAAATCGCGTTTTTGAATTCGGTCGCGATCGCCACCGCATCCGAGCCCTTCATGACGGCGCGGATCAGAAACGGCGTGGCAATGTGCGTGACGTCGATCCAGCCCTTGTTCAATCCGTCGAAAATCATCTTGTCCGAGCCGCCGGGCACCGGGATGACGACCTGCACGTTGAGGCCTTCGCGCGCAAACAGGCCCTCGCGCTGCGCCACCGAGATCGGCAGCGAATAAATGCTGTGGGCGGATGACCAGTCCTGACCGTAGCGCAGCGTCAGCGGCTCAGCCGCGGCGCCGTGCGCGATGCACGCCGCCGTCAGAACCGCGCCAACACCCGACGCCGAGACACGCCACAACCGCTTCGTCATCGCTCCTGTCCGCACCGCCAGCGTAGCCTGCTCAGGATGGCGGCGAAATGCGGCGCCTCATCCACAGCGACACCGGCTGCACTGCGCTTTTACGCCACCCGGCGTTGTGTTTAGATTGCAACTCATGGCAACCCCCGCGCGCACCCGCGTTCTTGGCGGCACGAGCCGCACCGGCGTTGTGCGCACGGCGGCGTGGGCGCCCGAATGGCGTGCGCTGTTCTCGGCGGCGCTAACACAGGAAATCGACGGGCGGCGGTTCTTTCTGTGGATTCCGGTCGCCGCCATGGGCGGCGTGGCGCTCAATCTCGCGGCCGATCGCGAACCGGTGTTGTGGCTGCCGGCCACACTCGCCGCGGTCTGCGCCACGCTCGCGTGGCTGTGCCGCGCGCGTCCGCTGGCGCTCGGCATCTGGGTGGGGCTTGCCGCGTTGTCCGCCGGCTTCCTGTCGATGGGCCTGCGCACCGCCCGCGTCGGCACGCCGGTGCTCGATCATGTCCGCACCGTGCGATTGCAGGGCTTCGTCGAAGAAGTCGACATCCGCCGGGCCGGCGCCCGCTTCATCGTTCACGTCGCCGATTCCGGCCGGCTGCCGGCGCGGCTTGCGCCGCACCGCGTGCGCGTGACCACCCGCAAGACGCCCGATTTCGCCGCCGGCGATTATGTGACGTTCACCGCCCGGCTCTGGCCGCCGCCGCGCGCCGTCGCGCCCGGCGGCTACGATTTCGCCCGCGACGCTTACTTCGCCGGCATCGGCGCGGTCGGCACCACATACGGCAATGTCAGTGTTCTGCCGCCGCCGCGCGATGCGCCGTGGCGCCAACGCTTCTTCGCCGCGATCGACCGGGCGCGCAACCGGCTCGCGGTGCGCGTCGACACCATCATCGGCGGCGACGAGGGCGCCATCGCCGCCGCGATGGTCACCGGCAAGCGCGATTTCCTGTCGAACGACGCCAAGGACCTCATCCGCGAGGCCGGCATCTTCCACATCATCACCATTTCCGGCCTGCAGATGACGCTGGTCGCCGGGATCTTCTTCGTCGTGGCGCGCCGGCTGTTTGCGCTGTCGCCGACGCTGGCGCTGAACTACCCGATCAAGAAATGGGCGGCCGGCGTCGCCATGGTGGGATCGCTGCTTTACGACATCGGCACCGGCTCGCGCGTCGGCACCGAGCGGGCGCTGATCATGACGTTGATCGTGCTCGGCGCCGTCATCCTCGATCGCCGCGCACTCTCGATGCGCAATCTCGCGCTGGCGATATTGGCGATCGTCGCACTTGAGCCCGATGCGATCCTCGGCGTGAGCTTTCAGCTCTCCTTCGCCGCCGTCGCGGCGCTGATCGCCGTCATGGAGGTGCGGCTCGCGCAGCGAGACCACCGCCCCGATCCATACCAGCCCGCGCGCGGCAGGCCGGAGCGCCGCAGCGCACTTTTCGTCCACGTCGTCGACAAACCATTCCATCTGCTGCTGGCCACGCTGTTCGCAACCAGCGCCACCGCGTCGTTCATGGCCTATCACTTTCATGATCTCAGCCCCTACGTTCTGATCGGCAATCCGCTGACGCTGGCAATCATCGAGTGCTTCGCCGTGCCCGGCGCGCTGTTGGGCACCGCGCTTTATCCACTCGGGCTCGACGCCCCGGTCTGGCTCTATGTCGGCCTCGGCATCAAATTCATTATCTGGGTAGCGCGCTTCATTGCCGCCGCCCCGGGCTCGACCTTGCATGTGCGCGCCTTTGCACCGGCGGCGCTGCCGCTGCTGAGCCTCGCCGTGATCAGCGCCGTCGTGTGGCGAAGCTGGCTGTTTCGACTAAGCGCCGTGCCGCTTGCTGCGCTCGGCATCGTCGCCGCCTTCAACGGCCCGCGTTATGACGTGATCGTTGCGCCGTCGGGCGACCTCGTGGCTATGCGCGGCGCAGACGGGCGGCTCGCCATCGTCGGCAAGCATTTCAACGCTTTCGCCGCCGAGCAATGGCTCGCTGCCGACGGCGACGACCGCGATCCCGCGTCGGCACGCGACCCGCGTCCGCGCTGCGACCGTGACGGCTGTATCGCCGCATTACCGGGCGGCCGTGTTCTCAGCGTGGTGACGGCCCCGCCGGCCTACGAGGAGGATTGTCTGCGCGCGACGATATTGGTCAGCGCTCTGCCCGCGCCCACGCATTGTCCTGCACAAGTGTTTGACGAACAAAAGCTCGAACAGACCGGCGCCGTCGGCCTCACTTGGAACGGCGCGCGATACGCGATCGCCACCGACCGGTCGGTCCTGGAAGATCGCCCGTGGTCGCCGGCGCCGCCGTCTCTTCCGGATGAGCGCATGACCACGCCGGCTGCTGAGCGAACGCCCGGCGCCGATCCGGCCGATCCCTCCGATCCGTAAAATCGCCGATCAGTTTCGCGCGATGATCTCGCGCTCGTCGCGATGTACCACCGGCGCCGCCGGGAGCGAACCCGCCCGCCGCCGCAACAGCCGGCTCGGCCGCCGCCGCGCGATAGCGCTGCGCCGCCGTCGGCGCCAGGTCGGCGCCTGCACCCGCAGCGCGCCAACCCGCGCGAACGGCTCGCGCAACGAGCCGTCGGTTTCGGCGACCAGAAGCGGCAATCCGAGCACACGGCCCCAGGACTGCCACTCGGCAACGATGTCGTCGCATTCGCTTGCCGAGTACAGCGGCAGCGACAGCGCCGGATCGCCGTGTTCAAGCACGACTGCGATGCTCGTTGGCGCGGCCCCGGCTTCGGCATAGGCCATCCGGATCGCGACGCCCCGAAAGGCCGCGACCGGAAGATTGAGCGCCATGCGCACGCCGCGCACCGAACGGCGCAGCACGACCCGCTCGCGATGCAAATCGACGACGCGCAAGCGCTCGTCGGCCGCTTCATCGTGGGCGGTAAACCGCACGGGTAAGGAGAAGGGGTCGAGCCTCCGCGAGGACCCCATCGCGTTTCCGCGATGGGGTAGCTCAGCGCGGCCCGGCCCGGCAGCGAACCTGCCGGCTTCCATTCGACGCCTCGAAACTCGTCACTCCCGCCGGGCTGTTGCCGCCCGGTTGCCGCGACAATGCCAGACCGCCGTCGCAATCGGCTTAATAACGCTGGTTAAGAGGCCGTATTACTGCCGGCGAAAAGACCGCATGATTGACAAGCGGTTGCCAAAAGCCGGCAAAATTGCCGAAATGCCACCCGCCGCCGCACGGGACCGTTGAACCCGGCAGCGCGGAGGCACATGTTCGTGCCTCTTTCGCCATTCCCTCACCACGTCGAAATCGATTTGCCTATGTCTTCACTGCTCGACCAATCTGCGCTGTCCGACCTCGCCGAACGTCTTGTCGCTGCCGCCAAACGCGCTGGTGCCGACGCGGCCGACGCCATTGCGGTTCGCGGCGTCTCGCTTTCGGTTGAGGTCCGCGAAGGCGCAGTCGAAGAATCGCAGCGCTCCGAAGGCGACGACGTCGGCTTGCGGGTGCTGGTGGGCCGCAGGCAAGCCGTGGTTTCAACCAATGACATCCGGACCGATGGCCTCGATGCCCTGGCCGAACGGGCGGTGGCGATGGCGCGCGTCGCTCCCGAGGATCGCTTCGCCGGGTTGGCCGATCCGGCGCTGCTTGCCCGCAACTTGCCAGCGCTCGACCTGCTCGACCCCGACATGCCCACGGTCGATGTTCTGGAAATGCGCGCCCGTGAGGCCGAGGCGGCGGCACTGGCCGTGCCCGGCGTGACCAAGTCGAGCGGGGCATCGGCTTCGAGCGGCATCGGCGGCATGGTTCTGGTCACCAGCCACGGCTTTCGCGGCGCGACGATCTCCTCCAGCCACTCGGTCGGGATGTCGGCGATCGCCGGTGAAGGCACCGGCATGGAAACCGACTACGATTACTCGTCGGCGCTGCACGCCGCGGATCTGGAGAGCGCGCAGAAAATCGGGCGCAGCGCCGGGGAACGCGCCGTCAAGCGACTCAACCCGCGCAAGGTGACGACACGCCGTGTCCCGGTAGTGTTCGACCGGCGCATCGCCGGAACCCTGGTCGGCCATCTCGCCAGCGCCGCCAACGGCAGCTCCATTGCCCGCAAGAGCAGCTTTCTGCGCGAGAAGCGCGGCGCTCAGATATTCTCGCCCGGCATCGACATCATCGACGATCCGCTGCGGCGGCGCGGCTTGCGTTCGCGGCCGTTCGACGCCGAAGGGGTCGCCGGCAGCGTCCTCAAGATCGTCGATGACGGTGTGTTGAAGACCTGGCTGCTCGACTGCGCAACGGCGCGGGAGCTCGATCTGCAAACCACCGGCCACGCGCATCGCGGCGTGTCGTCGACGCCTTCGCCCGGACCGACCAATCTGCATTTGCGGGCCGGAACGCAAACGCCCCAGCAGCTGATCGACGACATCACCGACGGTTTTTTCGTCACCGACCTCATCGGCATGGGCGTCAATCTGGTGACCGGCGACTATAGCCGCGGCGCCTCAGGCTTCTGGATCGAGAACGGCGAGCCGACCTTTCCGGTGAGCGAGGTCACGATCGCCGGGCATCTGTCGGAGATCTTCAAGAGCCTGACGCCGGCAGACGATCTCGTTTTCCGCTACGGCACCAACGCACCGACCGTGCGCGTGGAGGGGCTGACTGTTGCCGGCCAATAAGGCGCTTGACGCCGCACACCGAGCCGCGGGCTTGGCCGCGGCTGTGCGCGAGGCCGGCGCGCTGGCGCTCTCGCTGTTCGGCACGCCGCTCAAGCAATGGACCAAGGGCGCTTCGTCTCCGGTCAGCGAGGCTGACATTGCCGTCGACGAATTGCTGCGCGCGCGGCTGACTGCCGTCGATCCGACGATTAGCTGGCTCTCGGAAGAAAGCGCCGACGATCCGGCGCGTCTCGACGCGCGTCTATTGTGGATCGTCGATCCGATCGACGGCACCCGCGGCTATATCGCGGGCATGCCCGACTGGACGGTGTCGGCGGCTCTCGTCGAGGACGGACGGCCGGTCGCAGCCTGCCTGTTCGCCCCGGTGACAAACGAATTCTTCATGGCGTTGGCCGGCCAGGGCGCCACCCGCAACGGTACTGCGATCCGCGCGACCGCCGGCGCCGCACTTGCCGACATCAGCGTCGCCGGACCGAAGAATTTTCTCGAGCGGGTGGCCAAGATCGCCGCACCCTTTAACGTAATACCGCGGGTGCACTCGCTGGCGCTGCGGCTCGCGCGCGTTGCCGACGGCTCGATCGACGCCGCCGTCGCCGGCGGCAACAGTCATGACTGGGACCTTGCCGCGGCCGATCTTTTGGTGCACGAAGCGGGCGGCGCGCTGACGCCGTTGGGCGGCGGGCCATTGACATACAATCGCGCCGTGCCGCGGCATGGAATGTTGGTCGCCGCCGGACTTGAGCGGCACGCTGCGCTGGTCAAGCTGCTGAACGACCCACGTCTGGCAGCATCATGATCCGCATATCCGCACGATCGGAACATCGAGGCCATGGCGAACACGAACCCCGAATCAAAGCCGACGCAGCAACTGCTCCACCTCGTGTTCGGCGGCGAGTTGGCAAGCGTCGCCGGCCACGAATTCA
>Ga0335078_10007748_pt1 | contig 15938 bp, 15 predicted proteins | sample Lox_Sample_32_FD_206711 | JGI IMG/M metagenome (GOLD analysis project Ga0335078, IMG submission 206711) | Soil microbial communities from Loxahatchee National Wildlife Refuge, Florida, United States - Lox_Sample_3.2 | ecosystem: Environmental > Terrestrial > Soil > Wetlands | place: USA...
CCGCGATCTTCGCCGGGTTTCCGTCGCTCAGTACGTAAAAGGGGCCCGGACCGCTGCTGTTCAGCAGGAACACGGACGTATCGCCGAAACCGTCCAGCCGTGTGGGAGTGAAGCTCAGGTCCAGGCTTTGCGCCGCCGACCGTGTGGCGATGTTGTAGATCTCCAGTTTGCGGTTGCCGGCGTTGGCCACGTACAGCCGCTGGCCGTCGGCGGAGAGTTGCATCCCGGCTGGCGACGAAATGCCGCTGTCGTTCGCGAACAAGACCGCGGCCGGCGCTCCGGCGTAGCTCTCCACCTGCCAGATTTGCTGCGCTTGCCGGTCGGCGAAGTAGAGATCCGCGCCGGCCGCAACGATGGCGGAGGGATCCGTAGCCGCCGCAATGCGCTGGGCTGCCGCGGTCTGCCCGGCAAGATAGATGCCGCCGGAATCGCCCGATACCCCGAGAATCATCCGCTGCCCATCGAATGCCAGCGCCGTTACCGGACCTGGGAGACCCGCTAGACTCACCGGCGCGCCGGCCGAAGGCGACTGCGCCAGATTGGTCAGGATTTGCGCCTGCCCGCTCGACGACGCATACACCGCCGCGGCGCTGCCGCCCGACCACGCGAAATGATCCGCGCCGGCGATCGCTCCGCGAATCGTAACCGGCGTTGGAGTTCCGCTCCGCAATCCCGTATACAACAGCAGCCGCCCGGCCCGTTTCTCGACCACCAGAACCGCGGATCCGTCCGGCGCTACCGACGCGGCGCCTACGCCGTTCACCACCGGCGCGTCCAGATAGGCGGCGCCCGGAATTCCGCGCATGGGCCTGACGGCGTCCGCCTGCGCATCGAAGATGAAGCCGGTTACGGGCCCGCTGACAGCCGTGGAACTCCCGGCCCAGCCAGCGGCCGCAAATGTACAAACGGCGAGAAGCAGCCTTTCGAAAAGCATATGAGGATAGATGCGGGCTGGCGTGCAAAATCTCATGCCACTACCTTGGCAGTATAGCGCTATCATGGGAATCCATGAGGGTTGCAGTGGCCAGCGATCATGCCGGGTTCCCGCTCAAGGCCAGGGTCATCGGCGAACTGGGCAGGTTGGGGCATGAAGCACTCGATCTGGGAACGGATTCGACCGACCCGGTGGACTATCCGGACTACGCGCGCGCCGTGGCGGAGGCCGTGCTCCAGGGGCGCGCCGAGCGGGCCGTCCTGGTCTGCGGCAGCGGCGCCGGCGCCTGCGTCGCGGCCAACAAGTTTAAGGGCATACGGTCCGCTACCTGCCACGATACCTTCTCGGCGCACCAGGCCGTCGAAGATGACGACGTCAACGTCATGTGCCTGGGGGCGCGCGTGGTCGGCCCGGAACTGGCCGTCGAGCTCGTGCGCGCGTATATGGCGGCGCGCTTCTCCGGCCTCGAGAGGCACCAGCGGCGGCTGGGTAAGATCGCCGCCTTTGAGGAAGGGTTCGGCCGCGGGAACCGCTAGGATGGGCGGTATGGCTGTCCTGCAGACGACCTTTCGGATTTCTACCAGCGGCCACTGCGACGTAGTGGACGTCACCCTGCAAGTGTCGCGTATCGTGGCCGGCAGCCGCATCCGCCAAGGCATCGTGAACGTTGCCTGCGTGGGCTCCACCTTGGGCATCACGACGCTGGAGTTCGAGCCGGGATGCGTCGCGGATCTGCAGCGCGCGCTGGAGCGGATTGCACCGGCCAACCGCGACTACGCCCACAACGCGCGCTGGGGAGACGACAACGGATATTCCCATCTGCGCAGCGCATTGGTGGGGACGGCCCGAAGCTTTCCCGTCTCCGACGGCCAGATCGTGTGCGGGACCTGGCAGCAAATCGTACTGTGCGATTTCGACAGCCGCGCGCGGGAACGGCAAGTGCTCGTGACGGTGGTGGGGGAATGAGCCAACGGCGCGCCGAACCCCGGCTGTGGTGTTCGGACCTGATCCAGGTGCATCTGCAGAGCGCGCCGCCCGCGGAACTGACCGCGAATCTCGAAGAGATTGCGCCTTCGGGCGCGTGCGTCCAGTTCGAGCGTCCCGTTCCGGCGCGCACCCGGCTTTGGCTGATGCTCGGCCGCCATAAGTTCCCCGGCCGGGTGACGCATTGCACCCACAACGAAATCGGCTATTTCGCGGAGATCCGGTTCGATGCCGGGAAAATATGGTCGCGCCGGATCTACCAGCCCAAACACCTGCTCGATCCGCGGCGGGTGGCGGCGCCCGGGCGCTGAGTACCGTGGCGCAAGCTTGCCGTGGCGCGGGCTTGCCGCGGCGAACTTCAGTTCGCCGAGCTTTTTTCCGCGAGCTGTCTCCGCAGGGAGATTGCACGCCTCCCGCCGGCGCGTCAGCCATCGCGCGAGAGAGAAGGCGCCGCACTCAAGCCTTGCGCTGGTGCGCCGCGCTCCAAAGGCGAAACCCGCCGCGAAATGCAAACGCGTTGCTGCCGAGCCGTGCACCGGGCGGAACCGTCTTCAACTGCTTGGCGTTGCCGCCGCCGAGAAGGACATAGTCCGCTTCAAGCGCGGCCTTCATCCGCTTCACCACGTCGAACACGTGCCGCCGCCACTTCTTCTTGCCGTACCGCTTGAGCCCGCGCAATCCCAGGTAGTCCTCATAGGTGCGGCCGTTCTTATACGGAAGGTGGGCCAACTCCATGGGTTCGAGAACGCCATCCACGATCATCGCGGAGCCCAGTCCCGTGCCCAGCCCGAGAAAGAGCATGCGCCCTCCCTCATAGCCTCCCAAAGCTTGCATGGCGGCGTCGTTGACGATCTTGACGGGACATCCGAGCGCCTTCTGGAAATCGAAGCCCACCCAGCCGCGGCCGAGGTTGTGCGGCTCGCTGACCGGTTTGCCGTGAACGACCGGCCCCGGGTATCCGATCGATGCGGCGGAATACTCCCATCCGGCGATTGCCTTGCGCACCGCCGCGATCATTTTTCTGGGAGTCATGTCCGGTCCGGATGGAATCTCGACCGGCGTCTTGCGGCCGGTGGCCAGCAGCTTCACATGCGTGCCGCCGACGTCGAGTACGAGTATCTTTGGGGGTTTGTTCGCCACGTGTGCTCCCCATCCATTCTGCAACTTTTCGGCCGCGGGCGAAAGAGCCGGCTCGACAGCCGCTCCCACGCAGGCCGTGAAGAAATGCCGCGCCGGATTGACAGACGAAAGCCTGTCCCGCTTCGCTTCCGCACGCGCGCGAAAGTCCCGTTCCTGGCAGGTGGCGGCCGCATCGTAAAATGGGTTGAATGCCGGAAAGCCTCGAAGAGTTCTATCGCATCCAAAAACTGCCGCCTTACGTTTTTGCCGTCATCAATGAAATGCGGGCGCGGGCGCGCGCCGCTCAACAGGACGTCATCGATTTGGGGATGGGCAATCCCGATGGCGCCACGCCCCGCGTGGTCGTCAGCAAGCTGGTGGAAGCCTCGCGCAACACGCGCAATCACCGCTATTCGGCGTCGCGCGGCATTCCGCGCCTGCGCGAGGAGATCGCCCGCCGCTATCAAACCCGTTACGGCGTGCACCTCGATCCGGACCGGGAAGCCATCGTCACCATCGGCGCCAAAGACGCGCTGGCGCATCTGCTGTTCGCGGTGATCGGCCCCGGTGACGCCGTGGTGTCGCCGAATCCGGCGTACCCCATTCACCAATACGGCGTGATTATGGCCGAAGGTCATGCCTGCCTGCTTCCCATGCCCAGCCCGGAGGAGTTTCTCAACCGTCTGGAGAGCCTGTACCAGACCTCCTCGCGCCATCCCAAGCTCCTCCTCATCTCGTTCCCCCACAACCCCACCACCACTTGCGTCGAGCTGGATTTCTTTCGCGCCATCGTCGGGATGGCCCACCGTTACGGAACCCTGGTGGTGCACGACTTCGCTTATGCCGACCTGGGTTTCGACGGCTACCAGCCGCCCAGCATCCTTCAGGTCGAGGGCGCCAAGGAAGTCGCCGTCGAAATCTTTTCGATGTCCAAGAGTTACAACATGGCGGGCTGGCGCGTCGGATTCTGCCTCGGCAATCCGCGCATGATCGGCGCCTTGGCGCGCATCAAGAGTTACCTGGATTACGGCGTCTTCCAGCCGATCCAGATTGCCTCCATCATTGCGCTGCGCGAGTGTGACGAGGATACCCGCAAGATTTGCGCGATTTATCAGAAACGCCGCGACATCCTGGTCAGCAGCCTGCGGCACGCCGGCTGGCCGGTGGAGAAGCCCCGCGGCTCCATGTTCGTGTGGGCGCCGCTGCCGGAGCGCTATCGTTCCCTGGGCTCGCTGGAGTTCGCCAAACTCCTGATGGAAAAAGCGCTGGTAGCGGTTTCACCCGGCATCGGCTTCGGACCGCTCGGCGAGGGCTACGTGCGTTTCGCCCTGGTCGAGAACGAGCATCGGATCCGGCAAGCGGCGCGCTCCATCGCGAAATTCCTGAAGATGTAGCTGCCGTGGCGCTTCAGCTTGCCGCGCGGGACTTCCGTCCCGCCTCAAACGCGGCCATTTTTCCTCACGATATCACGGCCAAAGTCTGGCGCCGTCCCCGGTGATAACTCTCCAATTGTGCGTTCGCCGAGACGATAGCCTGCACCTGGCCGGCGACTTTCGCCAGATCCCTCCCTGGAATCACGACGTACAGCTCGTCCTCCCCAATGTCCGTGTAGACGCGATTGCCGATGCAGCCGGAACTTGCCACGACGCCATTTGCCATCGCCGCGGGAATCGCCATGCACGTCGGCCTTCCCAGCAACGGGGCTTGCGAACCTGCCCCGGCCGCCAGCGCAGCCTCCGCGAGCAGCATCACCCCTCCCGGCCGGCCTGCGATCAACACCACGTCCGGATCCACCGGCGTGTCTCCCAGCGGAGCATAAATCGCCGCGCCAGGCGTGTGGGGCAGGCGGGGGATGCCGGGAACCTCCTCCATCTTGATATAGCCGGCGCTGGTCATGAGGGAAAGAGTCTGGGTCAGTTCCCCGGCGCGTTCTTCCGGAAGTGCGATGTTATGCGTGTAGCTTCCAATCGGGCAGTTGTAATGGTCGCTCGGGACGGTGTAGAACGTCCGGCCTTCGGCGGCCAGCCGCCAAAAGCTGCATCCCGAGGGCATCGTCCCGGCGAACTTCGGCACCCCCGCCGGCGGATTCTCCTGGAACGTAACCGCGACAGGCCGGCGTTCCAAGTGGAGGGACTCGGTAAGTTGTTGTTCGATGCTTCGGTAGTCGGTCATCGCATCTCCTCTCGCGTCAGCGCCTCTATTATGGCAAACGCCGCGGCCTGAAGTTGCGGCGTGCCGCAAGCGCAAGCTCAGCATGCTTGCCGGGTGGGACTTCAGCCCCGCCGGGCCATCTTGCTACCATCGATTTCAGAATGACCGCCGCCGAAAAGGAGCGCTACTCGCGCCAGATCCTCTTCCCCGGCCTTGGAGAGGCCGGTCAGGAGAGGCTGCTGCGGGCGCATGCCGCCATCGTCGGCTGCGGCGCCCTGGGCAGCTTTCAGGCCGCCGCTTTGGCGCGAGCCGGCGTCGGCCGGGTCACCGTCATCGACCGCGATTACGTCGAGACATCCAACTTGCAGCGGCAGTGGCTGTTTGAAGAGTCCGACGCCGAAGGCGCGCTCCCCAAAGCTGTGGCTGCCGAACGGCGGCTGTCCCGCATCAATTCTTCGGTCGAGGCCCGCGGCGTCGTCGCGGATGTCACTCCCGCCAATATCGCCGGCCTGTTGGATGGCGCCGAGCTGATCCTGGACGGCACAGATAACTTCGAAACCCGCTACCTGTTGAACGACTTCGCCCTGAGCCGCGGCATTCCCTGGATTTACGGCGCGGCCGTGGGCAGCTACGGCCTCACCATGCCGGTGATCCCGGGGCGCACCTGTTGTCTCCGCTGCGTCTATCCCGACCCACCCGCGGGCGCACAGCCCACCTGTGAAACGGCCGGCGTGTTGAACTCCATCACGGCGGTAATTGCGGCTCTGCAAACCGCGGACGCCATCAGGATTCTGGCCGGCCGCGCCGAATGCCTCCGCCCGCGGATCACCACCGTAGATGTGTGGGACGGCGGTGTCCGGCAGATCGCGCAGCCCGAGCCCGATCCCGCCTGCCCTGCCTGCGGCGCCCGCGAGTTCGTCTACCTCGAAGGACTGCGCCGCGCGCCTGTCAGCTTGTGCGGGCGAAATGCCGTGCAGATCCACGAACGCTCCCGGCCCCTCGACCTCGACCGCCTCAAAGCCGCGCTTCTGCCCTTGGGCGAAGTTCGCGCCAACGAATTCGCGCTGCGCTTCTTCGTCTCCCCTTTCGAGATGACCATCTTTCCGGACGGCCGCGCCATCATCAAGGGCACGACGGATATCGGCATCGCCCGCAGCCTCTACGCAAAGTATGTCGGGCTATGACGTGGCGCAAGCTTGCCGGGCGGGGACAGTCCCGTCCCCCGTTCCCCTTACCTGGCAACTCGCCCGGGTCCCGCCCCTGCCCCTCACTTGGCAACCCGCCCGCGTCCCGCCACCTCCACGACCGGCGCGGCCACCGGTTCGGGCTCCGGAGGCTTAGGCTGTCTAACGTCCAGCCGCGCCGCGGCCAGCGCCTGCCGGCCCTTGTTGTACTTGGCGCTGCCTGGCTGCCCTTCGATCGCGTCCCAGTCCGGCTGCGGCGTCTCCTGCATCGCCGGAAGGTACTTTTGCAGGTAATTGCGGACCCGCTCCTGCACCACTCGCAGCGCCGAGTTCGAAAGTAGAAAAGCCATTTCGTCTCCCGGCGCGTCCACTAAGATCTGGTAGACGTGCGACGGCTTTCGCACGCGCGGCGACTTCAGCGCTTGCTCCAGTTTCTTGGCGCGCGGCTCCAGATTGCGCCACGCCTCCAACTCCGCCTTCCCGATCTCGGCTGCCTTGATCAGCGCGGCCTTTTCCTTCGGCGTCAGCTTTCCCGTCAGGGCAAACAGGAACGGCGCAAGTTTCGGCGCGGAGTTCGTTTGCGCGGCCTGCACCATCTTATCCGCCTTCTCCAGGCGCGCCAGCGCGGGTAGATTTGTCTTGGCGCCCGCAAGGGCCGGCGAAAACAGCGCCAGCAAGCCGTCTTCTTCGAGCGAACGGACGACTTCCGGCGGGCTGGGCTCCTCGGCAATGTGCTTCAGTTCCTCGAACAACGCGCGCGGCGGAATCAGGTCTTGCAGATGGGCCTCGCGGGCATTGTCATACTGCATCTGCGTGCGTTCCGCGACCGTAAACGCCAGCCGGACTCGCAAACGCACCAGGCGCAGCATCCGCGCGGGATCGTCGTAGAACACGTAAGGATGCGTCGTGCGCATCTCGCGATGCCCCAGGTCGGCGAGACCGTTGGTGGGATCCAGCAGCAGACCGCGCGACGCCCGGTTCAAAGAAAGCGCCATGGCGTTGATGGTGAAGTCGCGCCCTCGCAGGTCCTCCTGGATCGTGGCCGGCGTCACCTGCGGCTTGGCTCCGCTCTTGGCGTAGCGCTCCTTGCGGGACATGGCCACCTGCGCCGTCACACCGCCGGAGAATGCCAGTTCGGCCGAACGCCGGTTCTCGTCCATCGACACGATCTTCGCGCCGTTGTCTTCGAGGGACCGGGCTACCTTCAGGGCGTTGCCCTCCACGCTGAAGTCCAGGTCGCGAATCTGAAATCCGCCCAGCATGTCGCGCATGCCGCCGCCCGTGAGAAACAGGGTCACTCCGGCGGAGGCTGCGGCCGCCTGCACCTGTTCGAGGACGCGGTTCTGGTCCGCGCTCAGGTGGCTTTCCAGCATGAACATGTAGTCGCTCATGGCGGTTCCATTTCAGGCTCCCTCTCAAGCCCTGGGATGGTGCTCCTCGACCGTTTTCCGCAGCCGCGCCCGCATCACGTGCGTATAAATCTGTGTCGTCGAGATATCCGCATGGCCCAGCATTACCTGGACGCTGCGCAGGTCCGCGCCGCCCTCCAACAGGTGTGTGGCGAAGCTGTGGCGAATCGCATGCGGTGTCAAACGATGAAAAACCCCCGCCTTCCGGCCGTGCACGCGCAATAGTTTCCCGAACGCCTGCCGCGTCATGCGCCCGCCGCGCGACGTCACAAAAAGATACCTGCTCGGCCGCCCCTTCAAAATGGCGGCCCGCCCGCCTGCCAGGTAAGCGCGTACCGCGGCCAGCGCCGGCTTGCCGACCGGGATCATCCGCTGCTTCTTCCCTTTACCGGTAGCGCGCAGAACACCCAAATCCAGGTTCAGATCGCCTAAGCCCAAACCGCATAATTCCGAGACCCGCAGTCCGCTGGCGTACAGCAGTTCGATCATGGCATGGTCCCGCAAACCTCTGGGCCGGGCCGCATCCGGAACCTGGGAAATTCGCTCGATCTCCCCTATATTCAGGAATTTAGGGATTGTTTGCCAGGTCTTTGGAGTGCCTAGATGCTCGGTCGGGTCGCTCGAAATATGGCCCTCCCGAACGAGAAAGGCATAGAAATTGCGCAGCGTCGAGAGGCGCCGTGCCACCGTCCGGCCGCTCAGCCCGGCTTCATACAGGGAATCCACGTAGCGGCGCAACTCGGCGATTCCCGGAATCGAGCCGCCGCAGGCCTCGCCGCAAAACTGGCTAAATCGCTGCAAATCCGCCTCGTAGGCGTCCAGGGAATTGGCTGCCAAGCCCTTTTCGATTCTGCAAAAGTCGAGGAACGCGGCGGTCTCGCTCCGCAAATATCCCGACTCCCGGGTTGCTCCGGTCGTGGCCGCGTCCTTCATCGTGCCAATGATACAATAACCCCGACCAATGTTTGAAACATTGTTTCAATTTAAAGGCTAAATTGGCAGTCTCTACCACCAAAAAGGTCCGGATCAGCCGTTTCGACCGGGAGCCGCTGCTGGGTTTCGTCAACCCGCAGACCTACCTGCGGCCCAACGGGGTCGAGTTGCTCACCCCGGACGGCAATTTCGCCCTCCTCCCCTACGATGAGATCAAGGCCGTTCAATTCGTCAAGGACTTCGACCCGCCCGACCCGGGCTCGGAGCGCAAGGTATTCTCCACCCGCCCCAAGATGGATGGGCTCTGGGTGCGCGTGAAGTTCCGGGACGGTGAGGTGATGGACGGCATTCTCGCGAATAACCTGTTACTCGTGGAAGCGCAAGGATTTACGGTCGTTCCACCGGACCCCTACTCCAACAACCAGCGGCTTTTTCTGCCCCGTATAGCCCTGGCTGAGCTCCAGGTTCTGGGAGTCGTAGGAAGCCCGCTGCGGCGCCGCAAGCCAAAGGTTGTCCCCAAGGGGCAAATCGGCCTGTTCGACTAGGCCTGCGCCACCCGGCGCTAACGCGGGTCCAGCGCCTGGTCGATGTACATCCAAACCACGCGGGACGCCCGCGCCACCAGCGGCGCGGCCGGCAGGTAGGCCACAAAGGCCGCCCCGATCGAGACATCGTACGGCCAGCCGGTAAGCTTCCAGATCAGGAGCACCAGCAGCAGAACCGGCGGGATCGACAAACCATAGCTGACGTACATCGCGCCCAGGAAATAGCCTTGCTCGCGTTCGAACTGCAGTCCGCAAACCGGACAATGGTCGCGCATCGACAGCGGGGCGCGGTAGACGGGACGGCGGAAGATCGCGCCCCGGCGGCACCTGGGGCAGAGCTCCCGCCAGATGCCGGATGCCGTCGAAACAGGTTGCTCCTGGGGAGCCATCGAACTCCTCAAACAATCAGCAGCGCCAACGCCGCCGCGCTCATCGCCGCCGCGCAGATCCATCCCAGCGCCTGCGCACCCCGCGAGTTGGTCCGGGCGCCCATCACTTTCGGATCGCTCGTCAGCAGCACCACCAGGATCACCAGGGGCGGCGCGAGCACTCCATTCACCACGGCCGACCAGAACAACATCTTCACCGCATTCAAGTGCGCAAAATCGAGAGCCAGACCTACCATCATCGCTCCCAAAAGAACCCCGTAGAATTGCGGCGCCCGGACGGGCTTCCGGCTCAGCGAGTCTCCCCGCCACGCCGCCGCTTCCGCGATGGCATAAGCGCAAGATCCCGCCAGTACCGGAACGCCCAACATGCCGGTCCCGATCAATCCCAAGGTGAACAGCCAATAGGCGCCCGCGCCAGCCAACGGACGCAATGCTTCGGCGGCCTGTTTAGCGGTTTCGATGTGCCGCACGCCGTGTGCATGCAGGGTAGCCGCGGTAGTGAGAATGATGAAGAACATCACCACGTTAGAAAAGAACATTCCCGTATACACGTCGCCCTTGGCCGCGCTCAATTCCCGGCTCGTGGAACCGCGCCGCTCCGCCACGGTGGTTTTTCCCCGCTTCCGGTCTTCCTCCACTTCCTGCGACGCCTGCCAGAAGAACAGGTACGGAGAAATGGTGGTCCCCAGGATCCCCACCAGCACCGACAGATAGGATCGCGTCCACGCCGCGTGCGGCCAGAACGTTCCGCGCAGGGCGCCCGCCCAGTCCGGATGCGCCAGGAACGCGGTAATCACGTAGGCGAACAGCACCAGGGTCAGCCACTTGAAGACGCGCGCAATCAGACGGTATGACGTCCGAAGCATCAGGCCGGCGATCAACAAGGCGAATAAGGGCGTCCCCCAATAGGACGGGATGCCGGTCACCATCCGCAACGCATCGGCCATGCCGCCCAGGTCCGCGCCGATATTGAACACGTTCGCGACAATCAGCAGCAGGCATGCCGGCCACAGGACCCATCGCGGATACCGCGCACGGATCGCTCCCCCCAGCCCGCTGCCCGTCACCATTCCGAGCCGCGCACACATGAGCTGCACGGCCGCCATCAGCGGAAAGGAAACGAGCGCCGCCCAGAGAAAGGAATATCCGAAAGCCGCGCCGGCCACCGAATAGGTGGAAATGCCGGAAGGATCGTCGTCCGCCGCGCCGGTAATCAGGCCCGGCCCGAGATTGGCGAGAAACCGGACGATCTTTCCCCTTCGCTCCGGCGCAGCGATGGACTTGGCGGTTTTCAAGCCGCGCTGGCTCCCGAGATGACTTCCCCGTGCATTTTATAACGCTGTATTCCCGAGCCCGCCCGTTTATCGAGTGCCCGGCGCCGCCCGTCTGGACCAGAGCAACTGTCGGGCCGATCCGGGGCCGCCGCGGGCGCGCAGCCATCCGAACTTGATTGTCGAAGGGTAGGCGTCATGGATTTCCAGCCGGGACGCACGGCGCAACGCAGGCGTCCGGATGGGTGAGATCCTCCGCCCCGGTTCTGGGCTGCCGTACGGACGGCGCGTCCTGCCGCAGGCGCGTGCCCGCTTCCCCGGGAAAACGCCGCTCAGGGGGCCGTTGGCCGAGGCAGTTCCTTGCGCGGCAGCATCTCGGGATTGTTCGCCGTGTCGTAAACCAGCGCCGCAATCACCGCCGAAGCCTGCATCAGGTCGGAGGCGATCGCGTGATCGTACGTATCCATGCTCGAGTGGTGCGTAATGCCCCAGTAATCGAGGGGATCCTGAATGAATTGGAATCCGGGAAGGCCCACGGCGTCGAACGACAGGTGGTCGGTTCCGCTGGTGTTCTTGATCGTGATGGTGGTGACTCCCTCATCCCGAAAGGGCGCCAGCCAGGACTCGAAGAGCGGGCGCATGCCGTCGTTCTCCTGTAAGTAGACGCCGCGAATCTTGCCGCTGCCGTTGTCCAGGTTGAAGTACCCGGAGAGCTTGGCGTGCTCCGGCGTCAGCTTCATGGTCTTGGGGTCGCCGAAATGCCGCTTGACGTACGCCTCCGAGCCGAGCAGGCCTTGTTCCTCGCCGCTCCACAACGCGATGCGCACCGTGCGGTCCATGCGCAGATTCAGGACTTTGAGGATGCGCATCACTTCGATCATCACCGCGCTGCCGGCGCCATTATCGGTCGCGCCGGTTCCGGCGTGCCAGGAGTCGAAGTGCGCGCCGATCATGACGATCTCATCCTTCTTGCTGCCTCCGGGAATCTCTCCCACGATGTTGGCGCCGTTGACATCCGCCGCCGAGACTTGCGCCTTCAATGACACGCGGACCTTGACGGGCACTTTCTTCTCCACGATCCGCGCGATGCGGTTGTACTGCTCCGCTGTAACCACGAACGCCGGCGGAGCCAACGGCTCCGCGCCCTTTTCCGATGCTGCCTGTTCGGCGAAGGTCATGCCTTCGTGCGCGCGATCGTCCCGGATCAGCAAACCCAGGACGCCTTCGTCCAGGAAGAAGCGGCTTCGCTTGCTCTGGAACGCCTGCAACGAATGCCACCATTCCTCCACGGTGGACTCGGGCAGGTTGTCGAGGAATTTCCAGAACTCCTCCGGTTCCTCCGGCCACTTCAAATCCGCCAGCTTGGCGTAATTCTTGGCGGCATGTTCCGGCGCCGCGCCGATTTCCGACAACTCGGCATCGGTGTAGCGTTTGAATTGCGGCTTGTTCTGCTCGGCCGGCGGTTTGGGATCTCCGAGCATCGCGAACTTTCCGCGCAGCTTGCCGGCCCACTGTTTGCGGTAGGCGTCGAACTCTTCCTCGGCCTTCTTCACGTTGTAGGTTCGTTTCGCGGGCGTGACGATAACCTCGCCGGTGACCGGCCCATCCGTGCTCATGCTCCAGGCCAGCGGAGTGGCGTTCATCGGCGCGTAGCGCGGCTCGACCAACTCGACCGACCATTGCTGGACCGACCAGCTCCGGCCGAACGGTCCCCAGGGCTCCAGATGCACCTCGCTCAGGCCATACTCGCGCAGGCGGCCCGCGGCCCAATCGGCGGCCTGGTTGAACTCCGGCGAGCCGGTCAGCCGGGGGCCATAGACGTCGGACAGGTACGAGAGATGGTCCATCACCTTGGAGCGGTCGTAAGCTTCGGCTTTAATGCGCCCGACGATCGACAAGTCGGCCCGGGCCTGCCCCCAGGCCGCCGGCAATAAAAACATTAGCAGGAACAATTGTTTGCTAAATCGGGACGTGTGCATATTTGCTCTCCGGTCGAAGATACCGCAGGGAGGCTAACACGCTTGCGGGAGACGGGTCAAGCACGCTCTGGGCGCCGCGATGGCCGGTTCGTTGTTGGTGGCGGCTGCGGCTGGAAACGGCCGAAGACAAGGGAGTGCCGAGCCGGATTGCGCCTCGGCCGGCGAGCCCGCGTGACGAGGCTTGGCGCTCCTGGTACTAGAACTTATCCAAGGAGAACTCGCGTGGCGGCGCTCGACGGAGTGATACCCTGTAACAATCGAGGAACTAGGGACTTGGAAAGGATTTACGTGTATCGCAATTCAACCATCGCCTGCCGGGCACAAAGGATGGCGGCCGCGATTTGTTCGCTGCTGGCATCGTCGTTGCTGATTCTGGTTACGCCCGGTTTTGCTCAAGACCAACCGCCACATCCGGAGGAGCAATATGTGGGCCGCTTCGTGCTCTACGCGGGATACATGTACCTCGATAGCCCGCATATCAGCCTGCTGGAGCAGGGGGTTCACGTCCAGGCCGGAATGCGCTATTCCCGGCACATCAGCCTGGGCTTCGACTACAGCCGGGGGACCGGCAACACCTCGATCGGAATTGGCCTGGCGACCCCTTCCCTGCAGAACTACGTCAATCAGCAGCTCGCGCTGTTACAAGCCTTGAATATTGTTCCCGCCAATTATATGCCGGCGCTGCCGCTCAGCTCGGTGACCCAAACGTTTACCGCCGGTCCGGAGTTTCCGTTCCGGCGCTTCAAGCGCGTGACGCCTTACATCCGCCCTTCGGCCGGAGTCATCAATGAAGTGGCGACCGCGCACCCCGCCGATTTGCTCACCCGCATCCTCGTGAAACAGGTCGCGCCTTCCGGGCAGGAGGCGGAGTGGACCGGATTCTACGGTTTCGGCGGTGGCGTGGCGTTCAACATCACCAAACACTTCAGCCTGATCGTGCAAGGGGACTTCGTGCACGATCACCTGTTCCCCGACCTGCTGAAGGACGGCCGCAACACGATTCGCGTCTCGATCGGACCGGGTTTCCAGTTCGGCGGCAACGTGACCAAGAAGTGGGGCATCCCGGGTCATTGGGAGTGACGCGCCGGGCGCTGTCCGGCCGATACCTTTTCCGGGACCCGGCGTCCAACCCGTGACGCCGGTCGCGCGATAATAGTGGACCTGGAGGGGATGGATGCGTCAGCTCGGCTTTGCTTCGTGGTTGGCTCTCGCCGCCGCCGCCGGCACGATGGCGGGTCCGGATAATTGGCCGGGCTGGCGCGGTCCGACGCAGAATGGGGTTTCGCCGCTCAAGGATATTCCGACCGCCTGGAGCCACGATCGGAACATCGCGTGGAACACGCCGGTGGCCGGGCGCGGACTCTCCTCGCCGGTGGTCTGGGGCAGCCGCGTTTTCCTGACGACGGATATCGAAGGAGAGGTGCTGCCGGGCGCGGCGCCCGCAAAGCATCACATGGGAGGCCAGCCGTTCCGGCATCCCGACAGCGTGGGCGGCAATCGCAAACACACGCTCCGCCTCCTGTGCTTCGACACCGCCACGGGCAAACCGCTCTGGGAGCGCACCGCTTACGAGGGCCCGGTCTTCGACGACACCCACAAGTTCAATACCTATGCGTCTCCCACGCCGGTGACCGACGGCGCCTATGTCTATGCGTACTTCGAATCGCAAGGGCTTTACAAGTACGATTACGACGGCAACATGGTTTGGAGAATGTCGCTCGGCGGGATCTTGACGCTGGGAGTCGGATCGGGCGTTTCGCCTGTGCTGTTCGAAGACCGCATCCTGATCCTGGCCGATCAGGACGAAGGCGAGAATTCGTTCCTCGCCGCGGTGTCGACTCTGGACGGCAAGATCCTCTGGAAGCTGCCGCGCACCGAGGCGGTCAACTGGACCACGCCGGTGATCGTTACTGCGGACAAGCAGCCGGAGTTGATTGTCCCTTCGATGCAAGACGTGGTGGCGTACGATCCGCGCAGCGGAAAGGAGATCTGGCGCACGGAGGGCGTCGAAGGCAATTCGGTGCACACGGCCGTTTACGGCCATGGAATGGTGTACGTTTCCACCGGGTTCCCGAAGAAGAAAACGATGGCGATCCGTCTGAACCCGGCGCCGGGTCAAGACCGCGTAGCGTGGAAGTACGACAAAGGCACCGGGTACATTCCTTCGCCGATCCTCTACGGGGACTATCTCTACCTGATGACGGGCGCGGGACTGCTGACCTGCCTGGATGCCCGCACCGGCGAACCGAAGTATGAAGGAAAGCGCTTTCCGCAGCCCGGGCAGTTCACCTCCGCGCCCGTGGCCGTCGACGGAAAGCTGATGATCACCAGCAACGACGGCGACACGTACGTGGTGAAGGCCGGACCGGTGCATGAAGTCCTGACGAAGAATTCGCTGGGCGAACCGGTGTTTGCCTCCCTGGCGCTGGCGGAGGGATCGGTGTACATTCGGTCCGCGAACAGCCTGTATCGAATCCGGCAGGCTCCGGCGGCGCGATAGGGGCGAGGCTCGCCCGCCGCTGAGCCCAGCTCTACGCCGCACGTTTCTTCTGCACGGGCTTGCCCCACGTCACCAAGCTGCAAGTCCGGATAGCGGTTGCAGCCGCACAACGTCTTGCCGCGCAGAAGACCATCGGGATGAAGTCTCCGGAGTGCAGCGAAGGCGAAGTGGTGGAGCGCAGCTCCAAGCGCTTGACGCACTCACTGAGGCAACTGGATCACCAACCCGCCGGCTTACGGAATGTACCCTTGCTGTCGGCCAGCATCGCTGGGATTTGGCTGGCGATCAGGTCGCCCTGCCGAATGCGCTTTGAAAAGGTCGCGAGATTCTTCAGCACGCTGCTATGGGCTTGGTGCGGGTTGAGTATCCCGACCGGGAGCCCGAGATCGTAGCGCACGATGCGCACCGGCTCAGCGAGGTCCGAGTCGTTAGTCATCAAGACTGCGATCTCGAAGTTCTTCAGGAAGGCGTCGCGAAGGAGGTGGGCCGCCAGATTCACATCGGAGCCCTTCTCCTCGGTCTTGTCTACATAACCTTCTT
>Ga0335078_10007750_pt1 | contig 15935 bp, 15 predicted proteins | sample Lox_Sample_32_FD_206711 | JGI IMG/M metagenome (GOLD analysis project Ga0335078, IMG submission 206711) | Soil microbial communities from Loxahatchee National Wildlife Refuge, Florida, United States - Lox_Sample_3.2 | ecosystem: Environmental > Terrestrial > Soil > Wetlands | place: USA...
GGAGACGCCGAGCACGTCGAAGGCGGACACCGGGCGGTGCGCGTCCACGGTGAACTGCGGTACGCCGTGGCTCCGCATCAGCTTTTCCATGTCGGGCCAGACGCTGTAGGTGCGCTCGGCGAGCACGCCCGGCTGCTCGTTCAGCACCTCGTAGAGTATGGCGATGCCCTGGTTTGGCTGGCCGACCTCGTACGCGTCCGGGTAGAGCAGCGCCCACCGGACATCGGTCTCGTCCCACGCCTTGACGATGGAATTCACCTCACCCCCGACGTACTGCACTGGCTTGCGCACCAGGGGCAGCAGCGGTTCCAGCTGAGGGAAGACGGACTCGACAGGCATGAGTCGAGGATACCCACCATCCGGAACGGGCGCGGCCGGCCCCGATCCGTCACCGGGACCAGGGCAGCGTGGATCGCCGGCCAGGACGCCGGATGGCCGCGCGCCGGCCGTGGCACCATGGTCGCGATGTGCCCTGTGCTTGAGTGACCAGTGCCGACGGAAGCGGAGCGTCGTTGAACCTGTACTGCACGGATAACTACCGGACCGAGGAGCAGCTTGCGGAGATGCGGCGGCTGGAGGCGGCCGGGATCTGCCTGTTCTGCCCGGCGGCGCTGCGCGAGCACGCCCGGCATGAGGTGATCCTGGAGACGCCGCACTGGGCGGTGACGCCCAACGCGTTCCCGTACACGGGGACCCGGATGCACCTGCTCGTGGTGCCGCACCAGCACGCGAACGACATGCTCGACCTGGACGACGAGGCGCTCGCCGATTTCTGGACCGCGCTGCGGCAGGTCCGCACGCGGTTCGGCCTTGGTCACTACGGCCTCGGCGTCCGCAACGGCAACTGCAGCTTCACCGGCGCCACGATCTCCCACGTCCACGCGCACGTCCTCGTCGGCGACCCGGCCCTCGATCCCGAGGTCCCGGTGCGCATGCGCTTCAGCTCCCGCCCCCGCTAGCCGCCCCCGCCAGCCGACCTGCCGGGTTCGTGCCGGCTGACGCCCGGGATCAGGGGGACCCGGCTACCCAGAGCAGCTCCACGCCGGCTGCCTGAAGCACCTTGTCGCCCTCGAGGACCGTGTACGGGCCGGTGAAGTAGCAGCGGCGGAAGCCCGACTCGGCGACGAGGCGAGCGCACGCCGGGCACGGAAACGTCGTGACGTAGAGGTCCGCGCCGCTGAGTGACCGGCCCGCCCGCGCCGCCTGGGCGACCACGGACGCCTCCGCGTGGATGGCGGTGGACAGATCGGCCCGGACGCCCCGGCTGAAGCCGTCCCTCGGGTCCCCGTCCACGTAGGGGGCGTACTCGGTCGGGCAGTGGTGGTTCCACGCCGCGCCCAGTACCTCCTCGCCGCGCCACGCGATCGCGCCCACCTGCCGCCACCAGTCCGAACTGCGGCCAGCGAGCTGCCTGGCCCGGGCGACCAGCGGGCCGGGCAGGTCCCCGGCCGCCAGCTTGCCGTCGAAGTCCGCGGGCCGCCGCGCCTGGCTCCACTCCCGGTCCCAGCGCAGGAAGGTCTGGTCGAAGACGAGTTCCCTGCCCTCGCCCAGGCGGTGCTCGGCGGCCAGGTTCCGCGTGATGTCCTCGTCGGGCAGCGCGAGGACCGGTGCCGTCACCGCGGCGGGCAGGTCGCCCGGCTCGATCACCCGGACCGGCGTGCCCGGCAGCATGAGCCGGAGGAACCGCGCGGCCCGGTCGGGCGGTAGCGCCCTGATGTCCTTGGCCAGGCTCTTGTACCGGGCGCGGAACCCTGCCCCGAGCACGAGGACCTCGGCGGCGTCGGCGTGCCGCGCGAAGAACGCCTCGTGGCCGGCGTGCACCACCGGGAGGTACAGCAGGACCTGCTTCGCGGACGGCGGCGGCGCGGACGCGGGCAGCGCGCTCACTCCCCGGCGGGCGTGCCGGTCCGCGCGGCCGAGGCCAGCTTGCTGCGCGCGGAGCCGGCGTTGACCGCGGAGACCGGCGGGGCGGGGTTGGCCATGATGATCTCCCGCAGCCGCGCCGACGTGCTCACGGTGGCCATTCGCTCAAGCACCTCGACCCGGCCGCAGTAACTGGCCTCAAGCTCGCGGATCTCCGCCGGCGTGTAGGTCTCCTCGGTCGCGACGAGGACGTCCGGGCGCACCGCCTTGATAAGCGCCCACTTGGGGTGGTGGGTGCGCTTGAGGGTGACGAGCCCCACGCCGCGCTGGTGGGTGACCATGCGGAGCCGCTCCATCTGCGGCACGACGGGCCGGTTCTCCCCCTTGCGGGCGCGGATCTTCTCGTCGCTGTCCAGGCCGACGATCAGGAAGTCGCCGAACTGGCGAGCCGCCTCCAGGTACATCGAGTGGCCCTCGTGGATGACGTCGAAGGACCCGCTGGTGAGCACGATCTTGAAGCCGAGGGTGCGCAGCGCGTTGACCGTGGTCTCGATCTTCTCGTAATCCTCGACGAACCGCTGCTCGAAGTTGGAGGCGTCCGCGAACAGGCTGTTGGACACGCCCAGGGTCTGCACCAGCGGGGCCGGGCCGAAGTTCCTGCCCCCGTTGCCCGCGGCAGGCGCGCCGCGGCCGGCCTGGTCGCTCAGCCGGCTGAATAGCCGCGCGATCCGATTCACGGCCGCCCCTCTCCGTCAGAAGCTGACAGGTAAAGCACTGCGCACCCTGTCCTTGTCCCCGAGATCTCACGAGCCCGACACCACCGGGAGGAAAGGGTTCACCGGACCCGCCTGGTCCCGGACGTACTTGTTCTTGCCCCTCATCGATGCTAGCGGGGCACTCGGCCCTTGTAGCACACTCGCCCGGCGCTTTTGAGCGCTTCCACCTTCCACCCGGGTTTTCGGCGCCATCGAGCCGGTTGCGGAGCGAAGCGGAGGGCCGCACCCGTTCTGGATGAAGCTGGGCGGCCGACTGGGTCGGGGCGGGGGTCGGGTGGCTCAGGTGGCGACGGGGATGGCGCCTATGGCCGGGTTCGGGTGGTAGTCCGACAGGTCGAAGTGCCCGGCCCGGAAGTCGTGGATGTCGGTTACGGACCGCCCTGCCTCGTTCAGCGTGACGGTCGGCAGCGGCCTGGGCTCGGTGGCGAGCATCGCCCGGACGGCGTCTACCTGGTCGGTGTAGACGTGGGCGTCCGAGATCGTGTGGTAGTACGCCACCGCGCTGTAGCCGGTGAGCTGCTCGAGCATGAGGACGAGGGCGGCGTACTGGATCATGTTGGCCGGGACGCCGACCGGCACGTCACCCGAGCGCTGCGTCATGTGGACGTGCAGGCCGCCGTCGAGCACGCGGACGTGGACCCAGCCGTGGCACGGTGCGATCGTCGTCTTCGGCTGCTTGCCTGCCCCCCTGACCTGGTAGGGCGCGATCCACGGGTCCACGAAGTGGGTGCGCAGCCCGGGCAGCTCGCGCAGCTGCTCGACGAGGTGCTTGAACTGGTCGAACGGCCCGTCCGGGGCGGGGAAGTCATGGAAGGCGCCGCCGTAGGACCCGGGTCCGATGCCGCCCGGCTCGATGCCCTTCTTGACTGTCTTCTCCGGGGTCGCCCAGGGCCCCCACCAGTCCACGCCGAACGCCTCGAGCTCCTTGAGGGTGGTCGCCCCGTTGATGAACGCGCACAGTTCCCCGATGGGCTTGCGCCAGAACGACCTGACGCTGCGCTCGGTGATCACGGGGAATCCCTGGGCCAGCGGAAACGCCATCGTCTGCTGCATGAGGGTAAGCGCGTTGACGCCCTGCCGCGTCCCGGTCTCGATCCCCGCGCTGAGGATGCGCTCAAGCACCCGCCGGTACTCGCTCGACGCGGGGCGCTGGTCATACGGCAGGTACTTCATAGCCCGACAGCTTAGCGGCGCCCCGCCCGGCCGGCCCGGCGGCGCGGGCGCCACGTTGCCGAATGAGCATCCTGCCCGGTTCCCTGGCCGACGATAAGTCGCTGGCGCGTAAGGGTAATTGCGCCTCGCCATTGGGCCAGCGCGTCAGCGGCGGCGTGAGCGAATCCGGCTGCCTCGCACCGCGGACAAGGCGGCTCACCTCGGCCCTCAGGTGAGCGAATTCGCGCAGTTCCTTAGTGGCGATCTGATCTCGCGGCGCTGGCAGGCGCACGGGTACCTCGGCACGGACACGGCCCGGTCCCCCGGTCAGCACGATGACCCGGTCACCGGTGTAGACGCTCTCGTCGATGTCGTGCGTGACGAGCAGGATCGTGATGTTCCGCTCCGCCCGCACGCGCAGGATCAGGTCCTCCAGGTCTTCCCTCGTCTGGGCGTCCACCGAGCCGAACGGCTCGTCCATCAGCAGCAGCACCGGGTCGCAGGCGATCGCCCGGGCGATCGCCACCCGCTGCTGCATGCCGCCGGACAGTTGCCACGGGTACCGGCCGACGAAGCCGACGAGGCCGACCGAGTCAAGCGCGGCGAGCGCGGCCTGGCGCCGGACGGACCGGCGGCGCTCGGTGCGCCGAAGCGGCAGCGCCACGTTGTCGGCGACGCTCATCCACGGATACAGCGAGCGGCTGTAGTCCTGGAAAACGACGCCGAGCCGGTCGGGGACACTGGTCACCACCGCGCCGTTCAGCACCACCCGCCCGCTCGTGGGCGTGAGCAGGCCGGCGATGCAGCGCATCAGCGTGGATTTGCCGCAGCCGGACGGACCGACGATCGTGACCAGCTCACCGTCAGCCACTGTCAAGCTGACGTCCCTAATAGCCCGGTGCTCCCCGTAGGACCGGGTCAGGCCGTCGATCTCAAGCACGCTCGCTCCCGAGTTATGGCGTATGTACTGACTTTCTCATGCCCCAGCCCTTCAATCACTCGGTAATCACTCGATGCGGGCTGATCCGCGTTGCCAGGCGAGCGCCCGGCGCTCGGCCACGGCGAAGATCGCGTTCAGCACGACGCCGAGCACCCCGATCAGGACGAGGGCGCCCCACACAACCGACATGTCAAGCGTGCTCTGGGCGGTGTCGACCTCATACCCGATCCCCTCGGTCGAGCCCTGGAACTCCGAGACGATCATCAAGATCAGCGCCAGCGCCAGCCCGAGCCGCAGGCCGGCGAAGATCTTCGGCGCCGCGGCCGGCAGGATGACGCGCACCAGCCGCTGCACCGGGCCGATACGGAAGGCGCGCGCCGTCTCCAGCTGCCCTGGATGCACGTGCCTGGCGCCGTCGATCGTGTTCACCAGCACCGGCCAGATGACGCCGAACGCGATCGACGCGACCTCCATCGGCGCGCCGATCTTGAACAGGAACAGGAAGAACGGCACCACCACCGGCGGCGGGATCGCCCGGCCGAAATGAACCAGCGGCTCCGTGAGCTCAGCCAGGACCCGGACTCGCCCGATCGCTACGCCAAGTGCGACGCCGGCCAGGCTCGCGATGACCAGGCCGGCCAGCATCCGGCCGATGCTAGGCAGCAGGTTCCCCGTCGCGTCCGTGGTCAGCCACAGGTGACTGGCCGGGCCGTCGAACCACTGGTGGTACATGGACGACACGATGGCCGAAGGCGGCAGGAAGTAGGGACTGGTCCCGGATCTGGTGGCCAGCTGCCAGCCGCCGATCACGACGATGAGCACGCCAAGCCGGGCCGCGGGAACGGCCAGTCGCCTCATGCCCAGCCGCTTCATACCGCGTCCGCCGCGGCCGTGCGCAGGTGATGCCAGCGGAAGACCCGGCGGTCGGCACCCATGAGCACCGCGTTGAGCAGCAGGCCGAGCAGCCCGCTCAGGGCCGCCACCGCGAGCAGCGGCACGACGCCTGCCGTGCCGCCCTGCTGCTGGACCAGGTAACTGCCGAGGCCGTTCATCCCAGAGCCAATCAGCTCGACGGCGACGGCCACCACGAACGCGAGCGAGGCGGCGATCCGGACGCCGGTCGCGATGAACGGGGCCGCGCTCGGCAGCGAGACCCGCCAGGCCACCGCCCACGGCGAGAACCCGAAGCTCTGCAGCGTCTGCGTGGCCACGGGGTCGACCTCGGCGATCCCGTACATGGTGTTGATCAGCACCGGCCAGACCGCCGCAAGCACGATCAGCACCACTTCTGTCTCGTGACTCTCCTGTACTATGAGCAGCACCAGCGGCAGCAAGATCACGGACGGGAGCGGCCGCAGGAACTCCACCAGCGGCCGCACTGCGGACTCCGCCCACGGCAGCGTGCCGAGCACCAGGCCGACGAGCACCCCGAATCCGACCGCGATCCCTAGCCCCTCCGCCCAGCTGGTGAGTGTCTGGATAGTCGCCGTCCAGAACGAGCCGTCCCGCAGCATGTCCGCGGCGCTGCCGACCACCGTGGACGGCAGCGGGAAGACCGCCTGATCGACGCCCCCGGCCCACAAGGCGAACTGGGCCAGGCCGAAGGCCAGCAGCACCCCGGCCACGCCGAGGCACACCCGGCGGGCGGCGGCCGTCATGCGGCCGCCGCCCGGGTACGTGCTCCCTGATACAAGGTCAGTCCGCCGGCCCGGGTGACGCGACGATGACGCACTCACCGCCGATGCCGAGGTCCACCACCTGGTCGAGGCGGAACCCCGCGCGGGCGAGCAGCGCGGCGAACTCGGCCTCGGCCCGCTCCTTGCCCTCGAACATGGCGAGCATGCGGATATCCAGTTCCTTGCCGAAATGCTGCCGGTCATCGCCCGGCAGCAGGAGCTCGGACACCAGCAGCCGGCTGCCTTCCGCCATCGCACCTCGGACAACGCGCAGGATCCCCACGGACTCCTCGTCGCCCCAGTTGTGCAGGACGTGGGCGAGCAGGTACACCTCGGCACCGGGCGGCACGGCCGCGAAGAAGTCGCCGGCCACCACCTCGGCCCGCTCGGCGACGCCCTGCTCGGCCAGGTACGCCCTAGCCTCGTCCACCGAGCGCTTCAGTTCCAGCAGGGCGCCGCGTAGGCCGGGCCTGGCGCGCAGGATCGCCGCTAGGAACGTGCCCCTTCCTCCGCCGACGTCCACGACCATCCCGGTCCCGGGGAAGACATCCGCCGCCGCGACCCGGGCGGCGACATCGCCGAACAGACCCGTCATCAGCGCGTCGAACATCGCCGACTCGGCCGGGCGGGTGGCCAGGTAGTCGTAGACGCTCCCGTGCCTCTCGGTGAAGGGCGCCTTGCCGGTGCGCGCCGTCTCAGTCAGCTCGCCGATCGCCTTCCACTGCTCTCCTCCGACGGACCACCGCAGACGACGCAGTTCCGCGCCGTCCAGCAGCGCCCGCCCCTCCTCGGTAAGCCCGTAGGTACCCGGAGCGACGGTGCGCATCAGGCCGGTAGAGGCGGTCGTCCGGAGCAGCCGTCCCAGCGACGGCGCGTGCGCACCGCAGCGGCTGGCCAGGTCCGCCACGTCAAGCGGACCGTCGCGCAACTGCTCCGGCACGCCGATAGCGACCAGCGCCCCGATGGCGCCATACAGGAGCACCGCGCGGTGCAGGTCGCCAAGCAGCGCGTTGCCCGCTGCGTTCCCCTCGATCTCGCCGCCGTGCTTGCCTGGCACGGCGGCGAGATCCGTCCGGTCAACGTTCGTCAACTGGCTCATGTCCCGGCCGGTGGCGCAATGATGAGCTGCGAGACATCGACCTTCGACTTCAGGACACCGAACTGCTCCATCACGTTGGCAACCCGCTGGATGCTCGTCTCGCTCAGCGTGGGCACGTAGGTCTGCATGGCGATGATGTTCGCGAGCTTCGTGGTCATGTTCGGGACCTTGCTCGGCAGCAGCGACCGCACCAGGGACGGGTTGGACGCGGCCGCCTGCTGCCCCTTCATGACCGCCCGCTGGAACGCCGCCACCGTCTTCGGGTAGTGCTGCTCCTCATACGTGGTGGTGGTCCACCCGGTCGACGGAATGTTATTCAGCGGCCCGGTCATCAAGTCGACCAGCTCGTGCGCCCCGATCTGGGTCTCCATGATCGTGACGAACGGCGGGATCGAGAACGCGGCATCCACCGTGCCGTTCTTCAGCGCGGCCATCATGTTCGGGAATCCGATGATGACGTCGCTGAAGTCGGTGGGCGGGTTGATGCCGTAGCCCTGGAGCTGCTCCTCGATTCCCAGGTTAGAGAGGTTGACGCCGGGGGCCGGGAACGCGACCTTCTTGCCCTTGAGGCCGGCCGCCGTCTTGATCGGGGAGTTCTTCGGCACCATGACCACGAGGGTGTTTGGCGCTGACTGCTGGTCCGGGGCAATGATCCGCAGGCCCAGTTGGGGGTTCGCCTGATTCTCACTGAACATGGCGACGTAGTTCTGCTCGGCGAAGTCGACGGTGTGCGCGGCCTGGGCAGGGAACGCCGCCCCCGTGCCGGGCACGTAGTTGATCTTTACGGTGAGACCTTGCTCCTTGAAGAAGCCCTTCTCGGCCGCGATCCACAGCGGCCCTGCGTCCGGGGAGTCAGTGACGTCAACCGTGACGGTGGTCTTCTCCGGCCCGGAACCGGACGCGGCCGTGGAGTTGCTGGAACCCGAACTGCACGCCACAAGCCCGGCCGCAGTTACCCCGGCCACCGCGAACACCAAAAACCTACTAAAACGAGGGCGTCTCATACGTGTAGCGCTCCTTCGTACTATCTCGATACTGGTCCTGCCAGCGGAGCCGCACTTACAGGAAGATGCCCGCCGGACACGGTGCCGCGCGAGCCCCGCTGAGGAACGACGCACTCATTACGAACTCCAGCGCATGGCACACACGGGACTCACCTGGAACATGACGGCACCGGACGAGAGAATAGTAGGTCACGTCATCGGCCATTTAGCAACCAACACCGACAGGCCATGACACTTCGCGAAATACCTGCTCAACCCTAGTATTGCAAATCACTATACCCTGCCATATCACCGCTAAATAGTCATTATTGGCTATATATGACCCACCTCCCGGCCCGCCCAGCTATGGTTACGGCGGCTCATAACGCGATGTCGGCGGCCCGCCGCTGCGGCCGGTACACGACGTGAGCCGCGGCACGGATGGTTACGAGGCCGGCACAGCCGGATCGCGTCGGCCCACGGCATTACATGGTTGTTTCTTAATGTGCCAAATGCAGTATTTGTCAATGCAATGCAAACGTAATCCGTCTCGCGAATCCCGCCGCTCCCCCTTGAGTGGAGCCCGCAGGTCCTCCATAGAACGGAAGGGAATCAGAGGAAGCCACTGATGGCGGATCAGAACCGAGGTCAGACCAGCATGGCGGTGCAGGCTCTCCCGGGGGTCGCGGCGTCCTCTCCGCCAGCGGATTACGGTAACCAAGCGCAGAACGGGCAGCAGCGGGCCGGTACGGAGCGGCCCTGGTCGCCCAGCCCGCTGGTGCTGCGGAACTGGCGGGTACGGTGGCGGGTGCTGGCCTTGGTCATCGTGCCTACGATCGCGGCGATCGTGCTCGGCGGTATCCGGGTGGAGGCCGCCAGGAGCACCGCGGCCAACTTCGCACGGATCAACCAGGTGGCCACCCTCGGCCGGGACTTCACCACGCTGACAGAGTCCGTTGAGGACGAGCGTGACCTCACGGCCGGCCTCCTCGCCAGCCAGCAGGCTGGCGAGAAGGCCACCCTGCTCGGCAAGCTCCACAAGCAGTACGACGTGACGAACGCGGCACTCGCAGCCTCGAAGGAACTGGCCGAACAGGTCAGCACGGCGGGCTCCGGCAACCCGCCGGCAACGCGCGCCGACGTGACGTCGGCCCTGCAAAACCTGCAGGCTGACCTGCCTGACCTGCGCCAGTTCGTTAACTCTGAGATCGACCCGCTGGCGATGACGAACGCCTACACGCAGCAGCTTGTTTCCCCGCTGCTCGCGGTCGACAATGACATCGCCTCCGGCAGCCCGAACCCGCAACTCGCGCAGTTTGCCACGCTGCTCGGGACGACCGCGCAGATGGAGGACGACACGTCACAGCAGCGGGCGCTGCTGTACGCCGCCCTGCTCCAGGACCAGTTCCAGCCCGGCCTGCTGGCCGCGGTGACCACCGCGCAGACCAACCAGGCCAGCAGACTGGCCGCGCTGCAGGCCGCCGGAGCTAACGTCCCCGCCTTCAATCCCGCGTCGGGAGGCACTCCGGCGAGCTTCTCGTCCACGCTCACCCAGGTGCAGCAGGAAGGGAACGTGGTGCAAGGGCCGGCCATCGACGACGCGCAGCGAATCGAGCTGGACGCCACCCTCGCCGGCCAGGCCGGCACGGCACCGCCCGGCGGAGTCGCTAACGCTACGGAGTGGTTCGGCGACATGACCACGACGCTGGGCGACATGCGGAGCTTCAGTGCCATCGAACTGGATGCCATCTCATCGCAGGCCGGCAACCTGCAGCAGGGCGCGCTGGGTTCGGAGCGGCTGACGGCGATAATCGTGCTGGTGCTGCTGCTGGCCGTGCTGGTCATCACCATCGTCGTGGCGCGGTCGATGATCATGCCGCTGCGCAGGCTGCGCAGCGACGCCCTTGACGTGGCAAACAACCGCCTGCCTGAGATGGTGCGGCGGCTGAGCGAGAGCGACGAGGAGACCGCGCAGAGCGTCCAGATCGCCCCCATCGGCGTCGACTCCACCGACGAGATCGGAGAGGTGGCCCGCGCGTTCGACCAGGTCCACGGCGAGGCCGTGCGGCTCGCCGTGGACGAGGCCATGCTGCGGGCGAACCTGAACGCCATGTTCGTGAACCTGTCCCGCCGCAGTCAGACGCTCATCGAGCGGCAGCTCGGCATCATCGAGTCGCTTGAGCAGACCGAGCAGGACTCCAGCCGGCTGAGCAGCCTGTTCCGGCTCGACCACCTGGCGACCCGGATGCGCCGCAACTCGGAGAACCTGCTGGTGCTCGCCGGGCACGAGGCTCCGCGGAAGTGGACGCAGCCCGTCTCGCTCGTCGACGTGCTCCGCGCCGCTGTCTCCGAGATCGAGCAGTACGAAAGGATCACCCTCAACGTGCAGTCGGGGCTCGTCATCGCGGGTAAGGCCGCGAGCGACGTCGTGCACCTGGTGGCCGAGCTGGTGGAGAACGCCACCACGTTCTCACGCAAGGGCGCCCAGGTGCACGTCACGGGGCAGCTCCTGGTCAGCGGCGGGGTGCTGGTCGACATCACCGACGAGGGCCTGGGCATCCCCGAGCAGGAACTGGCCCACGCGAACTGGCGCCTCGACAACCCGCCGGTGATCGACGTTGCGGTATCGCGGCGGATGGGCCTGTTCGTGGTGGGTCGCCTCGCGGCCAGGCACGGGATCAAGGTCCGGCTAAGGCGCGCGCACAGCGGGGGCCTGTCCGCGCTGATCTGGGTGCCGGAGACGGTGGCGGAGGCCGATCAGGCCGCGCCTCTCGGCTCACGCCACCGCTTCGGTACCGGCAGCCAGCCGGTCCTGATCTCCGGCCCTGGGCAGACGGTCAGCGGGGTTAGGACGACCGTGACGGGCGTGCGGACAGCGGTCCGCCCGAAGTCCATCTGGTTCGACACCGGGGAGGATGGCCTGGCCCCGAGCCAGGAACCGGACCCGCCGGCCCTCGTCGGAGCCGTGGACCCGCCCGTCGCCATGACGGAGCCGGCCATGACGGAGCCGGCCATGTCCGTGGCCGTCCAGGCGAGCGATACGCCTGACATGCGGCTGCCGATCTACGACTCGATCGAGTCGGAGTGGTTCCGGCGCGGCAACACGAGCTTCGGCGGGGGCGGTACCGCCTGGACCTCCCCGGCCGACGAGGGCTTCCGGCGCGCCGCGAAGACGGTCGTCTCCCCGGTCGCGGGACAGCTGACGAACGCGGGACTGCCGCAGCGGGTGCCGAGCGCGAACCTCGTGCCCGGCTCGATCGGCGCCCGGCCGGCGTCGCAGCAAAGCGGGCAGGCCCCGCCGCCGTCCGACGGGCCCGGCCGGTCGCCGGAGGCGGTGCGGGCCCGGCTGACTGGATTCCAGACGCGCGGCCGGGAAGGGCGCACTGACGCGCCACCGCGGCCGGGAACGCAGTGACCGGGCGCCGATGAGAACTAGGCAAACTCCGATGGCCGGCCCAAGCCCGTGCCACTGGCAGCGATAAGGAGCGCGGGTGAGCGCGACGGAACATGGCGTGCAAGATCTTGACTGGCTGGTTACTGACTTCGTGGAGCGGGTCAGGGACGTGGCGCACGCGGTGGTGGTGTCCGCCGACGGGCTCGCGCTGGCGTTCAACACCAGGTTCCCCCGCGATCACGCCGACCAGCTGGCCGCGGTCACCGCGGGGCTGGCGAGCCTCACGATAGGCGCGGCGCGCGTGTTCCAGGCGGGCCGGGTGATCCAGACGGCGGTGGAGATGGAGGCTGGGCTCTTTGTGGTCATGACGATCAGCAATGGCTCAAGTCTGGCCGTGCTCGCCGCGGCCCAGTGCGACCTGGGCCTCGTCGCCTATGAGATGAGCCTGCTCGTCGAGCGGGTCGGCCGCGAGCTCACCCCGGCCTCGCGTCAGTGACCGGAGGGAACTGACGATGAGACCGCGGAGCCAGGACAGGGCGGGATCGGTGGCGTGCAGCGGATGCCACCAGGCGACCTCGACCAGTTCGACGCTTCCGAACGGGGGCTCGGTGACCGTGACGCCGGCCGCGCCGCCCACCCGGCGGGCGAGGCGCTCGGGGACGGCGGCCACCAGGTTGGTCCCCGCGACCAGGAACGGCAGCGGCAGCCAGCCGCCCGCGGTGAGGACTATGTTCGGGGTGACGCCGATCCGGCCGAGCGCTGCGGTGACCAGCGCCGCCTGCGGAAGCCGGGTTGCCGCGTGCGGCAGCGCCGTCAGGTCCTCGGCGGTGAGGCGCCACGTACCGTCAGCGCTGGCGCGCAGCCGCGGGTTGGCCGGGTCGGTAACGTACACGGCCCTGTCCCGCACCAGTTCCTCCGGGTCGCCGTCGGTGCGGAACCCTTCCGGCCCGATAAGGACGTCGTACGCCAGCACGTTCTGCCCGGTTTCCAGGAGCGCGGTGGTGATCGGCCACGTGTCGAGCCGCACCCCGGGGGCCAGCTCATGGACCCGCTGGAGCACCCCGCCAAGCGCGAGGATGGACTGCGCCGAGATCGCGATGGAGAACCGGCGCCTGCTGGTGGCCGGATCGAACTCGGCGGGCAGGCTGAGCGTCCGCTCAACCTGCCCGAGCGCCTCCTGTGCGGCGGGCAGCAGCGAGCGGGCCATCGGGGTGAGCCTGTACTCTCGCCCGGACCTGACCAGCAGCTCGTCGCCGAAGTGCTGGCGGAGCCGGGCGAGGGCGCCACTCGTCGTCGGCTGGCTGAGCCGCAGGCGCTCCCCCGCCCTCGTGACGTTGCGGTGTTCGAGGAGCGCCCCGAGCACGGCCAGGAGGTTGACGTCGATGCCAGCCGGGCTCGTCACGGAATTCCCTTTCAGCCGCAAAAGACCAACAAATAAGTACTTATACCTACTTTTAACCATATCATTTGTCCAGTTGATTAAGGTCCGAGATTGACAGGGGTCACTGAATGGCGCTCGGTGGCATCGACCTGAACCTGCTTGTCGTCCTGCAAGCGCTCCTCGAGGAGGGCAACGTCACGCGCGCGGGCGTGCGCCTGGGCATGCCGCAGCCCGCGGTCAGCAACGCCCTCGCCCGCCTGCGCAGGCACTACCGGGACGAGCTGCTGCTCCGGGCGGGCAACGGCTACGACCTCACGCCGCTGGCCCGCTCGCTGCTGCCCGCGGTGCAGGAGTCGACGCGGCTTATCGGGCGCACGTTCGCCCCCGGGCTGCCCGGGCAGCCCGGGCAGCCGCCGGTCGGCGACCGGGTGTTTACCATCTGCCTTTCCGACTACTCGATGACCGTGCTCGGCGAGCCGCTGGTGCGGCGCGTGCACGACCTCGCACCCGACGCGCGGATCGCGCTGCGCCTGGCCACCAGGGAGCTGGCGGACGCCGACCGCGGCCTGCTTGGTCACGACCTGCTGATCGGACCGCCGCGGCTGCAGCCGGCGGGCCAGCCCGAAGTGATCATGCGGGACCGCCTCGTGTACGTGGCCGACCCGGGCAACCCCCGGCTGCGGGCCAGTGCTGACGGTACGTGGCGCCTGAGTGCCGAGGACCTCGCCGCGCTGCCGCACGCCGCCGTCCGCTTTCCCGACCCGGGATCCGATCCCGTGCTGATGGCGCTGCTGCGCTGGGGCATCACCCCGAACGTGGTTCTCACCACGGGCGGCTGGCTGCCGCTGCCGTTCCTGATCGCGGGGACTGACCTGGTGGCCGCCATCCCCGAGCGCCTCGCCCGCCGCACGGGAGCCGCGGCCGGGGTGACAATCACCGAGCCCCCGTTCGGAACCATCGAATTCGTCGAGGCCGCCTGGTGGCACCCGCTGCACGCCACCGACCTGGCCCTCACCTGGCTGCGCGGGATCGTGGCGGAGGTGACGGCGGCGCTGCCCCTCGTGCACAGCCTTCCCGGTCAGCGCCGGCCGCAGGACGGCACCTGACCTGCCGGGCTGGCCCGGCTGGCCCGGCTGGCCCGGCTGGCCGGCCTACCGGCGGTGAGCCTCGGCGTCGGAGGCGCGGGCGATCGTGGCGCGGGCGCGGCGGACCGAGATGCGGCCGGTCGCCGGGAGCACGTCGGAGACGAAGCCGTACGCCGCCGCGAGCTCGGCGGCGTGGGCCGAGCCGTCGCCCGCCTTGGCCTGGGTGCGGGCGAGCCAGTCAATGATGTCGCCCCAGCCGGGCGCGGCCAGGGAGCCGCCCACGTACTGCACCGACAGCGCCGCGCACAGGTTGCCGAACGCGAGCCGCTGCCGCAGCGGCCAGCCGCGCAGCGTGCCAAGCACGAACCCCGCGCCGAACACGTCGCCAGCGCCGGTCGGGTCGTGCGCGTTGACGGGCAGCGAGGGCACCCACTCCTGCTCGCCGGTGACGGAGTCGATGGCCAGGGCGCCCTGCCCGCCGCAGGTCACCACCGCGACGGGGACCCGGTCGGCGAGGACGCGCAGCGCGTCGTTCGGGTCGTCGGTGCGGGTGTACGCCATCGCCTCGTCGCTGTTCGGCAGGGACAGCGGCCGGGGCCGATGCCGCTTCGCATGCCATGGCCCTCGCGCTGTGCGCGTTCGCGACCCATCCCCTGGTCGGATCCCTTGACGCGGCGAGGTCGCTCGCCGCCGCCCTACTTGCCTGCCCTGCATTGCCCGGCAACTCGCGTTGAAATCAAATATCGTTGGAGATATATTCAACAATATGAGATCCGCTCCATCGGCGTTGCTGCCAATTCTGCGGTCGCAGGTCGCTGGCGACATGCTTGCCCTGCTGTACCTGCATCCACAGAAGGAGTACAGCGTCACCGAGGTCGCAGGCGCGATCAACGCCAGCGTCGCCACGGTCCACTATGAGGCCACGAAGCTGGCCGATGGCGGGCTCGTCCATACACGGAAGCGCGGTAACCTGCGCCTGATCCGGGCGGTCACCGATTCGCTGCTCAGCCGACCGCTCACTGATCTCCTGGCGGTCACCTACGGTCCGCTTCCCGTCCTCACTGAGCTGCTCACAGACGTAACCGGTGTCGAGGAAGCGTACATATACGGCTCGTGGGCCGCACGCTACCGTGGCGAGCCGGGGCCAGTGCCGGCGGACGTGGACGTGCTGGTCATAGGAACGGCGGGTCTTGACGACCTAGACGACGTCGCCGAAGAGGCTCAAGGCACGCTCCACCGTCCGGTGAACATCCGGCGCATCAACCCTGAAACCTGGAAAGACCCGAATCCGACCGACCCGTTCCTGCTCTCAGTGCGTTCCCGGCCCCTGGTGAACGCCTACCCGGCAGCAGCAACGGAGCCTGACCTATGAAATGGGACCAAGGCAGGGCAGCCATCGAGCGCATGGTGGCGGACGGTGAACTGCAGCGCGTCCCGGCCAGCCGTGAGCAGGCAGACCGGCTGCTCGCGCAAGCGCGAGGTCACGTCGTATCCGCTGGCAAGGTGTGCGATGACGACCCCGCGGGCGGGTACGCCCTTGCGTATGACGGCGCGCGCAAGGCGCTGACCGCGATCCTGGAAAACCA
>Ga0335078_10007751_pt1 | contig 15935 bp, 18 predicted proteins | sample Lox_Sample_32_FD_206711 | JGI IMG/M metagenome (GOLD analysis project Ga0335078, IMG submission 206711) | Soil microbial communities from Loxahatchee National Wildlife Refuge, Florida, United States - Lox_Sample_3.2 | ecosystem: Environmental > Terrestrial > Soil > Wetlands | place: USA...
ACCCCGGGCACCCCCCGCCCCCGCCGGCACCGCCGGCGGGGCCTCCCCAGCACCTGCCCGTGCCCACTCAAAGCGACGCGGTCATGCCCATCCAAAGCGACGCCGGACAGTGAGCACCCAGCAGGTGATGCGGATCGTGGTGCTGACCAGTGACCAGACACTCAAGGTCCGCGCCGTCCACCATCAGGCCAAAATCAACCGGCGAGCTCATACTGGGCACCCCTCCCACGCCGCGGCTTCAGGCGAACGCCGACACCCCCCGTCTGCCCATCCGGTCAACAATCTCAGCAGCACCTTCATCGACGGGGCCATGTCGCCCACGGTAACCAATCGGGAAACCCGTGGTCCAGGGCGCCTTAGTCTTCAGGCGGGCGGCCAAACGTGTCGCCGAAGTACCCCAGCTCGATTGCGGCAAGATGCTTGACCAGCCCGAGAAGATGGGTTCCGGTCGGAACGAGCTGACGCCGGATGTCGTACTCAGACGGCCCGTCGAGCTTCCACAGCACCGCGTCGCGACCTTCCTGCAGGTAGCTGCGCAAGTCAGCCTGGATCAGATCCAGCCATGCGGCATCGTTGCACGGCCGGGCAGTTCACCAGAGTTGTTATTTCTTGCGCGTCGGCATGTTCTTCCACAGCGAGCCCGGCCAGCTCACTCTGGCCCGCCTCGCGACCCGCATGCGTTAGAAGGCGGAGATCACCTGAGTGCGCTCGCGGCGGGTCAGTGCGCTGATCACCGCAGACTGGCCGTGACGCTTGACGGCCAGGCGCACTAGCAAGTCGCGCACCGGTGCAAACACCTCGCCGGGAAACTCGGGCGTGCGGACGCCAATGCTTAGCGCGAGATCATCGGTATGGACCACGATCTCGATCATCCGGGTGAGCAAGAAGTCGTCTCGGCGCAGGGACCAGCCCTGCCAGGGAATCGGCACGACATCACGTGCCGTGCCTTCCGCGAGCAGGCGGCGCGCGGTCTCCATCGCCTCGGCGCTTCGGCTGGCGAGGGCGGTTGCGCCAAGCGCAGCCTCAGCGTCGTCGGTGCTGCAGTCGTTCGGCGGGTCATCCGGCGAGGTCGACATCACCCAGGCGGCTCGGTGGTAATGCGCGTCGGCAGACTCCAGCGGGGGGACGTCCGTCGCCACCGGCAGAAGCTCCGCGGCTCGGACTACCTGACGTCCCAGGTGACAGGCGAGCGCTCCGATGGACATCTTTGGCAGGGCGCTCGGCAGTAGCCATTGGCCGCGGACCTCGCCTAGGTCGATCAGGTCCAGTGCGACCGCGGCGGCCATCGGGAACACGGCATCCAGTCGATTGACCCGGTTCCGCACTCAGTCAGTCTGCCAGCGTTGCTCCGGGATCGGTGCTGTCTGGGCATGACGGAGTGGCCGCCGGCGTCATGCGACGCAGGGGTGGGCCGGCTTTGCGGGCTGCGGGTTGCCGGGGTTACGGGCCAGGACCCCGGCGAGGTGCGCGTCGATGTCGGTGAAGGCACGCTGCCAGCGGCCGGCGGCGTCCTGGCGGGCGCCGGTGCCCGGCGTGGTGGCCGCCAGGACATGGTGCGCCCGGTACAGCACCGCGATCCGCTCGGTCCACGCATCGCACCACTGGCCCAGCGCCTCGGGGTCCGCGGCTCCGGCCCGCAGGAAATACCGACGCATGTGGGCCCAGCACCACAGCGGGTCGACACCGTCGATGGCCGCCAGCGACTGATAGGCCCTGTGGAAGTCGGAGGAGATGACCAGCCGCCGGCCGGCCGGTTACGAGCTGATCACTGACCTCTGGCGCCAGCCGCGGCAGCTGAGCAGGCTGTCAGGGCCGGTAGGCCAGCGGGTGCGCCGCAGGCGCCGCGACCTGATCGCCGCAGCCGCCGCTCACGGCGTGACCAACTTGCGAGTGTTCGGCAGCGTGGCCCGCGGCGCCGACTGCCCCGACAGTGACCTGGACCTGCTCGCGGACCTGCCGCCGCACATGGGACTGTTCGGCCTGGGGCGGGTGCAGGCCGAGCTGGAGGCCATCGTCGGCAACCTGGTCGACCTGGTTCCCGCCAATGATCTCAAGCCCGGGGTCCGCGCCCGGGCCAGCCGTGACCTGGTGGCCCTGTGACCTACCGGGACCGGCAACGCCTGGCCGACATCCAGGCCGCGATCGACGCAATCCGCTCCCACCTGCAGCGCGGCGACCTGTCCGACGGCCTGGTCTTCGACGCGGTCCGGATCCGGCTGCTGGAAATCGGCGAGGCCGTCAAAGCCCTGCCCGCCGAACTGCTGGACACTCAGCCCGGCATCCCGTGGCGCCAGATCGCCCGCATGCGCGATCACCTGGCCCACCGCTACTTCGACACCGCTCACGCGATCTTGCAGGCTACCGTCGACGACGACCTGCCCGAGCTCGAACGCGCCGTCCGCGCGCTGGCCAAGGCCCTGCCCGACGAGGACCAGCCCGACGAGGACACCATGAGCGAAGCCGCGCCCGGCGAAGAGCCGCCAGCGGATCCGCCATCTGAGGCCTGATAGTCCGGGCAGGTGCCTGCCGCCGAACCCGATGCCCGCCCGGTAGTCCTCCTGCCCTTTGGCAGTGCCTGGCGTCGGCACATCGGCGACAGCCCGTCAAGCTCCGGGATCAGCCGCTGGGCGGTAACGGCGCTTGCGTTATCGCCACCGCCGAACGACTCGGCGCAAGCGAAATCGCCACACTCGACCGGCGGCACTTTGCCGTCGTATGTCCCGCCCACGTCAAGGCATTCGCTCTCCTGCCACGCGCAGCGGATAACTGAGAGATCGGCCGGCCCATGCCGACGGTTGGCTGAGATATCCGACACCAGCGGCACCGCTGCTTGAGGGTCCAGGCGCGGCCGAGCGGCGCCGACCCGCCTTTCCCCATCGATTCCTTCCTGGGTGCGCGCCGGTTTCTCCCCCTCGCGGTCAACGCGGGCCGATGATGACCGCGACACCCCGGGCACCGTCCGTCGCCGAAGAGTCATTCCAAGAGCGATTGACGTGCGCGTTCAGCAGTTATTTCCAAGATCTCTAAAATCGGCCGCTACGCTTGCCAGCCGTGGCAGAGTTGAGCGAGGCCGAGCTGGACGAGCTGGTCGAACAGGCCATCGTGGACGCGTACGGCGACGATGAGCAGATGGTCGGCTCTTATACCATGATCAACGACAATCTTGCCCTCCCCTTCATGACGACGGTCCTGGGCGTCGAGGTCAGCGTGGAGAGCGTTGATGTGACAGATAACGGGATCGTCGCCATCTGCGCTCGCGGCTCGGACCGTCAGGCGATCCCGATCCTCGACCTCAGGCTCCCGGTGCCCCCTCCGCCCGGCGCGGAGTGGATCGCCGCGTACCGGCACTGGGCGGGCAGGCAGTGAGCGAGTATCAGTACTACGAGTTCCTCGCGCTGGACCGTCCCCTGACCGCGGCCGAGCAGGCCGAGGTGCGCCGGCTCTCGACCCGGGCCAGGATCACCGCCACCAGCTTCACCAACGAGTACCACTGGGGCGATTTCAGGGGCAGCCCGGATGAGCTGATGCGGCGCTACTACGACGCACACCTGTACTTCGCGAACTGGGGCACGCACCGGGTCATGTTCCGGCTCCCGCGCACGCTCCTGGACCCGGAGCTTGCCGAACAGTACTGCGTCGGCCCGCAGGTCAGCGTGTCTGCCACCCGCGATAACGTGATCCTCGATATGAGCAGCGAGGATGAGCCGGGTTGCTGGGAGGAGGACCTTGCGGGTTCCATGTCCGCCATCGTGGGCTCCCGCTCGGAACTCGCAGCCGGGGATCTACGACCGCTCTACCTGGCCTGGCTGTCCGCTTACGGCACATGGGAGCGTGATGAGGACGCCTTCGACGAGGAGGACGAGGACGTTGTGGAGCCGCCGGTCCCGGTCGGCCTCGGATCGCTGACCGCCTCGCAGCGTGCCCTCGCCGACTTCCTCCGCGTCGACGCCGACCTGCTCGATGTCGCCGCCGAGACCAGCCCGGCGCTGCCTGAGGTGAGGCAAGATCCACGCGCGCTGGTTGCGCACATCGCGGGCATTCCCGCCAGTGAGAAGAACCGGCTGCTCCGGCTACTCGCCGCGGACCAGGCGACGAGGGCCCGGACAGAGCTGCTGCGCGGTTTCCGCGGGCAGCGAGGTGATAAGAGCAACTCCCGGCTGCGGCGGACGGTAGCCGAGCTCCTCGATACCGCGTGGGAGCACCGCCAGCAACGTGAACAGAAGGCCGCGGCCCGGCGCGCCGCAGAGCAGGCCGTCCAAGAGAGGCGACGTGCCGAAGCCCGCAGCAAGCGCCTGGACGAACTGGCCCGTGACCCGGACGCCGCGTGGGCCGAAGCCGAGCGGCTGATCAACACCAAGGCACCAGCCCAGTACGATGCGGCCGTCACGTTGCTCGAGGACCTGCACGAACTGGCTCGACGCCCCGGAGGCCAGACCCAGGAGGACTTCGGCAGACGCTGCGCGGCACTACGGCAGGCCCACTCTCGCAAGCCCAGCCTCATCAGCCGGCTCGACCGCGCCGGGCTCAGCACGATGTCATACCGTGCTAACCGCTAATTTAGCCATCTGCCGATCCTTGTCCGCAGGCCGAGGACCTAGCCCGACGAGATCGCGCGCCTGTGGCCGGCCGAACGCGATCCTCCTCCCCGGAATGCGGGCCAGCCCGCCCGGCCGCTGGCGCACGGCATGCGGGATCAGGACCTGGCGAGCCCGTGCCTGTCCGATGCCCGGCGTCGCGTTATCCTGGCCGCCAGCCATTCTGCCCATTCCCCACATCGCCGGAACCGCAGCGCAGGTTGTTCGAGCACGCTGCCGACGGGAACGCATATGAGTAACAAGAGGCCGGCGCTGGACGCCCTGTCCGCGGCCGAGAAAGCTGCCGTGCTCGATGAGCTGCTCACGTCCCGGCCGGACCTGCGTGAACCGGCCGAAGCTTACGCCGCCCAGCTCATGAAACACGCCGGGCGGTCGGCCGTCGCCGACGACGTCGAGTCCGTCCTGAAGTGGCTGGACATCAACGAGCTGAACACCCGGGCCGGCCATCGGCCGGGCTTCGGCTACGTCGATCCGGCCGAGGCCGCCGACGAGATCCTCGATGAGGCCCTGCAGCCCTTCCTCGACGACCTTCAGCGTCGGGCCAGCCTCGGCATGGGATCCGCAGCGACGGAGGTCGCGGCGGGGATCTTGCTCGGGTTGTACAACTGCCGGGAGGGCAGCCCTGAAACCCTGCTGGAGTACGCCCCCGACTACGCGGCCGAGCGCGCGTCAGTGGTGGTGAGTGACTGCGCCAAGCTCGGCATCGAGCTACCCGCCGCCGAGTTCCTCGACCTCATGCCGGGCTGGGGCGACCTGCTGGCCTGACCCAGGTCCGCGGGCACGCTCGCCGTCTGCAACCCGGTATGGTCGCGCACCGTCCCCAAGGCCCGTGAAGCCAGGAGAAAACGATGACAAGCGTCGTAGGCAGATGGCGGATCGTGGAGACCGAGAACTGGGACCGGGACGCCCTGGATCTGGTCGCGCCTGCCTTTATCGAGTTCGACGAGGACGGGCTGGGCAGCCTCGGCTTCATCGCGGTGGAAGGCTCGACCGACTGGCGCGAGGTCCAGCGGGACGGGCTGCCGGAGGCGGAGTTCTCGTGGGCGGGCAGCGACGAAGGCGACCAGGCCAGCGGCCGCGGCTGGGGCGTGCTGGAGGAGGACGGCTCGCTGCGCGGGCGCATCTTCTTCCACCTCGGCGATGACTCGAGCTTCACCGCCGTGCGAGACAACTAGCCGCACCAGTTCGGCGAACATGTTGGTGCCTGAGCCACCACGATGTGATGCTGCCCTGGCCTCCCTGACGAGCAAGGCCGGTCCGGACACCTTCCCGTGCTGGGCAGATACGACTGGCTGGGCGCGGACAGCAGGCTCGCCGGACCCGGCCACTCCACCCGGGCACCAAGGCCGTCAGCGAGCCACTTGGCCCCCACCCGGGAGAAAATCATTCGCGAGAACCGCGCCATGAGTTAGATAATAATTTCGATTAAAGGCCCATTAACTGCAGAGCCCCTTACGGAATCGAACCGTAAACCTTCTCCTTACCATGAACCCCCGTCAAGTTCCGTCACCGCAGGTAGATCGCGTTGACCAGCAAAGCGCGAGCCCACGCCAGCTCTCACGAGCCCTGGACAGGCCCTCACGAGCACGATTTGCCACTCCATCTGCCACTCAACTTGATCTTGGAAACGCCGTCACCACCTCTTTGTACGACAACCAAACCGCCTCAGACCCAAGATCTTGGTCGAGCCCCTAACAAGGTCGTCGGATCACCAGGCAGACCAGTCGTTGTAGTGATAACGAGCCTTTAGGATCTTCACTTCTTTATCGTCGGCCCGGTAGACGAGCCGGTGTTCGTCGTCAATGCGGCGCGACCAGTAGCCGGACAGATCACCTTTCAGGGGTTCCGGCTTTCCTATACCGGCGAATGGGTCGCGCTGTATCTCAGCGATTAGCCGCGTTATTCTTATCGCCATTTTCCGGTCTGCGCCCAGCCAGAACAGGAAGTCTTCCCAGCCATCCGGATCGAAGTGGATGCTTCTCACTACTCGCCTGCCTGAGCCTCAAGCTCCTCCATGGTCTTGACGATGGCCGACTGACCTGACCTATCCCGGGCGACAGCTTCCATGAGCCGCCGCGCGTTGGCGGGAGACCGCAGCAGGTAGATAGTCTCCTGCCACGAGTCGAAATCCTCGGCGGACATGAGGACGGCGTCCCCGCCCTTGGAACTTATCCTCACCGGCATGTGGTCGTCGTTGACCTGCTGGATGAGAGGGAACAGACGCGAGCGGGCTTCACTAGCGCTCACAGCCACGGCGCACACCTTCTTTCTCGTACGACTAGATGGTACCAGATAGGTACCGGTTTCCCGTACGAGAGCTTAACCGTCGAGGTCTTGGAGCAAGGCATCGAGCATGAGCTCTTCCTCGATGCGGACGCTGCGATGCCTCATAGCGCAGGCGAGTTCCGGATCCCATGGCGTGGCGACGGGCGCGCCGACCAGGAGCGCCAGCGGATGTGCCGCCAGCACTGCGGCCTCGTAGGCCTGATGATCGTACCGCCATGGCTGCCAGTCCGCCCGCTGCAGCACGCTGCGGGCAATCCGGACGCCACCCCAGTCGAAATCACCGTGATAGTCGAACTGAGCGCCACTGGCCGCGAGCAGCGCTAGCAGCCGCCACACGGCAGCGGAAGGCTGGCCACCGACGCAGACCAGCGGCTGACATCGGACGCCCAGCTCGTCTGCAGCAGCCGCGACCACCACCGGGTTCTCGCACATCCGCACCCGAGCGGCGCACAGGGGCTCGTCATGGCAGCGGAGCTGGCGGAGCGTGAGCACCGCTGGCTGTCCTGCGTCGCGGCATGACGCCAAGGCCCTGCCCAGAGGAGTACGCGCGTCGCCGGGCAGGCCGAGGCAGAGCACCATCGACGACAGCTCATCGAGGTGGACTCCGACGGCGGCCCACGCGGCCCGGCGGGAATCGGCGGATCCCTCAGCCGCGAAGGGCAGCCCGGCGAGCGCGCGGACCGCCGACAGGACGAGCGTGCCGACCGGACGCCCGTCGTCCAGAGCGTGCGCGTCACCGCAGCATTCGGCGGCGAGCCGACCAATGGGGATGCCGCGCGAGGGCAAGCGCAGCAGCACGGTCGCCACCTGGGCGAGGATCAGCCGGGCCTGGTCTGGTTCGGAAGCGAGACGACGCACCACCCCGGTGGCGTCGAGCCACTCCCGCCACGGCGACAGTTCGCCACGGCGGCTGACGGCAGTATCCAGTGAGGCGAACGCGGCACTCCAGGCAGCCGCCAGATCTGCCCGCTCGCGGCCCAGATCCCGGAGCGGACCGGTCAGGCGCGTTACCGCTTCGGCCAGCCCGCCCGGCGCGGCACCGCTGTCGCGCAGGATCCGGTCGACGTCGGTCAGCGACACCGACAGTGACGTCCCGGAACGGGCTGCCCGCCCGGTCAGCCGCTCAACCGCGCGCCTCTGCTCCAGCGTGGCGGCGGGCATGGTGACCGTCCCGGTCAGGGGGCGCCCGGTCTCAAGCCTGTCCCGTGCCCGCCGCACCAGCCATGCGACCGGCTCGCCGCCGAGCAGACGGCGCAGCCTGTCGTCGCAGTCAGTCACAAGGCCGCGCTTCCAGCCGGCCGACGTTCCCGCCCGTCCCACCGCCACGGCGTGACCAGCACCGCGTCGACGCCGTCCTGCCGCGCAAGCTGGCAGATGCCGAGCCCGGGGACCTGCGGGTAGCACCCCCACTCTCGCTCGCTGGTCATGACCACGTCCATGTCGAACGTGGCCAGCAGCCCTAGGCACTTGGCGCGCGAGTCGTCATCGACTCCCGCGAAGGCCTCGTCCAGCGCGATGAGCCGCGGAGTGTTCGGGTTGCCCGCGGACTTGTAGTACGCCGACGCCGCGGCGAACAGCGGAACGGAGGCGACCAGTGCCCGCTCACCGCCCGAGGCCGGACCGGTGGCGGGCCGCCACTGCCCGTCCTGATACCGCTGGATCACGAACTCATGCCACCGGCGGTAGTCCAGCGCCGCGGTCAGCGCCTCCACCCACCCGCCCGCGGGGTTGCTGGCGTGCTCGGCGGCGATGCGCTGCTGCAGGAACGACCCGACAGTGGCCCGGTCGTCGGCAGACCAGGCGTCGATCGTCTGCCGGAGCTTGTGCCGCACCTGGTCCAGCCCGTCCGGCGCCTCCCGCGCCTGATGCCAGATCAGCCGCAGCTTCATGCCCGTCGATGTCGGCCTCGATTCGAGCTCGTCGTTCATGACCCTGACCTCGGCCTCTGCCCCCGCGATCAGCTCGTGCAGCGTCCCCGCCACCTCGTTGAGCAGGTGGTTCTCGAGGATCTCCCGTTCCCTGGCGGACAGCAGCCGCGCCCGCTGCTCGACCTCCTCTCGGAGCGCTTCGGCGAGCTCGGGTATGTCGTGGCTGCGGCCCTGGAAGACGACGTCCACCACCATGATCCCGTTGCGCACCGTCAGGCCCGCCGAATGGCCGTGCCGGGCCATCGCGTCCGCCAGCAGCTTGTGCTCCTCGTTGACCCTGCGCTGCACCCGATCCCAGGGGGCGTCCGCGTCGTCGGTATCCTCCAGCTCCGCGTTGACCGCCCGGGCCAGGATCACGGCGGGCGTCGGCGGCCACGGCTCGGCCGGGCCGGGAACTTCCAGATCCGGCAGCGCGATCCGCAGTACCCCGGTCGCGGCGAATGACTGGAACTCTGTGACCGCCGCTTGGCGCACCCGGGTTGCTTCCTCGATCTCGCCGCGCAGCGTGTCCCGTCTCCCCTCGGCCCTGCCGCGATCGCTGATCGCCTGCTGCTCGAGCTCGCGGGCCGCCCGCTCGTCGCCGTCGCAGCGCTCGCTATCCCTGCGGAGCGCTTCCAGTTTCCGGTTCAGCTCTTCGACCGCGGCGCCAGCGGTCTCGAGCAGCTCCTCGTATAGCGCTCGGGCGCCGGTCGCCGCCTGCCGGGCCGCCACTGCCCGCTCGGCGGCGCCGGTAAGCCGTTCCCGCGTCTCGGCGAGCTCCTCCGTCGCCTCGTCCGCGCGGCCGCGCGCATCCTGGAACGCCTCCGCGGCCGGCCACAGCTCGGCCAGCGCGACCCGGTAGTCCCCCAGCCCCGTCCGCACCGCCGCCAGCTCCTGCGGGCCGGCGGGCAGCCCGGTATCGCCCGCGAACTCGTTCGCAGCACTCTGGGCTGCCGCCAGCTCCTCCCGGCGCGTTGCGTACATCTCTTCCGCTTCGGAATGCGAATTCCGCAGTTCCTGGCGGCGCTTGCGCTGTTCGGCAGTCCTGGTGTGCGCCTCACGCACAGGCGCATCCGGGGGGACCGCGCGGTGCTCGGCGGTCAGCTTGCTCTTGCGGCGGTCAAGCTCGCTGCGGGCCTCGTCGAGCGCGGCGATCTCGTCGTTCACCTCGGCCAGCTCGGCGGTCATCCGGGCGATGCGCTCGCGGCGTGCGGTCTCCCGAGCGCCCTCGCCGATATAGCCCGCGGCGTCCTTATGCCAGCTTCCGGCCAGCACCCCGTTCGCCCAGCGCCCGTCGACGGTCACCCATGTGGTCCCGGTGCCCTGGCCCAGGCCGATCGCGGACAGCGCGGCGCGGACGGCATCCTCCGGCAGCGCGGCGGCCTGCAGGTCGCCGACGTTGACCGCGGGGACCAGCACGGCCTCGCAGGACGGTCCGGTGACCGGGTGGCGCCCGCTGACCAGGACTACATCGCCCGCCATGAGATCGCCGTCAGGAGTAAGCCACGCGTCGAGGATCCCCGCCGCCTCCAGCGCCGCTTCCAGGCACGCCCGGTGCACGTCAGGCACGCCGGGCGCGAAGTCGGTCACCTTCCACAGCGGCGCTCCCGGCCGGGCGTCACGGGTCAGCGGATCCCGGGTGTGCGGCGCTGGCGGGCCGTCGTGGCCCCCGGCCTCCAGGCGCCCGATCTCGGCTGTCAGCTCGGCCGCGGTCCCCGCGGAGGTGTCTCGGCGGGCGGAGAGCCGTGCGTCCTGACGGCCCAGTGCGTCGACCGCGAACCGGGCCGCGTCGTCGATCACCTGCCGGGCCGGGTTCTCCCCGTCGCCGCCCGCCGCCCATTCCGTGACGATCCCGATGAGCTCGTCGGGGTCGTCAACCAGCAGCTCGGTTAGCTCGGCGAGATATCTGCGGTAGGCGGCGGTAAGTTCCGCGGCCTGCGCGGCGGCGGCGCGCTCCTGCACGGCGACCCGGCTGCTGACCGCATCGATCTCCGCGGTGAGCCGGTCCACCTCGGCCCGGGCCGCCTCAGCTGCCGACCGGCGATCTGCGACGCCGGTGAGCAGGCCCTCCAAGTGCTCGATGGCCTGAGCCTGCCGGCCGGCGACCTCATGCGCCGCGCGCCGCGCCCGCGGCAGGTCCTCACGCCAGCCCTCGGTCGCCTCGCGATGACCCAGCGCGCACCGCGCCACAGCGGCCGCGGCGCTGGCGGTGTCCCCTGCGCCACGCAGTTTCTCCTGCGTGGCAGACGCGCGCTGTGCGGCGTCGCTGGCCTTCTTCGAGCGGCGGGATAGTTCCCCGGTCAGCAGGTCACGTGTCTGCTCCCGGTCCGCGGCCGCCTCGTCACGCTGTCTCGCGTCCTCGCGGCGGCGGTCAAGCTCTGTGGCATCGCGCATCGCCGGATCCAGTCGCAGCGCCTCGCGGCGCGCCTCCAGCCTGGTTCGCTCGTGATGGAGCTGTTCCAACTCGCCTTGCGCCGCTCGCAATTCCTCGTCCGCCCGCTCATACGCCTCTTCCGCCGCGGTCAGGTCCCGGCCGAGCTGCTCGTACCTGCTCTGCGCCTGACGTGGCCCGGCCGCCTTGCGCTTGGCGGCGACCTGCGCGTACTTGCGGTAGTGGCGCAGGAACTCGGTCGCGGCGCCGCGTGCCTCGGCCAGCGCCCGCAGCGAGTCGCGTTCCTCGTCCAGGCCGCGGAACGCTTCGGCGACCGTTGTCACCAGGCCCGGGCTCAGTGGTGCCAGCGCCTCGGTGAGCGCGCGGGACAGCAGCCTCTCGTCGGGTTTCTTCGACAGCTGCGGCTGACGGAGCTGGATCAGCAGGTTGATCAGCGTCTCGTAGCGGTGCTCGCCGAGCCCGAACAGGGCCTCGTCCACCGCCCGCCGGTAGTCGGCTGCCCGGTCGTACAGGAGCCCGTGTCCGTCAATCTCCTCGCGCAGCTTTTCCCTGGTGAGCGGCACGCGGCTGGCGGGCAGCAAATGGAGCTGCTCGCCGACCCGCTGCGTCGTGACGAAGAACCAGTGCCGCGCGATGCCCCGGCCAGCGACGGCCTTCAGGCCGCAGCCGATCGTGCAGAACCTGGTGGTCCCGTCGGCGGCCCGGCGGCCAAATTCGAGCCACGCGTAGCCCAGCCGTTCAGGATGAGGATGCCTGCCGCCCAGCAGCAGGTTCCACTCCATCTTCTTCTGCCGGTCGCCGTCCGGCTCCACCCGGTGCGGGGCGAGCTCACCATCCAGCAGGAACGGCAGCGTGAGCGCGAGCACCTTGGACTTGCCGGTTCCGTTGTTGCCGCGCAGCAGCAGCCGGCCGTCGTGGAACCAGAACTCCTCGGCGTCGTAGTAGAACATGTCGACCAGCCCGGCCCGCAGTGGCTTCCACCGCTCAGAAGAGGGCGCTGGCAGCATCGGCTGTCGCCTTTCTCGTTTCCCGGATGGTTGGCTCGTCCAGCGCGAACCGGGCGATCGCCGGCCGGCCGCGGACAACCTGCCCGTCCACCTGGACCAGGCGGAGCGCGGACAGCTTCTCCAGCGCGATGGCCAGCAGCTCCGTCTCCGCGCCCGGCTCCGTCACACCCTTGCGCCAGTAGCCCGCGTGCTCGGCAGCCGCCTGCCGGACGAAGGCGTGCAGCCCGTCGAGTGTGGCCTGCTCCCGGCGCGCGAGGTACTCCGCGACCAGCAGCGTGACGTGCCCGTCGGTGCGCTGCTCGGGCATCCGCACGTCGGTCAGCTCGTCCTCCGGGTCGACCATGGCGATCCCTTCGGCGCGCATCTCGGGCAAGAGCCCGGTGGCCTCCGCTATCCGGCGGGTGATCGCATGCCGCTGGGACAGCAGGTAGCCGCTTTCGTCGTCGTCGAGCTCGTCGTAATACACGACAGGGTCTTCGAGCAGCCGCCGGGTGAGCCGCCGGCGCAGGGCCTGATTGCGCAGGTCGTCGCTCTCCACGAGGGGCTCCGCGATCAGATCGGCGAGCCGTGCGGAAAACGTCCCGGCCGTCACGGTGGACGGTCCCCGGGTGCCGGACAGCAGCACGCCCAGCACCGGCCTGCGCACGTCGTACAGCACGTCTGTCCCGGCGGACAGGTACGCGTCCTCGTCCCCGGCGACCCGGCTCAGGACCCCCCAGCCGAGCAGCAGGCGGACCACCGCGACCAGGTCGGACCGGTCCGCCCGGCTGTCCAGCGTCAGCGAGAATCCCGCGGTAGCCAGTTCCGGCCCGGCGGCGGCCGTCAGCACGTCGTCGGCGAGGCTGCCGAGCGTGGTCTGCGCGTCGGCGCGTGCGAGTGCCGAGAGAGCCAGGCACAAGGTGACGTACCGGCGCCGGCCGAACGGCTCTTTGTTGTGCCCGCGTGCGGGGTGAGAGGCGTCTGACGCTGTCGTGGCGGTCTTGAACAGCCGGGCCGTCTCCGAGTCCGCGACCAGACGCCATCCGGTCTCGCGGTTCAGCCACTCGCGCAACTCGGTCAGGTGCCGCCGGATCAGGACCAGCACCTCGCCGTCCGTGTCCGCGATCAGCAACGGCCTGGCCAGCAGCGCGCGGAGTGCGAGCCGGCGCTGCGCCCGCTCCTCGGCCGGGATCATGGCGCTGTCACGGAGCGAGGTCCGTGATCTCGATGACGTGCTCCGGGCCGGTAAGCGTGCCATCGGCGGTGCGGATCGTCGCCGATGCGCCGTCCGGGACCAGGGAGAGCCGGACCTCTAGCGTGCCGTCGCTGGTAACGGTCTTCACCTCGGTGTCGCCTGGCGCGCGGACCGCCAGCGCATCGCCGAGCAGCGCCAGGAACAGCCGGAACGCTCCGGGATCGAGCACGCCGAGATCGGACAGCAGCGTCGGTCCGGCGGTGGCCAGGCGCTGCCGGGCTGCAGCGGTCTCGGCCGCCTCGCGCTCTGCCCGCCTGCGCAGGAACTCCCGCTCCGCTGACCGGTCCCGCACCTGGTTGGGCTTGCCGCGCCGCTCGTACGCCCCGGTCTTCCTGAGCTGCGGGGAGAGATGGATGGGCGGTGCGTCTCGCCAGGCTGTTCCCGCTGGAAGGTTTTCCCAGGCATCGGCGGTCTCGCCGGTAACGGACAGGTGCCGCGCGGGGCACAGGCCGAACGCAGCCCGCCACAGGCGGTGGGCGGCGGCGTCGTCTGGCGCCTCCGCGAACCACCGGGCGAGCGTCCGGAAGTCCGCCGAGCGATCCGACCGCCCCGAGCGCCGCTCATTCAGCAGACCCACCGCGTCGATGAGCTGCTTGATCGCGGTCACTGCAGCCTGCCGCAGCAGCCGCGCCTGGGAAGGGTGCGCCGCGTCCCGTGACGTGAACCAGTCGTCCAGCCCGCGCCACCGGTTCCGCCACGACTCCAGCGCCTGTTTCTCCGCCCTGGACAGGGATTCGGCGCCGTCCTCACCCTCGGGAATCGCGTCGGCGGCCTCACGTCGCGCGGCGAGCTCGAGCAGCCGGTCATGGCCGGCGACTTCCAGGTCGCCCAGCAGCAGCGCGATCTGGGCGCCCGAGTTAGCCAGGTCCGCAATGAACCTGTTGATGTAGTCGATCAGCCGTTCCTTGTAGGCGAGGAAACCGTCGACGTCCCCGTCCGAGAAGTCGATCGCGCGTCGCAACGCGGACATGAACGCCTGCGCGTTGTCGGCCAGCGATGAGAACCGCTCCGCAACGGACAGCAGCAGCAAGTGCACCTTGGCCGGGTCGGGATCGTGGCCCCCAGCGAGGACCCGGAGCGATCGCAGCCGGTCGGCGATGTCGGCCAGTGCCACCGACTGGAGCTGCCCGCGCCGGCCGATGGCTTCCTCATAGAAGGCAATGGCCTGCTCAGCCGCCTGACCTGCGCCGGTGAGCTGGTACAGGCACCGCTTGCGGTGGAAGTCCGCCACGGTGGTAACGCGGCTGGTGTCAACATCAGCGCGCAGGTTTCCCCATAGCACGAGCTGCTCCAGCGCCTGGGTGAGCTGCTCGTCGGCCCCGATCCGCAAGTCAGCCGCCACGTCCTCCGGCCGCAGGTGCACGATGAAGCGCTCCTTCGCCCGGGCGAAGGTGCGCAGCAAGCTCCGGTAAAGGTCGGCGTTCGGGACGCCTAGGTGCGTGAATGGTTGTGGTTCGCCTTGGCCATGCGCCGGCGGAGGGGCTCCGAATGCCACCACTACATCCTGCCGCAGGGTACTGACAGAAGGGATGCGGCTCGCGCAGCCGACGGCGTCTAGCAGCTAGGCGCAGCCGGTCTCGGTGAAGCCCTTGCCCTGCGCTGGGAACACATCAGCTTCGGTGACCCCGCCGCCGACCCGCCCGCGCCCGCGAGCGCCGCGGTCTGGCGCTCCGTACGCGCCCACGGCGACACCAAAACCGAAAAATCCCGCCGCACCCTCGCCCTGCCCCAGATCGCCACCGACGCCCTGCACACCCTCAAGGACCAGCAAGCCGCCGACCGCCTCGCAGCCGGCGCGGAGCCGAGCGAACAGGATCTCGTCTTCGCCACCAGAACCGGCACTCCCCTGGACGCCGCCAACGTCCGCCGCGAATTCCGCGCCATCTGCACCGCCGCCGGCATCGGAACCAGCTGGACCCCCCGCGAACTACGCCACTCCTTCGTCTCCCTGATGTCCACCTCCGGCGTCCCCATCGAAGAAATCGCCCGCCTCGCCGGACACACCAGCGCCCGCACCACCGAAACCGTCTACCGCCGCGAACTACGCCCCATCCTCACCACCGGCGCCGAAATCATGGACACCATCCTCACGGCAACTACCACCGGGCAACCCAACCACAGACCAGTCGGCCACCCGCCGGCGGAACCATAGAAATAACTACCGCTCCTGCCGATGAGCGCAGGTTAGAAGATGCGGATGCGAGGTGTGCACCAGTCACGTGCTTGTGCGCTACGTCGTTTTTCTTGCTACCGGGCTGCGACCTCCAGACATCGCCATTAGGCGTCCTATGTGTAGTTCAGCAGCTATCCGATGCTGGAGGCGCACGTGAGCCCTTTCATGGCAGCTAGTCAGTTGAACGATCGCCGCAGCCGTTACCTTATGGATCAGCAGATCGGACTGCATAACACAATAGTAAGCATTGCACTAGGTGTCGCTGGCCTCGCGGCTGCCAGTCTATTCGACATCGGCCATGCGCACCAGGCATTCCGTATGTTGTTCTGGACTCTATGGGC
>Ga0335078_10007752_pt1 | contig 15934 bp, 14 predicted proteins | sample Lox_Sample_32_FD_206711 | JGI IMG/M metagenome (GOLD analysis project Ga0335078, IMG submission 206711) | Soil microbial communities from Loxahatchee National Wildlife Refuge, Florida, United States - Lox_Sample_3.2 | ecosystem: Environmental > Terrestrial > Soil > Wetlands | place: USA...
CCCGGCGGACCCTCTCCGCGATCACGTCAGGCGTCTCCACCGTCTGGTCGTTCAGGTCGAGCACGCCGAGGATGATCGTCTTGCCGTCCAGCGTGGACAGCACCTCGCAGTCCAGGCCGGACTGGGCCGTCTCGATCGAGATCTGGTCGCAGGAGCAGGCGGCGAGCTCGGGCAGGAACGAGTAGCCCGAGGGCCGGTCGTGGATGATCGCGGCGTAGCCGAAGCACAGGTGGACCGCGGTGGTCCCGGTCGCACCCTCGAGCGCCCTGTTGACGACCTTGACGCCGTACTGCCGCGCCTGCTCAGCCCGGGCCTGCAGGTACGGCTCGTCCAGCTGGACGATGTCCGCTCCGGCCGCGAACAGGTCCGCGACCTCCTCGCCGACGGCCTCGGCGTACCCCATCGCGAGGGCCTCTGTGCTGCCGTAGTAGTCGTCCTGCGCCTGCTGGGCCATGGTGAACGGGCCAGGGACGGTGATCTTTATGGTGCGTTCGGTGTTGGCGCGGAGGAACTTCACGTCCTCCACCTCGATCGGGTGCCTGCGGCGCACCGGGCCGGTGACGCGGGGGACAGGGTTCGGGTGACCGCTGCGGTCAAGCGCGGTGCCGGGGTTGTCGATGTCCACGCCGTCAAGCGCGGTCGCGAACCTGTTTGAGTAGCTCTCCCGGCACGCCTCCCCGTCGGTGAGGATGTCCAGTCCGGCCAGTTCCTGGGCGCGGATGGCCAGCAGGGTCGCGTCGCGCTGCGCCTGCTCCAGGTAGGCGGGGTCCACTCGCCACAGCTCCCTGGCCCGGACCCGGGGCGGGAATCGCCCGGCGAGCCGGGCCCTGTCGATCAGCCAGTCCGGCTGGGGGTAGCTCCCGACGAGGGAGGTGGGAAGCAGCATGGCAGCACAGTACGCCAGCCGGGCCCCGCCACGCGGTGCGGAGGCCCCGGCTGGCGCGCGGCCAGGTCGGCCCTACTGATCGGCGTCCCCGGACGGCTCCGCGTGGGCCGAGGATGCGGCGGCATCGGGGTGGGCTGAGCTCGCGGTCGGCTCGGGGTGAGCCGGGCTCGCGGCGGCCTCAGGCTGAGCCGGCGATGCGACCCGCTCGGACCGACCAGGGTAGGCGATCCGCTCGGCCCGGCTCACCAGTTCCTCTGCCCGCTCCCTGAGCTGGTCGAAGCGCTGCAGCACCTGGCCCACCCGGTCCTGCACCAGGTCGGCCAGATCCCGTGGCAGGTCGGCCCGTCCCCGGCCGCTCGGCTCCGAATGCTCCCACGGCCCCTGCGGCCGCCGGGGCGGTTGCGGGCGCTGGGGTCGCGGCGGACGCGGCGGGCCCGGCAGGTGCGGAGCGTGTGGCGGATGCGGCGCGTGCTGGGGATGCGGCCGCGAGTGACGCGAGCCCGGCCCCGGCCACCGCCGGTGGCCTTCCCGGGCCCAGTCCTCCGGCTCGTCTTCCAGTCCGTCCATCTCGTCCGCCTCGCTGGCGGCCTCCTCGGCCTCCTCGGCGGCTTCCTCCGCCCGGTTGGCTGCCTCCTCGGCACGGTCGGCGGCTTCTTCGGCCTCGTCGGCCTGCCGCTCGGCCAGGTCGGCTCGCCGCTGCGCTTCCCGCGCCGCCGCCCGTGCCTGGTCCGCCCCCCGCTGTGCCTCTTCCCGTTCCTCCTGGCCGGCCCAGTCCCGGGTCATGTTGGCGGCTTCCTGGGCCATGTCGGCGGCGTCGTGCGCCATCATGGCGGCCTCGTCCGCGTGCTCGAACCGCTCCCTGGCCCGGTCGGCCCGTTCCCTGGCCCGGTCGGCCCGCTCTCGTGCTCGATCGGCCCATTCAAGCGCCTGTTCGGCCCACTCCCGGGCTTCCGCCGCCTGCCGCCGGTCCTCGAACTCATCGCCTTCGACGTCTTCGTCGACGATCCTGTCGGCGCGGCTGTCTTCGTAGCGGTGCGCGGCGGCGCGGTCGTCTCCCGCCGGTTGCGTTCGGGTGGGCTGCACCCCGATCGGTTCCGCCGCGGTCGGCTGTGCTCCGGGCGATCCCGTTCCTGCGGGTGCCGCGCCGGTAGCAGGGTAGTGCTCGCGCTCCACCTCGTGGCGGGCCACGCTGTAGGGCTCGCCGGTGGCGGCCATGCGCTGGCGGATGGCGGACTTGTGAGCCTTGTTCTCGGTCATGATGATTTCTTCCCGGCGGGTCGGCCCGCGTCTGCCCGCCATGGTGAGGTGCATGACGAGAAGTGCCCACGAGTCGTAGACCCTTGTCCTCGTCGCCGTGCCGGCGCGGGCCGGTCACTGGCTCGGAAGCGGGCAGGTGGTGCGCTGCCTCTAGCAAGCAGGGTACCTAGCACCGCTGGCGGCAACAAGGAGGCAATCCCGGCTGTCTACCGGGGGGAAAACCTAACCATCGAGCGGCACGCGGGCGGCCGGGCGCCAGGCGCTGACCCCGCGCTGGCCGTGGATCCACAGTTCGGCCGCGTCGAAGCGGACGGTGAGCGGCAGCGGGATACGGACGGCGGCCAGCAGCGGCACCTTCCGCTCCGGCGTTAGGTCGCGGTAGAGCAGGCTGAGGTGCGGCATGTACGGCGGGTCCGCAAGCGCCCAGGCCCGAAGACCCGCCGCGTGTGCCGTGGTGAGCGGCTCCGAAGGCGCCGCACGCAGGTACAGCGAGCGGAAGTACGTCTGCTCCTGCCCGAGCGCCTCGAACGTCACGTCGAAGGGCCGCTGGCCGGCGGTCAGCGACTCGAGCGTCCGCAGCGCGGCGGCGGTGTCGGAGTCGTACATCGGCACGATCGTGACGTGCGGCGGGAACGGCGACGAGGCGCAGGTGGCCGCGAGGGTGCCGATGGTGGTGATGAGCAGGTCCCGTTCGGCTCCGGGCGCGGGCACGAACCAGGTCATCAGGGTCGCCATGCTCCCATCCTCGCTCGCCCCGGCCGGTGAACCATGGCCGCGATCGTAAGACCACCCCTCGTTCTGCAAAAAAGAGCCAAGCCAGTTACGGCGGGATCGCCGGGACCCAGGAGCTGCAGGATCAGGCCCGACCATTGTCGGGAAGTGTCCGCGATCGTCGATTTTGGCGTCGGCGTCGTTCGGGCATCCTGGGACCGGTCAGCGCCCGCGCGCAGCGGGAACGAGCCGGATCCGCAGTCGGGGAGAACCCAAACGTGATGCAGAAGGTATACAAGACGCTGCTCAAGGCCGACCCCGAGCGGGCCAGGGAGCAGCTTGAGGACCTGGCGGTCCGGCTGTCGCCCCGCGATTACGCGGCCTGCGCGCGGCTGCGGGCGGTGGCGGAGGAACTGGTCAGGCGCGGCCTTGAGGTCACGGCCGTCGACTACCAGGACGGATCGCAGGAGCTCGAGGTGGTCCACCCGCAGGCCCGGCACGTCGGGCCGGTCACGGTGGACCGTGACGCCAGCGGCACCGGCTGCCAGCTCAGCTGGGAGGAGTGGGTGGACGTCGCCGACGAGGCAGGGGCCGCGCGGGCCGCCGACACGGTGACCGCCCTGCTGCTCGGCGTCGGCACCGCGGTCAAGCCCTAGGCGCGTTGTGCCAGCCGCACGGGCCGCCCAGCCGCACCAGCATGACGCGGTCGTGCAGGTAGTGGGTGTGGCACCGCCTACCTAAATTGGTATGCGGTGTAGCACCCACTACCTCACCGGGCAGGCGCGCGGCGAACTCTGGGGCCGAACGGGTGAAATGCTCGGGGTCCGGGCGGACATGACAGGGGTGTCGAAGGGAGCAGCCTTGATCAGTCCGCCGATGGCCGACAGGGACGAGCGGCGGCGCCGCTTCGAGGCGGTGTACGCGGCGCACCGCGGCCCGATCCTCGGGTACGTGCTGCGCCGCACCGACAATCCCGATGACGCGGCCGACGTCATCGCCGAGACATTCCTGACGGCCTGGCGGCGGCTTGAGGACATGCCGCGCGATCCGCAGGCGCGGCTGTGGCTGTACGGCGTGGCGCGGCGGGTGCTTGCCAACCACCACAGGGGCGAGCGCCGCCGGTCGGCGCTGGCCGACCGGCTCCGCGGCGACCTGGGCGCCGACCTGGCCGCCGAGTACCGCCCGGCGGAGTTCGACGGCGAGCAGGCGCGGATCGCCGAGGCCTTCCGCCGTCTCGCGGCCGCCGACAGGGACCTGCTCGCGCTGCGCGCCTGGGAGGGGCTCGACCACGGGCAGATCGCGGTCGTCCTCGGCTGCTCCCGCAACGCGGTGCGGCTGCGGCTGTTCCGCGCCCGCAAGCGACTCGCCGCGGAACTGGCCGCGGGCCGCGCCTCGTCCGCCACCCGTGTCCCGAACGGAGACCTCGCATGAACCAGATCAGCCGGATCTGCCCCGTCACCGACGCGGAGGCAGAACGGATCGCGCGGCGCGGCGCGCTCGCCGAACTGCCAGCCCAGATCACCGCCTTCCCGACCGCCGAGGAACCCGCAGGCGGCCGGCGGCGGCGCTGGCTGCTCGCGGTCCCGGTCGCCGCGGGCCTGGCCGTCGCCGCGGTACTCCTCGCCGAACTGGCGGGCCCCTCCGGCCAGCACGGTCCGGGTCACCAGGCGGGCCCGGCGCCCCGGTCGCCGTCGGCCACGGGCCAGTCCCGGGCGACGGCCAGCCCGGTCCAGACCGCGCAGGCGCTGTCGTTTACCACGTCCGATGGCTGGATCACGGTCATCGTCCGCAACCCGCTCGCCGACGAGGCGCGGTACCGGGCCGAGTTCGCCGCGCATCACCTGGACATCACCTTCAACCTGGTCCCCGCGTCTCCCTCGATCGTGGGCACCGTGGTCTACATCGGCCAGTCTGCGGGAAGCAGCACGATCCAGACGATCACCGCCAAGGGCAGGTGCTATACCGGCGGCGGGGGAGCGGAATGCCCGGTCGGGGTGCGGATTCCGGCCGGCTTCCACGGGCAGGCCGAGATCGTCTTCGGCCGCGCTGCCCGGCCCGGCGAGCAGTACGAGTCCACCGCCGTCTCGGCCACCGCCCCCGGCGAGGTCATGCACGGCCTGAACATCGCGGGCGACACGGTGACGCAGGTCCTTGCGCTGCTGCGGCCGCGGCACGTCACGGTTGGCGTCTACAACTACGACAAGCAGGGCTACGGCGGAGTGAACACCCGTCACGTCCCGGGCGACTGGTACGTCTACGACGCCGCTCCCTGGGCACCGGGGCAGGTCATGCTCTTCGTGGGCCCGACGCCGACGCAGCCGCCTCTCGGGTCACCGCAGCCGGGGACCCCCACGCCATCGCCGACCGGCTTACGGCTCCAGGGCGAGCAGCTTGTCGACGACCTCGATCAGGTCGTTGCCCGCGACGTCGGGCGGGGCGAACGGCGCGCCGAAGCCGGCCGACCCGCGGCTCACCCAGCCGGTGGTCAGCCCGGCCCGCTTGGCGCCGTGGCAGTCCCAGTCGTGCGCGGCGACGAGCGCCAGGCGTTCCGGCGGGGTGTTGAGCACCTCGGCCGCGTACAGGTAGACCATTCCCGCGGGCTTCCACCGGTAGACCTCGCCGACCGAGATCACCCGGTCCACGAGCGAGCCGAGCCCGGTCCGGTTGACGAACGAGGAGGTCAGGAACGCGGGCGCGTTGGTCAGGCAGGCGACGCGCAGGCCGGCCTCCATCAGCGCGGTGGCCGCGGGCACCGCGTCGGGGTACGGAGGAAGCTCGGCGAAGCAGGCCATCACGTGGCCGATCTGATCCTCGCCGATCGAGCGGCCGGCCAGGCTGCGCAGCGAGGCCTCGGCGACATCGGTGAACGGCACGTAGTCCCCGGTTGCGGACAGCGCCATGCCGTCCCGCAGCGTGCGGGTGTACCAGGCCTCGAGCAGATGCGGCGGCTGGCCGACCTCGACAAGCCGCGCCCGCAGCGGCTCGAGCGACATCAGCGTCTCGATCACGTCGAAGGCCACGACGGCCGGTCTGTTTGTCATGACAGGTCCAGTTTGTGCAGTGCGTCTTTGATGGCGAGGTTGAACGTCGGGTAGGCGTAGGGCATGTTCAGCAGGGTGGCGACGGGCACCTGCGCGCGGACCGCGACCTGCAGGGCGCCGAGCACCTCGCCTCCGCACGGGCCCGCCGAGGTGGCACCGACGAGCACCGACCGGTCGGCGTCCGCGACCAGCTTGATGAGGCCGTCGTTGCCCGCCTTGTGGATCCAGCCGCGGGCCGAGTCCGGCACCTGGGTCGTGGCGGTGCGGACCCGGAGGCCGGCCGCCCTGGCCTGCTCCTCGGTCTTTCCGACGGACCCGACCTCCGGATCGGTGAACGTCACCCTCGGCACCGCGCGGTAGTCGGCGGGCTCGCCGCCCGCGCCGAGGATGTCGCGGACCGCGATGCCCGCCTGGTACATGGCCATGTGCGTGAACGCGCCGTGGCCGGTCACGTCGCCGACCGCCCACACGCCATCGGCCGCGCGCAGCCACTCGTCGGTGGGGATGGCGCTGGCCTCGGGATCCAGCCCGATGGCGGCCACGCCGAGCGCGGCCAGGCCGGTCTTGCGGCCGGCCGCGACCAGCAACCGCTCCGCGGTAAGAGCCCCGCCGCCCAGGCGGACGGTGAACCGGGCGCCGTCGTGATCGACCCGCTCGGCCGGGGAGTTCACCCGCACCGTGACGCCCTCGGCGGTGAAGACGCGCCCGATCAGCTCACCGGCCTCGGGCTCCTCGAGCGGCAGCAGCCTGGGCAGCGCCTCGACCACCGTCACCTCGGTGCCGAACCTGGCGAAGGCCTGGGCGAGTTCGGCGCCGATGACGCCGCCGCCGAGCACGACCAGCGACCGCGGCACCCGCTCGACCTGGACGATGTCCCTGTTGGTCCAGTAGGGAGTGGCGCGAAGGCCGTCGACGGGCGGGATGGCGGGCTCGGTGCCCGTCCCGATCACGATGCCGCGGCGTGCCCTGAACACCCGGCCGTCCGCGGTGACCTCGCCGGGCGCGGTGATCCGGCCGAAGCCGCGCACCAGGTGCCCGCCCTTGCCGGTGAACCGGTCGGCCGCCACCTTGTCGTCCCAGTAGTCGGTGGCCTCCTCGCGGATCCGCAGCGCGACCGGCGACCAGTCCGGGGTCACGGTGGACGTCCCGGCGATGCCCGGCACCCGCCTGGTCTCCGCGATCAGGTTGGCGGCCCGGATCATCATCTTCGACGGCACGCAACCGTAGTACGGGCATTCGCCGCCGACCAGGCGATCTTCCACTCCTGTCACGTCCAGGCCCGCGTCGGCCAGGGCGCCCGCGACATACTCGCCGCCCGGACCCATGCCGATCACGACGACGTCTGTCTGCACTGGCTCGTCCATGCCGTGCTCCTGCCCTCCCCGGCTTCACTCATGCGGCCACCATTCCGCCGGGCCATTACATGGTCACGTAAGCATGGCATCGCGCGCGCGCCAAATTCACATTTGACGGCAGATTTTTCTAACCATGTTGCCGCCGGCCCGGGAAATTCGGTAATAAATCCGCGTATTCGCGCCCCGCTGGAGCAATCTTCAGTCGCCGTCGTCCTCGAGATCGGAGATGTCCAGTTCGGGCTCGCCGTGCACGAACGTGTCGGGATTTTCCAGGTCGTCGGCCGCGGGCAGCAGGTCGGGATGTGCCCACAGGGCATCCCTGCCGTCGATGCCCCTGGCGTCGGTGAGGCCCTGCCAGATGGCCGCCGCCTCGCGCAGCCGGCGCGGACGCAGCTCGAGCCCGACAAGCGTGGCGAACGTGCGTTCGGCGGGGCCGCCGGTCGCCCGGCGCCGCCTGATCGCCTCCGCCAGCGCGTCGGCGTGCGTGAGGCGTTCCCGCGCCACGGCGGCGACCACCGTCGCCACCCAGCCCTCCACAAGCGCCAGCGCGGTCTCGAGCCGGCTCAGCGCGGCCTTCTGCGCGGGGGTGTCCTCGGGCCGGAACAGGCCCTCGCCCGCCAGCGCGTCGCGCAGCGCGTCGGGGTTGGTGATGTCGACCTCCGGGATCGCCTGCTGCAGCCGCGACATGTCCATGGTGATCCCGCTCGCGTACTGCTCGACCGCGCCGAGCAGGTGCGCGCGCAGCCACGGGACGTGGGAGAACAGCCGCTGGTGCGCGGCTTCCCGCAGCGCGAGGAAGAGCCGGACCTCGCCGGCGTCGACCGAGAGTCCCCGGCCGAACTCCGCCACCCCCGCGGGCAGCAGCGCCGCCGTGCCCTCGGGCCCGAGGGGCAGGCCGATGTCGGCGGAGCCGACCACCTCACGGGCGAGTTCGCCGACGGCCGTGCCGGTCTGGCTGCCGATCATCGCCCCGCCGATCTGCCGCAGCATGGCGGCGAGCCCCTCGAGGCCGCCCCCGCCGCCGAACGCCCCGAACGCCTGCTTGAGCTCCTCGGGAACCCCCTCGCCCAGCTGGGCGGGATCCGTGGTGAGCATGCCGCTCATCGCCTCGACGCCCTTGGCCGCGATCGGGTCGCACAGCTTCGCCCAGATCGGGAAGGTCGCCTCAAGCCACTCCGACCGGCTCCAGGCCTCGATCTTGCGGACGCCGGAGGGGAACGTGGTGACCTCGTTCAGCCACAGATCAGCCAGCCGGATCGCCTCGGTGACCTGGCTGCGCTGCGCGTCGAGCACGCTCGGGTCGCCGGCCGCGACGATCGCGTGCCTGGCCACGTTCTTGGCAAGGTCCCAGTTGACCGGGCCGCCGCGATAGGACAGCATGTCGGCGAACTGGCGCAGCGCGTCCGCGAACTGCTGCGGATCGCCCATCGGCCCGAACGGCCCCCCGCCGGGCCCGCCGCCGGGCCCGGGGATCTGGCCGCCGGACCCGCCGGATCCCTGGCCGCCTTGATCTTCTGGCTTGTCCGGCAGGCCAAAGCCGAACGGGCGATCAGCCATCGTTGGCTCTGAGGCAGGATGGAAGGGTCATGACCGTCACGTTATCTCGGGAGAGGCACACTGTGACAAACGCCCGACGGCCGGTTCGCCGCGAGCGAAGTGACGCGTCTCGTCAGCCTATGCCCGTGGTGGCCGTCACCGGGGCGGCGGGCGGGATCGGTCGCGCCCTGACCGTCAGGCTCGCCTCGTCGCAACAGGTCAAGAAGGTCATCGCGATCGACGGCCACCGCGGTGACATCGCGGGCGTGACGTGGCGGGTGGCCGACGTGCGCGATCCGGCGCTGGCCGGCCGGCTGGCCGGGGTGGACGTGGTGGTGCACGCGGACTTCGACCTGACCCCGGACTCCGATGCCAGGCGGCGGCGGGCATTCAACGTCCGCGGCGCGCAGACCGTGCTGACCGCCGCGGCGGCCGGCCGGGTGGGGCGGGTGGTGCTTGTCACCAGCGCGATGGTGTACGGCGCCCGGCAGGAAAACCCCGTCCCGCTGCCCGAGGACGCCCCGCTGGCCGCGGACGCGGACAGCAGCGTGGCCGGGGACCTGCTGGAGGTCGAGCAACTGGCCCACCGCTCGCCGCGGACGAACCCGGGCATGGCGGTGACCGTGGTGCGTCCCGCGGCCCTGGTCGGTGACGCCGTTTCGCCCGTGGACACGCTGGTGACCAGGCATTTCGAGGCGCCGCGCCTGCTGAGGGTGAAGGACTGCGCGCCTCGCTGGCAGTTCTGTCACATCGATGACCTCACCTCCGCGCTTGAGTTCGCCGCCGTCGGCGGGATCGAGGGGAACTTCGCGGTCGGCAGCGACGGCTGGCTCGAGCAGGACGAGGTGGAGCGGATCAGCGGGCTGAAGAGCATCGAACTGCCCGCCAGGCTGACCTTCGGCACCGCGCAGCGGCTGCACCGGCTCGGCGTGACGCCCGCGCCCGCGATAGACCTGCGTTACGTCGTCTACCCGTGGGTGGTGGACGCGGCCGCGCTGCGCGAGGCAGGCTGGCGGCCGCAGTTCGATAACGCGACCGCGCTGCGCGTCCTGCTCGACCAGCGCCAGGGCAGGCACGCGGTGGCAGGCCGCAGGATCGCGCGCAAGGAGGCGACGATCACCGCGGCCGGCGCCACGGTCGCCGTCCTCGGCACCGCCGCCATCGTCCGCCGCGCCCGCCGCCGCCGCCATTCAGGGTTACCCTTGGCTAGTGAATCCTGTGCGCCTGATCGCCGTGCGGTCCGAGGAACTGTCGGTGGACGAGGTCCGGGCCGCGGTCGCGGACCCCGCCGCGGGAGGCATCGCGCTGTTCGTCGGCGCGGTCCGTGACAACGATCACGACCAGCGGGTCCGCGGCCTGTCCTACACCGCGCACCCGTCCGCGGAGGCCGAGCTCCGCCGGGTGGCCGAGGAGATCGCGGAGAAGTTCCGGGTCATCGCCGTCGCGGCCGTGCACCGCGTGGGCGACCTTGCGATCGGGGACATGGCCGTGGTGGTGGCCGTGTCCTGCTCGCACCGGGGCGAGGCGTTCGAGGCCTGCCGCGCGCTGATCGACCTGCTCAAGGCCTCGGTGCCGATCTGGAAGCACCAGCTGTTCGCCGACGGCAGCAGCGAGTGGGTCGCCAACCCATGACACAGCCCGTTACGCGGCCGGCGGATCCTCAGGTTTTGCGCGTAGTGTTCGCACCATGTCCCGACGTTCCCTGACGCTGCTCCTCGCCTCGGCGGGTACCATCGCCGCGATCGCCGTCGGCGTGTTCGTGCCGGTGCCCTACGTCATCCTCGGGCCGGGCCCAACCCTGAACACGCTGGGGGAACAGGGCGGAAAGCCGCTGATCTCGATCTCCGGGCACGCGACGTATCCGACAAGCGGGCACCTGAACATGGTGACGGTCAGCTACGAGGGCGGCCCGGGCGACAACCTCAACATCTTCACCGCGCTGGCGGCCTGGCTGAACCCGCATGAGGCGGTCGTGCCCGAATCCGAGCTGTTCCCGGCCGGGCAGACGGCACAGCAGAGCCAGCAGCAGGACACCGTGGAGATGACCGACTCGCAGCAGACGGCCGCCGCCGCCGCGCTGACCCAGCTGCACATCCCGTTCACCACCGAGGTGGCGGTGGTGCTGGCGGAGCAGGGCTACCCGGCCTATGGCGTGCTCAAGGCCGGCGACGTGATCACCGCGGTCGACGGCAAGCCGGTTACCAGCGCGACGGGCCTGCAGCAGCTCATCTACGCGCATCCCGCGGGCAGCACGCTGACCGTGAAGATCATCCGCAACGGCCGGGCCAGGCAGGTCATGGTCCGGACCAAGGAAGTCGGCGGCCACCCCGTGATGGGGGTCGAGATCACCGGGCAGTACAAGTTCCCGTTCACCGTGAACATCAGCGTGGGCGACATCGGCGGGCCGAGCGCGGGCATGATGTTCGCGCTCGGCATCATCGACAAGCTGACCGGGCTGAACCTGACCGGCGGCCGGTTCATCGCGGGCACCGGGGAGATCACGCAAAGCGGCCAGGTGCAGGCCATCGGCGGCATCCAGCAGAAGATGGTCGGCGCGCGGGACGCCGGCGCCACGATCTTCCTCACCCCGGCGTCCAACTGCTCGGACACCACCGGCGCCGTGCCTGCCGGGCTGCGCCTGGTCAAGGTGAGCACCCTTTCCCAGGCCGTCACCTACCTGGAGGACATCAAGGCGGGCAAGCCGGTCCCGTCCTGCTGAGCAGGTACGCGCACCACGGCTCGTTCTGCCAACTAGATTTTGACTTATGAAATTGGCAGACGCGGTAGCCGTGGCCGGGCACGAGGTGCACGTGTGTCGTTACCGTGAGGCGCGGACGCTGCTGCGCTGGCTGGGTGATGACCTGCGTGGCCTGCGGGTGCTCGACGTCGCGGGCGGCGACGGGTACTGGGCGGCGCGGGCGCGCGCGCACGGGGCGTGGGCGGTGGCGCTCGACCTGTCCGGCGCCAAGCTCTGCCGCGGCCGCGGGCTGTCCGCCCCGCCCGCGCTGGTCCGCGGCGACGCGCTCGACCTGCCGTTCGCGGACGCGAGCTTCGACCGGGTGATGTCCATCTGCGCGATCGAGCACTTCGACGACGGCGCCCGCGCGGTGGATGAGATGGCGCGGGTGCTCGCGCCTGGCGGCGAGCTTGTCATGTCGGCGGACGCGCTGACGCTGGCGCGGCGGTGGCCGCGGCTGCTGCGCGCGCACTGCGAGAAGTACCAGGTCAAGCACACTTACTCACACCGTGAGCTGGCCGTGCTGCTGGCCGATCGCGGGCTGCACGTCACGGCCCACCAGTACCAGTTCAGGGCCGGCTGGGCGCAGCGGCTCTACCTCGGCCTGTCCGCCTACGGCGGCAAGATCGGGTTCAACGCCGCCGCGCCGGCGCTGCCCCTGGTCGCCGCGTCGGACCGCGCCGCAACCGGGGATGGCGGCGCCATCGTGCTCGTCCGTGCTCGACGCCTGGGCGGACCCGGGGCCTAGCCAGGGGGGTAAGTGCGCGGTCTGGCTCGGTGCAGGGCGTAGGCTTCCATCTTGACGGGACATCCACGCAGGCAAGCCTCGCGCTGCCTGCCTGGCGGGGTGACCCAGGAGAGGAGCAAGTGCGGTCGTGGCACCTCGCGTACTTGTTGATGCGACCGACGTGCCAGCCGACCGGGGGGCGCTCGGCCGGTACGTCGACGGTCTCATCGGCGCGCTCGACGTCGCCGGCCAGGACCTTGCTGTCGTCTGCCAGCGCTCCGACGAGGAACGATACGGACGGCTCGCGCCGGGCGCGCGCATCGTCACCGGCCCGACCGCGCTGTCGCACCGGTCCGCCCGGCTCGCCTGGGAGCAAAGCGGCCTGCCCGTCGTGGCGCAGCAGGTGGACGCCGACGTCATCCACGTGCCGTTCTATTCGATGCCGCTGCGGCCAGGCAAGCCCACCGTGGTGACCGTCCACGACGTCACCTTCTTCACCGAGCCCGAGCTTTACAGCCAGGTCAGCGCCATGTTCTTCAAGTCGGCGATCCGGACGGCCGCGCGCCGCGCGGCGCGGCTCATCGTGCCGTCCAAGGCGACGAGGGACGAGCTCGAGCGGGTCCTCGGCGCCGACCCGACCAAGATCGACGTCGCCTACCACGGGGTGGACCACCGGCTGTTCCACCGGCCCGACCCCAAGCAGGTCTCCGGCGTCTCCGACCGGCTCGGCCTGCACGGCAAGCCGTACATCGCGTTCCTCGGCATGCTCGAGCCGCGCAAGAACGTCGCCGCGCTGATCACCGGCTGGGCCGGGGCGGTCGCGGACATCGCGGACCCGCCGGCGCTCGTCCTTGGCGGCGGCGGCGGCTGGAGCGACGAGGTGGACACCGCGGTCGCGGCGGTGCCGCCGCACCTGCGCCTGATCCGCCCGGGCTACCTGCGGTTCTCCGACCTGCCCGGCTTCCTCGGCGGGGCGATGGTGGTCGCGTTCCCGAGCCGGGGCGAGGGCTTCGGCCTGCCGGTGCTCGAGGCGATGGCCTGCGGCGCCCCGGTGCTGACCACGCACTGCACCTCGCTGCCCGAGGTGGGCGGCGAGGCCGTCGCCTACACCGAGCCGGACGCCGACAGCATCCGCGACGCGCTGCGCGCGCTCATCGACGACCCGGCGCGGCGGGAGGCTCTCGGCGTGGCCGGGCACGCGCGGGCGCAGGAGTTCACCTGGGCCGCGTCGGCCGAGGCGCACATGGCGTGCTACCGCCGCGCGGCCGAACAGGATCCCTCAGATGTCAGCACGGTGTAACGTATCGTCATGCCGCGTGAACCTCTTGAGGCGATTGTTCTTGTCGGGGGCCAAGGGACGCGACTGCGGCCGCTGACGCTATCGGCGCCCAAACCCCTGCTGCCCACCGCGGGCGTCCCGTTCCTGGCTCACCTGCTCGCCCGCGCCGCCGCCGGCGGCGTCACCCACGTCGTCCTCGCGACCTGCTACAAGGCGGACATGTTCGCCGAGCGCTTCGGTGACGGCGAGGCGTTCGGGCTGTCCATCGACTACGTCCAGGAGGACGTTCCGCTGGACACCGCGGGCGGAATCCGCAACGCCGCCGCCTCGCTGCACGGCGGCGGGCCCGCCGATCCCGTCGTCGTGCTCAACTCCGACATCCTGTCCGGGCACGATCTCGGCGCGCAGGTCGACCTGCACTGCAAGGCCGACGCCGCGGTGACGCTGCACCTGGTCGAGGTGGCGGACCCGTCGCGTTTCGGCGTCGTGCCGACCGACGAGACCGGACGGGTGCTGGCATTCCTGGAGAAGACCCCGAACCCGCCTGCCAACGCGATCAACGCCGGCTGCTACGTGTTCCGGCGCGACGTCATCGACAAGATCCCGGCCGGGCGGCCGGTGTCGGTGGAGCGCGAGACCTTCCCCGCGCTGATCGAGGCCGGGGAGCTCGTCATGGGCTACCGCGAGCCGGCGTACTGGCTTGACGTCGGCACCCCGCAGACGTTCGTGCGCGGCTCGTGCGACCTGGTGCTGGGCCGCCTGCCGGCGACCGCGGTGCCCGGACCGCCCGGGCCGCGGCAGCGGCTTTTGCTCGACGGCGCGTCGGTGGCGCCGGACGCCTCGGTGTCCGGCGGGACCGTCGTGGGCGCCGGCGCGTCGGTGGCCGCGGCGGCCACCGTGTCCGGCAGCGTCCTGTTCGACTCGGCCGTGGTGGGCGAGGGCGCCGTCGTGCGCGACTGCATCCTCGGCCGCGGGGCGGTCGTGGCGCCGGGCGCCGTGCTCGACGACGTGGTCGTCGGGGACGGCGCGTTCATCGGATCGGGCAACGAGCTTGGCCACGGCATGCGGGTCTGGCCCGGCGTCCGGCTGGAGCCGACCTCGATCCGCTTCTCCTCCGACATCTGACTGTCTTGGCTCTGGAATCGGCGCCGGCTCTGGAATCGGCGCCGGCTCTGGAATCGGCGCCGGGCCCGGACGGAGGGCTGCGCCTGCGGTGGCGGCCGCCGTTCGCCGTTGACGTCCGCCTGACGCTCGCCGTGCACCGCCGTGGCGGCGGCGATCCCGCCTATCGCGTCGACGCCGCGGGGGCGGTGTGGCGGACCTCGCTGACGCCGGACGGCCCCGGCACGGTGCGCGTCGCGTCGAGCGGCGGCGGCACGGAGGTGACCGGGCAGGCCTGGGGCCCCGGCGCGGGCTGGCTGCTCGACCGGCTGCCGGCCCAGCTCGGCGCGCACGACGACCCGTCCGGCCTCGTCGCCCGCCACGCCGCACTTGGCGAGCTCGTGCTCCGCCACCCGAACTTCCGGGTGGGCCGGACCGAACGCGTCTTCGAGGCGCTCGTCCCCGCCGTCCTCGAGCAGAAGGTGGTCGGGCAGGAGGCGCACCGTGCCTGGCGGATCCTGCTGCGCGGCTTCGGCGAGCCCGCGCCGGGACCTGCCCCGCAGGGTATGCGGGTGTGCCCGCCGCCGCCGGTCTGGGCGCGCATCCCGTCCTGGGACTGGCACCGCGCCGGGGTCGAGGGCGTACGGGCCAGGACGATCATGGCGGCCGCCCGGCTGGCAGGCAGGCTTGAGCAGGTCACCGGCATCGACCCGGCGCAGGCCGACCGCCTCCTGCGGTCCGTCCCCGGCATCGGCCCCTGGACCTCGGCCGAGATCAGGCAGCGTGCGGCCGGCGACCCGGACGCGGTCTCCGTGGGCGACTACCACCTGCCGAAGCTGGTCGGCTGGACGCTGGCCGGCCGGATCGCCGACGACGCGGGCATGCTGGAGTTGCTCGCGCCCTACGCCGGGCACCGGTACCGGGTGACCAGGCTGATCGAACTCGGCGGCAGCGCGCCCCCGCGCCGCGGCCCGCGGCTGCCCGTCCGCGACTACCGCGCCTTCTAGGAACCGGCCGAACGAGGGGGCCGGTGCGCGGGCCGCGTAAAGTGCGAGCATGAGTGCATCTCGGGGCAACTGGAGTGACGGCGAGGTCAACGGCACGCAACCGAGCCCGATCAGCGCCTCGGCCATGCGCCGGACGCTCGCCCGGGCCAGGGACGGAAAGGCGCTCGACCCGGCCGAGGCCACGATCCTGCTGTCCGCGCGCGGCGAGGCGCTTGACGCGCTGCTCGGCTACGCGAGCCGGACCAGGGACGCCGGCCTGGAGGCCGCGGGCAGGCCCGGGGTCATCACCTATTCGCG
>Ga0335078_10007753_pt1 | contig 15933 bp, 15 predicted proteins | sample Lox_Sample_32_FD_206711 | JGI IMG/M metagenome (GOLD analysis project Ga0335078, IMG submission 206711) | Soil microbial communities from Loxahatchee National Wildlife Refuge, Florida, United States - Lox_Sample_3.2 | ecosystem: Environmental > Terrestrial > Soil > Wetlands | place: USA...
CCGCGCGCCGACGCAGATCATCACGTCGCAATCGTGCATCGCGTTGTTCGCCTCGAACGTGCCGTGCATGCCGACGAGGCCGAGATACTGCTTGTCTGATCCGGGAAACGCGCCGAGTCCCATGAGGGTGAGGGTGCAGGGATAGCCCGTCATCTTCACCAGATCGGCGAAGAGCGCGCACGCGCGCGGGCCCGAATTGATGATGCCGCCGCCGCCGTAGAAGAGCGGCCGCTCGGCCTTGGCGATAAGCTCGGCCGCCTCCTCGATGCGCGCGGGATCGGGCGTCCGCTGCGGCCGGTAGGTCTTGTGCGTACCCGCGGCTTCCGGCGGCACATAAGTGCCGGTCGCGAACAGCACATCCTTCGGCAGATCCACGACGACCGGCCCCGGCCGCCCGGTGCGCGCGACGTAGAACGCCTCGTGCATCACGCGCGCGAGGTCGTTCACGTCCTTCACCAGATAATTGTGCTTGGTGCAGGGCCGGGTGATGCCGGTGGTGTCGGCCTCCTGGAAGGCGTCGTTGCCGATCAGGTGCGTCGGCACTTGGCCGGTGAGGCAGACGATCGGCACCGAATCCATGAGCGCGTCGGTGAGGCCGGTGACGGCGTTGGTGGCGCCCGGCCCGCTCGTGACCAGCACGGCGCCCACCTTGCCGGTCGTGCGGGCATAGCCTTCGGCGGCATGGACCGCGCCCTGCTCGTGCCGCACCAGAATGTGGCGCAGCTGATTCTGCTTGAAGAGTGCGTCATAGATCGGCAGGACGGCCCCGCCCGGATAGCCGAAAATGACATCAACGCCCTGATCCAGCAGGGCTTTGATGACCATTTCAGCGCCCGTCATTTGGGCCAGGGACATGACCGCCGCTCCTTACGCGAAAACGCAACCTAGTGAGCTAAATCTTGGCGGTCAATAGTGACTGACGAATAAATGAAAATATTCCGGGAAGCAAACTTTCCGAAAATTGCGCCTCGATTGCCAGGGGACGCAGCCCGGCCATGCGGTGCCGGAGCCAAGTGTACTGCCGCTTGGCGTAGCGCCGCGTCGCTTGCTGCACTGCAGCAATGGCGTCGTCGCGGCTGGTGCGGCCATCGAGGTAGAGCGCGAACTCGCGCACCCCCACCGCCTTCATGGCGGGAAGGGTTGGCGGCAGGCAGCGCGTCCGAAGCGCCGCCACCTCGTCGATGGCACCCTGCTCCACCATGGCGAGCACGCGCGCGTCACACGCTGCGTAGAGCACGTCGCGCGGCGGCAGCAGAACGATCGCCGTGAGCGCGGGCGCCGCGACGGGCGCATCGAGTCGCTGCCAATCTGCGAGCGGCCGCCCGGTCGCGGTCACGACCTCCCAGGCGCGGACAAGGCGCTGCGTGTCGCCGGCGGGGAGCCGCGCCGCCGCCGCGGGATCGCGCTCGGCGAGCCGCGCGCGAAAGGCGGCACCGCCAAGGGCGGCATGGAGCGCACGCGCCGCCTGCCGTGTCTCTTCCGGCACCGGCGGCACGGCGGCGAGGCCATGGCTGAAGGCGTGGAGATAGAGCCCCGTGCCGCCGGCGAGGACCGGGATCCGCCCGGCTTCGCGCGCCGCCGCGATCTCGGCCAGCGCCAGCGCGCGCCAGCGCCCGGCCGAGCAGCTCTCGGCCGCGTCGATCACGCCATAAAGCCGATGCGGCGCGCGCGCCTCGGCGTCGGCGCCGGGGCGCGCCGTCAGGATTCTGAGGTCACGATAAACCTGCATGCTGTCGGCATTGATGACGGTGCCGCGAAATTCCTCGGCGATGGCAAGGGCGAGCGCCGACTTTCCGCTGGCGGTCGGTCCCGCGACAATCACGACACTCGGCATGCGCCGGGTTCTAGCACCTCGCCTTGCCTTTGGCGGGGAGGCGGCGGATAAGGCCGCATGGCGGATTTCGTCCTGACGCTGATCGGCGCGGCGCCTGCCGACGCGCGCATCGCCGCGGACGCGATCCGGCAGATCGGCGGCCGCGCCGAAGCCGCCGATCCGCTCGCGCCCGAAGCGATCGACTTGCCGTTCGATGACGCCGCGCCCGAAGCAGCCGAGAGCGCCGCACGCGCGGCCTTTGGCAGGCGCGCGATCGACCTCATCGCGCAGCCGCGCACGGGACGGCGCAAGAAACTGCTCGTCGCCGATTTCGAATCGACCATCATCGAGAACGAGATGCTCGAGGAATTGGCCGATTTCGCCGGATTGAAGGAGCATGTCGCGGCGATCACGCGGCGCGCCATGAACGGCGAGATCGATTTCCTGGCAGCGCTCGACGAGCGGGTGGCGCTCCTCCGCGGCTTACCCGATCGCTTCCTCGACGAGGCGGCCGCGCGCATCCGCATCATGCCGGGCGCACCCGCGCTCGTGCGCACCATGCGCGCCCACGGCGCCAAATGCGCGCTCGTCTCGGGCGGCTTTCGCGTGTTCGCGGACCCGATCGCCCGCGCGCTCGGCTTCGATCTGACCGTCGCGAACGGGCTCGAGGTGGCGGACGGGCGGCTCACCGGCCGTCTCGTGCCGCCGGTCCTCGGGCGCGAGGCCAAGGTGGCAATGCTCGAGGAGACCGCCGTCGCGATGGGGATCGCGCTTGCCGCCACGCTCGCGGTCGGCGATGGCGCCAACGATCTGCCAATGATCCAGGCGGCGGGATTGGGGATCGCCTATCACGGCCGGCCCGCGGTGCGGGCGGCGGCGCGCTGGCGCATCGACCACGCCGACCTTACGGCGCTACTCTATGTGCAGGGCTACCGGCGCGAGGAAATCGCCGCTTCCTAGCTCTGGTCGATCTTCAAGGCGACGAAGCGGAGATCGCCCTGGCGATCGACCAGAAGCAGCACCGACTTCCGCCCCTGCTTCTTGGCCTCGGCGACGAGATCATTGATCTGGCTCGCGTTCTTGACGTCTTCCTGAGCCACTTCGACGATCACGTCGCCGGCGCGCACGCCTTTTTCCGCCGCTTGGCTCTTGGCGGCGACATCGGTCACGACCACGCCCGCCGCGTCCTCGGCGAGCGCATAGCGCTCGCGCAGATCGGGTGTGAGGTTGGAAAGCGACAGGCCGAGCACCTGCACGCCGCCCGAGGGCGCGGCCGGCTTCGGATTCGCGGGGAGCGAAGCCTCCTGCACGTCCTCCTTCAATTCGCCGACCTTGACGTCGAGGCTCACTTCCTTGCGTTTGCGCCACACCGTGACCTTGACCACTTTGTCGATCGGCGTCTCGGCCACGAGGCGCGGCAAGTGGCGCATGTCGGTCACGTCCTTGCCGTCGAAGTCAAGCACCACGTCGCCCGGCTGGATGCCGGCGATCTGGGCTGGACCGCCGTCCTTCACCGACGCGATGAGCGCGCCCTTGGGCTTATCGAGCCCGAGATTCTCGGCGATCTCGTCGGTCACGCTTTGGATGTTGATGCCGAGCCAGCCGCGGCGGGCATGACCGTAGTCGCGAATCTGCTCGAGCACCGGCCGTGCAAGGTTCGACGGCAGCGCGAAGCCGATGCCGATCGAGCCGCCCGAGGGCGAGAAGATTGCGGTGCTGATGCCGACCACCTCACCGGCCATGTTGAACATCGGGCCGCCGGAATTGCCGCGGTTGATCGCGGCGTCGGTCTGCAGGAAATCGTCGTAAGGGCCGGCGTTGATCTCGCGTGCCCGGGCCGAAAGGATGCCGGCCGTGACGCTGCCGCCGAGTCCGAACGGATTGCCGATGACGAGCACCCAGTCGCCGATCCGGATCTGGTCGCTGTCGCCGAACTTGACCGACGGCAGCGGCTTCGGCGACTTGATGCGCAGGAGCGCCACGTCGATCTTGGTGTCGCGTCCCACCACCTCGGCCTTGAAATTGGTGTCGTCCTGCATCGTGACGGTGATCTCGTCGGCGTCGGCGATGACATGGTTGTTGGTGACGACGAGGCCCGATGGATCGATGATGAAGCCCGAGCCGAGCGAGGTCGCGTGCCGCGGCAGAGCCTGCGGCGTGCCGCCCTCGTCGCCGTGGTTCTTGTTGAGGAAGTCCTTGAAGAATTCCTCGAACGGCGAGCCCGGCGGGAATTGCGGCATGTCAGGGCCGGCGGGGCTGTCCTTGCCGGCCTTGATCGTCTGCGTGGTCGAGATGTTGACCACCGCCGGCAGCAGCTTGGCCGCGAGATCGGCGAAGCTGTCGGGCGCGGGCCGGGCCCATGACGGGACCGCGAGGACGAGGATCAGGACGCCCGCCGCCGCCTGTACCAGCGCCCCGCGGAGCAGCCGCATAGCCGAGCGAGTCCGGCGGCATGGCCGGCAGGCGATGGCGGAAGACAAACAACGCACTCCCTGGACGGGCTGGGGATGCGCGATCTTACGGTAGATTTCGCGCCTGCGAAAGCGGCATTGCGGCCTTTCGGCGTCTCATTTGGCGGCACTCGGGCCGGTCGCGGCGGCGCGCGCCGGGACCCCCGCCTCCGGCCCGTTCTCGAGGTATTTGAAGAACGGGCTGTCCGGCGAGAGCACGAAAGTCGTGTTCGAGCCGGTCAGGGCCGCGCGGTACGCCTCGAGCGAGCGGTAATAGGTGAAGAACGCCTCGTCCTTGCCATAGGCGTCGGCCGTGATGTGGATCGCGTCGCCGTCGCCTTGGCCGCGCAGGATCTGCGACTGCTTGTTCGAATCGGCGATGATCTCGATGCGCTGGCGATCGGCATCGGCGCGGATCTGCTGCGCCTGGCGCGCGCCCTCGGCGCGATAGCCCGCCGCCTCGCGCTGGCGCTCGGACTTCATGCGCGCATAGATCGCCTCGCTGTTCTGCTCGGGCAGGTCGGCGCGCTTGATGCGGACATCGACCACGTCGATGCCGAAGCCCTTCGACTGCGCGTTCACCTCGTCGCGCACCTGCTGCATGATCTCGGCGCGGCGCTGCGAGATCACGTCCTGGAGCACGATGCCGCCGATGATGCGGCGGAGCGCGCCGGTCATGATCGAGCCGACGCGCTGCACCACGACCGGCTCAGTGCCGACGCTCTGGTAGAATTGCAGCGGATCGACGATGCGGAAGCGGACATAGGTATCGACCACCAGCCGCTTCTGGTCGGACGCGATCACCTCCTCGGCCGGCGGCTCGAAATCGAGGATGCGGCGGTCGTATTCGACCACGTCCTGCCACGGCAGCTTGAAGTGGAGGCCGGGATCGTCGACGACGCGGATGGGCTTGCCGAATTGCAGCACCAGCGCCTCCTCGATCTGCGACACCACGAACACGCTGCTCCAGGCGATGATGAGCACGACGACGATGGCGGCGCTCACCGCGGCGATCATGCGTGAGGTCATCGCCCGTTCCCCCGCGCGGCGCTGCTGCTGTTCTGCGGCGGCGGCGCGCTCGACTGCGGCTGCGCCGGCGCCGGCGCCATCGGCTGCAACTGCGGCAGCGGCAGGTAGGGAAGAACGCCAGAGCCCTCGGCGCTCTTGTCGAGAATGACCTTGTTGGTGTTCTGCAGCACAGTCTGCATCGTCTCGATGTAGAGCCGGCGCGCGGTCACGTCCTCGGCCGCCTTGTACGAATCGAGCACCGACAGGAAGCGCGCGGCGTCGCCCTGGGCGTTGAGCACGACCTGCGCGCGATAGGCCTCGGCCTCCTGGACGATGCGCGCGCCGTCGCCATGCGCCACCGGCACGACGTTGTTGCGATACGCCTCGGCCTCGTTGATGAGGCGCTGCTGGTCGATCTTGGCGCTCTGCACGTCGCGGAACGCGTCGAGCACCTGGTCGGGCGGATCGACCTTTTGCAGCTGCACGTTGGTGATCAGGATGCCGGCGTGATAGGAGTCGAGAATCTGCTGCAGCAGCGTCTCCGTCTCGCGCTCGATCTCCGGCCGGCCGTTGGTCAGGGCGCTCGCGATCTCGCTGTGACCGATCACCTCGCGCATCGCGCTTTCGGCGGCGGATTTCACCGTGCCGTCGGGATTGCGGATGTTGAAGAGATAGGACTTGGCGTCCTTGATCACCCACAGCACGATGAAATTGATGTCGATGATGTTCTCATCCCCGGTCAGCATTAGCGATTCTTCCGGCAGCTCGCTGACGCGGCCCTGGCCGTTGTCGGCGCGGAATCCGACCTCGACGCGGTTGACGCGCGTCACCTTCGGCAGCAGCACGTCCTCGACGAACGGCAGCTTGAGGCCGAGACCCGGCGTCGTCGTGCGGTCATAGGCGCCGAAGCGCAGCACGATGCCCTGCTCGTCGGGTGCCACCGTGTAGACGCTCGAGGCGATGGTCAGAATGACCACAACGGCGGCGATGACGAGAAGAACGCCGCGCCCGCGGCCCCAGCCGCTGGGCAAAAGGCGGCGCAGCCGGGCCTGGCTCCGGCGCAGCATTTCTTCGATGTTGGGAGGTTGGGGACCGCGTCCCCATGGGCTTTGGCCGCCGCCCCAGGGGCCGCCGCCCTGATTCCACGACATGTGGGTCCTTTCCGAGCGGCATCGCGCCCGCCGCTCGATTGGCAGAATGCCCGACTTCTCCTTATATGTCAGCAAAGGTCGAAGGGGATGACATGAGCGTCACCGAAAACGAAGTCCTCGCCGCGCTGCGCGCGGTCAAGGATCCCGAGCGCGGCGAGGACATCGTCGCCCTCGGCATGGTCGCCGGCATCCAGGTGCGCGAGGGTCACATCGCCTTCGCGATCGAAGTGGACCGTGCGCGCGCGCCGAAGCTCGAGCCGCTGCGCCGCGAAGCCGAGCGCGCGGTCGAGGCGCTTGCCGGCGTGCTCTCGGTCTCGGCGGTCCTGACCGCCGAGGCGCCGCGCGGCCGCCAGGGCGGCCCCGCCGCTCACCCGCAGGCGCCGGCGCAGGACGCGAAGAAGCCGCTTGTCCCCGGCGTGCGCGCCATCATCGCCGTGGCGTCGGGCAAGGGCGGCGTCGGCAAATCGACCACCGCCGCCAATCTCGCGCTCGCGCTCCACGTCAACGGCCAGAAGGTCGGCGTGCTCGATGCCGACATCTACGGGCCGTCGATGCCGCGCATGCTCGGCATCTCCGGCCGGCCGCGCATGGCCGACGGCAAGCGGCTCGAGCCGATGAGCAACTACGGCGTCAAATGCATGTCGATGGGCTTCCTCGTGCCCGAGGACACGCCGATGATCTGGCGCGGGCCGATGGTGATGAGCGCGCTGCAGCAGATGCTGCGCGACGTCGATTGGGGCGACCTCGACGTGATGGTTGTGGACATGCCGCCCGGCACCGGCGACGCGCAGCTCACCATGGCGCAGCAGGTTCCGCTCGCCGGCGCCGTCATCGTCTCGACGCCGCAGGACATCGCCCTTCTCGACGCGAGGAAGGGCCTCAACATGTTCCGCAAAGTGGACGTGCCGGTGCTCGGCATCGTCGAGAACATGAGCTATTTCCTCTGCCCCCATTGCGGCGAGCGCAGCGAGATCTTCAGCCACGGCGGCGCGCGCCGCGAGGCCGAGGCGCTGGGCTGCGACTTTCTCGGCGAACTGCCGCTCGACATCGCGATCCGCGAGACTTCGGACAGCGGCCACCCGATCGTCATCGCCGATCCGGCCGGCGCGCACGCCAAGGTCTATCGAGCCATCGCCGAGCGCATCTGGGCGAAGCTCGGCGCCGGCGCCGGCGCTGGTTCGCGCGCAGCACCCCGCATCGTGGTTCAATAGCCTCCCAGCAATCTCTTGTTGCGCCGCCGATTTCGGGCATTATGACGGCAACGACAGAACCGGCGTGGGGGAGGATCATGCGTATCGTTGCTCTGACCGCGGGCGCTGCGCTCGCATTGACGGCCGCGCTGACGCCGGCCTCGGCCGATCCTTGGAAGATGCGCATCGGCTGGGTCACGACGCCCGGCCACATGCAGCCGCTCATCGACGCGCTGCAAAAGCGCCATCCCGAGCTGTTCCACCATTTCGGCCAGAGCTATGTCGCCGAGGGCGTGCATTTCCAGGGCACGACGCCGCAGATCCAGGCGCTCGCCATCAACGAGCTCGAGATCGCCGCATTCGGTCCCGAGGCGCTGGCGCTCGCGGTCGATAACGCCCATCTCGACGTGCGCATGATCGCGGACGTATTCCAGGACGGCGTGCCCGGGTATGGCACGGTGACCTACGTCGTGCGCAAGGACAGCCCGATCAAGACGATCGAGGAGTTGAAGGGCAAGACCGTCGCCACCAACGCGATCGGCTCGTTCGGCGATTCCGCCATGCGCATCAATTTGCGCGAGCATGGCATCAGCGATCGCGACATCACCACGGTCGAGGCGCCGTTTCCGGCGATGCCGGCGATGCTCGACGAGGGCAAGGTCGATCTCATCAACCTGGTGACGAATTTCCACTACATGATCGACAACGGGAAATTCCGCGTGCTCTTCACCGGCGCGGACGGCGAAGGCCGCATACAGGCCGTGCTGTGGGCGATGCGTGCCGATCAGATCGCGGCGCACCATGCGGCGCTCGTCGATTTCCTCGAGGATCACATCCGCGCGGTGCAATGGCTGCTCGATCCCGCGCACCGCGAGGAGATGCTGGCCATCGCCTCGGACGTGACCAAGGCGAAGCCCGAGACGCTCAGATACACCTACACGGCGGTCGATCAATTCCACGCGCCCGACGCCAAGCCCGACGTCGCCGGGACGCAGCACGCGATCGACATCGAGAACAAGTACGGCCTCATCCACGAGACGCTGACGGTGGCGCCGAAATACGTCGATCTCGGACCGGTCGAGGAAGCGGCCAAGCGCCTCGGCGGCTCTTAAGGAGGAACACGAATGACTGCGCTGCGAACCACTTTCGCCGCGGGCGCGCTCGCGCTTGCCGTGACGGCCTCACCGGCACGGGCCGATGTCGAGCACACGACAATGGCGATGCCGGCAATCGCCTTCATCTTCGCGATCGAATACATCGCCCAGGACGCCGGCATGTATAAGGCCGAGGACCTCGACGTGAAGGAACAGGTCATCGCCGGCATCGGCGCGACCAACGCGGTGATCTCGGGCTCGATGGACTTCGCCTATGCCTCGGGCGTGACCTTGACGCGCGCGACGGCGCACAACCAGCCGGTGCTCGGCATCGCCCAGACCTACGATCACACCGGATTCTGGATCGTGCTCAGCAAGAAGATCGCCGAGGAGCGGCATTTCGACCCGAACGCGCCGCTCGCCGAGCGCGCCAAGCTGATGAAGGGGCTGCGCTTCGCCGTCGGCGGCAGCATCCAGGCGATCCCGCACGCCTACCTCAATACCATCGCGCGCCAGGGCGGGCTCGACCCCGCGAGCGACTACGTCGTCACGGCCATGATGCCGACGGATCAGTTGGCCTCGCTCGAGCACGGCGCCGTCGACGGGATGTCGAGCGGCACGCCGGTTACCGAGCAGGCCGTGGCCGACGCCTCCGGCGTCATCATCGCCGACGGCACCAAGGACCCCGCGTGGCTCGGCCATATCACGGCGAATGTCGTGCTGACCCAGCCCGCGACCTGCGAAAAACGCCGCTCGCTCTGCGTCAAGATCGGCCGCGCGACGGTGAAGGCGATCGCCTTCATGCACCAGCACCCGGACGAGGCGATGGCGATCCTTGGCAAACGGCTCAATGTCAAGGATCCGGCCGTGCTCGCCGCCGCCTTCAAGCACACGCTAGACGCGACACCCGAGACGCCGGCGCTCGACGCCCAGGGGCTCGAGACCGCCGACCGGCTCAACATCGAGGCGGGCTTCATGAAGCCCGAGGACAAGCTCTCGTCCTACGCCAAGATCTTCACCAACGAGTTCGTGAAGTAGCGGCCTAGAGCCTGCGGATGTGCGGCAGGACCTCGCTCGCGAAGAGCTTGAGGTTGCGCATCTCCTGGTCGTGCGAAAGATTGCCGAAGGCGAGCTGCAGCAGCGGATAGGTTACGCCGCCCTCTTCGATGTGGCGCACCAGCTCCTTCCGCACCGTCTCGGGCGTGCCGGCGATGACGCTGCCGATGCGGCGCCGCGACACCTCGTAGTCGGGCGGCACGAACAGCGTGGCGTGGCCGAAACTGTGCGCGAGCTTCTCGAGGCTCTGATACCAGCGCTCGTAGGCGGGCTTGGCCAGCGCCTCCGCCTCGGCGTCGGTCTCGCCGATCACCACCATGCGCACCGAGCCGATCGCGGGCTCCGCCGCGCGCCCGGCGCGGTAGGGCGCATCCTTGGTGCGCGCCCACGCCTCGCGATAGCCGTCGGCCACCTGCCGCACGCGCGCCGAAGGCGCCCAGCCGGCATTCATCGCCGCGCCGAGCTCGGCGATGAAGTCGCGCGTCACGCCGGTCGACGCGCCGTACCAGATCGGCGGGAACGGCTTTTGCAGCGGCTTGATCTCGACCGGCACGTCGAAGAATTTCCAGCGCGCGCCGCGATGCGTCACCGTGTCGTTCGTCATGTATTTGAGGATGACCTCCATCGCCTCGCGGAAGATGTCGCGCGATTCCGAATGCGTCACGCCAAACATCGACAGCTCCCACGGCGAGATGCCGCGCCCGACGCCAAGATCGAGCCGCCCGCCGGTGAGGTGATCGAGCATCGCGATCTCCTCGGCGAGGATCATGGGATTGTGGAAGGCGAGCGCGTAGGCGAGCGGTCCCATCCGGATGCGCTTCGTGCGCGCGGCGAGCGCGCCGAGGAACACGCCCGGCAAGGGCGCCATCCCGACCGGGCTCCAGTGATGCTCGGCGATGTGATAGCTGTCGATGCCGAGCGCGTCGGCCGCCTCGACGAACCGGATGCGCTCTTCGTAGAACTGCGCGAGCGCCATGTCCTTGCGGTCGAGATGATCGAAGATGCCGACTTTCATTGCGCTCCTCCCGGCCGGCCCAATGTCGCCATGAGCTCGGTCCATTCGCGTTTGCCGAGGCCGCTCGTTTCTTGTGTCACGTTCTCGCCGGCGAGCATCCGCTGCACCACCGCGAGGGCCGCGGCCGAGAGCTGCGCGCCGCCGAGGCGATGCTGGCGGAATGCCTCGGCCGTCAGCGGGACCCAGCGCTCGAGCATGCCGATCATCGCCTCGGCATAGGCGCGGATCTCGTACTGGGCGTGGGGATCGGCGCGCAGGCTCAAGAAATGCATCAGGTTCAGCAGATCGGTCTTCCAGTACCACTGCGTATAAAAATTGAGCGGCAGGTTGATGCGCGCGAGCTCGCGCGCGAGGCCTTTGCGCGCGGGATCGATGGCGGCGCCCGCTTCGTCCTCGTTCAGCATCTCGGCATAGTCGCGATAGGCGCGCTCGGCGTCCTCGCGCAGCAGATCGAGCACGCGCTGCGCTTCGGCGCCTTCGAGCACGTCGCCGCGCCCTTGCCGGTTGCTGCGCGACTGCGCCGCGAGCTGCGCCGGCGCCGGCACGTAGAACTCGTTGTCGAGGATCGAGTAGCGCGCCGAATATTCGTTCACGTTGGCGGTGCGGTGTCGGATCCATTGCCGCGCGACGAAGATCGGCAGTTTCACGTGAAACTTGATCTCGCACATTTCAAACGGCGTCGTGTGGCGGTGCCGCATCAGGTAGTTGATGAGGCCGCGGTCCTCGCTCACCCGCTTTGTGCCCTTGCCATAGGAGACGCGCGCCGCCTGCACCACCGCGGCGTCGTCACCCATGTAGTCGATGACGCGGACAAAGCCGTGATCGAGCACCGGGACCGGCTGGTAGAGAATTTCCTCGAGCGCCGGAACCGTGGCGCGGCGCGTCGGCACGGTCTCGCTCCGCTGGCGCGCGATTTCGTCCTGCTGCTCTGGCTTCAGGGGCATCGCCGGACTCTACCCGCGCGCCGGGACCTCGGGGAAGCGCCGGTGCGAATCGCGGGGCCCGCATGCGATAATCGCGCCATGGAGGCCGTCGCGCTCGACGCCTGGTCGAATTTCTTCGTCGCCGAGGCGGGCGCCGCAGCAGCGCTGTGCGGCCTCCTGTTCGTCGCGTTGTCGATCAACTTGGCGCGCATCCTCGAATACCCGCACCTGCCGGGCCGGGCCGCCGAGAGTCTCGCGATGCTGGTCGGCGCGCTCATTTTGTGCAGCCTCGGCCTTGTGCCGGGCCAGCCGGCCCGCTGGCTCGGCGCCGAAATCCTCGCTTGCGGGCTTCCCATGTGGCTTTTCCCGACCGTCAACCGGCTGCGCGCCGGGGCCGGCTTCAAGCCCGACCGGCTGTGGAAGCTGATCGTGCCGCCGCTTCTGGGCCAAGCCGCGACGCTGCCGATCGTCGTCGCCGGCGTGGCGCTCATCGCCGGCCACGCGGGGGCGCTTTATCTCGTGCCGTTGGCGGTGATGTTCTGCTTTCTCGCCGCGGTCCTTAACGCCTGGGTCCTGCTTGTCGAAATCATGCGATGACCTATATTGAGAGGGCTGGGTAACCGGCTATGGCGATAAACGGCGCATGGCATAAGCGTAGCGGACCCGGGGGCAGTACCCGGCGCCTCCACCAACCCTTATGGGGGCGAATCAGGATCGACGCGCGTTGTAAAGATGTGGTCGTCGCCCGGCATGGTACCGCCGTTATCGGGCCAACACGTAGATGCGAACGATAACTTCGCACAAGAGGCTCTCGCGGCCTAATTCCCTTGCGGGAATGAAAGCCTAGAGTGTTTCGCGGTTCGGGGGAGCACCGGGCAACAGAAGCTCCCCCACTTCGCCCTGGGAGGCCGCGTGAAGGACCTCATTCGATACGACAGGATGGTCGAGGCGGCGCTCCGGGGAGTGGTGCGCGAGGTTATGGCCCGCACCGCCGCGAGCGGCCTTCCCGGCGCGCATCATTTCTACATCACGCTGCGCACGACCCACCCGGGCGTGGTCCTGCCGGATCACCTGCGCACGCAGTATCCGAACGAAATGACGGTGGTGCTCGAGCACCAGTACTGGGACCTCGACGTCAAGGAGGACCGCTTCGCCGTCACGCTCAGCTTCAAGAACAAGCCCGAGCGCATCACGATTCCCTTCGATTCGATCACCGCCTTCGCCGACCCGGCGGTGAAGTTCGGCCTCCAGTTCCAGGCGGCGCCCGAGGATGAGCCGGCCGCGACCGCCGAGCCGCCCGCCGCTGAGGACGAGGCAGCCGCGGAAAAACCGGCGCGCGACGCGCAGGTCGTGACGCTCGACGCCTTCCGCAAGAAATAGGGGAACGACAAAAGGGTTCGATGGCGGGCGATCCGGCTCTAAACTTCGCGGCATGAACGACTTCGTCTTTCACGAACTTTTCCCCCTGGGCGCGGACGAGACGCCGTACCGCAAGCTCACGGGTGACCATGTGCGGCAGGCGCGCTTTGACGGCGATGCGGTGCTGAAGGTCGAGCTGCCGGCGCTCACGCTGCTGGCGCAGCAGGCGATGGTCGATTGCCAGCATCTCCTGCGCCCCGGCCATCTGCGCCAGCTGCGCGCCATCCTCGACGACCCCGAGGCGTCCGACAACGACCGCTTCGTCGCGTTCGACATGCTGAAAAACGCCAACATCGCCGCCGGCAAGGTGCTGCCGATGTGCCAGGACACCGGCACGGCGATCGTCATGGGCAAGAAGGGACAGCGCGTCTGGACCGGCGGCGGCGACGCCGGGGCGCTCGCCGCCGGCATTCGCCGCACTTATACCGAGACGAATCTGCGCTACAGCCAGCTCGCGCCCGTTTCCATGTTCAGCGAGGTCAATACCGGCGACAATCTGCCGGCGCAGATCGATCTCTTCGCCGACGATGGCGACGAATATCACTTCCTGTTCATCGCCAAGGGCGGCGGCTCGGCCAACAAGTCGTTCCTCTTTCAGGCGACCCCCGCGACACTCAATCCGAAAACGCTGCTCAAATTTCTCGACGAACGCATCCGCACCCTCGGCACCGCTGCGTGCCCGCCTTATCACTTGGCGATCGTCATCGGCGGCACCTCGGCTGAATTGAATCTCAAGACGGTGAAGCTCGCGAGCTGCCGCTATCTCGATTCGCTGCCCGAATCCGGCAACAAGTTCGGCCAGGCGTTCCGCGACCGCGCGCTCGAGGCCGAGGTCCTCGGGCTATCGCGGCAAATGGGGATTGGCGCGCAGTTCGGCGGCAAGTATTTCTGCCACGACGTGCGCGTCATCCGCCTGCCGCGCCATGGCGCGAGCCTGCCCATCGGCATCGGCGTCTCGTGCGCCGCCGACCGGCAGATCCTCGGCCGGATCGACCGCGACGGCGTGTTCCTGGAACAGCTCGAGACGAATCCGGCGCAGTTCCTGCCCGAGATCGACGAAAAGCATCTGGGCGGCGCCGTGGTGCAGATCGACCTCAGCCGGCCAATGGACGAGATTCGCAGGACCTTGGCGCAGCATCCGGTGAAGACGCGGCTTTCGCTGACCGGCCCGCTTATCGTCGCGCGCGACCTGGCGCACGCCAAGCTCAAGGCCGAGCTCGATGCCGGGCACGCCCTGCCGCAGTATTTCCGCGACCATCCGGTCTATTACGCGGGTCCCGCCAAGACGCCTGCGGGCTATGCCTCGGGCTCGTTCGGGCCGACCACGGCGGGCCGCATGGATTCCTATGTCGATCAGTTCATGGCCGCGGGCGGCAGCCACGTCACGCTCGCCAAGGGCAATCGCGGCGCCGAGGTGCGCGCCGCCTGCCAGAAGCACGGCGGCTTCTATCTCGGTTCGATTGGCGGGCCCGCTGCGCGGCTCGCACAGGACTGCATCCGCAAGGTCGAGGTCCTGGCCTATCCCGAGCTCGGCATGGAGGCGATCTGGCGTATCGAGGTGGAAGATTTCCCGGCTTTCATCGTTATCGACGACAAGGGAAACGACTTCTTCGCCAAGCTCGTGTGAGGCGGGCGATGGCGGTCTCGCGCGCGTTCGTCGATTACATACGTGACCAGCTCCGGCCGTGGAGCGCGGTCGATGCACGGCGCATGTTCAGCGGCGAGGGGCTCTTTCGCGACGGCATCATGTTCGCGCTCGTCCACGACGATACGCTCTATCTGCGCACCGATGACGGCAATGTCGGCGATTTCACCGCGGCCGGCATGACGCCGTTCAGCTTCGGCCGCGCCGGCAAGATTGTGGCGACCGGTTATTTCGAGGTGCCGGCCGCCGTCATGGACGAATCCGATGAGCTTGCCGCGTGGGCTGCGGCGGCCTTCGCGGCGGCGCGGCGGCGCAACGCCCCGCGCCCGCGACGGCGCCGCGCCTAGGGAGCCGGGGTGGCGGACGCAGTCGATCTCACGGCGCTGACGCGGGGGGACAAGCCCGCCTGGGACGCGTTCGTGCGCCGCTATGCCGGTCTCGTGCTCGCCGGCGTGCGCGCCGTCGCGCGCGAGGGCGCCGAGCCCGAGGATTTGATGCAGGAGGTGTTCGTGCGCCTCTGCAAGAATGATTTCCGGCTGCTCAGGACCTACGACCCGTCGCGCGCCGGGCTGACCACGTGGCTCACCATCGTCGCCCGCAGCACGGCGCGCGACGTTTTGCGCCGGCGCCACCCGGCGGTGACGCCGATCGATTCCGTGCCGGAAGCCCAGCTTGCGGTCGAGGACCGCCACGTGGAGCCCCTCAAGCTCCCGGAAGAGCTGCTTTCGCCACGGCAAAAGCTTGTCTTAACAATGCTTTACAATCGTGACATGGAGGTCGCAGAGATCGCCGCCGCGCTCGGCATCGACCCCCAGACGGTGCGCAGCACGCATCACAAGGCGATGCTGAAGCTGCGCGGCCATTTCGCGCCCGGCGGCGCGCCGGAGGCGGCCGGGGACGGCCGCGCCAAGGTCGAGCGGCGGGGATGATATTGTGGCAGCTTGCCTAAAACGACACGTGAGGAGTGGGTCATGACGGATCCGGGGGATCGGGCGGAAGAAATCGAATACTGGCGCCGTTGGCGCGCCGCGTCGCGCGCGGCGCCGCCGGTCGATGCGGTTCTGCTAGCTGCCTATGCCGAAGGGCGGCTCGACGAAACCGAGGCAGAGCCGGTCGAGGCTTGGCTTGCCGACCATCCCGAAACTCTCGAGGACCTGATCGCTGCGCGC